>Ga0181537_10000937_pt1 | contig 27406 bp, 24 predicted proteins | sample PEATcosm2014_Bin_39_FD_119765 | JGI IMG/M metagenome (GOLD analysis project Ga0181537, IMG submission 119765) | Peatland microbial communities from MTU Mesocosm Facility, Houghton, MI, USA - PEATcosm2014_Bin23_10_metaG | ecosystem: Environmental > Terrestrial > Soil > Wetlands > Peat | place...
CGCACGCGTGGCGATCAACCGCAAGACCGGCGACTACGAGACCTTCCGGCGCTGGAAGGTGTTCGCCGATGATTCCAAGGAGCTGGAGAATCCGTCGGCCGAGCTGCGGCTGGAGGACGGCCGCGACATCAGCCCGGATGCCGAACCCGGCGGCTTCGTCGAGCAGCCGATGGAATCGGTCGCCTTCGGGCGCATCGCCGCGCAGCAGGCCAAGCAGGTGATCGTGCAGAAGGTGCGCGAAGCCGAGCGCGCCCAGGTGGTGGAGGCCTACAAGGACCGTGTCAACACGCTGGTGAGCGGCGTGGTCAAGCGCATTGACCGCAACGGCATCTACGTCGACCTGGGCGGCAATGCCGAAGGCTTCGTGCCACGCAGCGACATGATTCCGCGCGAGCAGCTGAAGCCGCAGGATCGCGTCAAGGCTTACCTGCGCGAGGTGCGGGCCGAGCCGCGCGGCCCGCAGCTGTTCCTGACCCGCAACGCGCCCGAGTTCCTGATCGAGCTGTTCAAGCTGGAAGTTCCCGAAGTCGGCCAGGGGCTGATCCATATCCTGGGGGCGGCTCGCGATCCGGGCATCCGCGCCAAGATCGCGGTCAAGAGCCAGGATCCGCGCATCGATCCGGTTGGAGCCTGCGTCGGCATGCGCGGCTCGCGCGTGCAGGCGGTCTCGAACGAGATTGCGGGCGAGCGCGTGGACATCATTCCGCACGACGATAATCCGGCGCAGTTCGTCATCAATGCGATGTCGCCGGCCGAGGTGCAGTCGATCGTGGTGGATGAGGAATCCCACAGCATGGATATCGCGGTGGCCGAGGACAAGCTGTCGCAGGCGATCGGTCGCGGCGGCCAGAACATCCGTCTTGCCAGCCAGCTGACCGGCTGGGAACTCAACGTGATGACCGAGTCGGATGCCGAGGCCAAGAGCGAGACCGAGGCGCGCGCGCTGGTCGAGACCTTCATGAAGCAGCTCGACGTCGATGAGAACGTAGCCAACATCCTGGTGCAGGAGGGCTTCTCGACCGTCGAGGAGGTGGCCTACGTGCCGGCCGGCGAACTGGCCGCGATCGAGGAATTCGACGAGGACATCGTCAAGGAACTGCGCAACCGCGCCCGCGACGTGCTGCTGACGCAGGCGATCGTGAGCGAGGAGTCGCTCGACCAGTCGATGCCGGCCGACGATCTGCTGACGCTCGAGGGCATGCGGCCGGACCTGGCGCTGGCGCTGGCGCGCCGCGGCGTGCGCACGCGCGAGGAGCTGGCCGATCAGGCGATCGACGACATTGCCGACATCGAGGGCCTGTCGAGCGATGAGGCCGGCAGTCTGATCATGAAGGCCCGCGCCCACTGGTTCGAGGCGCAGCATTGATGCTCGCGATGGTGAAGACACATGGCTGACGTAACAATCGCCCAGTTTGCCGACGTACTGAAGGTGCCGGTGGACCGGCTGATCGCACAGCTCGATCAGGCCGGCATCACGGTGTCCAGTCCGGAGGACATGATCAGCGAGGAAGCCAAGCTCGAGCTGCTGACGCACCTGCGGCGCAGCCACGGGCATGGCGCCGAAGCCAGCGGCTCGGCGCCGAGCCGCATCACGCTCAAGCGCAAGACCCAGAGCGAGCTCAAGCTGGCCGGCAACCAGGGCCGGGCGCGCACCGTCAATGTCGAGGTGCGCCGCAAGCGCACTTATATAAAGCGCGATGTGCTCGAGGGCCAGGCGCGCGCGCAGCAGGACCAGCTCGATGCGCAGAAGCGCGAAGCCGAAGAGGCCCAGCGTGCGCTGAGCGAGAAGGCAGAGAACGACCGGCGCGAGCGCGAACGCGTCGAGGCCGAGAACCGGCGCCGCGTCGAGGAAGAACAGACGCGCAAGAAAGCGCTGGACGAGGCGCGGCGGCTGGCCGAGCAGCGCTCGGCGGAAGAGGCCGAACGTGAACGGCAGCGACGGCCGGCAGAGGCTGCGCGCGAGGCGCATGCGCCGCACGTGCATCCGGTGCCGGTGGCGCGCGAGGAAGTGGACGACAAGCAGCGCACGCGCTACGGGCGCGAGGAACTGCATATCGCCGGCGACGTCAGTGCACGCCATAAGAAGAAGAAGCGCCTGAAGAGCCGCGCGATGCCGGTGGGCGGCGGCGAGGCCAAGCACGCCTTCGAGATGCCGACCGCGCCGGTGAAGCGCGAGGTGGCGCTCGGGGAGACCATCACGGTGGCCGAGCTGGCGCAGAAGATGGCGGTCAAGGCGACCGAAGTGATCAAGGTGCTGATGAACCTGGGGGTCATGGCGACCATCAACCAGCCGATCGAGCGCGATACCGCGGTGCTGGTGGTGGAGGAATTCGGCCACACCGCCAAGCTGCTGCGCGAGAATCAGATCGAGGAAGGGCTGCAGGGCGTCGAGGGCGAGACTGAGAAGCTCGAGGTGCGCGCGCCGGTGGTGACGGTCATGGGTCACGTCGATCACGGCAAGACGTCGCTGCTCGACTATATGCGCCGCACCAAGGTGGCGGCCGGCGAGGCCGGCGGTATCACGCAGCATATCGGCGCCTATCACGTCGAGACCCCGCGCGGCTCGATCACATTTCTCGACACGCCAGGCCATGCGGCGTTCACCGCCATGCGCGCGCGCGGTGCCAAGGCCACCGACGTGGTGGTGCTGGTAGTGGCCGCGGACGACGGTGTGATGCCGCAGACCATCGAGGCCATCCAGCACGCCAAGGCGGCCGGGGTGCCGATCGTCGTGGCGGTCAACAAGATCGACAAGCCGGATGCCGATGCCGAGCGCGTGCGTACCGAGCTCGCCAAGCACGAGGTGATCGCCGAGGAATGGGGCGGCCAGAACATGTTCAGGAGCGTCTCGGCCAAGACCGGCGAGGGCATCGACCAGCTGCTGGAGGCCATCCTGCTGCAGGCCGAGGTGCTCGAGCTCAAGGCTCCGCGCACCGGCTTTGCGGCCGGCGTGGTGATCGAGTCGAGCATGGAGAAGGGCCGCGGTGCAGTGGTCACGGTGCTGGTCAAGCGCGGCACGCTCAAGGCCGGCGATGCGATCCTGGCCGGCAGTGAGTTCGGCCGGGTGCGCGCGATGTTCGACGAGAGCGGCCAGGCGATCACCGAGGCTCCGCCGTCCACCCCGGTGGTGGTACTGGGCCTGTCGGGCGCCCCGAATGCGGGTGACGAGCTGCTGGTGGTGGAGAACGAGCGCAAGGCGCGCGAGGTGGCGCTCTACCGACAGGGCAAGTTCCGCGACGTCAAGCTGGCGCGCGCGGCTACCCGGGCCGAGGACGTGTTCTCGACCATGGGCGAGGTCAAGGCCGGTATCATCCCGGTGCTCATCAAAACCGACGTGCAGGGCAGCGCCGAGGCGCTGCGCGATGCACTGGTGAAGCTGTCGACCGACGAGGTACAGGTGCGGGTGATTGCCAGCGGCGTCGGCGGCATCACCGCCTCCGATATCCAGCTCGCGGCCGCCTCCAAGGCGTTCGTGATCGGCTTCAACGTGCGCGCCGACTCCGCGGCGCGCGAGGCGATGAAGGAAACCGGCGTCGAAGTGCGCTACTACAGCATCATTTACGAAGCCATCGACGACGTGAAGCAGAAGATGAGCGGGTTGCTGGCGCCCGAGATCAAGGAGACCATCGTCGGTATCGCCCAGGTGCGCGAGGTGTTCCGCTCCAGCAAGTTCGGCGTCGTGGCCGGCTGTCTGGTCACGGAAGGGGCGGTACGGCGCAACAACCCGATCCGCGTGCTGCGCGACAACGTGGTGATCTTCGAGGGCGCGCTCGAATCGCTGCGCCGTTTCAAGGACGACGTCAACGAGGTGCGCGCCGGCACCGAGTGCGGCATCGGGGTCAAGAACTACCAGGACGTGCGCGCCAACGACCAGATCGAGTGCTTCTCGCGCGTCGAGGTGTCGCGCACGATCCAGTGACGGCTCGTGCCGCGCGTGCCACATGCTCAAAGCCACCCCCAGGACCTCGCGCATCGCAGCGCAAATGCAGCGTTCGCTGGCGGAGCTGCTGCGGCGTGGCGTCAAGGACCCGCGCGTCGGCAATGTCACGGTGACGGCGGTGGATGTGGCCAATGACCTGAGTTATGCGCGCATCCACGTGCTGCCGTTCGCCGGCGAGCATCCGGCCGCACAGGTGCTGACCGGCCTGCGCAGTGCCGCGGGCTACCTGCGCGGGGAAGTGGCGCGCGAGCTCAAGCTGCGCCACGCGCCGCGGCTCGAGTTTTACCTGGATACCGCGATCGAGGGCGCCCAGCACCTGGCGCAGCTGATCGAGAGTGCGGTGCAGGCGGACCGCGCGCGTGGCGCCGGCGAGGGCGATGCGCCGACCGCCCCGGGCCTGCCGTCCGACGATAGCGCTTGAACGACCCGCTGATCGGGATCCTGCTGCTCGACAAGCCCCTCGGTCTGTCCTCCAACGCGGCACTGCAGCGTGTACGCCGGCTCGCCGGCGGCATCAAGGCCGGCCACGCCGGCAGCCTCGATCCGCTGGCCAGCGGCATGCTGCCGATCTGCCTCGGAGAGGCGACCCGGGTCGCAGGGGAGATGCTGGGGCTGCGCAAGTGCTATCAGTTCGGCATCCAGCTCGGGGAACGCTCCGCGACCGGAGACGCCGAGGGCGCAATCGTCGAGCGCTGCGCGGTGCCAGCGCTGACACCAGCGGCGGTCGAAGCCGTGCTGGCGCAGTTTCACGGAGCGCAGCGGCAGGTGCCGCCGATGTACTCGGCGCTCAAGCGTGACGGCGAGCCGCTGTACCGTCTGGCGCGCCGCGGGCAGTCGGTCGAGCGCGCGCCGCGCTCACTGGTGATCGACAGCCTGCAGCTGACCATGCTGCAGCACGATCGGCTGGAGCTGCGGGTGTTGTGCTCCAAGGGCACCTACATACGCGTATTGGCCGAGGACCTGGCGCGCGCCCTGGGCAGTTGCGGGCGGCTCTACAGCCTGCGGCGCGAATATGTCGAGCCATTCGCCGGCGAGGGCATGGCCAGCCTCGAACAGCTCGAGGCCGCCGGGGATCCGGCCCGCAACTGGCCGCTGCTGGCGGCCGACCGCGCGCTGACGCACCTGGCGGCGCTGCGCCTGGCGCCCGACGCGCTCGGCGCCATGGTGCATGGCCAGCCGGTCCACGGGCTTGCCTCCGGAGCCGCGCTGTGGCGCCTGTACGATGCGGCGGAGCGCTTCCTGGGGCTGGGCGAGTCGGATGCGGCGGGCACTTTGCGGGTGCGGCGTCTGTTCAGCAGCGCACGGACGGCCGCCGCGTCGGCGAGTCAGGGGCAGTCGCGGTAACTCCCTGTTTCCGCTTGAGACAGCGAGGGTCTGCGGTTAGAATGCGCGGCCTTCAAAAAGACGTCACCGATTCGGCTCAAGTACAGAGGTTTTCCACGCAATGGCCTTGTCCACGGAACAAAAAAGCGGTGTGGTCGCGCAGTATCGCCGCGATCCCAAAGATACCGGGTCGCCCGAGGTGCAGATTGCACTGCTGTCCGAGCGCATCAATGGCCTGGGCGGGCACTTCAGTGCGCACAAGCGCGATCATTCTTCACGCCGCGGTCTGGTGAAGCTGGTCAATCAGCGTCGCAAACTGCTCGACTATCTGAAGTCGACCAACGCAGCCAAGTACCAGGAAGTCGTCGAACGCCTGGGCCTGCGCCGCTGACAATTTCCGCGGCCGCGCATATCTCATTCGAGCGCGGCCTCTTCCATCATCCGCAGCAACTATTTCCCGAGGATTGAAGCGTGACTGTCTTCAAGAAGACTTTTCCCTATGGACCACATACCGTCACCCTGGAGACGGGTGAGCTGGCGCGTCAGGCCGATGGCGCCGTACTGGCCTCGATGGGTGAGACGGTGGTGCTGGTCACCGCCTGCGCCCGCAGAACCGTTGTACCGGGCCGCGATTTCTTTCCGCTGACGGTCAATTACATCGAGAAGACTTATGCCGCCGGACGCATTCCGGGCGGCTTCTTCAAGCGCGAAGGCCGCCCCACCGAGCGCGAGACGCTGACCTCGCGGCTGATCGACCGGCCGATCCGGCCGCTGTTCCCGGACGGTTTCGCCAACGAGGTGCAGGTGGTCGCCACCGTGATCTCGCTGAATCCCGACGTGGACGCAGATATACCGGCGTTGCTGGGCGCATCGGCGGCGCTGATGATCGCCGGCGTACCGTTCAACGGCCCGATCGCCGCCGCGCGCGTCGGTTATCGCGACGGCCGCTACCTTCTCAACCCGACGCGCACCGACCAGGCCAGCTCGCAGCTCGACCTGGTGGTCGCAGGCACCGGGCCGGCGGTGCTGATGGTCGAGTCGGAAGCCAAGATCCTGAGTGAGGAGGCGATGCTGGGCGCCGTGGTGTTCGGCCACGAGCAGATGCAGGTGGCCATCAAGGCCATTCGCGAGCTGACCGCCGAGGCCGGCAAGCCGCGCTGGGACTGGAAGCCTACCCCGGCGCACGAGGCGCTGGTCTCGGCCGTGGCGAAACTTGCCACCACGCCGGTGTCGGAAGCCTACCGCATCACCGAGAAGCAGCAACGCTCGAATCGCCTGAGCGATATCAAGAAGCAGATCGTCGAGGATCTGAGCGGCGCCGAGGGCGCGCACTGGCCGGCCGATGCGATCACCAGCGAGCTGTTCAAGCTGGAAAGCCACATCGTGCGCGAGCGCATCCTCGCCGGCGAGCCGCGCATCGATGGGCGCGACACCGCAACGGTGCGCCCGGTAACGGTGAAGGTCGGCGTGCTGACGCGCACCCACGGCTCCGGGCTGTTCACCCGCGGGGAGACCCAGGCGCTGGTGACCACGACACTCGGCACCACCCGCGATGCGCAGATCATCGATGCGCTCGAGGGCGAGCGGCGCGAACCGTTCATGCTGCACTACAATTTTCCGCCGTTCTCGGTCGGTGAGACCGGCATGATGGGATCGCCAAAGCGGCGCGAAATCGGCCATGGCAATCTGGCGCGCCGCGGCGTTGCCGCCGTGATGCCGGACATGACCACGTTCCCGTACGTCATTCGCGTGGTATCGGAGATCCTGGAGTCCAATGGCTCGAGCTCGATGGCGAGCGTTTGCGGCACCAGCCTGTCGCTGATGGACGCGGGCGTGCCGATCAAGGCGCCGGTGGCCGGAGTGGCCATGGGCCTCGTGCTCGAGGGTGAGCGCTTCCAGGTGCTGACCGACATCCTCGGCGACGAGGATCATCTCGGTGACATGGACTTCAAGGTGGCCGGCACACGCGATGGCGTCACCGCGCTGCAGATGGATATCAAGGTCGAGGGCATTACGCCGGAGATCATGCGCGTCGCGCTGGCGCAGGCGCGCACCGGCCGGCTGCATATTCTCGATGAGATGGCGAAGGTGATCCGCGAGCCGCGCGCCAAGATGTCGGAGTGGGCGCCGTCGATCATCACCCTGAAAATCGATCCGGAGAAGATCCGCGACGTCATCGGCAAGGGCGGCGCGGTGATCCGCCAGATCACCGAGGAGACCGGCACCACGATCGACATCGAGAACGACGGGACCGTCAAGATCGCATCGGTACATGCCACCGCAGGTCGGGAAGCGCAGCGGCGCATCGAGTTGATCACGGCGGATGTCGAGGTCGGCCAGGTGTATGAAGGCAAAGTGGTCAAGCTGATGGACTTCGGCGCCTTCGTCACCATCCTGCCGGGACGCGACGGGCTGGTGCACATCTCCCAGATCTCCGATGAGCGCGTCGAGCGCGTCTCGGACAAGCTCAAGGAAGGCGATCAGATCCGAGTCAAGGTGCTCGAGGTCGACCGCCAGGGCCGCATCCGCCTGTCGATGCGAAACGTCGACGCCGCCTGAGCCTGGCGGCCAACTGCTGAGGGTGGCGCGGGCGCCAGGCCGCCTAGGTGGGGGCCGCGTTCGCGGCCTTCATCAGGGTGCGAAAGATCTCTTCCTGCGCGCTGTGCCAGCGCTGATAGTTCTGCGTCGCCAGGTGATTGGCCGCTGCCCCCGGCTCCCCGGCGGGCGGCGTCTGGCTCAGGAACAGCCGCAGCGTCTGCTCCAGGTAGCTCGACAATACGCCCTCGATGCCGGCGTCATGGCTGCGGATCAGTTCGGCCAGGAAGTCCTGGCTCAGGATGGTGCCGTTGCGCTGTTCCTGGTCGGCGATCACCTGCAGCAGCACCGGACGCGTGATGTCCTGCTGGCTACGCTTGTCGATCACGCAGAATTCGATCCGCTCCAGCACCAGCCGCCGCACGTCATCCAACGTGATGTAGCGGCTCTCCACGGTGTCGTATAGGCGCCGGTTGGGGTATTTCTTGATGACACGCAGGTCGCTCATAGGGAAGCCCTCGTACTTTCAAGGCGCGTAGACCCTTATAGCCATGCGGCATGGCATACCATAGTACAAGCGCAGGTGGAACCCAAATCGGCCATGAGACGCGGGTATTAAGTGAAAACTGCCGCCGCCGGCCGCTATAGCGGCTCGGCATCCTGATGTCGCGACATGGCAGGCAGGACCCACCCACGCCTGCAGCGCGGCGCGGACTATCGATGCGTCAGCGGTAGCGGTCGTCGCGATCGCCGTACTGGCGCTCGCGGCGTTCACGCCGTTCCTGGGCCTCGATCGACAGCGTCGCCACGGGCCGGGCCTCCAGGCGCTTGATGCCGATCTCTTCACCGGTTTCCAGGCAGTAGCCGTAAGTGCCGTCCTCGATGCGCTTCAATGCTTCATCGATCTTGCGGATCAGCTTGCGCTCACGGTCACGGGTACGCAACTCGAGGCTGAATTCCTCTTCCTGGGTGGCGCGGTCATTCGGATCGGGGAAGTTGGCGGCTTCGTCCTTCATGTGCGAGACGGTCCGATCGACCTCCTCCATCAGGTCGCGCTTCCAGTTCTGCAGGATCAGCTGGAAATGCGCCAGCTGCTGCTTGCTCATGTACTGTTCGCCGCGCCTGGCGACATACGGCTTGACGTTGCGCGGGCCGGCCAGAAGGCTGCTGGTGTCGGATGCCTCGCCCTCGCCGTCGACCTCCTCGGCCGGCGGCAGCAGACGCGTGCGCGCGGTGATCGAGCTTACGGCGGCGTTGGTCGCACGCTCGCTGGGCAGCGCGCTGACGATGGGTGGTGCGTGGCGCGGTGGCGTCGCACGCTCGGCGTCACGGTCGGTTTTCTTGGCGATTCTCGACTCCGGCTTGAGCGCTGTGATAGTGGCCGGTGCGGCCTTGCGGCTCGCGACGACACTCTTGCCACGCGGCTCGGGGCGGCTCGGGGCGGCTCGACGTGGCGCGGCCTTCGCGCTCGACGGCTTCTTCAACTTGCTGGTCTTTGCTGCGGGCTTCTTGCCGGGCATCGCCTCGCTCCTGCCATCACCGGGTCATTTAAGAGGGCGCGATTATACCGACGCAGGGCGGCCTGTACAGTGCAAAAAAAGGCAATCGCGGCAGGCTGTTACGCTGATCCGGGCAGATTCACCGGCTGCGGGGCATGCCACTGGGGGGCACGTCGCTCGGCAATGACACTGGTGTAGATGCCGCCGCGCACGTTAAAGCGAGCCGACAGGCGCAGGAAGCGCGGTGCGATCGCGGCGGCCAGGTGATCCACGATCTCGTTGGTCACGGCCTCGTGAAAAGCGCCACGGTCGCGGAACGACCAGAGATAGAGCTTGAGCGATTTGAGTTCGATGCACAGCCGATCGGGCACATATTCCAGATCGAGTGTTGCAAAGTCCGGTTGGCCTGTCTTCGGACACAGACAGGTGAACTCTGGAATGTTCATACGTATCGTGTAGTCCCGGTTCGATGCAGGATTGGCAAAGGTCTCGATCGCGCTGGCGGGCTGGGTGGGCATCGGGGAGGTGGCGGAGTGCACAAACTGCGTCGAAAGCGGCGCCCGGATAATTTACACTAGCCACGCGCGAAGCTCGCGAACATTGGTCACGGCAACGAACATCGGTCACACCAACGCCATGGGGTCTGCGGGACGTTAATGCGGCTCAACAAAGTCAGGCTGGCCGGATTCAAATCCTTTGTCGATCCAACCTCGGTGCATCTGCCGGGTAACCTGATCGGTGTGGTCGGACCCAACGGCTGCGGCAAGTCCAACATCATCGACGCGGTACGCTGGGTCATGGGCGAGCTGTCGGCCCGGCACCTGCGCGGCGATTCAATGAGCGACGTGGTATTCAACGGCTCGAGCGCGCGCAAGCCGGTGGGCAGCGCGGCCGTCGAGCTGGTGTTCGATAACAGCGACGGCAAGATCGGCGGCGCTTACGCGAGCTACAGCGAGATCTCGCTCAAGCGCACGGTGGCGCGCGACGGCAGCTCGGCCTATTTCATCAATGGCGGACGCTGCCGCCGCAAGGACATCACCCAGCTGTTCCTGGGCACCGGCCTGGGTTCGCGCAGCTACGCCATCATCGAGCAGGGCATGATCTCGCGCGTGATCGAGGCGCGGCATGAGGACATGCGGCTGTTCATCGAGGAGGCCGCCGGCGTGTCGCTCTATAAAGAGCGCCGCCGCGAGACCGAGATGCGCATGGCCGACACGCGCGAGAATCTTGCGCGGCTGCAGGACCTGCGCGATGAGATCGACAAGCAGATCCGGCACCTGCAGCGCCAGGCGAACAGCGCGCGCCGCTACCAGGAACTCAAGGCGCAGGAGCGCACGCTGACCGCAGAGCTGCTGGCGCTGCGGCTACGCGAGCTCGACAGCGGCGCCACGCTGCAGGACAGCGCGGTGCGCGAATGCGAACTGGCAATGCAGCAGGCGCTGGCCGACCAGCGTGCGGCGGAAGCGGCGATCGAGAAACAGCGCGAGTTCCATGCCGAGCTGGGCGCGGCGGCGGGGCGCATCCAGGGGCGCTACTACGAGCTCGGCGCCGAGGTCACGCGTACCGAAGAGAACATCCGCTATACACGCGAGTTGCGTGAGCGTGCACGCGCCGACCTGTCGCAGGTCAAGGTGAATCTGGAGTCTATTGCACAGCAGATCGTGGACGACGAACAGCAGCTGGCGGCGCTGCGCGCCGAGATCGCACAGCTCGAGCCGCTGGTGGACGCGCGACGCGCGCGCGAGCGGCTCGCCGGCGGCGCGCTGGCCGAGGCGGAGACGCAGCTTGCCGCCTGGCAGCAGCGCTGGGAGGGTTTCAATCGCGAATTGGGCGCCGCCGGTCAGAGCGCCCAGGTCGAGTCGGCGCGCATCGAGCAGCTGGAAAGCCAGCGCTACCGCCTGCAGGCGCAGGCCGACCGGCTGAGCCTGGAGCTCGAGGCACTGAGCTCGCAGCAGGCCGATGCACCGATCGACGACCTGACCGATAGCGAGGCGGCTGCCCGCGCGGTCGCCGATACGCTGGCGGGCGAGCTGGACAGCGCGGTAGCGCAGCTTCACGCCGTGCGTACCACGCAGCACAGCACCGATACCCAGCTCGAGACGCTGCGCCAACAGCGCGAACAGGCGCGCGCCGAACTGATGTCGCTCGAAGCGCTGCAAAAGGCGGCGCTGCGCGAGAAGAATGCGCGCGCCGGTGCCTGGCTCGCAGGAGTGGCCGACAGCGCCGGCCAGCCGCGATTGGCGGAGACACTGGAAGTGGAGCCCGGCTGGGAGCGCGCGGTAGAGACCGTGCTGGGCGATTATCTGGAGGCCGTGGGCGTGAACGCACTCGAGCAGCTGCAGGCCGCGCTGCCGGGCCTGGAGGGCGGCAGCGTCACATTTTTCGAGCACGCGCCAGCCGCCGGCGCAGCCCGTGGCGGCACGCTCGCGGCGCAGGTGCGCGGACCGCAGGCGGTGCGCGCGCTGCTCGAGCCGATACGCACCGCGCCATCGTTGGCGGCGGCGCTGCGCCAGCGCGCGCAGCTGGGTGGCGCCGAGTCGCTGATCACCAGCGGCGGGGAGTGGGTGGGCCGCGACTGGTTACGCGTTAACCGCGGCGGTGACGTGCACGCCGGGGTGCTGGAGCGCGAACAACGGCTGAAGCTGCTGCGCGAGCGCTGCGCCGGAGCCGATCAGCGGGTGCGCGAGCTGGAGCAGGAGGTGGTGTCGCTGCGGGCGCAGCTGACGCTCGCCGAGCAGCAGCGCGATGCCACGCAGGAGCGCATCCAGAGCGCGCATCGCGAGCACGCCGAGCTGCGTGGCCGGCTCGAGGCGCTCAAGGCGCGACTGGAAGAGGCGGCATTGCGCCGCACGCGCATCGAAGCCGAGCAGGCCGAGGTGGCGCAGGACATGGCGCGGGCGCAGGACGGCCTGGCGCGCGCGCGCGCGGCGCACGATGCAGCCACCGAAACGCTGCTGCGGCTCGATGAGCACCGACTTGCGCTCGAGAGCGAACGCGAGCTCACGCGCGAGGCGGCCGGCAGCGCGCGCGAACAGGCGCAGGCCGCGCAGCGCGAGCTGCATGACGGCCTGATACAGCTCGAGAGCCGGCGCTCGGCGCAGGGCTCGATGGCCGGCGCGCTCACGCGGCTGCTCGACCAGCGCGGCGCGCTGCAGGCCCAGGCCGAGAGCCTGGAGCGCACGCTGGCCGACGGCGATGCGCCGGTCGCGGAGCTGGAGCTGCGGCTGCAGGACCAGCTGGCGCGCCGGCTGGAAGTCGAGGCCGAGCTCGCCAGCGCGCGCCGCCAGCTCGAGGACTGCGATGCCGAGCTGCACGCGCTCGAGCAGCGGCGGCTGTCGGCGGAGCAGCGTGTCAACACGGCGCGCGAGATGATGCAGCAGGCACAGCTGGCGGCGCAGGAATCGCGCGTGCGGCGCGAATCGCTGCTGGAACAGTTCACAGCCACGCAATGCGAACTCGGCGCGGTGCTCGACAACATGAACCCGCAAGCCGACATCGGCGCCTGGGACGAGCGCTTGGCCGGGCTGCGCGCCGACCTCGAGAAGCTCGGCCAGGTCAATCTGACCGCGATCGATGAGCTGGCCGAGCAGACCGAGCGCAAGAATTACCTCGACCGCCAGTTTGCCGATGTCAGCGATGCGCTGGCGACGCTCGACCAGGCGATGCACAAGATGGATCGCGAGACGCGCAGCCGTTTCGACGACACCTTCAACCGCATCAACGCCGGGCTGCAGGAGAAGTTTCCGCGACTGTTCGGCGGCGGCCACGCCTATCTGGAGCTGGTCGGCGACGATCCGCTGACCGCCGGCGTCGCCATCATGGCGCGGCCGCCGGGCAAGCGTAACAGCACCATCGCGCAGCTGTCGGGCGGGGAGAAGGCGCTGACGGCGGTGGCGCTGGTGTTCTCGATCTTCGACCTGAATCCGGCGCCGTTCTGCCTGCTGGATGAGGTTGACGCACCGCTCGATGAGCACAACGTCGCACGCTATTGCGAGATCGTGCGCGAGATGTCGAGCCGGGTGCAGTTCATATTCATCACCCACAACAAGCTGACGATGGAGCTGGCGCAGCAACTGATCGGCGTCACCATGAATGAGCCCGGTGTCTCGCGGCTGGTCGCCGTGGACATCGACGAGGCCATGAAGCTGGCGGCGGTCTGACGCCGGACGAGCATGGGGGCACTGCGCTGGATACTGCTGCTGGCTGGCCTGGTGTTTCTCGCCGGGCTGGCCGCCTGGGAATCGCGCCGGCCGCGCCAGGGGCGCCGCGACGCGCCCGGCCGTTCCGAGCGCAGTGAGCCGGAGTTCGGCAGCATGACCGCTGACGGCGCCAGCAGCGCCAGCAGCGCCAGCAGCAGCGCAGAGTTCACGAGCGGCACGCCCGTCGAGGAGCCCGCGGCAGCCTCGGGGCGCATCTTTACCGGAGCGAGCCTGGGCGGCGCTGGTGGCGGTGGGGCAGGCGGCAGTGGCCGCACGCGTGCCGAGCCGCCGCCGCGCATCGATCTGCCGCCGCTCGACGCGAGCGAGCCGGCAGCAGCCATGGGCGGTTTCGACCGGCGGCTGTCCGGTTCGACCATCATCGTCGATGAGCCGATCAGAGCCGACGGGCCAGGACCGGCGCCGGATGCGCCCGACCCGGAACCCTACTACGTGTACGCGCGCGCCGAGCGCTCCGATGGCGGCGCCATGCATGAGCGTGCGCTGCCGGGCGAAGCACCGATGTCGGGCGAGTTGCCGCTGCCGGGTGAGCAAGCGCGATCCGCGGTGGTCGACTGGCCGCCGGAGGCCGAGCGCCACATCATCTCGGTGCGTATCGCGGCGCTGAGCCACGAGCGCCTGTCGGGCCGCGTGGTGCGCCTGGCGCTCGGCGCCTGCGGTTTCGAGCATGGCCGCTTCGGCATCTTCCACCAGGCCGGCGCCGACGGCCGTGCACTGCTCAGTGCCGCCAACCTCAGCAAGCCCGGCATCTTCGATCTGCAGAACATGGACTTCCAGCGCTTCTCCGGCTTGAGCCTGTTCGCGGTGCTGCCGGGTCCGCTGCCGCCGGCGGCGGCGCTCGACCACCTGCTCGATACCGCGCAGGACCTGGCCGAGCGGCTGCGGGCGCGGCTGCAGGACGAACAGGGGCTGACGCTCGGCGCCGCGCAGCTCGAAGCGCTGCGGCGCACGGTGCAGGATCTGACCGCAGCGGAGCGTGCGGAGCCCGCTGCGTGACCGATGGCGCGCGGCGGCGCGTGGCCGCATTGCGGCGGCAGATCGATCAATACGACTACCAGTACTACGTGCTCGACGATCCGTCGGTGCCGGATGCCGAGTACGACCGGCTGATGCTCGAGCTGCGTGAGCTGGAAGCGCATCACCCCGAACTGATCACGGCGCAGTCCCCGACCCAGCGCGTCAGCGGCGAGATCGCCGCGGGCTTTGCCGAAGTGCGCCATAGCGTGCCGATGCTGTCACTCGACAACGCGTTCAGCGACGATGACATCATCGCCTTCGACCGGCGGGTGCGCGAGCGCCTGAAGCGCGATGCGCAGCCAATCGAATATTGCGCCGAGCCGAAGCTCGACGGCCTGGCGGTATCGCTGACCTATCGCGCCGGGCAGCTGACGGTCGCCGCTACGCGCGGCGACGGCAGCAGCGGCGAGAACATCACCGCCAACATCCGGACGCTGCGCGCGGTGCCGCTGACGCTGCGCGGGGCGGCCCCGGATGTGATCGAAGTGCGTGGCGAGGTGTTCATGCCGCTGGCCGGCTTCGCGCGCATGAACGCCGCGGCGGCAAGCGCCGGCGAGAAACTCAAGGCCAATCCGCGCAATGCCGCGGCTGGCAGCCTGCGCCAGCTCGACCCGCGCATCACCGCGTCCCGGCCGCTGGACATCTACTTCTATGCCGTGGGTCGCTGGCAGGGGACTCCGGAGCGTGCCGCAAGCCAGACCGGGCTGCTGCAGCAGCTCGCCGGGTGGGGCCTGCGCACCAATCCGGAGGCACGCGCGGTCATCGGCGCGGCCGGCTGCCTTGCATTCTTCCACGCGCTCGGCGCACGCCGCGCGGCGCTGCCCTACCAGATCGACGGGGTGGTCTATAAGGTCAATTCGCGCGCTGACGAGGAGGCACTCGGCTTCGTGTCGCGCGCGCCGCGCTGGGCCATCGCGCACAAATTTCCGGCCGACGAGGCGCTCACCCTGGTGCGCGCGGTCGAATTCCAGGTCGGGCGCACCGGCGTGCTCACGCCAGTGGCGCGGCTCGAGCCGGTGCAGGTGGCCGGGGTCACGGTCAGCAACGCGACGCTGCACAACATGGATGAAGTCGAGCGCAAGGATGTGCGCATCGGCGACACCGTGGTGGTGCGGCGCGCCGGCGATGTGATTCCGGAGATCGTGCGTGTGCTGCCGGAGCGCCGCCCCAAGGGTGCCAGACGACCGCTGCTGCCCAGCAAATGTCCGATCTGCCGTTCCGCAGTGGTGCGTGTGGAAGGCGAGGCTGCCGCGCGCTGCAGCGGCGGATTCAGCTGCCCGGCGCAGCGCAAGGAGGCGCTGCGCCATTTTGCCAGCCGCCGCGCACTGGACATCGAGGGCCTGGGCGACAAGCTGATCGATCAGCTGGTGGCGCAGGAGCTGCTGCGCACGCCGGGGGATATCTTCGAGCTCAAGGCGGCGCAGCTGGCAGAACTGGAACGCATGGGTGAGAAGTCCGCCGCCAACCTGGTGGCTGCGATCGAGCACAGCAAGGCCACGACGCTGCCGCGGCTGCTGCATGGGCTTGGCATCGCCGGGGTGGGCGAGAGCACCGCGCGCGCCCTGGCCGAGCACTTCGGCACGCTGGCTGCGCTCGAGGCCGCAACGGTGGACCAGATCCTGCAGGTTGCCGACATCGGGCCGGTGATCGCCGCCAGCGTGCACAGCTTCTTCGCCGACGCGCGCCATCGCGCCGAGCTTACGCGCCTGCGCGCGCTCGGTGTGCACTGGCCGGAAGGCGCGCCGGCTGCCAGGGCCGCAAAAGCCGCGCTGCCGCTCTCGGGAGTGAGCGTGGTACTGACCGGAACGCTGCCGAACCTGAGCCGTGAACAGGCCGCCGAGCGTCTCACCGCACTGGGCGCGAAGGTCAGCGGTTCGGTGTCTAGGAAAACCAGTTACCTGATCGCCGGGGCCGAGCCCGGCTCAAAGCTCGCACGCGCGCAGCAGCTCGACGTGCCGGTGCTCGATGAGCACGGACTGGAGGAACTGCTGCGCGGGCGAGCGCCGGCGGCGGGTTAGGGCGACTTGGCGGGGGCTGGGGCGGGGGCCGGGCCTGCCGCAGCGGCCGGCGCCTCGCTGTCCAGGTTCTTCTCGACCTTCGCGGTCTTCAGCAGGTCATCCTGGTAGGCGCGGAATTTCTTGGTCTCCACCAGCTGCGCGACCCGATCCTTCACCTGGTCGAACGGCGGCACCGGCGTGTCGCGGGTGTCGAGCAGCTGGATCACGTGCCAGCCATACTGCGACTGCACCGGGGTCGGGGTGACCTCGCCCTTCTTGAGCTGCACGACGGCGTCGGCGAACGGCTTCACCATGTTGGAAGGAGTGAACCAACCGAGCTCACCCCCCTGCTCCTTGGACGAGTCGATCGAGTCCTTCTTCGCAAGATCCTCGAACTTGGCGCCCTTCTTGAGTTCATCGATGATCTTCTGTGCCGCGTCCTGGCTCGACACCAGGATGTGGCGCGCGTGGTATTGCGTCTTGGGCATGCCGGCGACCTGCGCGTCGTACTCGGCCTTCAGATCCGCATCGGAGGGCTTCTTGTCCTCCAGATAATGCGTGGCGCCGGCCTGCTGCAGAATCTCCAGCCGCGACAGCTGCAGCAGTGAGGCGGTGTCAGTGGTCTTGTCCAGACCCTGCTTGACCGCCTCTTCGGCAATGATCTCGCCGCGGATCAGGTTATCGAGCAGCTGTGCGCGTTGCTCGGGGGTGAGTTCGACGGCCGGCTTGCCGGCAGTGTTCTTGGCGTAGTACTCGAACATCGCGCGGCTGATCGGCGTGCCATTCACGGTGGCCACCGGCTTGTCGGCCGGCTTGGTGGTGTCCGCCGTCGGGCCGCCCTTGGAGCAGGCGGCCAGCAGTGCCAGCGTCGCAAATGGGAGAGCGTGGTAAATTTTCATCAGATATCTCGTTAGGTTACGTAAGTTACTTATTGAATTCACTAGGAGTGAGGGTTTCCATCGCGACCGCGTGAAGTTCGGTTTCGAACAGCGGCGCCAAGGTCTCGTTGACCAGGCGATGGCGTTGCAGGGGTTTTAATCCTTCGAAGCATGTGGACACGATCCGCAGCCGGAAGTGCCCTTTGCCGCCAGCGCTGGCATGTCCGGCATGCGCGGCACTGTCGTCGCGCACCTCCAGGTGCGCGGGCTGCAGGCGCTGCTGCAGCAGGCTCTGGATATGCAGGGCGGTCGGACTCGGGGTCGAAGGTGCGCGCATCGGACGTTCAGGCTGCCACGGTCTCGGTACGCGATGCCAGCCACAGCGCCTGGGCGGCCGCGAACAGCACGAACGCCGCGCTGATGCCGATCACCTTGAAATACACCCATGTGCTTTCACTCGCACTGCTGGCGACCCACAGGTTGGCCGCGCCCAGCAGCGCAAAGAATGCGACCCAGAGCCAGTTGAGCGCCAGCCAGGTGGTGCGCGGTACGCTATCGCCGCGGTTGACCATCGGTGCCAGCAGCCGCTGCGCCAGCGGCACGCGGCCGATCCACGGGCTGGCAAGGCTGGCGAGCGCTACCAGCCACAGGAATATGGTCGGCTTCCATTTGAGAAACCGCGGGTCACGCAGCAGCAGCGTCGCGCTGCCCAGTGCCAGTACCAGCGCCGCGGACAGCAGGTGCATCGGTGGCAGGCGCTTCAGGCGCAACCAGTCGATCAGCAGCAGCAGCAGCATCGCGATCATCAACACCGCGGTGGCAACGTAGATGCCGCCCACCTTGTAGGCGATAAAAAACGCCACCAGGGGCGCAAGGTCAATCAGCGCTTGCATCCGTGAATTCGTTGCCAGAAGGGCCGTTACGGGGGCCGCTATGATAGCGGATTCGACCCCGACGGCGCAGGCCATGGCCCAATACTTCGAACTTCACAGCCAGAATCCGCAGCTGCGCCTGATCCGCCGCGCGGTCGAGATCGTGCGCGGCGGTGGGCTGATCGCCTATCCGACCGACTCGTGCTATGCGCTCGGCTGCCACATCGGCGATGCCGCGGCGCTCGAGCGGCTGCGGCGCATTCGCGCTGCCGACCGCCACCATCATTTCACGCTGGTGTGCCGTGACCTGTCCGAGATCGGGCACTATGCGCGCATCGAGACCTGGCAGTTCCGGCTGCTGAAGGCGGCCACGCCCGGGCCATTCACGTTCCTGCTGCCGGCGACGCGCGAGACGCCGCGCCGGCTGCAACATCCCAAACGGCGCACCATTGGTATCCGGGTGCCCGACCATCCGGTGCCGCAAATGCTGCTGAGCGAGCTGGGTGAGCCGCTGATGAGCTCGACGCTGCTGCTGCCGGGCGATGAGCTACCGCTGACCGATGGCGATCAGATCCGCGAACGGCTCGAGCACCAGCTCGATGCGATCCTGGACGGCGGCCACTGCGGCATCGAGCCGACCACGGTGGTGGATCTGGCGGTATCCCCGCCGCAGGTGGTGCGTGCCGGCAAGGGCAAGCTGGCCGGCGCCGGCTGGGAACTGCTCGGGAACCCCGTATAATCAACTTTGTTCCATCAGAGGCCCGCCGCCCGCGCGGGGAACGACCGCCAGGATGAGTGCCGTCCCTCAAGGCAAGCGCGTGCTGTCGGGCATGCGCCCCACCGGGGCGCTGCACCTGGGCAACTACCACGGCGCACTGCGCAACTGGGTCGAGCTGCAGTATCAGTACGAGTGCTACTTCTTCATTGCCGACTGGCACGCGCTGACCACCGGTTACGAGGACACCACCGGCCTGCCGCAGGCGGTGCACGAGGTCATGATCGACTGGCTGGCCGCCGGCCTCAATCCGGGCGTCGCGACGCTGTTCGTGCAATCGCACGTGCCCGAACACGCCGAGCTGCACCTGCTGCTTTCGATGGTCACGCCGCTCTCCTGGCTCGAGCGCGTGCCAACCTACAAGGACCAGCAGGAGCAGCTGAAGGAGAAGGATCTGGCCACCTACGGCTTCCTCGGCTACCCGCTGTTGCAGAGCGCCGACATCCTGCTGTACCGGCCGGCGTTCGTGCCCGTGGGCGAGGACCAGGTGGCGCACGTGGAGATCACGCGCGAGATCGCGCGCCGCTTCAATCACCTGTACGGGCGCGAGCAGGACTTCGAGCAGAAAGCGGAGCGTGCCATCAAGGAGCTCGGCGGACGCAACATCACGCTGTATCGCCAGCTGCGACGCCGCTTCCAGGAATCCGGCGACCTGGCGGCGCTGGAGCGCGCGCGCGCGCTGGTCGAGAGCAACACCCGCATCACGGTGGCCGACCGGGAGCGCCTGCTCGGTTACCTGGAGGGTTCCTACGTCAGCATCCTGCCCGAGCCGCAGGTACTGCTGACCGCAAGTCCAAGGGTGCCGGGACTGGATGGGCGCAAGATGTCCAAGTCCTACGGCAACACCATCCAGATGCGCGAGGACCCGGACGTGGTGGCGGCCAAGCTCAAGACCATGCAGACCGATCCGGCGCGCGTGCGGCGCACCGATCCGGGCGATCCGGAGAAATGCCCGGTGTGGGACCTGCACAAGCTGTATTCGGATGAGCCGACGCGCGCGTGGGTGGATCATGGCTGCCGTACTGCCGGCATCGGCTGCCTGGACTGCAAGAAGCCGCTGATCGAACGCATCGTCGAGGAGGTCACCGGCATGCGCAAGCGGGCGCAGGAATTTCAGGAAAATCCCGACATGGTCGCAACCATCCTGACCGAGGGCGGCGAGAAGGCGCGCACCGCGGCGCGTGCCACGCTCGATGAGGTGCGGCGCGCAATGCATTTGCGGCCGCAATGATTTATAACGGCTGACGATGGTGAAGCCGGATCTCAAGATCGTAGTGTCCAACCCGCCGCCGGCGGCGGCGCCCCCGGAGCTGTTACCCGAGCAGGTGGAGATGCCGTTCGCCGTGGTCAACGGCGAGCGCATGACGCAGCTGCCGCGCGACCTGTATATCCCGCCGCAGGCGCTGGAGATATTTCTCGAGGCGTTCGAGGGCCCGCTCGACCTGCTGCTCTACCTGATTCGGCGCCAGAACGTCGACATCCTCAACATCCCGATCGCCGAGATCACGCGCCAGTACATCCAGTACATCGAGCTGATGCAGGACCTGCAGCTGGAGCTGGCCGGCGAGTACCTGGTCATGGCCGCGACGCTGGCCGAGATCAAATCGCGCATGCTGCTGCCGCGCCCGCCCGGGGAGGGCGACCTCAGCGAGGAGGATCCGCGTGCCGAGTTGGTGCGTCGGCTGCAGGAGTACGAGCGCTTCAAGCGCGCGGCGGCGGATATCGACGCCATGCCGCGGCTGGAGCGTGACGTCTGGCAGGCGAGCGCCGAACTGCGCGACCGGCCGCTGCCGCGCACCCTGCCGCAGGTGACGCTGCAGGAGATGCTGCTGGCATTCAAGGAGGTGGCGGTGCGCGCGGCGATGTTCGCGCATCATCACGTGCGGCGCGAGCCGCTGTCGGTGCGCGAGCGCATGAGCAATATCCTGGCAGCGCTCGAGCAGGGCAGCTTCCTGGAGTTCGGCCGCCTGTTCACGCCCGAGGAGGGCCGGGCCGGCGTCACCGTGAGCTTCGTCGCGATCCTGGAACTGATGCGCGAGGGCCTGATCGAGATCATGCAGACCGAGGCCTACGCGCCGCTGCACGTGCGCGCGGCGGCGGCAAATCGTACACTGCATCTGGTCGCCGACAATACGCAGCCCGAGGCGGAAGCGCCCGCGGAGGCTCCCGTGAACGGGGACGACAGCGGAGTGTTGGAATGAGCGCACAGGAAATCAGAAATATCGTGGAGGCGGCGCTGCTGGCGGCCGGTAAATCCCTCACGGTCAGCGAACTGACGCAATTGTTCGACGAACAGGATCGCCCCGAGCCGGCTGCGATCCGCATCGCACTGGCAGCGCTGCACGAGGCCTGCGCCGGGCGGCCGATCGAGCTCAAGGAAACCGGGGCCGGTTGGCGCCTGCAGGTGCGCCGCAGCTACGCCGGCATCGTCGCGCGGCTATGGCCTGAACGCCCGCAGCGCTATTCGCGCGCGCTGTTGGAGACGCTGGCGCTGATCGCCTACCGACAGCCGATCACGCGCGCCGAGATCGAGTCGGTGCGTGGTGTCGCGGTCAATCCCAACATCACCAAGACGCTGCTCGAGCGGCAGTGGATCCGCGTGGTCGGTCATCGCGACCTGCCCGGCAGGCCGGAGCTGCTCGGGACTACGCGCGATTTCCTGGAATACTTCGGACTCAAGAGCCTGGATGAGCTACCGCCGCTGACCGCGCTGCACTCGCTGGGCGAACTCGATCCGCAGCTCGATCTGCCGGTGGCCGGCGCGCTGCCGGGGAATCCGCTGGCCGACGCCGAGCCGGCAGACACCGACCCCGGCGACGCCGATACGGCCGAGACCGACGAGTTCGACGCCGCCGCACCGGCCAGTTCGGGCATGCTCGCCGCCCCACCCGATCCATCGCACTAGGGCCAGCTCGTTGCCGGCCGCGAGCCCAGCCGAGCGCCTGCAGAAGGTGCTATCGCAGCTCGGGCTCGGCTCGCGCCGTGAAGCCGAGGGCTGGATACGCGCCGGCCGGGTGACGGTCAATGGCAAGGCCGCGGTGCTCGGCATGCGCGTCGGCGGCGACGATCAGCTGAAACTCGACGGGCGCCTGATCCGGCGCCAGCTCGCCAAGGACGTTCCGGTGTTCCTGGTGCATCGCTCGCCCGGCGAACCGCTGCTGCCGCCGCGCAGCGGCCCCGAGTCTGCCGCCCACGCCAGGGTGGCGGCCGCGCGCGACAGCGGCAGCGATGACCAGCCAGCCAGCCGGAGCGCCGCACCGCCGGGCGCTAGCATCGCCGAGCGGCTGCCGCGGCGCGCCGGCCGTCGCTTCATCAGCATCAGCCCGATGCCGACGGTCGACGGTGGGCTCGAACTGCTGACCGCCGATGGCGCGCTGGCCACGCGCCTGCAGCGCGCGGTGCACGCTCAGCAGATGGAATTCAGCCTGCGCACCCGCGGCGAGCTGTCGCCCGAGCAGCTGCAGGCGATCCGCACCGGCCTCCTCGATCGCGGCTCAACCCTCAAGGTGCTGGAGATCGAAGCCACCGGCGGGGAAGGCAGCAATCGCTGGTACCGGTTGCTGGCCGCCGGCGCCAGCGGCAACGACGTGCGCCAGCTGATCGAACGCCAGGCGGTCACGCTGGTGCGCATGCTGCGCACGCGCGTCGGCACGCTGGCGCTGCCGCGCACGCTGGCGCGCAGTCACTGGCGCGAACTGGAAGGCGCTGAAGTTAGCGCGTTGCTTGGCAGTCGAGGCTCTGGCCGCTGACCCCGCGGCTGGCGGGTCCGAGCAGCCACAGATAGGACTGCACAATGTCTTCAGGCGCCGCCAGTGCGCCGGCGTCCTCGGCCGGGTAGGCCTGGCGGCGCATGCGGGTGCGCACCGGTCCGGGGTTGATCGCGTTGACGCGCGGGTTGCCGGCGCGTTCCAGTTCATCGGCCAGCACACGGCTGAGCGCTTCGATGCCGAACTTCGAGACCGCGTACGCACCCCAGTAGGCGTGCGGCTGGCGGCCGGCACCGCTGCTGGTGAAGACGATCGAGGAATCGCCCGAGGCACGCAGCAGCGGCAGCAGCACCTGGGTGAGCGCGAACGCCGCTGTCAGGTTGACGTGCAGCACGCGGCACCAGGTTGGCACATCGTACTGCTCGATCGGTGCCAGCACCCCCAGAATGCCGGCGCTGTGCAGCAGTCCGTCGAGCCTGCCGTAGCGCTGCTGCAGCGCATCGGCGAGCGCATCGTAATCGCGCGCCACCGCCTGTTCCAGGTCGAGCGGCGCGATGCTGGCGGCGGCCTTGTTCAGCGCCGTGATCTGCGCGTGCACGCTCTCCAGCTTGCCGACGGTGCGGCCAATCAGCACCACTTCAGCGCCGTGCGCAGCCGCCGCCAGCGCTACGGCGCGTCCGATGCCATCTCCGGCACCGCTGACAGCGATTACCCGTCCGCGCAACGCCTCCGGCGGCGCCTGGTAGCGCTGGTGTGGTGGCCGGTCTGCTGCGATCTGGGGCTCAGTCATGGCGCGGGTCCGTGAGGGTGGCTCGGGCGCTGGCGGGCTCAGTCAATGCGAAAGCGGCCGCGCGTGGCGCGGCGTGCGGCATTCCAGGCGACCATATTGTCGGCGAATGCATCGAGCGCCCGACTGTCCTTGCCGGGTCTGCGTTGCGAGCGGCGGCGCGCCCGGACGGCGACCAGTGCGACCCAGACCAGGAGCGGTGCGAGCTGCGGCTGCTGCGTGCGGTCGATGCCCGCCACCTGCATTCGCAGCGCCGCAAGCGCCGTGGCGGCCTGTTGGCCGTCCAGGCGCTCGAGTTCGCCGACCAGCTGGCCCAGATGGCGCAGCGCGTGTTGCAGGCTCGGCGGCGCGCCCGCCGCGCCGCGCAGCACATTGGCCGCCTGCTCGAACACGGCCGCCTGCAGTGCGGCGCCGCGCGCGGCGGTTGCCGCGGCGGCGCCGAAGGTTGCGGTCGCCAGATCGATCGCGGCCGCATCCACCAGCGGCGCGAACTCCGGGCGCGGGGCGATGCCGGTCGGCGGCAACAGGGCGCGCAGCCATGGATGTTGCGGCTCGCCGCCCCTGAAGCGCGCAGCCTCTGCGCGCCACCAGTCGAGCCGCGCATGCGCCACGGAATGATCGAGGCTGCGGCCAGTCCCGGCGCTGATTTCGTCCGCCAGCGCCAGCAGCGTGGCCAGTCCCGCGCGTGCAGCTGGGGGGGTGTACAGCAGCGCAAAATAGCGCGGCGTTCCGGCCAGCGGGGCCGGAGGCGATGGCGCCACGGCCAGGTCCCCGGCCGCCGCAATCACGGCGTGCCGCCGCCCTCAGGCGGCGCTGCGCGCACCAGGCGTTCGATCGGCTCCAGGGTTGCGATCGGCTCGCCGGTGGCGGCGCCCAGTTCGGTGAAGCGGCGCGCACCGGGCAGCACCTGGCGCTCGAGCGAACCGACGGCACTGTTGTAGGCGTCGACCGCGCTGCCCAGGGCGCGACCGGTGCGCACGAGGTGGGCGCTGAAGCTCGACAGGCGCTTGTGCAGTTCCTGACCCAGATCGCGGATCAGCGCGGCGTTCTCGGCCACCGCGGACTGGCGCCAGCCATAGGCGACCGCCTTGAGCAGCGCGATCAGCGTGGATGGCGTGGCGACAATGACGCCGCTGCGCAGTGCGTACTCGAGCAGCTCGGGCCGTTCGGCCAGCGCGGTGCTCAGGAACTGATCGCCGGGAAGAAACAGCACCACGAACTCGGGACTGTGCTGGAACTGCGCCCAGTAGGCCTTGGAGCCCAGTTCGCGCACCCGCGCCTCGACCTGCTGCGCGTGGCGCGCCAGCGCCAGCGCGCGCAGCTCCTCGGTCGATGCGTCGATGGCATCAAGGTAACCCTCGAGCGGCGTCTTGGCATCCACCACCAGCCGGCGACCTTCCGGCATGTTCACCACCAGGTCCGGTCGCAGCACGCCGGCGGCATCGCCGACGCTCGGTTGCTCGGTGAAATCACAATGCTGCGACAGCCCGGCCAGTTCCACCACCCGCCGCAGCGTCAGCTCGCCCCAGCGACCGCGCACTTCCGGGCGACGCAGCGCGGTCACCAGGTTGCCGGTCTCGCGCTGCAGCGCCGAGTTGCCCAGCGCCAGGGCCTCGATCTGCGTGCGCAGGCCGACGAAGGCTTCGCGCCGCTCGCGCTCCATCGCCGCCACCTGGGCCTCGGTTTTCTCGAGCGCGCTGCGGATCGGGTCGACCAGCGCCTGGAACGCCAGTTCGCGCTCGCGCCAGCTGCTCTGGATGCTGTCCTGCTCGCGGCCGAAGCTCTCGCGCGCCAGCTTGAGAAACATATCGGCGTTATCGCGCAGCGCCGCAGAGGCGAATTCCTGCACGTTGGCGCGCAGCCGTGCCTCGCTGTCAGCGAGTGCACGCGCGCCGCGGCGCGCCAGCAGGCGTGATGCCGCCAGCGCCAGCAGCAGCCCGAGCACCACCCCACCCAGCAGCGCCAGCACTATCTGCGTCGAAGACATCCGCGCCTGCCCCGCGTCAGCCGCCGGCCTGCGGCGAGCGCTGCGCGGAGCTGCGCGCCAGCCCCACCCACGCCAGCAGTTCGAGCGGCTCATCGATCCAGGCGGTGACCGGCCAGTCGGCGATGTCCTCGTCGGCGCCGATATAGCCGAAGCTGGCACCGAGCGCGATCATGCCGGCGGCGCGCGCCGCCTGCATGTCGCGCAGCGCATCGCCCAGGTACAGGCAGCGCGCCGGCTCGATGCCGAGCGTGCGCGCGGCGGTCAGCAACGGCAGCGGGTCGGGCTTGCACAGCGGCAGGCTGTCGCCGGACAGCACGCAGGCGGCGCGCTGAAACAGGCCCAGCTGTTGCAGCAACGGTTCGGTCAGCCAGCTTGGCTTGTTGGTGATCACGCCCCACGGGATGCGATGCGCCTCGAGCTGCATCAGCACCTGCTCGAAACCGGGGAACAGCCTGGTGTCGATCACCAGTTGTGCGCGGTAGAGCGCCAGGAAGCGCGCACGCAGCGCATCGAACCGGGTGCTGTCGGCGTCCGGAAATCCCAGCCGCACCACCGCGTTGGAGCCGTTGGAAACGTGCGGGCGGATAGCGGCGAAAGCGAGCGGGGCGAGCTGCTGTTCGGCGCGCAGCATGTTGAGCGCACGCGCCAGGTCCGGCGCGGTATCGAGCAGCGTGCCGTCCAGATCGAGCAGCACCGCGGCCAGCGGCGTGTCCGGCATCACGCCCGGTCGGCCTCGCGCCGAAAATGCATCAGGTAGTTGACGCTGGCGTCGGCGCTCAGCTGCGCGCTGTTGTCGAACGGGTTGTAGGCAAGGCCGGCGACATCGCACAGTGTCAGCTGCTCGGCGCGCGCCATGCGCGCGAGCTCCGCCGGACGCAGCAGGCGCGCATATTCGTGCGTGCCGCGCGGGATCAGCCGCAACAGGTATTCGGCGCCGACGATCGCCAGCAGGAAGGAGCGCAGGTTGCGGTTGATGGTGGAGATGAACAGGTCGCCGCCCGGACGCAGCAGCCGGGCGGCCGCGGCCAGCAGCGCCGGCGGACTCGGCACGTGTTCGACCAGCTCCATGCAGGTGATCACATCGAATGCCGCCGGGGCCTGTGCGAGCAGCTGTTGCGCCGACGCCAGCTGATAGTCGATCGCAAGCTGGCTCTCGTGCGCGTGCAGCCGCGCCACCTCGATCATCGCCGGCGCCATGTCGATCGCAGTCACGTGCGCACCGTGGCGCACCAGCGCTTCGGCCAGCAGGCCGCCGCCGCAACCGATGTCGAGCACCCGGCGCTGCGCCAGTGCCACGCTGCGCGCCACATAGGCGACACGCGGCGAATTGAGTGCATGCAGCGGCTTGAAGACGCCGCGCGGGTCCCAGAATTCATGCGCCAGCGCATCGAATTTGCGGATTTCCGCGTCGCTCACCGCCGCCTGCGCCGTGCTGCTCATGGCCCCAGTATAGCTGCGCCGGCGCGTCCGGCGGGCGCATTGCGTGCAGTGGCGCAGAGCCGGCGCGAACCTGCTGCAAGGCGCTCGGCAGGGTGCGCGCCGGGTGCAGTAACAGCGGCGCCGAGGTGGTCCTTTATGCTATGATTTCAAGCTTAATATTCAACGCGCGAAGACCATAAGAGTGACCGAAATAGCCCGCGAAATAGTCCCCGTCAGCCTCGAAGAGGAGATGCGCAAGTCCTATCTCGACTACGCAATGAGCGTCATCGTCGGGCGCGCGTTGCCGGACGTGCGCGATGGGCTGAAGCCGGTGCACCGGCGCGTGCTGCACGCGATGCGCGAGCTCGGCAACGACTATAACCGCGCCTACAAGAAGTCGGCGCGCGTGGTCGGCGATGTCATCGGCAAGTATCACCCGCACGGCGATGTGGC
>Ga0181537_10000938_pt1 | contig 27401 bp, 26 predicted proteins | sample PEATcosm2014_Bin_39_FD_119765 | JGI IMG/M metagenome (GOLD analysis project Ga0181537, IMG submission 119765) | Peatland microbial communities from MTU Mesocosm Facility, Houghton, MI, USA - PEATcosm2014_Bin23_10_metaG | ecosystem: Environmental > Terrestrial > Soil > Wetlands > Peat | place...
GATGTCGAGATGGTCATGTCGTCCTCCTGGGATTGCGCGTCCCGTTAGAGCTATGCCGATCACGAAGAGGGTCTGGCTCTCGACCGTGGACGAATCGCAGGTCGAATACAGTGGCGCGACCGCGCCGGATTCTCACCGGCTTCCTCGTCTCGTGACGACAAAATAAGCATAGTCGCGCGTGCCGCGTTGTCAACGAGCCGGCTGGTCAACATCGTTCGGCGCTGGCCGGGCCTGCGGGCTGCGCTCGCGGTGGCCGCCCTCTAGACACTTGTTTCGCACCCCCCTTTACTAAGGGACGACAAAAAAACGCCACGACGCATCATATTCGTGAGAAAATCAAACTCTTGGCGCGCGTGCAGTGTCTCCGCGGACCCACCTATATCAAGTGAGCGTGTCGAAAGCGAAGCGAGGGACCGATCATGTCGGAAACCTTTCCGGGCGGCCATAGCCACATTTTTCTTGGCGAAAGCCACGAGCAGAATGAGCGACGCACTTGGCTGGTCATCTGGCTCTGCGGGGCCATGATGATCCTTGAGATCGTGGGTGGTCTGCTGTTCGGCTCGATCGCGCTGGTTGCCGACGGTTTGCATATGAGTACGCATGCCGGCGCGCTGTTGCTCGCGGCACTCGCATACACCTATGCGCGCAAGCGCGCTGGCGATCCGAACTTCACGTTCGGCACCGGCAAGTTCGGCGATCTTGCCGGGTTCGCCAGCGCCATTATCCTCGCAATGATTGCATTGCTCATCGCCTACGAATCGGTCAGCCGCCTCTTTGCGCCTGTCGCGATCCATTTTGCCGAGGCGATCCCGATTGCCTGTCTCGGCCTGGCGGTCAACATCGTAAGTGCCTGGCTCTTGAGCGGCGGCCGGCATCATGGCCACGACCACGGTCGTCGCCATGCGCATGAGGGGCACGACTACGATGAGGCGCACCGTATTTCGACGGACGCCGGGATCGTCGTCCTCGAAATATTCGAAGACGGGGTGCCGCCGCATTTCCGCCTTCGCAGTGAGACCGGCCCGATCCTAACGGCACAAGCGACGTCGGTCGAAACCGTCCGCCCCGACGGCACGCGACAGCTTTTTGCGATGAAAGATCGCGACGGTTATCTCGAATCGGTTGACGAGATACCAGAGCCGCACGCGTTCACTGCGAGCTTGCGGATAGGTCGGCAAAATTATCCGATGGTTTTCGAAGAGCACGAACATGCGCAGCAATCGGCGGGCCGCGACTACAATATGCGGGCCGCGATTGTCCACGTCATGGCCGATGCTGCGGTGTCCGTCCTCGTGATCGTAGGACTGCTGCTCGCCCGCACTTTCGGCTGGCTCTGGATGGACCCGCTCGCGGGCATCATCGGCGCCACCGTCATCGCCAGCTGGTCCTATGGCCTCATTCGGGATACCGGTGCGATCTTGCTTGATATGAATCCCGATCGGAGCATGGCGGACCGCATGCGCGAAACGATCGAGACCGATGGCGACCGATTGACCGACTTGCATTTGTGGCGTCTTGGTCCCGGTCACTTGGGGGCAATCTTGTCGGTCGCAACGCAGCAGCCGCGCGGACCAGAGTATTATCAATCGCTACTCCGGCGATTTCGTTCCTTGTCCCACGTGACGATCCAAGTGCAGCATCGGTGATGCCGCGATTTTCCTGAACGCCTCATCGCGAAGCTTCCCCCTTCGATCGCGCGACGCGCGCTTTCTTGGCCGGCGACTTCGCCGTAACAGCGGCCGTTCGGTAATACGTCCACAAGATGCGAGCGGCGACCGCGCGCCACGGCCGCCAGGCCTCCGCCAAGGCTTGCATCTCCTTCGCGGTCGGCCGCGACGGCAGCGCGAAAGCGATGCGCGCGGCTTCTTGCAGCGCCAGGTCGCCGGCCGGCCACGCATCGGCATGACCAAGGCAGGACAACAAATAAATGTCGGCGGTCCAGGGGCCGATGCCGTGCACGGCGGTGAGCGAAGCGTGCGCTTCCTCGGCGACGAGCTCGCCTAGCGATGCGAGCGCGAGATCGCCGCGCGCGACGGCACGCGCGATGGCCTTGAGCGAGCGGATTTTCGGCGCCGACAGCCCCAGCCGCGCCAATTGGGCCGAGCGCGCGCGCAGGATGGCCGCCGGTTCGAACGGATCGAAGGCCCCCGCCAGCCGCGCCCAGATCGCTCCGGCGCTCGCGGTCGAAAGCTGCTGTGCCACAATAATGGCGGCAAGTCCGGCGAATCCATCGGCGCGCCGGCGGAGCGGCGGCCGTCCGGCCTTGGCCACGAGGGCGACGAAGCGCGGATCGGCTTTGCCGAGCTCGCTCAGTGCTGCCTCGAGATCGGCCTCGGTGTGGATGTACGACTGTGTCATCGTGATCGGCCGTTATCGAGATTAACTTCTGGGCTCCAACATGACTATTTGATCGCCATCGCCCATGCATCAAGCCCGACACTGACCAACGCGGACACCGATGTACACCCGGGTCTTTCGCTTCGCGCCGAGCCCAAACGGATATCTACATCTTGGCCACGCTTTCTCGGCGCTGCTCAACCAGGATATGGCGCGCGCGGCAGGCGGACGGCTCTTACTGCGCATCGAAGATATCGATGCGACCCGCTGCCGGCCGGAATACGAGACGGCGATCCACGCCGATCTTTCCTGGCTCGGCGTCACCTGGGAGCCGGATGTACGCCGGCAAAACGAACATTTCGAAGATTACCGAGCAGCGCTGCAAAAGCTCGAAGCCGAAGGTCTCATTTATCCGGCTTTCGAAAGCCGCAGTGAAATCGCCGCCCTGGTTGCCGAACGCGATTGGCAAGGCGGCTGGCCGCGCGATCCCGACGGCGTGCCGCTTTATCCCGGCCGCGCGCGCAGGCTTTCCCCGTTCGCGCGCGAAGGTCGCCGCCGCGCTGGCGATCCATACGCGCTGCGGCTCGCGATGGATGCCGCCGTCGCCCGCGCCGGCGTCCTCACCTGGACCGAAACCGGCGCGGGTCCGCAGGACCAAACCGGATTAATGGCCGCGGCGCCGCAAATGTGGGGCGACGTCGTCCTCGGCCGCAAGGACGCGCCAGCGAGCTATCACCTCGCGGTCGTCATCGACGATGCCTTGCAGGGCGTGACCGACGTGGTGCGCGGCCAGGACTTGTTCTGGGCGACCGGCATCCACCGGCTGTTGCAGACGCTGCTTGGCTTGCCGGAGCCAACCTATCATCACCACCGGCTCATTCTCGACGCCGCCGGCCGCAAGCTGTCGAAAGCCACGTCCGCCACGAGCTTGCGCGAATTGCGCGCAGCTGGCGCTACGCCGGAAGGCATTCGCCGCATGCTGGGGCTGGGACGCTGAACATACCTCGACGGTCGGAACATCTTCAGCTTGGCTTGTATTGTTTGATCCACCAATGCACTACAAATGGATGTTTCGGCGCCCGGGGGACCGCGATGGCGCGATTGAGGTCGAGAAAGACTTCTGCGAAGGCGCGGCGTCCGGCGAGGCGGCACGCGGTGGCGCCGTCGCGCCCGCAGGTGACCGAAGCTTCGTTGGTGGCGTATGCGCACGACATTCGCACTTCGCTGACCGGCATCCTGGCGCTCGGTGAGTTGTTGGCGAGCTCCAATCTCGGCGAGCGCGAGCGGCGCTGGGCGGCGGGAATCAAGGATGGCGCCGAGCATCTGGCTTCGCTGACGACGCTGATGATCGACGCGGCCAAGGCTGACGCCGGTGCGCTCACGCTTCAGCAGGAAATGTTTCGGCTGCGCCGGCTCATCGCGGCGCTTTCGGACTCGCTCGTCGCGCGGGCCGAGACCAAGGGCCTAGGGGTCGCGCTGACGGTCGCCGACGATTTGCCGGATGTAGCCGTGGGCGACGCGGTGCGGCTGCGCGCCGCGCTGGAAAATCTTATCGACAATGCCGTGAAGTTCACCGAACGCGGCACGGTGCGGCTGAAAGCGCGCATGGGGCGAGCCGCGCGCGGCAAGGCGCGGCTTGACTTCACCGTCACTGACAGCGGCATCGGGCTCCAGTCCGCCGAGATCAAGCGCCTGTTCAAACCGTTCTCCCAGGCCAACGCGGATATCGCGCGGCGCTATGGCGGCGCCGGCCTCGGCCTCGCCGCCGTCAAGGCGCTCGCGAAGTTGATGGGCGGCAACCTGACCGTCACCAGCACATTCGGCCGCGGCTCGCGCTTTCGTCTCTCGGTGTTGCTAAAGGTCGCGCCCGGCGAAGCGGCGGGAAAGCGAACGCGGCCACAGCCGGCGCCGCCGCCGCGCCAGCTCGCGATCCTCTATGCGGAGGACAATCCTTACGGTCGGGTCATTCTCAACACCATTCTCCGCGAACTCGGCCACCGCCCCGATTTCGTTGCTTCCGGAGAGGAAGCGGTCGCGGCGGCGGCGCGCGGCTATGACGTGGTGCTGATGGACGCAACTTTGCCAGGCATCGATGGCCTCGAAGCGACGCGCCGGATCCGCGCGCTTGCCGGTACTGCCGCGCTGACTCCGGTCATTGGCATAACCGGCCGCACCACGCCCGGCGACGAGGAGGCGGCGCTCGCCGCCGGTATGAACTTCTATTTGCGCAAGCCGGTCAGTCCAAGCGCGCTCAGCGAAGCGATCGCTGCCGTCATCCGCTAACCGGGCTTACGCCCGCGCCGACGCGCTGCTTTCCTTCATCGCGATGAAGTCCATGCTCTCGCCCGCCCGCGCATCGTCAAGCGGCAAGGCGTAGAGCACGCTCGCGCCGCGGCGGCCGATTTCCTCAAAGCCGAGCCGTGGATAGAGATCGGTGACCAGCGCGTTCTTCGCCGTTGGAATGTATTCGCCGATCAGCCGGCCGGCGCCGAGTACGCGGGCGCGCGCCGCAATGTCGGCGAGGATCGCCTCTTCGACTTTGCGGCCGAGCACGCGGCACGACATCAGCCAAAGGTCGATGCGGGCGTCCGCTTCGGCGTCACGCGCGACCGCGACCACGCTGATGATGCCGTTGTCGCCGAACCGGTCGGTGAGCCGGTAGCTGCGGCCGAAACCGTCGCGCAGCACGCCGCTGAGCTCGGTCCAATTGTAGCGGCGCGTGGTCAGGTTGAACTGATTGGTTTTCTGGATCAGCTCGCCGACGCGCTCGTGCGCCGCCTCGAGTGGCGATACTTCCATCACCATCTTCAGTCCGCGCAGGAATTCCTGGTAATCGCCGGCGACGTTCTGCGCCGCCGCGCGCGCCTCGTTCTCCACATACATGCGGTTGCGCGCGCCCGATTCTGCCGTGGCGAGGCGGTGATCGAACAGCCCACTGCGCAGCAGCATCGCCACGCGTTGCGCCGGGTCGTCGGGCAATTCGGGCACCGTGATGTCGGGAAAGCGCCCCCGCACTTCGGCGCGCTCGACCGGATTGTCGTCCAGGAATACGACGCCAGCCGTCGAGAGTTTGAGGCGCTCGAGAATACGCGCGAAGCTCGACGACTTCGGCTCCCAGTGGATTTCCATTCCCGCGAAGTCTTCCGGGCGCAGCATCATCTCCGGCCGCTTGGCGAAGACTTCTTGCACAGTGGCGGGGTCGTTCTTGCTGGCGATCGCAAGCAGGGTGCCTTTGTCGCGCAATCCTTGCAGGAAGGCCTGCAGTCGAAGGAAATGCCTACCCTTGCCCCCCGCATCGAGATCAATGCCGTCGAAGCCGTCGTCGCCGGCGCGGCCGCCCCACAACGTATCGTCGAGATCGACGACAACGAGCTTGCAGCGCGGCGCGATGGCGCCCGCAAGCGCATCGGCCAACGCGCCGAGCACGGCCGGCGTGCGGTCCGGATGGAACGGCAGCTTCGCGGTCTCGTAAAAGCGGTCGTCGAACCAGGCCTGCGCGCCCGCGGCGCGCAGCAGCGGCTCGGGGTCGAACAGCGTGACCCGTGGTGAAACGAGCGCCACGCGTAAGCCGTCATTGACTGCGCGGCGCCAGGCATAGGCAGCGCTGTTGTCGGAGATTTCATCGGCCAGCGGTTCCGGCAGCGTAACGAGGAGATGCGCGTCGCTCGATTTCAGCGCCGCATTGACAGCCGCCGACACCGCGTCAACGATCGCTGGCGGACTGCGCAGCGACCCATAGGCAAGCTCGATCGACGAGAGTGCGAGGATCACATGGGTCGGGGCAAAACCGTAAAGCGGCGAGTTGGCTTGCAACAATTCGGCGCGCCATTGATTGTACGGGCTTTCGTACACCGCCGCCGCGAAGCCGCGCGCCGCCATCGCAACGGGAAAGCCATGGGCGAGGAATTGCGTCGAGTAGTTGCCGGTCAGGGCGACGCGGATTTTCGGCCAGGCGGGTTCGCTCGGAGCACCCGCGGCCTCATAGTCGCGCGCGCTGGCCGCGAGTTGCTGCAACGTCTGCGCCGCGCGGTAGCGCGCCAGTAGCGACGCAAGCGTGCCGCCGTGGTCGCTCATGAGGCGGCACTCGCCAGTCCGCGCGTCATGCCTGCACGCCTTTGTCCTGCAACAGCGTCACCAACTCGCCGACATTGCGCAGATTGGCGAGCTCATCGGTGGTCAGCGCGACGCCGAGCCTCATCTCGATCTCGACTACCAGAATAATGTGCTTCAACGAATCCCACAGCGGGACCTTCGATGCGTCGATTTCCTCGCTCAACACCAGATCGGGATCGATGACGTCGCGAAATATCGGTTCGAGCTTGCGCAGCACCGCTTCTCTGCTCAATCGGAGATCTCCTGTCCCGGCCGGTTTTTATGCGCTGACCGGGCCCCGGGCAAGCATCTCGCGCCGCCGCCAGCGCCTTGGCAAGAACGGCAGGCCGTCCTTCGGCGCGATGGTGCTTTTCAACCCGCCATGGCTTACAAGACGCAAATGAGCGCCGAGCGACGTTACCGGTCGATTCCGCTGCATCGGCGGTGGATGAACGAGGTCGTCCACTTCGGCAAAAAATCACACATGATGGGCGCGTCATGGCGGATCAACGTCTCCCCCGTCGTTGCCGCGCGCGCGGCGCAACAACCGGCGATCGGCTGGACAGCGATCTGGATGAAGGCGCTGGCGTTGGTGAGCCGGCGCCGACCCGAATTGCGCACTGCCTACTTTCCTTTTCCTTGGGCCCGTCTTTATCAGCACCCGGAATTCGTCTGCACGGTGGTCATTGAACGGACCTGGCGCGGCGCGTCGGCGTTGTTCTTCGAGAAATTCGTTGCGCCGGACAGACTGCCTCTGCCGGAGCTCGACGAGGCTTTGCGCAAGCTTCGTCAAGTGCCGGTGGAAAGCGTCGGCAGCTTCCGCCGGCTCATCCGCTTCGCCCGCCCGCCGATTCTCCTGCGTCGGCTCCTTTGGAGCGTCGGGCTGAACTGGTCGGGCCCGTTGCGGCTGAAATATATGGGCGGCTTCTGCGTGCTCAATCCGTTTCCGACCGGCGGCACCGTGACGCAAACGGCGGTGCCGGCTTCGCTGATGCTCTATTACGGCCTCGTCGAACCGAACGGCGAAATGCAGGTCGACCTCTTCTACGATCACCGTGTCATGGACGGCGTCGAAGTTTTTCGCATCTTGCGCGACGCCGAGGCGACGATGAACCGCGACATCGTCGCCGAACTCACGCGAGCCCCAGCGGCGCCCTAGCGGCGTCTCCGACATTCAGCGCGGTCGCTGCAACACCGAAACGATGCGCACGACGATGGCGTTGGGCAGGAGGATGCAGCCGGCGACGATGATGCGATTGATCAGGCGCGGTATGACCAGCCGTTTCCCGGCGCGAAAGGCGCGCCAGGCCGCCTCCGCCGTCGCCGGCGCGTTGGAACGCGGCGCCAGCTTGAAAAGCCACGTTTTCCCCACGGCGCAACGTTCGAAAAACGCGGTGCGCACAACGCCGGGACTGAGGGAAGTCACGGTGACGCCCGTTGCCGAAACCTCCTGCGCCAAAGCCGCGGTGAAAGAATTCACGTAACCCTTCGACGCGTAGTAGCTCGACATATACGGCCCCGGCGCATAACCGGTGACAGAGCCAACGTTGAGCACGCCGCCGCGGTTGCGCGCGATCATGCCCGGCAGAAATCGCAAGCTCAGTTCGGTCAAAGCGCGGATGTTGACGTCGACGAGCTTGAGATGGTCGCCGCGGTCGGTCTCGGACGCCGGGCCGTAAACTCCAAAGCCCGCGCTGTTCACCAATACGTCGCAATAGACGCCGAGTTCGGCGAGCTTGCTTTCAATCTCTCGTCCAGCGTCGCGGCCGGCAAGGTCGATGCAGAAGCCGTAAGCCTCGAATGCGGCACCGCGCAGCTCGGCGGCGAGTTGGTCGAGCGCGTCCTGCGAGCGGCCGAGGAGCACCATCACCGCGCCGTCGCGGGCGGCGACGCGCGCCAGTTCGCGGCCGATACCCGACGAGGCTCCCGTCACGACGATGGCAGGCTTCATCGTTCGCGTCCGATCAGGATTGCGCCGCGACGAGTTCGATCAGGCCCATGCCGGGCACGATGCAGAACACCACCTTACGCCCCTCGAACAGAACGGCCGCCTGCGGCTCCGCCCAGAAGACCGCGCGCGTGTCCGGATCGGCTTTCAGCGACGCGATCGAAGCGGCAAGATCCTTGGCGGCAAAGGCCATGTGATAGACCAGTCCCTCTTTATGCTGCGCCAAATAGCGGTCGAGCGGTCCTTTGCCGCCTTCAGGCGCGGGACAGATGATCTCGACCGGCGGCATGGCGGGATGCTCGCCCATGGCGAGATGCACGTTCTGCATCGGATCGTAGATCATCTCGCCGACCCGGTAGCCCAGATTGGACAGAAAAGCCCGTGCCGTGTCGGGCTTTTGCGCTGCGAGGCCGAGGTGATGGAATGTCAGGCCGTATGTGTTGGCGAAACGGTCAGTGTTCATGACCGGGCGCCGAACCTTCGACGATCCGCACCAGATCGGCCATGATGCGGTTCAGCTCGAAATCCTTCGGCGTGTACACCTGCGCGACGCCGGCGTTTTTCAGGGTGCTCGCGTCTTGCGGCGGGATGATGCCGCCGACGACGATCGGCACGTCTTCGAGCCCCGCCTCCTTCATCCGCGCGATCACGTCGGCGACCAGCGGCAGATGCGAGCCGGAAAGGATCGAAAGCCCGACGACATGCACGTTCTTTTCCGCAGCCGCCGCGGCGATCGCCTCTGCCGTGAGGCGGATGCCGTCATAGACCACCTCCATGCCGGCGTCGCGGGCGCGGGCGGCGATCTGCTCGGCGCCGTTGGAATGACCGTCGAGGCCGGGCTTGCCGACCAGCACTTTGAGCCGGCGGCCGAGCTTCTTCGACACGCGGTCGACCTCGGCGCGGATGTCGTCGAGGCCCTCGGCGTCGTTGCGCATGGCGGTACCCACGCCGGTCGGCGCGCGGTATTCGCCGAAGGCCGCGCGCAGCGCAAAGCCCCACTCGCCGGTGGTGACGCCGGCTTTGGCGCAGGCGATCGAGGGCGGCATGATGTTGGCGCCGCTTTTTGCCGCCTTGCGCAAATCCGCGAGCGCCGCGGCGACGGCTGAGTTGTCGCGCTGCTCGCGCCAGGTTTTCAGCCGCGCGATCTGCCGCGTTTCCGCTTCTTCTTCGATGGTGAGGATGGCGTCGGCCGAGTCGGCCAAAGGCGAAGCCTCGGTCTCGACGAAGCGGTTGACGCCGACGACGGTCTGCTCGCCGCGCTCGATCGCCTCGACCCGGCGCGAATTCGATTCCACGAGCTGCTGCTTGAGATAGCCCGATTCGACGGCGGCGACGGTGCCGCCCATGGCTTCGATGTGTTTCAGCTCTTCTTTCGCCGCGGCTTTGAGCTCGGCGACCTTGGCGGCGACCGCCGGCGAGCCTTCGAACAGGTCGCCGTATTCCAGGAGGTCGGTCTCGTAGGCGAGGATTTGCTGCATGCGCAGCGACCATTGCTGGTCCCACGGCCGCGGCAGGCCGAGCGCCTCGTTCCACGCCGGCAGCTGCACGGCGCGCGCGCGGGCGTTTTTCGACAACGTGACCGCGAGCATCTCGATCAGGATGCGGGCGACGTTGTTTTCCGGCTGCTGCTCGGTGAGCCCGAGCGAGTTGACCTGCACGCCGTAGCGGAACAACCGATGCTTGGGGTTGGTCACCCCATAGCGCGCGCGCGTGATCTCGTTCCACAATTCGGTGAATGCGCGCAGCTTGCAGACTTCGGTGACGAAGCGCAGCCCGGCGTTGACGAAGAAGGAGATACGCCCGACTACTTCGCTGAATTCGTCGTCGGCGACCTGGCCCGACGCCTTGACCGCGTCGAGCACGCCAATGGCGGTGGCGAGCGCGAAGGCAAGCTCCTGCACCGGCGTCGCGCCCGCCTCCTGCAAATGGTAGGAGCAGACATTCATCGGATTCCACTTCGGCATTTCCTTGGTCGTGAACAGGATCACGTCCTTGGTGAGCCGCATCGACGGCGCCGGTGGGAACACGTAAGTGCCGCGCGACAGATATTCCTTGATGATGTCGTTCTGTGTCGTGCCGGTGAGCGTTCCGCGCGGCACGCCTTGCTCGTCGGCGAGCGCCACATAGAGCGCCAGCAGCCAGGCGGCGGTGGCGTTGATGGTCATTGACGTGTTCATCTCGCCGAGCGGGATGCCGTCGAAAAGGACGCGCATGTCGCCGATGTGCGAAACCGGCACGCCGACTTTGCCAACCTCGCCCTTGGCGAGCGGGTGGTCGCTGTCGTAGCCGGTCTGCGTCGGCAGATCGAAGGCGACGGAGAGGCCGGTCTGCCCCTTGCTCAGATTCTTGCGGTAGAGTTCGTTCGAGGCTTTGGCGTCCGAATGCCCGGCATAGGTGCGGAACATCCAGGGTTTGTCGCGTAAAGCTTTGTCGCGCGATGCCTTGTCGCGGGAAGGCGCGCTCTCGTGTCGCGACGTGTCACGCTGCGGCCTATCGCCGGCACGCCCGTCGCTTAACGGCTGGTCGCGGTGCGGCTGGTCATCCATGGTGTTTCATACGTCTTGCACACATCGTGCCCGCATCCCGGCGTGGCTAATGTGACGCCAATCCTGTTGCGACGCAACAATGCGAATCATCATGTTCACCTGCGGATAAGCTGCCTTTACCTTCCCCTGGAGGGGGAAGGTCGTCGGCCTTAGCGCGCAGCGCGAAGGCCGGCGGGATAGGATAATAGCGCGCTCACCTTTTTGCGTGCGGCGACACGGCCAAGCCGAGGAAGACGAAGATGGCCTGGTTGAGGCGCAGGATATCCGCTTCGTCCAAAAGCCCGATCCGCGCACCGATCTTCGATTTCGGCACGGTCGTGATCTTGTCCACCATTAGCCGGCAGGGTCCGCGCAAACCATTGCGCGCATTCGGCTCGATGGGGAGCCGGAACAGCGGCGCCTCAGTCTCATCGGTCGTGAAGGCGCAGATGGTGATCGAATCCGTGCCGTCGAAGCGGTCGTCCTGAATGATCACGACGGGCCGCGGCTTGCCCGCATAGTCCTTGCCGCCGGCGACGGTGTGAACGTCGCCACGCCTCATTCATCGCCCCCGATCCGAGACCGCGTCGATGAAGGCCTGATCTTCACGCGCGTGCGCGCCGGCCGCGACGGCGAGCGACTGACGATGCGCCTGTGCGCGAAAAGAACGTGCACGCACGTCGGGCACCCAAATCTGGATCGGACGCAGCCCCAAAGCGCGCAGCCGGTCGCGATGCTCCCGTACCTTGACGCGTGTCGGCTTTGGCTTGCGCGCGATCTTCCGCTTCGACACCGGGGCCATGATCGTGCTCCACGATAGTTACATGTAACTTATCATGGGCGGTTGAGTTTGACCAGCCGCGTGGGGTGGGCAAAGGCGTAACGCGCCGCGCCGCGCCCACGCTGTGCATCACCGAAGCTAGGTGAGCGTGGGCCTCGCTACGCTCAGCCCACCCTACGAAGGCGACTCAATCCCACCGATACGTCGCTGCCGCCCGTTGCGCGCCGGGCCCGGCGAGGATCAGCGCCCAGAACACCTTGTATTTCGAGCCCGGTGCGTAGACCGCGGCGATGCCAATGCGGGTGACGCCGGCATTGAGCATGTTGGCGCGATGCGGCGGTGAATCGCGCCAGCCGGAAAACGCTTCGGCCAATGTGTGGTAGCCCGCGGAAATATTCTCAACCGCGACGCTGCCGCGGAATGGCGAATTGCGGATGCGATCCTGGAACGGCCGGCCGATATCGTGATCCATCTTGTCGTGCGCCGCCATCGCGCGCGCCTGCTCGCTCGCCATGCGCATCAGTTCGGGATCGACGGTGACGGCAGCCAGGCCGTTGTTGCTCCGATAGCCGGAGATCATGGACGCGGCTGCTGTGGCATCGACCGCGGCGTCGGAGTGAGCGAGGTCCTGATAGAAGCTCGGCTGGCCGGCCGGCGCGGCGTTATCGGCGCAGCCCGCGAGCGTTGCGCCGAGCGCAAACACGCAAAGCAAGAGTGCGGCAGACGGCCGGATGCGCATCGGATCGCCTTGGCGTTGGGTTTTTAGTTTCCCGCTTTGGCGGGAACGAACAGCTTTGCGTCGGATAGCACGCGCTGCAGGATCAAAGCCATCACGATCATCGCCGCCGCCAAACCGACTTGGGTCTTTACATAGGGAAACACGAGGATGAGCGCGCCAGCAATCGGCAAGCCGAGAATCTCTGTGGTAGAGAATCCGCGCGCGAGCGCGTGGCGGAGGAGGAAAGCTGTTGCGACGGCAAGCACGACGAGATCGTACATGTAGAGGTACGGCGTGGCCAGCAGCGCGGCGGCGGCAAGCGCGGCGGCTTTGAGGTCGTAGGGCGCGCGGCTTCGCCACAATACGACGAGGCCCGCCGCAAGCGCGAGGCTAACGACCCCCTGCACGATCCAGGCGAGTGTTTCGCTGCCGCCCTGCGCGCGCACGAACCCAAACAGGCTCTGCAGCCGCTCCCAATCGGCGCCGCCTTCGCCAAGCACGACGCGGCTTGTCACCGGCGTCGAATGGATGAAGCCTTCCCAGGCGGCGCTGCCGAAGACAAGCCACGATGCCGCCGCGAGAACTGCGGCGACGATCGCGGCGACGGTAAGTGTCGCCCAGCGCCGGTCGGCAATCAGCATCAGCGGAAACAGCAGGCCGAATTGCGGTTTGTAAGTGAGGAGGCCGAGGCAGATGCCGGCAAGGAGCGGACGCCGCTCCAGCAAGACGAGCGTGCCGCCGACCAACGCCGCGGTGACGAAACCGTTTTGTCCCGCGGTCACGTTCCACAATGAGGCGGGAAAGCCGAGCGCGAGGAATATTCCGGCAGGGCCGTCGACGATGCCGCGCAAGGTGGCCACATAGGCCGCGAGCGTGGCGACAAGCCAGACAATGGCGGCGGCGAGATAGGGCAGGGCCGCCAGCGCCGTGGCAACGAACAGAAATGTCGGCGGATAATGCCAGCCGTAATAATTGGCGAAGTCGTGGCCGACGGCGCGGACTTCGGCGGCCTTGTGGGCCGGCCAGTCGTAAGCGGCAGCGGCCTGGCCGTCGCGCGCGAGTTGACCTGCGGCAAAGACGTTGACGAAGTCGTTGGCGATCGGCCGGCCCTGCGCATCGGTCAGAAAATTGCCGTCGCGATAGGCGCCGCCCAGCACCACCAGATAACCGAGCGCGAGGATCAGTCCGATCAGCGCGAGGAGACGAGCGGCCGGCGGTCTAGCGGCGCCATCGTCATTGCGAGCGGAGCGAAGCAATCCAGTCAGCGGAGAAGTCTGGATTGCTTCGTCGCTTTGCTCCTCGCAATGACGAAAGGTCATATCGCGACGCTCTGCGGCAAATCCTGAAGGGTCAGCGCGCGGCGCGCGATCAATACCGCAACGACGAGCACGGCGAAGAAGCCGACCGGGACCTTGACGAAGGGAAAGATCAGAATCAGCAAACAAGCGCCGCCGATGCCGGCCATCTCCCGCGGCAGGAAGCCGCGCGTTTGGCCGAGCCGGAATAGAAACGCAAGCGGTACCGCCAGCACGACGAGGTCGTAGGTGTAGAGATAGGGCGTCGCCAGCATGGCGCCGGCGCCAAGCCCGGCGGCTTTTATCTCGTAGGGCGCGCGGCCCCACCACAATACGGCGACCGCGAGCGCTGCGATAAGCGCGACCGCTCCCTGCGCGGCCCAAGCGAGCGTCTCGCTGCCGCCGAGCATGCGGGTCAAGCCGAACGCGGTTTGCAGCTTGCCGAAATCCGCCCATCCGTCGGACAAAAACGCCTGCGAGGCATGGCCGATATTGGCGAAGAAGGCCGCCCAGGTGTCGCTGCCGAAAGCGAGCCACGCGGCAGCCGCCATCAGCGTGGCGGCGAGCGCCGCGCCGAAGAATGCCCGCCAATAGCCGCCGGCGATGAGCGCGATGGGAAACAGCAAACCGAGATGCGGCTTGTAGCTGAGTAAGCCGATGAGCAATCCGGCGACGATCGGCCGCCGCGGCAGAAGAAAAAGCGCGCCGCCAATGAGGCCGGCGGTGAGAAATCCGTTCTGGCCGACGATGAAATTCCCGAGCAAGGCGGGAAACGCCGCGGCGAGCAGATAGCCGTTGCGCTCGCCGATGATGGCGCGGATGGCGGCGAGATATGCCGGGAAGGTGCCGAACACCCAGAACGCGTAAGCGCCGGCGTAACTCAGGAGCGACAGCGCGGCGGCGACGAACAAAAAGGTCGGCGGATAATGCCAGCCGAAATAGCCGGCGAAGGGATGGCCGACGGCCGCCTCCTCGACGAGCTTATGCGCGGGCCAGTCATAGGCGGCGGCCGGATGGCCTTCGAGCACGAGCCGCCCCGCGGCCCAGACATTGACGAAGTCCGACGGCACACCGCCGCCGGGTCCGACGATCCAGATGCCCTGCAGGCAAGCGGTCATGAGATAGACCGCCTGCGCCACGACCAGCGTAAAGCAGACAAGCTCTACCGGCCGGGTCAGCCTGGCGCCGGCGCCGTGCGCGGGAAACGTCGCATAAAGGGCCATCGGCAGCCCGCCTCGCTTGATCTTTAAGGTCGCGAAGCTAGGCCGGGCTGCCTTGAGGAACCCTTAAGCGCGTTTGACCAGCCGCAGGATGATCAGGAGGATCACGGCGCCGATGAAGGCGTCGATGATCGCTGCGACAATGCCGCCGCCAATGAAGATGCCCAGCCGGGGCAAGAGCCAGCCGGCGATGACCGCGCCGATAATACCGACGATGATGTCGCCGATCAGGCCGAAGCCGCCGCCCTTGACGACCATGCCGGCAAGCCAGCCGGCGATGGCGCCGACGATCAGCCAAATGATGATGCCTTCCACGCCCATATATTCCCCCCTGATTTCGCCGCCCAACAGGGGGCCAGCGTCGCCGCCTGGATAGGCAATGCGCGAACGCACCTTATGGGCTCGCGGTCGTCCTGTCAGTAGCCGAGCCGCCAAGGGCGAGCCCCCAAGCCCTTGTGCACCCAAGTCCTTGCCTGCCTGTGTTTCAAGTCCTTGCCTGCCTAAGTATTTATTGCGCTGCAATATCAACTGCGGCACACTGCTGGCCGCACCCGAATTCAGATCAACCGGAGTCCCTCATGGCTGTCGCGCAGAAAAAGCCATCAGCGATGCCGCTCAAAGACCTCTACGACATCGGCGAAGTGCCGCCGCTCGGTCACGTGCCGGCGACCATGCATGCCTGGGCGATCCGCCGCGAGCGTCACGGTCCGCCAGAAAAAGCCATGCAGCTCGAAGTGCTGCCGACCTGGCCGATCGGCGACGACGAGGCGCTGGTTTACGTCATGGCCGGCGGCGTCAATTACAACGGCGTGTGGGCCGGGCTCGGCCTGCCGATCTCGCCCTTCGACGTGCACAAGCATCCGTTTCATGTCGCCGGCTCCGATGCCTCCGGCGTCGTCTGGGCGGTGGGCTCCAAGGTCAAGCGCTGGAAAGTCGGCGACGAGGTGATCGTTCACTGCAATCAGGACGACGGCGACGATGAGGATTGCAACGGCGGCGATCCGCTGCTGTCGCCGTCGCAACGCATCTGGGGCTACGAGACGCCGGACGGCTCGTTCGCCCAATTCTGCCGCGTGCAGTCGCGCCAGCTCATGCAGAAGCCCGCACATCTGACCTGGGAGGAGGCGGCCTGCTACACGCTCACGCTCGCCACCGCCTATCGCATGCTATTCGGCCATCCGCCGCATATCCTCAAGCCCGGCGACAACGTTCTGGTCTGGGGCGCCTCGGGCGGGCTCGGCGTGTTCGGCGTGCAGCTCGTCGCCGCCTCGGGCGCCAATGCCATCGGCGTCGTCTCAGACGAATCGAAATCGGAATACGTGTTCAATCTCGGCGCCAAGGGCGTGATCAACCGCAAGGAATTCAAGTGCTGGGGGCAAATGCCCAAAGTCGGCACGCCGGAATACGACGTCTGGACCAAAGAAGCGCGGCGCTTCGGCAAGGCGATCTGGGACATTACCGGCAAGCGCGACGTCGACATCGTGTTCGAGCATCCGGGCGAAGCGACCTTTCCGGTCTCGTGCCTGGTGGTCAAGCGCGGCGGCATGGTGGTGTTCTGCGCCGGGACGTCGGGCTTCAACATCACCTTCGATGCCCGCTATGTGTGGATGCGGCAGAAGCGCGTGCAGGGCTCGCATTTCGCACACCTCAAGCAGGCGAGCGCCGCCAACCGCTTCGTCATCGACCGCCGCATCGATCCCTGCATGAGCGACGTATTCCCCTGGGAGAAGATCCCCTATTCCCACGAATTGATGCGCACCAACCGGCACAAGCCAGGCAACATGTCGGTGCTGGTCAACGCGCCGCGACCGGGCTTGCGCAATTTTGAGGACGTGCTGGAAGCGGCGTCATTGCCGGAGCTGAACCGGCAGTCCGGGCGCGGGTGAGGGCTTACGCCTTCCCCTCGCGCACGCGGCCGATGGCGGCGTTGAGTTCGCCGCCATAGACGAAAATCCAGGCGCTGTAATAGAGGAACACCAGCGCGATCATCGCCGACGCCAGACCCGCATAATAGGTAACGTAGGTATAGGCGAAGTCGGCCAGGTAATGGCCGAAGGTGAAGCCGCAGGCGAGCCACAGCGCCAGTGTCGCCAGGATCCCGGGCCATACCTTGCCCAAGCTGCGCCGGCCGGCCGGCAGCCACATATGCAGAACGAACAGGGCCACCGCCAGCACCGCGCCGCCGATGCCGAAGCGGGCGAAGTCGTAGTGGGATTCCAGCGGCTCGATCCAGGGTGCGTATCTCGCCGCCGCGCGAAAGAGCAGCGGGCCGAGCACGACCATGAATGCCAGCACCAAGAGAGCGAGCGCGCTGATCAGAACGTAGCCGATCGATTCGAGCCGTAACAGCCACCAGCCCCTTTGCTCGGTCAGTCCGTAGGCGCGGTTGAGCCCGATGCGCAGGCTTTCCACGCCGCTGGAGGCGAAATAGACGGCGAACACTGCGCCCAAAGTGAGCACGCCGCCGCGCGTCGTGGTGAGCACGTGATGGATTTCGCCGGCGATCGGCTGGGCCACCTGCTGCGGCCAGGCCGCGAACAAAAGGCCCGCGACCTCGTCGGCGAGATTGCTCGAGTCGATGAAGCCGGCGAGCGCCGTCACCACGATGAGAAACGGGAACACCGCCATCAAGATCGACAGCGCAATGTGGCTTGCAATCGCCCAGCCGTCGTCGCGGTTGAAGCGATAGAAGGCTTCGATGATGACGCGAAAGCTCAGGCTGAGCAGCTGCAATGCGGGTGGCCTCTCCGGCGAGTCCGGATTGCACCAGATACGCTATCCCGCGGCGCGCGCGAAGCCCGCCCGCGGCGCTTTGCCCGCGGAAACTCGTAAAATGTTCCGCAAGCCAAGCGGGCGGCGATGTGCCACCGCCCGCTCCGCGGTCGAGGCGGCTATTTCGCCTTCTCGTAGGGGTAGATCGCGTCGCCTGTTTTCTGGTCCGGGGGATACACCACAGTCTGATAGCTCATGCCGCGCCAGGTCTCGAGGTTCGCGGCATCGGTGACGTCATGATATTGAACCTGAAAGAGCGCGGGCTTTGTCCACTCGCCTTCGGGACCGAAGCTGATATCGCCGATGACGGTGTGGACCTCGTTGTGGTGCAGCCAATCGGCGATCTTGGAGTCATCCAGGCTTTTTGCACCCTCAACGCCAGCGGCGAGCACCTGGTAAACGGCATAGCCCCAGCCGCCGAGATAATAGCCGAGCGGATCGACGCCCTCGGCTTTGGCGCGTTCCTGGTATTTGGTGAAGAACGCTTGCGCGCGCGGCATCATTTTCGGCGACGGCACCCAGGTTTCATAGTTGACGATGCCGTTGAGCTTCGACTTCAGCCGGTCCTTGAACACGGTCGCCTGCAGGCCGACCATGGCGCCGCCGATCATCTTTGGTTTATAGCCGAGCTCGTTGATCGATTGGACAATGCCGACGGAACTGAGCGGATAAGAGACTACCAGGACGACGTCGGCGTTGGTCGCGGCGATTGCGCGAACGACCGGCGAAAAATCCGTCGTGCCGGGCGGAAAGCTTTTGTCGTAGATGACCTGCATGCCGTACTTCTTGGCATTGATTTCACCGCTTTCGGCGCCGTTGTGGCCGAACTCTGAATCTTCCGAAATGATCGCCACCGTCTGCGGCTTCGGGTTTTGCTCCGCCGCTACTGCAAAAAAGCCTTCGGCGGAAGAAACCTTCGGGTCTGGTCCGTACGGCACCATCGAGAAATATTTCTGATAATGAAAATGGCTGTTCACCTCGAGCGCGAACATGCCGATCATCACTTTTCCCTTCTGCATGGCGACGGGAATAGCCGGCGCCACCAGATTCGTGCCGTAGGGACCCATGATAAGATCGACATTGTCGACGTCGAGCAGCTTGGCGTAGATGCCCGGCACATTCGACGGATTGGACTGGTCGTCATAACCGATCAGCTCGACCTTGCGGCCGAGCAGGCCGCCCTTGGCATTGATTTCCTCTTCCCAGATCTTGGCGCCGAGAAGCGCCTGCTTGCCGTTGGGCGCGAGCGGTCCGGTCTGGGACAGGTCGAAACCGATCTTGATCGGGTCGTCGGCGCGCGCGGGTCCGGCAACCAAAAGTCCGGCCAGCATAACGGCGCTCAGCACGCTGAGGCCGCCGGCCGAAAATCTTCGCAGTTTTTCTTGCATCGTTAGCTCCCTAGGGCGGTATGGCTTCTTAAACGGCGGTATATCACGCGTGGGGATGTGCGTGCGCGTGGGCGTGACCGCGCTGCCGGTCACGGAAGTCGGCCATCATCTCGAACAGCGCGAAGATGTTCGGCTCGGTGTGCTCGCCCTTGAACTCCTCGAAAAGGTTCCACACCGTCACCACGATACGTTCCGCGTCCGACCAGTCGCCATAGCGTCCAAGCGGAATGTCGAAAGCTGCGTCGCGCGCGCTCATGCCCTTGTCGTAGCGCTTGCGCGCTTCGTCGATGACGAATTGCAAATAGCCACGCATCTCGCGCACCGCCGCTTTGTCGGCGATCGGCCCGTGCCCGGGCACGACGACGTCGACGTCCATGGCCAGAATGCGGTCGCAGGCGCGCACCCAGTTCGACACCGGCCCCGCCCAGGCGATCGGCGTGCCCTGGTTGAACAGAATGTCTCCGGTGAACACCGTGCGATCTTTCGGCACGTGCACCAGCGTGTCGCCGCGCGTGTGCGCCGGGCCAACCTCGATCAGTTGAACGGTTTTATCGCCGACCTTCAGAGTGAGTTCACCACTGAACGTCTTGTCCGGCATCCGCATGTTGATGCCGCTGAAGTCGAACGGACGAAACAGCTCGGAAATAAGCTCGGCCCCGCGGTTATCCGGGTGTGCCTTGATATGCTGATAGCGCGCCGGCTCTTCCGGCTTCATGTCGAGCTTGGTGGCGTTTGTTGCGATGATCTCGGCGCCTTCGACCAACTGGTTGCCGAAGGTGTGGTCGCCGTTGTGATGGGTATTGACCAGCGTGCCGATGCGAGCGGCGGCGGGAATCGAGCGCCGCATCGCGCCGAGCATTTCGGCCGTCAACTTAAGATCGAACAGCGTGTCGACCAAGAGCGTTTGATCGCCGTTAACGATAAGGCCGGCGTTGCTCCAGCCCCATGAGCCGTCGGGCAGCAAATAGGCCCACAGTCCATTGCCAAGATCGTGTAGCCCGCGGGTGTATTGCCACTTCGGCACGTTTCGCTCCCTCGCTTTTCGGCGGCGTATTTCCCGGCCGCTCCGGCCATGGCCGCCGCATCGGATTGAAGCCTAAAATATCTTGATCGAACTGACAAGCATCTTGAACGAGCGTTCAGGCCGGCGTAGATGGGACGGGAGAATGAGTCGCAGGACCGCAGCCAACGCAATGACTCTGAAAGAAGCGGAGCGGGAAAAAACGCTGCCCGTACTCGAGGGCGATGCTGCCGGTTCGGCGCGGGAGCGGATTTTGGATGCGGCGCAGCGTGTTTTCGCCGATTCCGGCTATGACGGCGCGTCGATGCGCCAGATCGCGGATGTGGCCGACGTTCCGGTTGCGCTCGTGAGCTATCACTTCGGCTCGAAGGACGGTCTGTACCGCGCGGTTTTTTACCGCCGCGTGCCGGCGATCGTCGATCAGCGTCACGCCGGCATTGCCATTGCCATGAGCGAGCCCGATCTCGACCGCCGGCTCGAGCTTTTGGTCAAAGTGCTGGTCATGCCGTGGCTGCGGATGCGGGCGCGCGACAAGGATCCGAGCCTAGGGCGTCTGCTATCGCGTGAGACTATCGACCCCAACTCGGAAATGCGCGGCATCATTCGCGACCTATTAGATCCGGTAGCCCACGAGCTCCTGGCGGCGCTTGCCTCCGCGCTTCCCGGCCGCTCGGTGGCGGATGTCGCCTGGGCCTATCAGTTCATGTTGGGAGCCATGGTGTATGTGATGTCCGATGCCGGGCGCATCGCGCGCCTGAGCAAGGGCCGTTGTCATCCGGACGACGAAGAAGCGGCGGTCGCGCATATGGTGGCGTTTCTTACTGCCGGCATGCGCTTTGGCACACCGGTTCGTCTTTCAGTGCCCGGCGGCAGCGAAGGCGCCCGGTCGGCAAAGCTAACGAAGAGCACAGGGAAGGAAAGGAAACCCCATGCGACTGGTGACGTTTCAACGCGGCGCCGGGCCGCAAAAGGCCGGCGCGTTCCTCGACGATAACACGCGCGTTGTCGATCTCGCCGCCGCTGGCGAATCCGCATTCGGCGCCAATCCGCGCCTTGCCAGCGTGCTCGCCATCATTGAAGGCGGCGATGCTGCGCTCGATGCGGCCTACGAGGCAATCAAGAAGGCTCCGGCAAGCGCGATCTTTGATCGCCGCGACGTTCGCCCGCTCGCGCCGATCCAGCCGCCACCGCAGATGCGCGATTGTCTGTGCTTCGAACTGCACATGAAGCAGGCCTTCGCGGCAGGGCGCAAACTCCACGCGATGCAGAGCGCCGACCCGGCGAAGGCGCTCGCCGAAATCGAAAAAAGTCCGCCTGTGGTGCCGCCTGTCTTTTACCAGCAGCCCATCTATTACAAGGCCAACCGCTTTGCGGTCATCGGCACCGACGCGGACGTGGAGTGGCCGACTTATTCCAAGTTCCTCGACTTCGAGCTCGAATTCGGCGTCTACATCAAAAAGAACGCCAAAAACGTGGCGAAGGAAAAGGCGCGCGACTACATATTTGGCTACACGATCTTCAACGACATGTCGGCGCGCGATGCGCAAGTGGCGGAGATGGAGGGCCGGCTCGGCCCCTGCAAAGGCAAGGACTTCGACACCGGCAACCCGATGGGGCCATGTCTGGTCACCGCCGACGAACTGACCGACCCGTACAAGCTAACAATGATTGCGCGCGTGAACGGCGAGGAATGGGGACGCGGCAACAGCAGCACCATGCATTGGAAGTTTGAAGATCTGATTGCGCACATTTCGCGATCGGAGACGCTGTATCCTGGCGAATTTCTCGGCTCCGGCACCGTCGGCAACGGCTGCGGCCTGGAACATCTGCGCTTTATCAAGCCGGGCGATGTGATCGAGCTCGAAGTCGAGGGCATCGGGACATTGCGTAACCGCGTTGTGCAGGCTTAGGGCGCGACCGGAAGCGACAAGCGCGGCATCGCCGGGCCGTGCCGGCAATTGGCTTTTGTGCACTGCACGCGTAAGGTTGCCGGCCGGTCCGGGTCGCTGTAACCGAGGTCCTTTGGAGACCGCCGATGTCGCTTGCCGCCTCTGCCATGCCCACCGACAACGAACTGACCGCGACGCTGAGCCAGGCCGTCGATGCCGTCGATGGTTTGTTCGCCGATGCCCGCCGCGCCGTCGCCGAAAAGGTGGTGCGCGAGGGCCGCGCCAATCCGCGGCTCATCGACCGCGAACAGCGCGCTGCGCACGGGCTTGCCTGGTTCGCCACCTATGTCGAGGCGCTCCGCCAGCTGACCGCTTATACGCAGCGGTTGACCGCCGCCAATAGTTTCGGCGAGATCGAGGAATTGCTGGTGCGCATCGGCGCCGGCGAATATCTGGCGCAGATCGTCGGCGGCATTCCCATGAGCCAGGGCGAGATCGTCCGCCTCGGCGACCTCGGCGTGACCGCGGCGATGATTACAGCCCGCATCAATCCCGCCGTCGAGCATCTGATCGTCTACGGCAATACCGCACAGCGCCGCGCCCGCCTCGCCGAATTGATGCGCGAGCAGAACGAAGCCACCATCGGCGCTACTGGCCTCGAAGACACGCTGGATTCGATCCGCGAGGAGATGCGTAAATTCGCCGAGGGCCAGGTCGTGCCGCACGCGCAAGGCTGGCATCTGCGCAACGAATACATCCCGCTCGACATCATCGGGCAAATGTCCGAGCTCGGCGTGTTCTCGCTCACCATCCCCGAGGATTACGGCGGCATGGGTCTCGGCAAGGAATCGATGTGCGTCGTCTCCGAGGAACTCTCCCGCGGCTATATCGGCGTGGGTTCGCTCGGTACCCGTTCCGAGATCGCGGCCGAGCTCATTCTCGGCAGCGGCACCGAGGAGCAGAAGCGCAAATGGCTGCCGAAGATCGCTTCCGGTGAGGTGCTGCCGACGGCGGTGTTCACCGAGCCCAACACCGGCTCGGATCTCGCCTCGCTGAAAACGCGCGCGGTGCGCGAGGGGAACACTTACAAAGTTTACGGCAACAAGACCTGGATCACGCACCCGGTGCGCGCCGATCTGATGACGCTCTTGGTGCGCACCAATCCGAACGAGAAGGGCTATCGCGGGCTCTCCATGCTGCTGGCTGAAAAGCCGCGCGGCAGCGACGAGAATCCATTTCCGGCGGCCGGTATGTCGGGCACCGAGATCGAGGTGCTCGGCTATCGCGGCATGAAGGAATACGAGATCGCCTTCGACGGCTTTACCGTGAAGGCGGAGAATCTGCTCGGCGGCGTCGAGGGGCTCGGCTTCAAGCAGCTGATGGCGACGTTCGAATCGGCGCGCATCCAGACCGCGGCGCGCGCCGTCGGCGTGGCCCAATCGGCATTGGAGCAGGCGCGCACTTACGCGACAACGCGCATCCAGTTCGGCGTGCCGATCGCCAATTTCCCGCGCGTCGCCGACAAGCTCGCGATGATGGCGGCGGAGATCCTGATCGCGCGGCAGCTCACCTATTACGCGGCGCGGCAGAAGGATTCCGGCCGCCGCTGCGATCTCGAGGCCGGGATGGCCAAACTTCTGGCGGCGCGCGTGGCCTGGGCCGCGGCCGACAATGCCGTGCAGATCCACGGCGGCAATGGCTTCGCCGTCGAATTTCCGGTCTCGCGCATTCTCTGCGACGCCCGCATCCTCAACATTTTCGAAGGCGCCGCCGAAATCCAGGCCCACGTCATCGCGCGGCGCTTGCTCGACGGCAGTAATTGAGCTGTTGCTGCAGTCCACGTCGTGGCCAAGTCGCCATCATCAATGTGATTTTCGCCGCTGCGTTTGGGTGCGCGACCTATAGGGTCGAATGCGTAGTCCGTCGACGAAGACGTCGACAAGCCGCAACACGCTTTTCTGCCAGCCAGGCTGATCGTGCATGTAGCACATGGCGATGAGGGCACGAAGAAGATCGCGCGCGCTGATATCGTCGCGGATTTCGTGAGCCGCGACTGCGCGGTCCAACAGGCCGCCAATTGCCCGTGTCAGCAGATCCGATGAATAGGAAATGAGGTCCGAGTTTTTATCGACCGCAAGAGCAAGCGCCTCCGACATGCCCTTTTTCGTGGCAACGAATTTCACATTCGATCGCATCCAGCGACGGAGCGCATCGACGGGTTCCGCCTCTTTCAACTGTTCGGCCAGATCGGCCAGTTGTTGCACCTCGCGGCGGTAAACCGCCTCGAACAAGGCCTCGCGCGTGGGGAAATGCCGGTAGAGGGTGCCGATGCCAACGCCGGCGGCTCGGGCGACGGCTTCGAGGCTCGCCTCGGCGCCTCCCGCACTGAAGACTGCTTTGGCGGCCTCAAGCACGCGCTCGCGGTTCCGAAGGGCGTCGGCCCGCGGCTTTCGCGACTGATTTTCCAATTGCTTCATAACATTAGCTCAAATCTCGACGCTGGGGCTTGTAAAACGGAGGGGTCCTCCGTATCTCCCCTGAACCGACGCTATATATATAGCGCCCGCCTCGAGCAAACGCGGGGACGTCAAGAGCCGGCCTTGAAACCTCTGCTTCGGAGCATTGCATGAGCATCCCGATCACCCTGACTGTGAACGGCGTGACGCAAACGATCCAGCTCGACGACCCTCGCGTGACGCTCCTGGACCTTCTGCGCGAACGCCTTGAACTGACAGGAACCAAGAAGGGCTGCGACCGCGGCCAATGTGGCGCCTGTACCGTCATCGTCGACGGTCGGCGGGTCAATTCTTGCCTGGCGCTGGCGATCAGTCACGACGGCGCCGACCTCCTGACGATCGAAGGTGTCGCGCAGGGCGATCGCCTTCATCCGGTGCAAGAGGCCTTCATCGCGCACGACGGGCTGCAATGCGGCTTCTGCACTCCGGGCCAGATCATGAGTGCGATCGGTCTGATTCAAGAAGGCCACGCCGGCGACGATCCGGAGCGTGTGCGCGAGGGCATGAGCGGAAATCTCTGCCGGTGCGGCGCCTATCAAGGAATCACTGAGGCTGTTTTGGAAGCCCAAAACGCGATTGGCACAGCAAGCCGAAGGAAAGTCGCATGAAGACTTTCGATTACGTCAGGCCGGCAACGGTTCACGAAGCTGTTGCCGCGGCCACGGAACCGGGCGCCGCTTATCTGGCCGCAGGCACCAATCTTTTAGACCTGATGAAAGGCGGCATCAGCCGGCCGGACCGTCTTGTGGATATCAGCCGCCTTCCCGGCCTCAACCGCATCGAGGACGTCGCCGACGGCAGCGTGCGGATCGGCGCGCTCGTGCGCAACGCCGACCTCGCTCACGATCGGGCTTTCGCCGAACGCTTTCCGGCAGTCGCCGAGGCGCTGCTCTCGGGAGCGTCGGCCCAGCTTCGCAACGCCGCCACGGTCGGCGGCAATTTGTTGCAGCGGACGCGTTGCGCTTATTTCTACGATGTTGCCAGCGCCTGCAATAAGCGCGATCCCGGTTCGGGTTGTGACGCCCGCGGCGGCGACAACAGGCTCCACGCCATATTGGGTTGGAGCGAGAGCTGCATCGCCACTCATCCGTCCGATTTCTGCGTCCCTCTGGTCGCGCTCGATGCCGTCGTCGAGGTCGAAGGCCCCGTCGGGCGGCGCGATATCCCGCTTGAAGCATTTCACCGGTTGCCCGGCGACAGGCCGGATCGCGAGAGCGCGTTGGAGCCCGGCGAGATGATCATCGCGCTGCGCTTGCCGGCCGAAGCAGCTCGTTTCGCCGCCCATGCCCGCTACCTGAAAGTCCGCGAACGGACCTCGTACGCTTTTGCCGTCGTGTCGGCAGCGGCCGCGCTCCGCTTCGAGGGCAATACGATTGCGGAAGCGCGGCTGGCGGTTGGTGGCGTTGCGCTAAAGCCCTGGCGCGCCCGCGAAGCGGAAGAAATCCTCGCTGGCGCACCGGTTAATAACGACATATTTCGTCGCGCCGCCACTGCGGCTCTCTCCGGCGCCAAGCCGTCCGGCGACAACGGCTTTAAGATCGAGCTTGCGCGACGGATCGTGGTGCGCGCGCTCGCGCTCGCGGCCGCCGGCACGCCCAAGCGGATGCCGGCGCTACCGGCATCGCCTTTCGCCGCCATTTCCGGAGATGTCATCCATGCCTGAGATTGCACTCACGCGAGCGCCCGCGCATGTTCGGCACGGCTCGAACATCGGCCAGCCGCTCACCCGCCTTGATGGGATCCTGAAAGTTACGGGCCGGGCGCGATACGCCGCCGACAACCATCCGCCTAGCATGGTTTACGCCGTCTTGGCGGTGAGCAGCATCGCGCGTGGCCGCGTCGCCTTTCTCGATGTTGCCGCCGCAAAAGCGCATCCGGGGGTCGTCGAGGTGATGACGCCGGCCAACAAACCAAAGCTGGCGCAGGACCCGGACGAAAAATCCAATCCCTTCATGTTCCGGCTCGATCTCTTGCAAAACGACCGGGTCCGTTATGCCAACCAGCCGATCGCCGTCGTCATCGCGCAAACGCTGGAAGCGGCGACCGAAGGCGCAGCGCTGCTGTCGCCGCGCTATGACGTCGAAGCACCACGCGTTGGATTGGATGCGAATGAGACTTTCGTACCAGCGGTCGTCGGCCCCGGCCATCCGTCCGCGGTTCATCGGGGCGACGTAGAGGCGGGTCTCGCCGCGGCCTCAAAGCGCATCGCGGCGGCCTATGAAACTTCCGCCCAGTATCACAACGCGATGGAACCGCATGCGATCGTCGCCGCGTGGGATGGCGATACACTGTCGATCGATACGCCGAGCCAGGGTCTTGCCATGGCGCAGGGGCGCCTCGCCGGGCTCTTCGGCATCGCGCCGGGAAAAATCCACATCCGCAGTCCGTTCCTCGGCGGTGGCTTCGGCTCCAAAGGCATGATCTCCGGTCCGCAGGTGCTCGGTGTCATGGCGGCCCGCATGGTCGGTAAGCCGGTCAAGCTTGTGCTCCGCCGCGAGCAGATGTTTGGTCCGGTGGGACACAGGGCGCCGACGCGACAGACCTTGCGGATTGGCGCCGACGATGGCGGCAAGCTGACAGCGCTCGATCATCAAACGAAGACGGCGTCGAGCACGTTCGATGATTTCTTCGAGCCGGCATCCGACGCTTCGCACACGCTTTATACGAGCCCCGCCATCTCCACTTCGCATGAAGCCGTCCGGCTCGACACCGGAACGCCGCTCTTTATGCGCGCGCCCGGAGAGGCGACGGGCTCCATCGCACTCGAAAGTGCCATCGACGAAATGGCCTACGCGTGCGGTATCGATCCATTGGCCTTTCGGCTTGCGAACTATGCCGAGGTCGAGCCGATCTCCGGCAAGCCATTTTCCTCAAAGGCGTTACGCGAGTGCTACGCGCA
>Ga0181537_10000940_pt1 | contig 27389 bp, 22 predicted proteins | sample PEATcosm2014_Bin_39_FD_119765 | JGI IMG/M metagenome (GOLD analysis project Ga0181537, IMG submission 119765) | Peatland microbial communities from MTU Mesocosm Facility, Houghton, MI, USA - PEATcosm2014_Bin23_10_metaG | ecosystem: Environmental > Terrestrial > Soil > Wetlands > Peat | place...
CAGTTGTTTAATGGCAGTTGTATGACGGCGGTGGTATCGACGATCGCCTCAGAGAATACGCCGATCTTCGGAATTTCAGCCCAGATGAAGATCATTTCACAAAGGCTCGTCACTTCGGACTGACCTTGATCACGCCGGTGGGCGCCGGATGGTTCTTCGAACGGACGTGCCACACGAGGTATCCCACGATGGCCATGTTGGCGATCAACACCCCCGCCTTGCCGAAGTTTGGGTTATGGAATAACTCCCAGAGCTCCAGCGGAATCAACGATGCGGTGATGATCACGGTGAGCCATTCGGCCCAGCGCTTCTGCATCCACAAGCCGATCCCTTCGACGGAAAACATTCCGGCATAGGCGAGCGTCACCATCCGCAGCGCATGCACGCGCGATGCGCTCAGGCCGCTGAACCACTCGAGCAGCTGCGTCACGACTTTGTGCTCCAGGCCGAAGGGCCGCGCCGACGCCCAACTCAACAGTTTGGCGGTGAGCGACGCGTCGCTCAGGCGCACCTCACCGTACGCGATGGCGAGCAGCAGCAACACCTTGATGAGCTTGTACAGCGCGATGATGCGCAGCAAGCCGAAGCGCGGCGCCGGCGCTTGCGGAGGGACGGCGTTCATGAATGCTCAGGCCTGGCCCGCCGGTGGTTGAAACTCCAAGGTGGCGTCGAGCAGCGCGGGGATGTCGAACACCGCCCGCTCGTTCGAGATGACCAAGGGAGCGATTCCCGCAGCGGCCACCAAGGCCGCGGGTACTTGAATGCGGTCGCGCTCCCGCGTCACGGTCCAGGTCTCCAAACGCTTGTCTTGAAACGCCAAATTGAGAGCTCCCCAGCGCAACAGCGCCGCCCGCGCCAGCGGCGTATCTCCACCCCAATGACGTTGTGCCAGCGTCATGGCCGAACTCGCCGCGATTTCCCCGTGCGGCAGCGTCATCAGGTCCTGGATATATTTCACCATTTCGTCGGGCGGAACGTGCAGGGTCACATAGGGCTTGGGCGTTGCCATGCCGCTATTTTAAGTCGGATTCTCGAGACTGAACATGGCATTCTCGTCATCGTAGGCAAACGCCTCGGCGTACCTGCCCCAGCTCACCACCGCACGCAGCGTCTGTTCCGCCGCCTCTTCGTTCATGAAATCCTCCAATTCGTCGATGAAGCGGCTCTTGCGCGCGGAATGGGAGGCGCGTTCGTCCAACACCCTGCGGATATGGGCGGCCAAGGGCACATAACTCAGCAAATGGCGCATGAATATCCGCTTGCGCTCATCGAAACCGGCATTCGCAAAGGCGAGTCCGTCCTCGGTGAGCTTCAAGTCGCCGCCCTCGAGTTCGGCAAAGCGCAGCATCTGCAGGGTTTCCGCCACCGGGAATAGTTCGTCGATCTCCATCTGCAAATCCGAGGCGATCTTCGGCAGGTCGGCGGTCCCGTTGAAGGGAGCGGCCGCGACCGCTTCGAGCAGTCCGGCAAGCAGGTTCGAGGACACCTGCGGCAGCACACTGCCGATGCCCAATCCCGGGAAACGCTCCTGGCGTCCGGGACCGCCGCCGCTCGGGCGCGCGGTCATATCGACATAAATCTTCTCGACCAGTTCGCGAAAGCTCGGGTCGAGACGGTTGCGCGGCTGCGGCAGCGTCACCTTGATCTCACTCAAGATCCGCCCGGGATTGCTGCCGAACACCAAGATGCGGTCGCACATCAGCACCGCTTCCTCGATGTTATGTGTCACCAGGATGACGCCCTTGATGGGCATGCGGCCCTCCGACCACAAATCCAGGAAATCGGTGCGCAACGTCTCGGCGGTGAGCACATCGAGCGCGGAGAACGGTTCGTCCATCAACAGAATGATCGGATGCACCACGAGCGCCCGCGCGAAGCCGACGCGCTGCCGCATGCCCCCCGACAATTCGCGCGGATACGCGGACTCGAAGCCATCCAAGCCGATGAGGTCGATCGCCGCCAGGGATCGCTTGCGGATCTCCGCTCTCGGCATGCGTTGCGCCTCGAGGCCGAGGGCGACGTTTTCGAACACGGTGAGCCAGGGAAAAAGGGCAAAACTCTGGAAAACCATGGCGATTCCCGATGCCGGGCCGTTGATCGGGCGGCCGAGATAGCGCAGATTGCCGGCGCTCGGTTCGGAGAGTCCGGCAATCAAGCGCAGGAGGGTTGACTTGCCGGATCCGGAGCGCCCGAGCAGCCCCACGATCTGGCCCTCCCGCAACTCCAGATTCATGCCCTCGAGCACCAGCAATTCCGCCCCGTCCGGCTTCGGAAACGACTTGCGCACGTCATTGCATTGCAGAAGCGGAGAGCTGTTCATGTTGGGCCTCTATGTCAGGCGATATTTGCGTTCGGCGTAGTAATACAAGGGCCGCCAAAAGAGTCTGTTGATGATCACGACGAACAGGCTCATGGTGGCTATCCCCAACACGATACGATGAAAATCCCCGGCGGTGGTGGCCTCGGCAATATAAGAGCCGAGTCCGCGCGCCTGTACCTGCGTATCACCCCAGGTGGCCAACTCCGCGACGATGGCGGCATTCCAGGACCCTCCGGAGGCCGTGATGGCGCCCGTGACATAAAACGGCAACACGGCCGGGAGCGCGACCTTGCGCCACCACAACCATCCGGTGACTCGAAAGTTGGCGGCGGCGTAGCGCATCTCGGCCGGAATGGCCGATGCGCCCGCGATGACATTGAACAGAATGTACCACTGCGTGCCCAAAATCATCAGCGGACTCAAGAAAATGTCCGGATTCAGCTTCCACTTGACGATGCCGTACACCGCAATCGGAAACAACAGATTCGCCGGGAACGCGGCCATGAATTGCGCGATGGGCTGGACGATCTGCGCGGCGGTCGGGCGCATGCCGACCCACACGCCGATCGGCACCCAGATCAGGCTCGCGAGCGCGATCAAGATGAACACGCGAAGCATGGTGAGCGTCGCCAGTCCGCACACCTGCAGCGCTTCGTGGAGCGGCGTGTTCTTGACCAGCACCGCAACGATGTGCCAGAGCCCGAGGACCACGGCGGCGACGATCAGCGATACCCACAAGAGGTCCAAGCTGCGCTTCGGCGCGTCCTGGGTCGGCGGCGTGACCGCATCCGTGCGCTTCACCGCGCGGCTGGTCCACAGCACGGCGGCATGAAATGCGACCGTCGCCGCTTGAATCAAACGCGAGCGGCGCATCATGGTGAGCGCCCACGAATCCGGCACGCGAACTCCCGGCTCCTGCTCGACGCGGAAGCGGTCCACCCACGCGACCAGCGGCCGAAACAGCAACTGGTCATACAGGAGAATCACGATCAACATCGTGGCGATCGCCCAGCCGATGGCCTCGAGGTTTTTCTGCTCGATGGCGAGCGCGATGTAGGAGCCGACGCCGGGCAACGCGACCGTGGTGTGCCCGACACTGATCGACTCCGAGGCCACCACGAAGAACCAGCCGCCCGACATGGACATCATCATGTTCCAAATGAGCGCCGGCATGCCGAAGGGCACCTCGAGCTGCCAGAACCGCATCCAGGGCGACAGCCGAAACGACTCGGCCGCCTCCATCAATTCGAGCGGGATGGTGCGCAGTGATTGATAGAAGCTGAACGCCATGTTCCACGCCTGGCTGGTGAAAATGGCGAAAATCGCGGCAAATTCAGCACCCAGGACCCGGCCGGGCGCGAGCGACATGAAGAACACGACGGTGATCGAAATGAACCCCAGGATCGGCACGGACTGCAGGATGTCCAAGATCGGCACCAGGAGCTTGCCGGCCCGTTCGCTCTTGGCCGCCCACGTCGCGTACGTCAACGTGAATAGCAGCGACAGTGCGAGCGCCGCCAGCATGCGAAACGTCGTGCGCGCCGCGTACTCGGGCAGGTGAATCGGATCGAGCGACAGCGGGGTTTGGGCGAGTTGGGCGAGCGGCGCGAACAAGCCGCGCGAGGTCTCGCCCAAAAAGGCGATGAGGCCGAGCACCACGATGAATGCCAGCACATCCCAGCGGGACGCAAGATCGCGGAGAAACACATAGGGTGCAAAACGATTCATCAACGCATTCTCGCAGGACACGCGACGAAGTAGCTATAGTGATGACATGTGCCGTAGCCGATGAGAGCAGCGCCATGTACCTGATTTGTGGTGAAGCACTGTATGATGTGTTCATCGATCCCATGGAGGCCGACGTCCGGCGCAAGATCAGCCTGACGGCCAAGGCCGGCGGATCTCCCTACAACGTCGCCATCGGTCTCGCGCGCTTGGGCTGCCCCGTGTCGCTCGCCACCGAACTCGCGGGCGATGCTCTGGGACGGCAGCTCGAGGCGCGATTGGAACTCGAGGGGGTCGATCGTCAATTCCTGCGGCATACCGCGAAGTCGACCCCGCTCGCGATGGTCGATGTCGATTCCACGGGCACCCCCCGCTACACCTTCTATGGACTCGAGGACTGCCTGTATCATCCGAGCCTGGCCGCCGTGGAGCAGCAGTGGCACTCGCTCCTGGGGGTGCACGTGGGTTCCATCCCGATCGTCTCGGCGCGCTCGTCGGATTGCTTGCTGGAACTCGTGACCGCGGCGCCCGCGAAGGTGCTGGTGAGCTTCGATCCGAACATCCGCTTGGCCATCGAACCTGACCCGGCCCGCTGGCGCGGTGCCGTCGAGCGCTTCCGGTTACGCGCGCATCTCATCAAGGTGAGTGAAGAGGACCTCGCGAATATGTTCGGACGGAACGCGGATATGGATTCGATCGCACAGAGCTGGCTCGGCGGCCGCACATCGTTGGTGGCGGTGACGCGCGGCGCCCGCGGCGCCGCTTTTTATTCCCGCACGGCGGGCAAGACCGAGGTCCGTGCGGTACCCGTCGTCGTGGCCGATACGGTCGGCGCAGGCGACAGCTTTCAGGCCGCGATGCTCGCCTGGCTCGCGGAACATCGACACGCGTCCCCGGCCGCGCTCGCCCTGTTGAGTGCGCGGGACATCGAGGCCCTGGGGCAATTCGCGGTGCATGCCGCCGCGGCGACCTGCCGCCAAAAGGGTCCCGAATTTCCGTACCGCCGATCGCTGCAGCCGGCAATTTAAATTGCTCAACGTGCATCGTTTCGCTTGACTCAACAGATCCTCCTCGCCATCGCTCAATACGGCATCGCCGTCGTGGTCATCAATGTGCTGCTCGACCAGATCGGACTTCCGGTGCCGGCGGTCCCGACGCTCATCGTCGCCGGCGCGATCGCCGCCGACGGCCGACTGCCGATGTGGCCCCTGTTCCTGTGGTCGGTGATCGCCTGCCTGGCGGCCGACTGCGGCTGGTACCTGCTCGGGCAGATTTATGGAATGCGAGTGCTGAAGACTCTGTGCCGGGTTTCGCTGGAACCCGACTCCTGCGTGAGTCAGACGCAAACGCGTTTCGAGCGCTGGGGCATCAACTCCATCATCATCGCCAAGTTCGTTCCCGGATTGGCGATCATCGCGCCGCCGCTCGCCGGCGCGATGAAAATAGGCTGGCCTCGATTCATTTTCCTGGCCACGCTCTCCGCGGTGCTCTGGGTCGGTTCCGGGCTGCTCGCCGGCGTGGTGTTCAAATCGCAGATCGCCCGGCTGCTCGAGCATCTTGATCAGATCGGCAGCATCGTGGGGATCGGCGCGGCGCTGCTGCTGGCGGCGTACATCGCCTTCAAGTGGTGGGAGCGGCGCCGCTTCTACTCGATGCTGCGGATGGCGAGAATCAGCGTGAATGATCTCTATGACCTCATGCAGGCGGGCGCGGCGCCGGTGATCATCGATGTGCGGTCGCCGACCGCCCGCGCGCTCGAACCGCGTTGGATTCCCGGCGCGCTCAATGTCCCGCTGCCCGAGATCAACCGCGCGCTCGAGGGATTGCCGCGCGATCGGGAAATCATTTTGTATTGCACCTGCCCCAGCGAAGCCTCCGCGGCCCGTGTCGCCAAGATTCTGATGAATCACGGCTTCAAGCGGGTGCGTCCGCTGCAAGGCGGACTCGATGCCTGGATCGACGCGGGCTACGAGGTGGCATCGTGAAGCCGCAGGTGGTGATCGTGGGCGCCGGCTTCGGCGGACTGGCGGCGGCGCAAGGATTGGCCGGCGCCCCGGTGACGATCACGATCATCGATCAACGCAATCATCATTTGTTCCAGCCGCTGCTGTATCAGGTCGGCACCGCGACGCTCGCGACATCGGAAATCGCCTGGCCGGTCCGGCATCTGGTGCGCAACCGCAAAGAGGTCACCACGCTCCTGGCGGTGGTGAACGGCGTCGATACGGTCAACCGCAAAGTCTTGCTCGACGACGGCGCCAGCGTGGACTACGACACCCTGGTATTGGCCACGGGGGCGCGCCACGCGTACTTCGGTCATGATGAATGGGAGCCGTATGCGCCCGGACTCAAGACCCTGGAAGACGCCACCACGATCCGGCGGCGAATTCTGCTGTCCTTCGAGCGTGCCGAACGCGAAGCCGACCCTGCCCGGCGCGCCGCGCTGCTGACCTTCGTCATCGTCGGCGGCGGACCCACCGGCGTGGAATTGGCCGGTGCGATCGCCGAACTCGCGCATCACAATCTGCCGGAGGAATTCCGCCACATCGACACGCGCCAGGCCCGCGTCATCCTGATCGAGGCGGGACGCCGCATATTGCCGAGCTTTACCGAAGATCTCTCGGCGTACGCGCACGCCGCGCTGGTGCGCCTGGGCGTCGAGATCCAACTCGGGCAGGCGGTCAGCGAATGCAGCGGCGAGGGGGTGATCTACGGCGGTCAGCCTCTGGCCGCGAAGGTGATCCTGTGGGCGGCCGGGGTTCGCGCCTCCTCCGCCGCCGCCTGGGCGGACCTGCCGGCGGACAATGCCGGCCGCGCCAAGGTGGAACCGGACCTCACCGCGCCCGGCCATCCGGAAATCTTCGTGATCGGCGATACCGCGATCATCAATGCCTGGCACGGCAAGCCGGTGCCGGGCATCGCGCCGGCGGCCAAGCAGCAGGGCTTGCATGTGGCTCGTACCATCCGGATGCGCTTGCACGGCCATTCCGCGCCGAACCCCTTTCACTACAAGCACTCCGGCAATCTCGCCACCATCGGCAAACGCGCCGCCGTCATCGATTTCGGCTGGATCAAGGTGCGCGGCTGGCTGGCCTGGTGGATCTGGGGCCTCGCGCACATTTATTTCTTGATCGGGGTGCGCAATCGTTTGGCCGTGGCACTGAGTTGGCTGTGGATCTACGTCACCGGCAGCCGTAATTCCTGCCTGATCACACAGGGAGATCCGCGGCCGAAGCCGCCGGATTGAGTGCCCGCACGTCCCCCCATCGGTCGCGCGTGATGCGGTAGACATACGTGCCCCACCCTCGCATTGCATAATCCTGCCGGTGCGACGTCATGCGCAGCCGACCGCCGCTCCTCCGGAGCATCCATCGAAACACGTCCGCATTTCAGCGGCGGTTGCGGTGGTGCTCGCGTTCTTGATGGGGGCAATGGCCCCCGCCGCCCACGCCGATTGGACGCTCGGCGCCGATGCCGCCGTCCGGCATGACAATAATGTCGGCAATGCGCAGGACCGCGCGGACGCCGTCGCGGACACCCTCATCGACGCGCGTCTGTCCGCGTTTCAGTCGACGCCGATCGGCGAAGGATTCAGCGTGTCGGCGGGCGGCGGTCTCAGCGGCGAATCGTTCCACCGGCTCACCGGATTGAACAATGCCTCGCTCGACGGCGCGGTCGGCGTCAAGAAAAAATGGGGGCTCGGTGCCTGGGCGCCTTGGGCGCGAGCGGGGGTTTCGATCGCGCGCTCGAGCTATGACGATCACTACCGGGATGCCTGGGTTTACCGCACGACGCTTGCCGCCGGCCGGCGCATCGATGAGCGCTGGAACATATGGATCGAATATGCGTATGAACGCCGTGCCGCCACGACGCGCACGGAACAAGAAGCGCCCGGACTCTCGAGCGACGTTTACAGCCAAGACGGCCACAGCGCCGCCTTGAACACCGAGTATTCGCTCAACGAACGCGCCTTTCTTGCCATCGGCTTGGCCGGGCGCCATGGCGACGTCGTGTCCACGACGGCCGCGAACGCAGGCATCTTCGCCGCCGCCCGCGCACTCGCCGAGGATCCGAGTTTCGGACCCGACGCCTATGCCTACAAACTGACCGGGACGACGTTCGGGTTTCACGTGGCGGTCAATTACGCGCCGACACCGCATAGCTTGATCGGTTGCGGCTTTCGGCGCTGGGATACCCACGCCGACGGCGGCAGCGGCTACACCAAGTCGCTACCCGAGATCACCTGGAACTTGCGGTTTTAGATGAAGACCCTGTTCGCCGCTACCAGTCTTCTGATCGTTCTCAACGCGGGAGTGGCGCGAGCCGGCGAGTTGCAGGCCCTGGTCAAAGATCATCGGGGAAAGTACGTGGCGGATGCGGTCATCTCGGCCGTTCCCCGGGATCCCAAGAACGCGCTGCACGGTAGGCCGCCGTCGGACAGCGTCGACCAGGTGGACAAGCAGTTCGTGCCCTATGTGAAAGCCGTGTTCATCGGCTCCAAAGTACGGTTCATCAACAGCGACCACATCCGGCATCAGGTCTATTCATTTTCCACCGTGAAGAAATTCGAGTTGCCCTTGTACGGCGGAACGGACGCGCCGCCCGTGGTGTTCGACAAGGCCGGGGTCGTGGTCTTGGGCTGCAATATTCACGACTGGATGGTGGGCTACATCTACGTGTCTGAAACGCCCTTTTTCGCGAAAACGGCGGCGACGGGGGTCGCGACCATCGAGGACATGCCGGCAGGCGAGTACACCGTGCGGATCTGGCATCCGAGCATGGATGGCCCGGAGGAATCGACGGTCCGGCGCGTCACCTTGAACGCCGAGAGTGCCACACATGTCGAATGGGAACTCACACTCAAACCCACGTTTCGAGTCCCCAGAGTCTCGGGCTCCGGGGCCAACGGATATCCGTAGGCGTACAGCTCCCGCCCGCAGCAGCCTGTCAAGAGAACGCTTGAATACCGGTCTGGGCGCGGCCCAGGATGAGTGCATGGATGTCGTGCGTGCCCTCGTAGGTGTTCACGACCTCGAGATTGACGAGATGGCGTATCACGCCGAATTCGTCCGAGATGCCGTTGCCCCCCAGCATGTCGCGCGCCGCGCGCGCCACATCGAGCGCCTTGCCGCAGGAATTGCGCTTGAGCATGGACGTGATTTCGACGGCCGCGATTCCCTCGTCCTTCATGCGGCCGAGGCGCAGGCACCCCTGCAAGCCGAGCGCGATGTCGGTTTGCATGTCGACCAGCTTTTTCTGAATGAGTTGATTGGCGGCGAGCGGGCGGCCGAATTGCTTGCGGTCGAGCACATACTGGCGCGCCGTGTGCCAGCAACTCTCCGCCGCACCGAGCGCTCCCCACGATATGCCATAGCGGGCCGAATCCAGGCACGTGAACGGTCCCTTCAGCCCGGCCGCGCCCGGCAGCAGGTTCTCCTCCGGCACGAACACGTCGTCCATGAGGATCTGCCCGGTGGTCGAGGCGCGCAATCCCACCTTACCCTGCAGAGTCGGGGTGGCGAGGCCCTTCCAGCCCTTCTCGAGAATGAATCCGCGGATCGCCTCATCATCGGTCTTCGCCCAGACGATGAAGACGTCGGCAATGGGGCTGTTGGAAATCCAGGTCTTGGCGCCCGACAGGCGATAGCCGCCGGATGCGGCGCGCGCGCGGGTGATCATGCCGCCTGGATCGGACCCATGGTCGGGCTCGGTCAATCCGAAGCACCCGATGGTCTCCCCTCGCGCCAACGAGGGCAGGTATTTGCGCTTCTGGGCGGGCGTGCCGAAGCGCTCGATCGGCAGCATGACGAGCGATGACTGCACGCTCATCATGGACCGATAGCCGGAATCGACGCGCTCGACCTCGCGCGCGATCAGTCCATAGCTCACGTAATTGAGGCCGCCCCCGCCGAATTCCTCCGGGATGGTGGCGCCCAACAGTCCGAGGCCGCCCATCTCCTTGAAGATTTCGGGATCGGTGTGCTCGCGGCGAAACGCTTCGACGATTCGGGGCGCGAGCCGGCCTTGCGCATAGTCGCGCGCGGCATCACGCACCATCCTCTCTTCCTCCGACAACTGCTCATCGAGATGGAGCGGATCGTCCCAGCGAAAGCTCACTCTTGCCATATTCCAGCCCTATGGTTTTTCCGGCACATCCCGCAGCATCGCATAAACCAGATCCTGGTGCGCCATGGAGCCTCGTGACGGTCCCCACCGGTCAGACAGGCTCCGTCAGCCCGATTTGTGCACGAGCACATGCTCGATGCGCCGGTCCGGCACGAACCACAACAACGCCACGAGCAGATACACGCTTTGCGCGAGTCCTGCCGAGCGGAACGCGGTGGCGGTGCCGATCGCGTACAGGGCCGGGGACACCTTGCCTTTCCAGTCCCTGCCCACCGCTTTCTTGAGCAGTGAGTCTTTCCCTTGCGAGGCGATGATGAGCTGCTGCAGAATCCAAAAAGCGATCGCCGCCATGAGCAACACGGCCCCGTAGAGCGCTGACGGTGCGGCGGCAAGATGATTCTCCCCCACCCAGGCGGTCGTGATGGGAAACAGCGACAGCCAGAACAACAGATGCAGATTGGCCCACAGGATCGGCCCGGTCACCTGCTCGCACGTATGCAGCATGTGATGATGATTGTTCCAGTAGATGCCCACATAGACGAAGCTCAACACATAGCTCAGGAATACGGGAATCAACGGAAAGAGCGCGTCGAGGTTCGCGCCGCGCGGCACCTTCAACTCCAACACCATGATGGTGATGATGATGGCGATGACGCCGTCGCTGAACGCCTCGAGTCTGTTCCTGTTCATGTTTCGCCTTCGATTCCGCTATGCTCGCGGGAGCCTGATGATAAGGGAGAATTCGATGCGGGGATTTCTGCCGAGCAGGCGCCTGAGCACGATCCTGCTTGGCATGGGCTTGGCCGGCTCGATGGCCGCGCGGGGCGCCCCGCCCGCGACCGTGTCTCCGCCCATGGACCTGCAGCTGGCGCGCGACATGTTGAAGAGCCTGGTGGAAATCAACACCACCCATCAGTATGGATCGACCGCGGCTGCGAAGGCGATCCAAGGCTGGTTGTCGAGCGCGGGATTTGCGCCCGAGGATGTGGTGTTCCTGGCGCCTCCCGAGCAGCCCACCAAGGGCAACGTCGTGGTGCGCTATCGCGGCAAGCACTTGGGCGGTCCGGTGCTCTTTTTGGGCCATCTGGATGTCGTCGAGGCGAAAGCGGAGGACTGGTCGGTCGACCCCTTCCATCTCACGGAACGGGACGGATGGTTCTACGGCCGCGGCACGATCGACATGAAGGACGGCGATGCGGCGCTGGTCGAATCCCTGATCCGCTTGAAGCGCGAGAAGTTCGTGCCGCAGCGCGATGTCATCGTCGCCTTCACCGCCGACGAAGAGGCCGGCGGCGATGCCAATGGGCCCGCCTTTCTGCTGAAAGAACATCGCGATCTGATCGACGCCGCCGTGGTCGTGAATCTCGACGGCGGCGGCGGTGACTCGAAGGACGGCAAACGCGAGTTTTTTGAACTCGGCACGAGCGAGAAGACCTACCTCACCTTCTCACTGGAGACCACCAGCGCGGGCGGACATGGCTCCCTTCCCGGTCCCGACAATGCCATCTATCGGCTGGCAGCCGGCCTCGGCCGCATCGCATCCTTCGAGTTTCCGGTGATGCTGACCGCAACGACACGCGCAAGTTTCGACGCGCTCGCCGCACTCGAGAGCGGGCAGACCGCCGCGGACATGCATGCGGTGGCGATGACGCCTCCCGATCTCGCCGCCGCGGAGCGCCTCAGTCAAAATGTGCGGCTGAATGCGCAATTGCGCACGACCTGCGTGGCGACGTTGATTTCCGGCGGCCACGCGGAGAATGCGCTGCCGCAGCGGGCCAGGGCGACGATTCAGTGCAGAATGATGCCCGGCGACACCGCCGCGAATGTACAGGCGCTGCTGCTTGCCGCGCTCGATGATCCGGCCATACACCTGACCCAGGATGCGCCCCCGATCGTGAGTCCCGAGTCGCCGCCGACGCCCGAGATCTTGAAAAAGGTCGCCGCCCTCGCACATTCGATGTGGCCCGGCGTGCCGGTCATTCCGACCATGGCGACCGGGTTCAGCGACGACCGCCGAACTCGCAACGCCGGCATGCCGAGCTACGACATCAGCGGCGTGTGGAACGATGTGGATGAGAATCGCGCGCATGGACGCGATGAACGGATTGGGACCGTTGCCTTCGATGAAAGCGTGGAATTCACCTATCGCATGATCAAGGAAATGAGCAAATCGAAATAGGCGTCAGCCCGCATGCGGCTGATCCGCATGGGCTGACGCCGGCATCCGGCTCCACTCGCGTCGTCGATGCATCGTGCCCAAATCGCTCGCAGCCAATTCATCGCTGTTATAGGTGATGATTTGATTGCCGGCTGAATCGAACACCTCGATGCGCCACCGCGCCGCCGCCGCCAGCAGGTCCGACGCCACCGACAGCAGTTGCTGCGGATAGCGATACGGCCCTTCCGCTATACTTCTGCCGGCGCCGATGTACCAATACCCGTCGGCGCTCTGATGCACCGCCAAGATCGTCGCGTGATCGTCAGTCATGTTGCGTCACCTTAGCATGGCACCGGTCGCCGGGATTTTACATATTTGTGGTATAGCTGTGTGTAGGCGGAGCTCCCGACCCTGTGTCGGCGGCCGCCAAGGACGGCGACCGGCGTCTGGACGCCCGGAGATCTTCCGAACGTTGGGAATCTGATGAGCCGTATCGCCGAATCTGCCCGGGAAGTTGAAGTTGTCGCCGAGACCGACGTGCTGGTGGTCGGCAGCGGGCCCGCCGGCCTCGCAGGGGCATTGGCGGCCGCGCGCGCCGGCGCGCGCACCATACTCCTCGACCGCAACGGCTGCTTCGGCGGCAATATCACGCAGGTGGGGGTCGAAGGACTCGCTTGGTACCGGCATGAAGGCACGGTCGACAGCGAAGGCATCGGCATCGAGTTCGAAGAACGCGCCAAGACGATGGGTGCGGCCCTGCCCGAACCTCAGTCCCTGAGCCACGCCCTGGACGCCGAAATGTTCAAATATGTGGCGGATGTCCTCGTGCAAGAAGCGGGCATCACGCCCATGCTGCACCGCCTCTTCGTCGCACCGATCGTGACCAGGGGCGTCATCCAAGGCGTGATCACGGAGAGCAAATCCGGCCGCGAGGCCATCCTCGCGAGGCGCGTCATCGATGCGACCGGCGATGCGGATGTCGCGATGCGCGCCGGCGCGCCGACGCACAAGACTCCGCGCGAGCAAATGATGGCGGCGTCGGTGATGTTCTCCATGAACGGCGTCAACAAGCGCCGCTTCATCGAGCAGATCAAGGCCGATCCGCAAACCTACAAGGACTGGGGCGGCAACGGGGAGTGGGACATCGAGACCTCCGGCAAGGAGGACGGCTTGTTCTCGCCGTTCTTGCGCAAACCGTTCAAGCAGGCCGTGGCCGCGGGGCTCATTCCCCCCAGCCTCAACACCATTGCGGGTACCTGGGGCTCGGTTTCGGATCAGGGTGACTTGACGTACCTGAACCTGGTGCATCTGCCGAATATCGACGGAACCGATGCCGGCGATCTGACCATCGGCGAGATCGAGGGACGGCGCCAGGCCGTCATGGCCGTCGAGGCGCTGCGCCGATTCATGCCGGGCTGCGAGGAGGCGAAGTTGCGCAATTTCGGCATGACCTTAGGCGTACGCGACACCCGGAAGATCGACGCCCTGTACAACCTGACCGGCGAGGATGTGCGTGGCCAGGCACGATTCGAGGATTCGATCGGAATTTTTCCGGAGTTCGTCGATGGCTACGGCATCCTGCTGCTGCCGACCACGGGCCGCTATTTCCATGTTCCCTATCGCGCGCTCGTACCGAAGGGCGTCGAGAGCCTGCTGGTCGCGGGCCGCTGCATCGGCGGCGACAAGATCTCTCATGCGGCAACGCGCAACATGATGTGCTGCGCGGTGAGCGGACAGGGTGCAGGTGTGGCCGCGGCGATCTCGCTGCAAACCGGACAGGCGTTCAGCGCTCTCGATATCCGTCAGGTACAAACGGAATTGAGACGGCAAGGGGCGCGAATCGCGTAGGCGCACCAGTCGGCAGGTTGCCGGCGGTATTGTAAACTGCCGCGATGCGCGCCTCAGTGCCTCAAACCGATCAGCCCGGCTACCAAAGCGGCTTCGGCAATGAGTTCGCCACCGAGGCACTGCCCGGTGCGCTTCCCCAAGGCCGCAACTCGCCGCAGCGCTGCGCCTATGGATTGTATGCGGAGCAATTTTCGGGCACGGCCTTCACCGCACCGCGGCATCTCAACCGCCGCTCGTGGCTGTACCGCATCCGCCCGGCCGTGACGCACGGGCCGTTCGAACGCTTCGCACACTTCGCTCTGGATCAACCCGCAAACGATGCCCCGCTGTCGCCGAACCAGCTGCGCTGGGATCCCTTGCCGCTGCCCACCGCGCCCACCGACTTCATCGACGGTCTCGTGCCGGTCGCCGGAAACGGATCGCCGCAAACGCATACCGGCTGCGCCATCTACTCGTTTGCCGCGAATCGATCGATGCAGCGGCGCTATTTCTACAGCGCGGACGGCGAGATGCTGATCGTGCCGCAATTAGGATCACTGACCCTCGACACGGAACTGGGACGAATTCAAATCGAGCCGCAGGAAATTGCGGTCGTCCCGCGCGGCTTGCGCTTCCGGGTCGATCTCGCCTCCGCACCGGTGCGCGGCTATATCTGCGAGAATTTTGGGTCCGCCTTCAAGTTGCCTGACCTGGGTCCGATAGGCGCCAACGGGCTTGCCAACCCGCGCGATTTTCTCACGCCCTGCGCACGCTATGAGGACTCGGACGGGGACTGTGAATTGATCGGTAAATTCTTGGGCAAGCTCTGGTACGCGCGCATGGACCACTCGCCGCTCGATGTGGTCGCCTGGCACGGAAACTGTGCGCCGTACAAATATGACCTGCGCCGCTTCAATGCCATGGGCTCGGTTTCCTACGATCATCCCGACCCGTCGATTTTCCTGGTGATGCACTCGCCGGGCGAGAGCCCGGTCGCGAGCAACATCGACTTCGTGGTGTTTCCGCCGCGCTGGCTCACCATGGAAAACACTTTTCGGCCGCCGTGGTTTCACCGCAACGTGGCCAATGAGTACATGGGTTTGATTCGCGGCACTTACGACGCGAAGAGCGAAGGATTCGTGCCGGGCGGCGCGTCCTTGCATAATTGCATGAGCGGTCACGGACCCGATGCGGCAACCTTTGCGCGCGCCAGCGCCGCGGATACGCGGGCCCCGGTGCACATCGAGGACACCATGGCGTTCATGTTCGAGACTCGCGCGGTGCTCGAGCCGAGCCGCGCTGCGCTGTCGGGTACACCGCCCCTGCAAAGCGACTACCTGTCCTGCTGGCTCGATCTTCGCAAGCATTTTCAACCGGGCCGACCGTGACTCTCGCGCCGCAACTCGACGCGACGCACGACCCTCAGGCGCGGAGCTGGGTCGACTCCGCCAATCGCGCGGGCGGCGAATTTCCGATTCAAAACCTGCCCTTCGCGGTGTTTCGGCGCGCGGGCTCCGGCGAAGCATTCCGCGGCGGCGTGGCGATCGGAGATCACATCTTGGACCTGGCGGCGGCGGCGGACAGCGGCGTGTTCGAGGGCGACGCCGCGCGCGGAATCCGAGCCGGCGCGCTGCCTTCGCTCAATACGTTGATGCAGCTGGGCGCGCCGGTCTGGCGCGCGACGCGGCGCGCCTTGTTTGAGAACCTGCTCGTGGGCTCGCCGACTCGAGACAGACTCCAGGGCTGCCTGGTGGACCGGGACGAGGCGCACTATGAACTGCCCGCGCACATCGGCGACTACACCGATTTTTACGCCTCGATCCATCACGCCACGGCCGTCGGGCGGATGATGCGCCCGGATAGTCCGCTGCTGGCGAACTACAAATGGATACCCATCGGGTATCACGGGCGAAGCTCCTCCATCGGCGTGTCGGGTCAGACCTTTTGCAGGCCGAGGGGACAGAGTCTCCCCCTGGGGACGGCCATGCCCAAGGTGGGTCCGAGCCTGCGCCTGGACTATGAGTTGGAGCTCGGCATATTCGTGGGCGCCGGCAATCCGCGGGGAACACCGATTCCCATGGCCGACGCCGAAGACCACATTTTTGGGCTTTGCCTGCTCAACGACTGGTCGGCGCGCGACATCCAGGCGTGGGAGTATCAGCCGCTCGGGCCCTTCCTCGGGAAGAACTTCGCGACGACGATATCACCGTGGGTGGTGACTCTGGAGGCGCTCGCACCCTTTCGCGTGGCGCCCGCGCGCCCCGACGGGGATCCGGAGCCGCTGCCGTATCTGAACTCGCCGTGGAACCGCGACGCCGGCGGGATCGACATCCGGCTCGAAGCGTGGATACAAAGCGAGGCCATGCGCGGACGCAACGAGCCGCCGCACCGCCTGTCCTCGACCAGTTTCAAGCATTCGTATTGGACCCTCGCGCAACTCGTGGCCCACCACACCGTCAACGGCTGCGACCTGCGCGCCGGCGATTTGCTGGGCACGGGCACACAGTCGGGGCCGACACCGGCAGAGGCCGGTTCGCTGCTGGAACTCTCCGCGGGCGGAACCCGGCCGATCGAGATCGCCCCGGAGGAGCACCGCACGTTCTTGCAAGACGGTGACAGCGTCATGTTTCGCGGCTGGTGCGAGAAGCCGGGCGCGGCGCGCATCGGGTTCGGCGAGGTCATCGGCAGCGTACTGCCGGCGCGGATGTAAATCCCTCCGACATGATTGTCGGAGATTTTCCTACACCAGTCACCCTGGTATCTGCGGCACACTACGGGTCAATCGGGGGTGCTTCGTCGGACGTCGTGGGTGCAACTTTGTATATCGCTTTGAAAGCTTTGGTGTATCTCGGTGTGGCCCTCATTCTGACCGTCGGATTGCTGAGCGTTCTGCAGGACCTGTTCGATCGCGGCGGCCTCGATGATCGTGAAAAGCACGCCGAGGGCGGTCGCACTGAACGGGAATTCAAATCTCAATTTGCCTGGCAATCTCGACCACGTTCTCGGGGGCGAGATTGAAGCGGTCCACCACCTTGACCGAATTGCGGTAGAGAAACGCGAACAACGCGAGGCGCCAGCCGCGCAGCCCCACACTGCCCTGCTTGTGGACGACGAGATCGCGGGTTCCGACGAACATGGCCTTGTCGAAATCCACCACCGCGCTGATGCCGGGAGCGCGGCTCAAGGCCCGCCGCAAGTCCGGAATCTCGAAAAAGCCGAACCGCGCGACGACGTGCCACAAACCTTCGCCGACATTCTCGACGACGCTGCAGTTCGGTCCCGACACGCGCGGAACGGTCTCGAACAACACACTGAGCGCGATCGCATGTTGCGGCAGCACGCCGGCGAAGCGCGCGTGGTCGATGATGAGCCGCGGTACTTTCTGCGTGCTTCGGGTCAGAAATACCGTCGTGCCCGCAATCCTCGGAATCGCTCCGCGCGCAAGCTCGGACAAAAACGCGTCCGCCGCCTGCGGCGACTGGACGAGCGACGCGCGGATCGCCTCGATGCCGGTGCGCCAGGTGATCATCACCACGAACAGAGCCGCCGCGAAACTCAAGGGCAGCCAACCCCCATCCGCAATCTTCAAGAGATTGGCGAGGAAGAAGCTCATGTCCACCACCACGAAGATTCCCGCGGTGCCGATGGCGGGCAGGACGGGCCACTGCCACACGTCGCGCATCGCGCGGTACAGCAGCAGCGTCGTCAGCAGCATGGTGGTGGCCACCGCCGTGCCGTAAGCGCCCGCGAGTCGATCCGAGCTGCCGAACGCAACCGTGGTCGCGATCGTCGCCGCCATCAACAGCCAATTGACGACCGGCACATAGATCTGCCCATAAATCCGATCCGAGGTCTGGCGGATCGACACGCCCGGCAGCCATCCGAGCTGCATGGCTTGACGAGTCATGGAGAACGATCCGGTGATGATGGCCTGGCTCGCGATGATGGTGGCGACCGTTGCGAGCACGACGAGCGGATAGATCGACCAGGACGGGGCGATCTGAAAGAACGGATTGCCCGTGACCGTGCCCTTATCGATCAAGAACGCGGTTTGCCCCGCGTAGCTCAGAAGCAAGGCCGGAAGCACGATGCAATACCAGGACCAACGGATCGGCGCCTTGCCGAAGTGGCCCATGTCGGCATACAGCGCTTCGCCGCCCGTGATGCACAGAAACACGCCGCCCAGCACGAGGAAGCCGGCGCTCCCGGAGTGAACCAAGAATTGAAAGGCGTAGCGCGGGTCGAGTGCGGCGATCACGCCCGGGTGGCGCGCGATCGACACGAGGCCGAGCGCGGCGATCACGATGAACCAGAGCATCATCACGGGACCGAATGCGCGGCCGATTTTTTCGGTGCCGAAGCGCTGCGCGGCGAACAAGCAAAACAGAATCGCGACCGCCGTCGGCATGACGAATGGTTTGAAGGCCGTGGAGACGACGTTGACCCCTTCCAGCGCACTCAACACCGAAATCGCCGGCGTGATGACGCCGTCGCCGTAGATGAGCGCGGCGCCGAGCAGCCCCATGCCGGTCAGCAACCTGAATCCGGGGGTGAAGCCGTTCGCCCCGATCAGCGACATCAGCGCCAGGATTCCACCCTCCCCGCGATTGTCCGCCCGCATCACGAACAGGCAGTACTTGATCGAGATCGTGACGATCAAGGTCCACACGATCAGCGAGAGAATGCCGAATGCGCTCTGCGTCGTGAATTGGCCGCCGGTCGCCTGGACCACCGTTTGCAAGGTATACAGCGGACTCGTGCCGAGGTCGCCGAACACAACGCCCAAGGCGGCCAATGAGGACCATCGGCCCGCGTGCCCCGCGTGCGCCGTTTCGCGCGTTGCCTCGATAAGCGTTGTCTCAATCCGTTTTGTCTCAATCGGTGTTGTCTCGATATTGGCCATGGCACCTCGCAGACGCCGTGAAGGTAACAGGAAAAACCGCGGCGCGGTGCGCGGGCACCGCGTAGGCACCCTCCGACAGCGGAATTGGATCGAGACAGGATGCCGCCGCTACGGCATCCCGGGTACGCTCGCGGACGAGTCTCTTTTCTTGGGCTTTGCCCGGAGGTTGGAGCGATGCGTATTGCAATCAAGGCTGGATGGATGCTCGGCTTCTTGCCGCTGATGCTGGCGGGCCCGGTGCTTGCGGATGAAGGCGTCGACGTCAAGATCACCAACGACGGCACCGAGGACATCGTGGTCACTGTCTACGACATGAATACCAAACCCAACCATGTCGTGCTGATCAATGCGCGAATCAACGGCTTTACCTCGGTGCCCATATCCGTGGTGGCCGACGCCGCCGGCAAGGCGAATGTGTCTTGGACCGCCACGAGCACCGATCCCGCGTTTCCCAAATGCGGACATGCCGCCGTCGTGGTCGAGAATGCGGCGTCGGTGAACGTGCACGCCGATTCGACCTGCTCGGCCTGACGGTTAGTTTGACGGGTTGGCGCCGGGCGCTGCGCTCATGGTACTGGGCGGCGGCGGGGCATTGGGCAGAGGCGCAGGATCGAGCGCCGACGCGTCGACTTCCAGGCCCACCGTCGCCAGCACGCCGTCGGCCTTTTGCAATACCTCGCGCGCGTAGTCCCAGTGGATGGCGACCGTCGTGTCGCCGAGGGCGGCCTGCAGCAATTGCTCGAACTGATCGATGTTGGGCTCGAAGCTTTGGCCCTCTGCGTCCACCGGCGGGTGCGCCTCGAGCAGCAGCTCGCCGTCGACCCAGGCGATTTTGATCGGATCGTTGATGAGGCGCACCGACGTGCCCACGGGAATCAAGGGGAACAGCGCGGCCACGTCATCCGGATACATGCGGATGCAGCCATGCGTGACCGCGAGCCCCACGGCGATGGGGTTGTTCGTGCCGTGAATCAAGTAGGTTCCCTTGCCGGCCGCCAAACGCATCGCAAAGAGCCCCAGCGGATTGTCGGGACCCGGCGGCACGACCGGGGGCAAGGGATCGCCCGCCTCGAGGTGTTCCTTGCGAACCGATTCCGGCGGATACCAAACAGGATTCTTCTCTTTGGCGATCACATGCGTGAGCCCCAGCGGTGTGCGCCAGTCCATCTTGCCGATGCTCACCGGATAGGTGATGACCACGGTCGGTTGGCCGCGCTTCGCCTTGGGAAAGTAGTACAGGCGATGTTCGGGCAGATTGACGACGATGCCCTCACGCGGTCCCGACGGCAGGATATGCCGGCCCGGGACGATGATCTTTTTGCCCGCGCCGGGAATCCACGGATCGACTCCCGGATTGACGCGGATCAGTTCCTCGGACCCCAAGCTGTACTTGCGCGCGAGATCATAGAGGGTGTCTTCATACACCGTCTCGATCGTTTGATCCTCGCCGACGACGAGATCGTCCGGTGTCGCCAGCGTATATTCGGTGGCGAGCACGGGCACGGCGCCCGACCCTGCCAGAACTGCGGCGCAAGCGATTGCGGCGCTGCGAGACGCTTGAGATGTCATTTTACCCGGCAATTCAATGGCTTTCACAGCGCTAGCGTAGCACGGACGGCGCCCGGCTCCGACGCCCACGCAGGCGCGCTCGCTCTATGAGAGTTCCGGCCGCCGGGCACGAACCCAGCCCGCGAGTGCAAGCGCGGCCAGCGCCAGCACGGTGATGCCGTCGAGGGCACCGCCGCCGTGACCGGAGGTCGTGGGGGCGGCGGCCGCCGTCACCGTCAGGGTCACCGCGGTCGCGGGTGAAGCACCGGCCGCGTCGCTGCAGATCAAGGAATACGTATCCGTGCCTGGAGTGGTGGGCGAAAGCGTCTGCGTGCCGCTGGTCGCCAAGGTCCCGCTCCACGTGCCCGACGCGGTGCAACTCGTCGCATTCACCGAAGACCAGCTGATCGTGGTCGAAGTGCCCGCGGCAATCGAGGTCGCAGCCAAGGTGAGTGTGGGAGCCGCCGGCGGTGGCACCTCAACTACCAACATCACGGAATTCACCGGTGACGGCCCGATCGCGTTGGCGCAGGTGATCGAATAAGTCTCCGTGCCGCCCGCAGAGGGAGTCACGATCTGACTGCCGCTGGTGGGCAGCGGGCCGCTCCAGCTACCCGAGGCCGTGCAGCTCGCGGCGGTGGCCGACGACCAGGAGATGGTCGCAGAGTCGCCGAGAACGATCGAGGTCGCGCTGATCGTCAGCGTCGGTTCCGCGGGTACGATGCTCGTCAAATACACGGTGTTCGCGGCCGACGCGCCGGCCGCATTCGTGCAGGTCAGGGTGTAGGTATTGGTGCCGGACGCGGCCAATGTCACCGTCTGGGTGCCATTGGCACTCAAGGTTCCGGTCCAGTTGGAGTCATTCCCGGAGGCCGTACACGAGGTCGCGTTGATGGTCGACCAGGTCAGCGTGGTCGAGCCGCCCACGGCCACCGTTGCCGCGCCGAGCGTGAGGGCGGGTACCGCCAGCGCCGTATTCGCCTGGATGAATCCATAGCCCGATTGTTGATTTGGCGATGCCACAGCCATCGGCAATGCGCTCGCGCGCAGCGCTTGATAAATTTCGGTGGGCGTCGCCAACGGCTTCGCTTGCAGCATCAGCGCCGCGATGGCCGCGGCATGCGGCGTCGCGGCCGAGGTGCCGAAGAAATTCGGATAGCTGACATTATTCTGGCAGGCGGCAATCGATGAGGTGACCGCGTTGCTGCCCGTCAGCGTGAAGCCTAAGAACGTGTCGTTGCCGCCATTCGGGCCCGTAAAATCCGGCTTCTGACGAAGCTGCGGTGTCGCGAGACGGGTACCCGTGCTGTCGAACAAAATCGGCGTGCCGCCGCGCGAGGAGAAATCCTCGAGCGCCGCAGGCGTCGTGCCGCAGGCGGGCGTATCCAAGTAAAACGCGGCGCCCAAGGTGGCCGCGCCGGCCGCGCTCGAGTGCCCTTGAATGGTGCCGGTGTTAGTTTGGAAGGCGTTGATCGTGCTGCCCGCCCCGTCGTCCTCGACCGCGATCTTGATGCGCCCCGGAGCCACAGTACCATCCGCGAGCCCCACCTGGATGTTGAGCGTCTCCGCCGCGGAGTTGCCGCTTGCGCTCGCCGGAAGACCGACGATCATGATCTGGTACGAGTCCGAGCCGGTCGCATTCGCACCGGAGCAGGTCGCCGTGTTGCCCGAGGCATAGCTGATGACATCGTCCGACCCGGACGCGCCGATGATGCACAGATCGATGTGACTGGTGGCGCCGCCGCTGTCCGGCGCGCCCGTGACGTACGGCTGATCCCACTCCACGATGATGGACACGAAGTCACCCGGCGCCAGCGCGGGGATGGTCACCGGCAGGGACGTCGTGATGGTGGTGCCGGTGGCGTCGAAATTCAGCAATTTCTCGCCTGCATTGGGCGCAGCCGTCGAGGTCGTCGAGAAGCTCGGCGCGGTGTTGTCGTAGGCCAGGGTGCCATTGTTGCCGCCCGCGGTAAAATAGGCCACGCCACCCGCGTTCACCGTATCGATCGCCTGCGCGACGATGCCGTCCTGAAAGAAGGGCTCATCCAGAAAGCCGACATCGTCGGCGATGACCTTGGCGCCCGCGCCGCCGGAGCCGACGGCGGCGGCGAGCTTCTCGATTCCGTCGGCGAAATCGGCTTCGCCGTTTTCCGCCGTATAAAACGCGAGGCTCGCGCCGGGCGCGACATCGTGCACGATCTGCAGCATCGCGCGGCCCTCGTCGCCGAAGGGCATCTGGTCGGGATAGCCGTTGTAATGCGAGCCATCCATGCAGGGCGCCTCCGCCAGCACGTTCACTCCCGACGGCAAATCGAGGGTCGAGACGTCCGTGGCCGCGGTCGCGAGAAATCCGTTCGACGCGTAGCCCGCCGCACCCGAGGCGGCCACGCCGTCGGTGGCGAATGTCGCATAGCAGTTGTAGCTGTCGGACAGCACGCCGACGGTCACGCCGGTGCCGTCGAGCGAATTGGCCGAACGCGCGATATCGCTGTGCTCGGCAAAATCGCCCTGCGAGGTCACCGCGCCGGTGCGGGTGCGCGGCATCGCGGCGCGAATGGAATGAACCTCGGCCCGGACAGTCGCGGCGTCGAGCGCCGTCACCGGCAGCCAACCGCTCACATCGTTCGAATACACCGATGCGTGTTGCAGACCCAGCGCCACGAGCGCCGCCTTCAAGGCCTGCGGGTCGCCGCGAGTCACCGCATCGATGAGCACCAGCGGCGTCGCGCCCGGCGCCGTCTGCCTGAATTTCGCCGCCGGACTCAGCGAGCGCAAATCCTCGAGGGCGTGATCGGGACGAACGAACGCCGCGTGGCGCGAAATGTCCGCGAGCGCACCATCGAACTTGGCGCCGGCCGGACTGCGCTGCTGTGGCAGGCTGCGGCTGCCGAACGCATGCAGTCGTGCGGACCCGGGCACCGCGCTCGGCCGCAGATGGGTATGCCGGAATGTGGTCACAGCCGCGGCCGTCGCCAGGGCCGTCACGACGGTCAGGGTGCCGATTGCGAAGAAACGTGAAGCCATCCGTGGTCTCCTTGGGGTTGCCACGACGAATACGGTGGGCGAGACTAACCTGCCGCGGGGGAATTTGACACCAAACAATCAGGCATGGCGGGCTTTGAGTCGCAGATTTGGCGAAAGTCAGGCCGTTTGCGGAACAACTATTATGACAGCCCCGCGGCGGCGGCAGTGGGTGAGGCGGCGATGAATTCCAAGCCAAGCGGCGTGCGTTTCGGCCTCGGTCTGTGGATCCTCGCCGCGGCGGCCCCCGCATTCGGCGCCAACGCCGTGGGGACCTCCGCGGATTGGCGTCTCGATGCCCCCGGGCGCACGCACCGCATCGACATGGAGGCGCTGCCCGCGCCGTTCGCGACGCCCTCCGCGAGCAACGGTCCCGCGCTGGTCGGTCGTCCCGGCAATGCCGTGCTCGCACTGCCCCCGGGATTTCACGTCGCGCCGTTTGCAACCCACCTTGCGGGTCCGCGCAAGATGCTGCCGGCCGCCAACGGCGACATTTTGGTCAGCGAAACCTCAGGCGGCCGCATCTCCGTGCTGCATCCGAGTGCCAATGGTGCGCGCGCCGACGGCGCCGACATTTATGTGCAAGGACTCGAGCAGCCGTTCGGCATCGCCTTCTATCCGAATGCCGAACGGCCCGAGTGGCTGTATGTCGCCGAAAGCAACCGCGTTACGCGCTACCCCTACCGGACCGGCGATGTGAAGCCGCGCGGCAAAGCACAGGTCGTGATACCCGAGTTGCCGAGCGGCGGGCACTTCACGCGCGACATTGCCTTCTCGCGGGACGGCACCGAGTTGTTCGTGTCCGTGGGTTCAGGCTCCAATGTGGCGCAGTCGATGTCCAAGAAAGCTCCGCGCGACATCGCCCGGTGGGAAAGCGAACATGGCCTGGGCGCCGCGTGGGACGATGAGACGAATCGGGCCGCGGTGCTGGTCTTCGACGCAAAATCGCCCGCCGCTCCTGCCATTTACGCCTCGGGCTTGCGCAACTGCGTGAGCCTCACCGTACAGCCGTCGAACGGCGCACTGTGGTGCACGGTCAATGAGCGCGATGCGCTCGGCGACGATCTCGTCCCCGACTATTCAACGCGTGTCGAGCGCGGCGGCTTCTACGGTTGGCCGTGGTATTACTTGGGATCGAACGAAGACCCGCGATTGAAAGGCGAGCGGCCGGACCTGCGCGGCAAGGTCAGCAAACCGGACGTGCCGTATCAGGCCCACTCGGCGGCGCTCAACCTGACCTTCTACACGGCGACCGGCGGAACGTCGGCGTTCCCGCAGAGCTATGTCGGCGATGCATTCGTGGCGTTTCACGGGTCCTGGAACCGCAGTCTGCGCACCGGCTACAAGCTCGTTCGCATGCACATGGCGAATGGCAAGCCGACCGGTGACTATGAGGACTTCTTGACCGGCTTCATCGTCAACAACGGCAGTGTCTGGGGACGGCCGGTCGCGACCGTCGAACTCAAGGACGGATCCTTGTTGCTCAGCGACGATGGGGGCAATGCGATCTTTCGCATATCGTATGCACCGTGACGCTCGCGCCGGTCTTGGGTAGAATATTCGACAACGGATGATAAAAATATCGGAGGGGGCTCATGGACAAGGTCACCAGGCGATCGTTCGTCAGCACGGTCGGCGCCGCGACGGTGATTCCTGCCGCCTCGCTGTTGTCGCCGGCGGCCGAGGCCGCGGCTCCCCCCAAGCCGCCGAACGCCGCGCCGGCCGAGAAGGTCACCTACCTCTTTTTCAACGCCGCCGAGGTGCTGTTCATCGAGCCGGCGTGCGAACGATTGATCCCGGCGGACGACTTGGGGCCCGGCGCCCTCGGCGCCGGCGTCACCAATTATCTCGACAAGCAATTGGGCGGCGCCTGGGGGGCGGGCGAACGGCTCTACCGCAGCGGCCCCTGGCAGCCCGGCACACCCTCTCAGGGTTACCAATTGCCATTCACGCCCGCGGAGCTCTTTCATACCTCTTTGCGCGCCATCATTCAGGACCTCACGGCGCGCGGCACGCCGTTCCATGAAATGTCCGCCGACGCGCAGGACGCGTACCTCAAGTCTCTCGAATCCGGCGCACACGATCTCGACGGCGTGCCGTCAGGCGTTTTTTTCGACATTCTGCTGAAAATGACGATCGAGGGATTCTTCAGCGATCCCGCCTACGGCGGCAACCGCAACATGGCGGCCTGGCGCATGATCGGCTTTCCGGGCGCGTATGCCGACTATTACGAGTCGATCGACAAGCACGGCGTCAAATTCGTGCGCGAGCCGATGAGCCTCGCCGAGGACGGTCAGGGTCACATCCATGTGCGCCCGGACATCCCCGCAAATCTATAGGCCCAGGCAAGGTCAAATTGTTTAAGGCCAATTATTTAAGGCCAATTATTTAAGGAAAGGCTCGCCATGGCCCAGCGTCTCAAAGAAGTCGATGTCGTCGTGATCGGGGTCGGCATGGTCGGCAGCATCGTCGCCAAGGAATTGGCGGCCGCCGGCTACAAAGTCGTGGGACTGGAGCGCGGCCAAACCCGTTCCACGGTCCCTGAGTTTCAGAGCCCCGGCATTCATGATGAACTGCGCTTCGACGTCCGCAAGGCGCTGATGCAGGACAACACGCGCGAACCGGTCACGTTCCGCAACCAGGCTTCGCAGGTGGCCCTGCCCATCCGGCGGTGGGAATCGTTTCTGCCCGGCACCGGCCTCGGCGGCTCCATGGTGCATTGGAATGGCCAGACCTATCGCTTCCAGGCGAATGATTTTCAACTGGCAACCCGCACGCGTGAGCGCTACGGCAAGAACTTTCTCGATCCGGACGTGACGATTCAGGATTGGGGCGTCACCTACGATGATCTCGAGCCGCACTACGATCGCTTCGAATATCTGCTCGGAACGAGCGGCAAGGCCGGCAACATCCAGGGCAAGATCCAGCCCGGCGGCGACCCGCACGAATCGCCCCGCTCACGCGAGTACCCGACGCCGCCGCAGAAGGAGCATTACCAGGGCGCGCTGTTCCGCAAGGCGGCGGCCGGTCTGGGATATCACCCATTCCCCCAACCCTCGTCGAACCTCAGCCAGCCGTACACGAACCCCGAAGGCATGAAATTGAATGCCTGCGTGTTCTGCGGATTTTGCGAACGCTACGCCTGCGAGCACTACGCCAAGTCCGTCCCGCAGACCGTCATCCTGCCGGTGCTGCTGGCAAATCCGAATTTCGAACTGCGCACCGGCTGCCAGGTGCAGCGGATCAATCTCGATTCGACCAAGAAGAAAGCCACCGGCGTCACCTACATCGACGCGGTCGGCCGCGAATTCGAACAGCCGGCGGCATTGGTCATCACCTCCACGTTCGCGCTCAATAATGTGCGCATGCTGTTGCTGTCGGGCATCGGCGCCCCTTACGACCCGGCCACGGGCCGGGGCGTCGTGGGGCGCAACTACGCCTACCAAACTATGAGCACGGTCGCGTCGTTCTTCGATGAGGACGTGTTCATCAATCCGTTCATGGCTTCGGGCGCCTCCGGCACGCTGATCAACGACTTCGCCGGCGATAATTTCGATCACAGCGGCTTGGGCTTCATCGGCGGCGCCTTCATCGGCGCGGTCAACACCAACGGCCGGCCCATCGCTTATCACCCGGTGCCTCCCGGAACCCCGAATTGGGGTAAGGGCTGGAAGGAGGCGGTCGTCAAGCACTACAACCACACGGTGATGTTCAGCCTGCACGGCAGCTCTGTCGCGCAGAAACAGAACTACCTGGATCTC
>Ga0181537_10000941_pt1 | contig 27375 bp, 20 predicted proteins | sample PEATcosm2014_Bin_39_FD_119765 | JGI IMG/M metagenome (GOLD analysis project Ga0181537, IMG submission 119765) | Peatland microbial communities from MTU Mesocosm Facility, Houghton, MI, USA - PEATcosm2014_Bin23_10_metaG | ecosystem: Environmental > Terrestrial > Soil > Wetlands > Peat | place...
ACCGTCGCCCCCACCGGCACCCCAACACCCCCAACCGCCATCCCAGAGGCCAAGGCCGACGTGCCCGACCACGCCGTCACCTGTACCAAGCCCTCTGTCGTGTCGCAAATCATGCGATGACCTGGTATTCTACGTTCTTGCTCAAGGTCCGGTACAATGCGTCGTACACAAACCAAGTCCTCATCCCTCGAGGATCGGTAATCTGCGTCGGCTTGAAATCCGAGGAGGAAAAGGCTGACGCACCCGTGTTCGGGCCGCTGAAATCGTGCACCCAGACCTGACCCAAGGCATCGGTAATCTGGGTGAGCCGCTGAATCATATCGTACCCATAAGAAGTGGTATAGCCATTCGGGTCCGTCTCGCTGATCTTGGAATTGACTTCGTTATAGGCGTACTGGGTAATCAGGTCGACCGCCGAATTAAGAGAAGCGAAGGTAAGCAAAACACCTGTAAGCGTCTCGGTGGGATATCTGAAAGCAAGCAATGCGGAGATGCTCTCGGCGGCAGGGACGGAGAGAGTGATGGCTACGGCAGAATATGTGAAAGTAAACTCAACGTCATCAAGGCTCCGGAAGGAATCAACAGAAATGGTGATCTCTGTTGCTGAAACAATGGAGGCCACAGTTGCGCCGGAAGGAATACCCGTCCCGCTTACGGTCATGCCTACCACGAGTCCCGAAGTGTTCGCCAAGTTTGTAATCTGGTTGTTAGTCCTGATACTCCCCGGCATAACTACCTGAGGAGCCCCCAACGTGGCAATCTTGGCACCCGAAGGAATATCCGACCCATCAGTCACATCAATCACGCTCATACCCACCACAAGTCCAGTCGTATTCGCCAAACCCTTAATAACTATTGAACCATTACTTAAAATGCCTGTCTTTTCGATGTAAGGAATGGCAAGCGTAATTGAAGGTGGCGTCGTTGCGATTGTGGCTACAAATGCTCCCACCGGGATGCCCCTGCCGATTACGGCCATTCCCGTCGCTATTCCCGCTGTTGACGCAAGGCCTGAAATCGTTGGAGGGTTCACGGTCCCATCTATATTTCCTGTCATTGCCAGCGTGGTGCCCATCACCCGTTGCTTTTTAATAAGTCGATTAAGCTGGTCGTAAGTATAAACGGTCACATGGCTGTTCTCGTCGGTCTCAGCAATCTTATTACCGGCAGGATCATAAGTAATTTGGCGCGTAGTAGAATCGGCATTCGTAACCTGGATAAGCCGGTTTAGCTCATCATAAGCGAACTTGGTGACGTTATTGTTAGGATCGGCGACCAAAATGCGGTTTCCGTTCTTATCGTGCAGATACTTGGTCGTTGTACAGACAATCGGATAAGTAAAAGTAAAACTGTTTGAACCGAAGACAGTAGCCGCGACGGAAATGGTTACAGAGGAGGAACCGACGCTGGAAACCGTCGCGCCCGAGGGGATTCCGGTTCCGCTAACGCCCATGCCAGCTGCAAGCCCCATTGTGCTCGCTAACGAAATCGTCGTTGGGGCGCTGCTTGTCGTACTTCCTTCCAATACGTTGGCGATGGCAGCAGGATATGTAAAGATAAGCGGAACGCTCGTGAGGGAGGTTGTGGCGGAAAGGGTGATGACAACGAAGTTGGCACCGACACCGGAAATCGTCGCGCCCGAGGGGATACCCATTCCGATCACACCCATCCCAATCTCTAGCCCAGCGGTGCTCGTGAAACCAGAAATTATATTGGTGCCATTTGTAGTTCCTGTTAATTCAATGGCCGTAGGATATGTAAAGGTAAGCGGAGTGTTCGTCCCAAGCGCTGTTGTATTGGGTAAAATGGTGATGGAAGAGGAACCAACGTTAACGCTGGAAACCGTCGCGCCCGAGGGAATACCAACCCCAAACACGCTCATTCCTTGCGCCAAGCCCGCCGTGCTCGACACGGAAATCGTAGGAGAATCTGCGAGGAAATTACCCGTAATTGAAATACCACCCGTGGTTTCCTGCGCCACATAACCATAACCATCCGACACATATGTTGTAACCAAATCTGCTCCCGTCGTGCCGCCGACAACGGTCTTTTTCGTCATAAATGCCGTATAATTTGAATCGGTATATTCAAATAAGGTCGTCTTGACGACGTCTCCCCCGAAATAGCTAAATGCAAGCGATGTTCCCGCGTTAGTTGCGGTAGCTGGCATAGAAATTGTAATAGAATTTGAAGAAACGATGGATGCCACCGTCGCGCCTAACGGAATGCCCGTGCCGTATACATTCATGCCCACCACCAAGCCCGTCGCGCTCGACAAATCCGAAATTGTGCTGGAGGTATTTTCTGTATTTCCAAACACGGTAATAGTGGCGGGATAGGCGAACACGATTGGCGCGGCCAAGCTTGTAGAAGTAGCCGCCGCAGAAAGGGTGATTGTTAATGATGAGGAACTAATGGCTGTCACGGTCGTTCCGTACGGAATGCCTGCCCCGCTTACAGACATACCCACCGCAATATCCGAGACCGACGCAAGCGAAATGATATTGGAGCCACTTGACGTACCTCCGGTGAGCGTGAAGGGCGCTTGATTTACGAAAACAATCGGGGTTGCCGCATTGTCTTCGGTGGCCGGAACCGAAATGTTAACCGAAGAGGAGCCGATGCTAACGCCAGTTACCGTTGCGCCAGATGGTATGCCCGCGCCGCTTACACTCATACCCACCACAAGGCCCGCCGTGCTCGACAAATCCGAGATGGTGGTGCTGTCAGCTCCAACAGATGTCGTAGTCCCCGTTACGATGATGCTAGCGGGGTACCTGATCGTCTCACTGGTGCGCAGACCGTTGACAGGATTGATGCCGTATGTCGTGACGCGGCTCAGTTCGTCGGTAATTTGCGTCATTATTCTCAATATGGTCGGCAATGCGGGCGCGGGCGGCACATTTTCATATTGGAATGATTTCATGTACCCCAACGCATCCGTCTGACTTGTTGGATCTGAGTAAGCGCTATAAAAAAGTGGATTGGGGAGGTAGGGCGCAAGAAATGGAATAAAATCAGTGACTTTCCACTCATCGGCATAGTCATAGGAGGTCGTGTTGCCACTGTAATCGGTAACACTCGCCAAGGCCATGGCGGCAGCGGTATTGAACATGAATGTTTCTGTCACCCCGGTGGGATGGGTTAGTTGCATACGCTGCCATCTAATCAGATAATAATACCTGGTTTGAACCCCAGCGTTTGGAGATATGAACAATTCCGCAATTGCGCTAGAATCGCTCAATTGTCCCATAGTGAAAGTGTACGTACGGATGTTAGGTACAGGCTGTTCGGTATCATAAACATAAATCTGTCGTTGGCCTTGGAGATAGGCAGTGTTCGTATCATCGACTTCAATTTGAACGGGACTCGAAGCATCAGGCATGAATCTTGAAACGGCCCCGTCGGGCAGCGTTACCTGGCTGATTATCTTCGGGCTCGAGGTCGGCGTATACCACCCGATATACGAGCTAAAATTTCGAGTAGACGCATCCGGCTGATAGGCAAAAGAATGCATGTTGCCATTGGCGTCCGTGATGGATGTCAGGTTATATCGCGTAAAATAGAACGGCCCTGGGTCGTCAGAAGGATGATATGAATTATCTTCGACATAATCAGATGTGTCATACGTGTATTGGATGGTTTGCCCCTCGGGCCTCTCAACGGTCACGAGCATCGTCACCACATCCCCAGTCCTCACCGTAAAAGTCTCGTAGAGATAATTGATGGGGGCATTTAGCATGGGATCCTGAATAGAAATAACGCGGAGCCTGTTTCCGTATGAATCAGGAGCAGAGCGCGTGATCGCAATTGTTCTGTCATACGATGAATCATTAGGATTGCTTATCGTTATGCTCGACGGTATCAAGCTGGTAGGGGTTGTGGCAGTGTCCCCATTAAAGGCAATCACATTGCCATATTGATCCGTTATGCTAAGAAGACGCGACCAAGCGTAAAATTGCGCCGTAGATGGACTTGTTAAATAGGACTGATTTATGATCGGAGATGAGAACTTCAACACCGTTCCATGTTTCTTGGTAAAGGTATAAGTCCAAGTGCTTGGATGGGCCGTAGGGATGTCAACGATGAGTTGGCACAAAAAATTGTCCTGTTCATTGAGATTTGTCGGAATGGGAAGGAAGGCAGGATTTCCAGTCCCAGGCTCCCATATATTCAAAAATCGATAGGATGCCCCGTTCTCATCTGTAACAAAGGTGTAATCAGGTTCCTCCTGATCTTCAGGGCAATCCCCTCCTCCTGGATGAGTCTTGTAGGTAAATTGCACGCTCGCAGCTAGCATGCTGGTCCAACCATGACCAAATGGGCGATTAACGGCCTGTTCGGCCCTCAGACTGGGGTTAGTCGTAAATACCTCGGGCGTAACACTACGCTTGATCGCAAAAGGAAGGGCATCCCCAACAACGGGAATATAAATATCGCTAGTGTCGTGCCTGAGGCTAAGGTTCAGCGCGTCAACGTAAGTCTCCTCCCTCTCTTCGTCTGTTTCTGGCTTGCCTTGTGGCTTGCCATCAGGCTTGGGCATCCCATTTAACGCAATTTTTCGATAGCGCGGACCGGTAGCTTCAGAAAACGAATCGATTAACTGGAGTGGCTGACAAGGGCTGCTCGACGAAGAGCTGCTCGGCGGAGGGGTGCTAGACGAAGAGCTGCTATCCCCAGCCTCATCAAAACCTAACACTTCGGGACGGATAGCGTCCAGAGCCCGGAAAACGGACTCATTGGGCTTTAAAAAGGCGCGCACGCCCTTAATTTCAGCCTCAATCGACTCCAACGCGCGCATAACCTCTTCAAAGCTTGTATACTTTTTTTCCATAACGTTTAGAGGCTTCTTGCCAAACTTAAAAGGGCGCGTTAAGCAAAGTCAATCCAAAAACTGGATATACTTGCCAAAATCATAATCCAGCTAACATCAAACTATGAAATGATGCCGAATTGCGAAAAATCCCATGGTATCGTTTATGTTTCAATAGGCCATGAATCCTTCGCCCAAATGTGCTTGGCCAGCATTTCGAGCCTCAGGCACGTGGGGTATAATGGTCCTGTCTTAGTCATTACTGATCAACGAAATATAGCATGGCCGAGAATGGGGACTCTGCTTCATCATGTGCCAAGTAGCAATGCGCCTTTCTATTCGCGGCATTGGAAGACTCAGGTCGGCCTTATTTCCCCGTTTGAAAACAACATCTATTTGGATTGTGACATTCTTGCGACATCCTCGATTGAGGAAGCGTGGAGTAAAATAAGAGAAGATAAACTAGGACTTGCGCTCGATGATCCTCCCACCCTTGCTTCTGAACTTGGCTCTTTAGATAAGTGGTCCCGATCTCCCAAAAGCGAACAATATTACACAGCAAATGTTTGCAGTCCACATGAAGCTTTTTATAATGGCGGCGTTATTTTTTGGAAAAAGAGCGCAATAGCAAACGAATTTTTTTTGCGCTGGCATCATGAATGGAAGGTTTTTTCGGGTAGAGATCAATTTGCCTTGCTGAGAGCTCTAGCACATTCGGGAATCTCTGTTGTTCGATTGCCCAATGCTTTTAATTGTCGCTCCCGCTATTCTCCCACTCTAGTAAATGCCATTTTCCAAAAGAAGCTTTTTGTCCATTTTTTGGATAACAAACGCCGATTCTATAGGTTTTCCAAAGAAATTGAGAAATTTGCAGCCATAGACCAGAAAACGCGACAAATGGTAATCACATTGCTCGCGGATTCATCTGTTGTTTCACATTTGCTGCCAAAGCAGGAATATTTCGCGAGATACTTGGAATTGCATGACGAGTAAGCTCGAACATGTCATTACTTTGAATCGATCCTGGTATATTATAATATTTCAGTCTTGTCTTCCACACTACGTAATTAAAGCTAAGCTGATCGCGTCTGGAGTGATTTTTAATTTCCTCCCACCAAGCTTCGTTTAAGATTCGAACAGCGTCCGTGTGCCTGCGAAAAATTATTGAACACTCAGCAAGTCCGCCCTTATAAGGATAGCTTTCATACCGATACCTCTCCATTTGACATCTTATAATGTCTGGATCATCTTTTCTTGATATAATACACGCCTCAGCTTCTTCGTAGATGCACTTGCGTTTTGAATGCCTGAAAACAGCCAAGTCGTGACTCTCTAAGTAAGTGCTTATCATTCGCTCAATCGAAAAGCCAGGCTTCAGAACTATAGATCCGTCGACCCAAAGGCTATACTCTGCGTCTGGAAAATATATGTGGGGAAGTATTTTATGAATTTTTGCATTACGACAAGGATCAAAAAAAGAGCTCTCTGCCTTTTCAATTTGCCAAATTTTAGAAGTACTCTCACAATTCGTAAAGGCAACGCATTCTAATTCATTTAATAATTCCGATGAAGGCTCTTTTAAAGTATCGTATCTATCCGTAATGGCAGTATATATCACCTTGGTCTTCTTACTAGGTGTTACACTGGGATTCCATCCAGGCTTTACATTAAATTCTTCAGGAACAATTCTGCCTTTGACATTAATATAATCGAGGATTCTTGTAGCTTCTTCACAATCAAGTCCAGCCTGACCATAGATCTCTCGCCGTCTTTCCAATGCTTCAGGTAGCCCAGCTCGCCATTTGAAATGATGAATGACACATTTTCGGGTAACTAAAGGCTTACAAGGGAAAAGTACGTTATGGTGACCTGAAGTCAATATGCAGTCGCCGCGCGCTAATGTGACCTTGGTACACCAGCATTTGACTAAGCCAAACGAAACTCGAGCTTCCAACGGGTATTGCTGCCAAATGGATGTTTCAGGCGTTGTTGGAACAAGCTTCCCAGTATGCGATAAACGATCACTAAAACGGCCATTAATGAATGTCGCATTACATCTTTTCATCTCACGAATAACCTGTGGCAACGGCACCGGAAACTGAATGAACTCGTCTAGATCGGCCGGGATCACCCAATCTTCGGGCAAAACGTACTTCTCTCGCATCTCTTCCTTGTTATTTGACTCGACCCCGGTTAGTTTTTGCCGCTCTGATACCGGAACAAGTCTAATATCAGCCGAAAGCGTCGATGCAATTGCTTCAGTTGAAGACCAAATGTTCGGAACGCGCTCATCGATCGCTACAATAAAGGATTCAACACCAATCGATTTATAATATGAAACAAAATGCTTAAGAAGAGAATTATCGTATGAGATAATTGTCAATGCGTAAATCATAGGGAGTATAATGTCATTTAAGCGTTTAGGACTTTATTTTATCATGAGCTACCAAGTTCACTTTACTATGTTTTGACTTTTGCAAGTGGCCATTCCAGACACCATCGCCCTTTGATACTAAAGAGCAGTTTATTTTTCGCTCTGAGGCAAGATGTAGTATTATTTTGCCCGCTTTTTCTTCAATATTCCAGAACATTTCTTCTCGTGATGCTCCAACACCTATTGTGCCATCTCTCAAGAATGAAATCTTACGATCGATCTCTTCTAAAGAGGAGCGATTGTAATCATGACTGGTTAGCGCCTCTGCGCATAACTTTACAGCTTCACAGCTTTTCGCTCCACAATACTGATATTTATTGCGATATGAATTCCACTTGTCTCTAAGTTGATCGACAAACTGCTGACATTCGCTTTGATACAAGAAACCCTTTATGTCTTTATTTATATCTATAAGATTCCATTTGTCCATATTACGATGCTGGAAAAGTCGATTCCCATCAAAATCATGCTGACACATTACTCCACTCAGTTTTGCGATACCACGATACGGCATGGCGTAGGTCTGATTAAGGCGCCTAAATGCCATATGAAAGGTCTCTTTGTCGCCATGAATGTATTTATAATAGAAATCAGAGTGTTCGTTAAGGTGCATGGCTATTTGGAGTGCGTGCCAACATTTGCTTTTGTTTATAAGTATTTGGCCACTTTCCACCTCAGGTTCATTACGGTATTCAACTTCACATATTTTCCAAATCAATCGCTTGGGAGAGCAGCGCCCAAAATCTGGCCACAGCACTACTCCGGCTGTCTTATATTCAACTGTTTCAAACAAATATTCAGGATTCTTTACTGCAAGATTATCCGCGTCTAAATACAAAACCTCTTCAAATCGTGAGTTTATAATAGAATATGGCTTTAATTCCCAGCCGCCGAGTTTTCTAGATGGATATTTAGTTCGCACTTTTAATGCATCAACACATTCTACGCCCACTTCCTCCATGAATGTACGCATTTCTAGATTCATTTCCTTCTCTCCGAGATACCAAAGTTGTATTGGCAATGCGCAATTAAGCTTTCGTAGCATATTAATCAAAACCCATGCGCAAGGAAAATAGCGATTTCCTCCCGCACATACAACTATCCCCCGCTGGCCAAATCGCTCGCGTGGATATGAATACTTCTTTCTCGTAATATTTCTGAGGAGCTTTTGATACGTTGGCAAAACCAGGCCTAGTTCAATCGTTTTACGTGCCGCTAATTGTTGATTGAAATCTGGAAGCGAGCCACATCCCCTCTTCCTTATAATATCCGCTTCGATAGCCATAAGTTTATTTGCAGTCTGATCCGACAACAGCGCCTTTACTTTCTACTTATTATTTCCTATATTTTTAGTCGGCGCGGCATAAAGTATTGTGGAATAAAACTTTACTTGGCCCCGCTCAATGCGAACATATGTCTGGTCTGAATGTTTTTATTCCTCAAGTAAAACCAACGTTCTTGGTAAAATCGTATATTTGCGAGATAAGATACCTTTAGATTCATAATATAATAGATTGTTCACCCTGGTTTCGTCTTTATCTGATTTGTATTTGCAATCGACACGTTGCCTGAAGAACTCAAATCCAGTATTAAACACGACTGACAGGAATATTGCAACTGATAAACCCGATACGACCGGTAACAAGGCAGTGAATGTCCTATGAAAAGAAATGTATACGAACGACCATTAAGCTCACGAGGAATCATGTTTGCCCGACCGAATTAACGTCCAATCGTCTCCTTATATGTCTTCATTTGTGAAAGTACCTCAGCAACAAATCGTCCCCCTGTTAGAATCAGGTGGATATAAATGCTATTAGCAAATCGTGTGGCCATAACGTTATGACGGTTATTCAATGAGCAATTAACTGAGATATTTACATCTTCCTCCTTGAAAATAGAGGTCCATTCTACGGATTACCTCTTCAACAGTAATAATATCCATACATTTTGGCAATGTACCAACCACATCAACGCAGAGGTTTTCCTGCCGATCTTTAGAATCACCATCACCTAAAGGTACCGTTCGTGATTTCCAGCAACCTCCGTGGCTGCAGCATCGCAGTGCTCCTATTGTGTGAATAAACTGATGATTGGGATATGCTTCCCAATGAAAAGGTTCCCTTCCACCGGCTATAACAACGCATGGGCGCCCTCCTTTTATTCTTTCTTTGCTTTCAACCGCAGCAGCCAAATGCATTAGAAATGTAACAGGACAGAGCACACCTTGGGCATGATATACCAGTCGAATTAACTCACGAATAGTTGTCTTTCCCCTTAAATCCAGAACACCTCCTAATTCTGGGTGAACATGATTTTGTAATCCTACTTGCACAAAAAGTATTTTGCCTTTGAAAGAATCGACAACTTGCTGAAATCTTACTGAGTCCCACCATTTTATGGTAAAATCGTTTTTACCACCGGCTACCAAAATCCAAAATGGAGTTTCTCGGCCCATAAGGTCATGTACTAATGAAGGCGACAAGCGTTCCGCTTTGCTAAGATGAATGTCTCCCTTGAACAATGTTGGGCGAATATTTATTTTAAGTCGCAGATTTAAGAACTCGATAAAACCATGAATGAAATGATAAGGTCGTTGATTACTATGTTGGACGAGTGGATAGTGACATTCGATTATTTCTACGTCCGGATCCTCTTCCTTAATCGGAGTTATATAGGGGTTATTTTCCCATAATTGTGGACACGATGTTCTTACGTCGGTTAGGTAGCGCCTCGGATAGCACCGATGAATATCCCGCACAGCGGCTGTAAGCATTACTAAATCGCCAGGCGATTGGTGATTTCGCAGAATTAACTTTTGCATGTTTAAAACTCGAACAATATTATGCGGTCCAATGGGTTGTTTGTATGCTTTGGAATAACTCAATCATTTATTGCCACGCTCAGAGGAACGTTCCGAGATTATACAAACATTGACAAGTCGTTATATGGTAGTTACGTGTAATTGAGGTTTAAAGCTGGAATGCGTGGTAGTACGGTAACAGGAAATCCAAGGTTCATAATAAAACTGAAGTTAGAGAAGAGGTCAAGACGCGAAGCGGTTTGATCCCCAATTAGGCCGGAACGCTTGTACGCAACATTCGCCGTCCTTGGCTCTGGTGAGCCGAACGCTTCTGAGCTTATTGGCGATTAGCAAATTGAGTTGGCCAATCTACTTTGGAACCATTTAGGAGGGCTGGTTCTCTCGCATCTCCAATAATACAGGGTGGGGCGGCTAGTAATACACTTCACCCATTTGAACGCTGTGCGCCTGGCTAATCCAAAATGGCTTTCGCGGGCATTTGAGAGTTATCGGATTGCCTGAAAAGAGCCGTTTCCCGGTGTTGTCCCCGTTCAAATAAGTGGTAAGCTTCACAACTTCTCATTGATAGAAGGCGTGGCGATGTCCCGCGAACAGTAAGTGCTCTTCTTAGATATGCTGTTCAATTGGATGTCTTCACAATAATCCTGGAGGATATTTCTCTTGCGTTATAATGCGGAAAATCTTCCCTTGGAATGATTTTGCTTAAAAAGGGGCATAATCTGTTCCAACCATCTCCGGCAATGATATTCATAACTAGCAGATCCTTTTTACGATGTTTAAAATATTCCAATACGGATGTAATGTGCGCTATATAAGCAGATACAAATAAGCTATCGTTCCACATTGTGGATCCATATACCAAACTACGAATCTTTTTCATACAGAGGTTAGCACGATTATTAGTAAAGTCGTGCTTAACAGAGACACGCCATGATTCCATATCTCTTACTGTAAGAATGAATTTGGAATTAGGATGCATGAGATCGAAGGTCTTATAACAATAGGCTACAGGCATGCCGGTCATTGCTTCATATATATATAATGTATTATATATGTTTCTTAGTGTGTGGCAGTGCGCTGCTCTATACCCGAGTTGCCTTAGCGCATGCGTTAAAGATAGTGTTCCGGTTCTTGACAGCCCAATGCCAAATAGTTTCGTGTTCATGTCTCATGCCTGATTTACTGTTTTGTAAACTTGCCATCAGTTGCTGCGTTAATACTCAGTTTCGACCGAGGCCACTAAGTTACTTTACCACAGCTCGCAAATTTCAAAAGCCAATCGTTCGTATCCATCGGGCTATGTCAAATCGCCTCGACGGAGACTCATGAATCAACTCGCGCCGGCTGAAGTGTCTTAGTGTAGATTATAGAGTTATAAGCGCACAGCAATCTCCGGATGTCCCAATGGAAGGTCAGGACATCGCCGACCTGGTAATTGAAGATCTGCATTTTTGCGGCTGGCGTCCTCTGCATCGATTGCACGGCCTTGTACGTTTTTTCATCCCGACCAAGTAGCCCTTTATACGGCACCCGACATCGCTGAAGTGTTTTGCCCGGAGAAGCCGACTTTTGCGCTAAGTGAAATCGACCAGGGCAGACTCATTTCGGTCAAGATTCCGCAGAAGTATCAGGTCGAAAAGAAATACATCGGGCTGCTTTTGAAAACGCTGTTCTATCTGCACGCCTTATGACGTTACGACCTTTCCCATCATGAACGCGCATGCAAAAATCTGATCGTTATGGTGCTCGATGAAGCGCAGGAGAGTGTTCTGGTGAGTGAAGATGGCCTTTCGGATCATAACGTGATGGACAAAATACGCGGGGCTCGGGCGACCACGATCAATTCGACCCAATCGCCGACTTCGTATCTTCCGCCCATGGGCGGCAAAGACAAAGCTGATGTGTTTCTACTCAATCTCGGCAATCAGATTCATTTCACCGCTGCCGACAAACAAGCGGCTGAGATGATTGCAGAATCCATCGGTAAGCGGACAATCAAAAAGAGAACGTATGGACTTTCTGGCTCAAAAAGCAGCATGACCTGGAGAGAGGAAGAGGAATTCTGGGTCAAGCCCCATATATCCGAATCCAATTCCAAAATTAGTTGTTCGTTACAGTCTTGGAATCGTCCGCGTATTTCAAAAGTGCTTTACCAAGAATTTTCTTAACAGCATCGACGCTCAGTGGACCGTCCGGCGAGCGCCCGAGCCGCCATTTGAAGAACTTGATTACCTTTTTGATGTTTTTTGTTCCAGTAAGCTCGTACCTGGTTCCACGAGTCGGTTTGCTTTTCAAATCATCCGTTGGTCCGGATCGCATGAGATACCAAATATCGGTAAATCGTGGGATGTGCCTGGTGTTTCTAAAACAAGCGTCTCGTGCCAGCAAAACGTGAATTTCTCTCGCGGTTGGGGGCTTATTTTCCAATTCATAAAGACGCAAATACGCCAAACCAATTTGCCGCTGGGTCAGGCTGGCAAGACGCGCTGCGTGTCCGTTGCCCTCGTGTTTGATGCCGTGGACCAGGGCGACGCAGCGTGTAATTTGATCCAGATATTTGGTGTCGCCATTGAGGATGGCCGCACGGACGCGAAGAATGAGGCGATTATCCCTGTTGGCACCGTACAGCAATACCTCCCTCATAACTTCCGAAAGGTTGCCCTTGGAAAATTCGCCGTAAATTTGTGCATACCAATTTTGAAGCTCTTTGGGAGCGTCGCCCTTACTCTCCGGGTGAAGCACGCTTTTGAGATGCTGGCCGGGAGTGAGCTTGGCTTTCTCTGCCGTCGTGTAAATAATCTGGCGGAGAATTTGTGGAGGAATTGGAGATTCCGACTGTCCTAATCTGGAGGTTCGGTTCTGCCTTTTTCCCGCATAAATGCTGATTTGCTCCGGCAAAGTGCGCCCATGCTTTTGGGCTTCTGCTTTAAGCTTTCTGAAGACTGCCGCAAAAGCGTTCTTGGTCGGAAATTTGTTTTTGTCCATCGCGCTTCCTCTTCAGTACCTATTGCATTAAACCGGCAACTAAAAAAGTGATTTCGTTCCAAGATAGGGCTTCGGGCTTTGACAGGTTAGGGCCATGCAAAAGTACGATCTTGAGTTATGGAATTTGATTAAGGAGCCAGAGGCAACCAACCTTCTTGAGGCCCTATCATCGGATCGTCTCACGCCAAAGCATGTTTTTGAGGCACTCATGGTCGAGATACCGCCTTCGATCAAAATCCATCCTCATCATGCGGTGCACAGCCATGCAATCTTGCGGGAGGTATAAATCATGGACAAGCAACTCTCAACCCATGACCGCGACGAGGTTATGTGGAAAGCGCAGAATGGTCTGGCCTTGTCCCTAAAGGAGCTTTCCGTCGCTTCCGGTTATGGTTATTCGCAATGGCGTTCCTGGAAAGCGCAGGGGCTTCCCTTGATCGCGGGGAAGATTCCGCTAAGGAAGGCTGTTGAGTGGGTGGAGCAATGGGCGCAGGCAGCCCAATCTCAAGTTCCTTATCGGTCGCATCCTCGGCCTTCAGCCGTGAGTAGATTTGGTGCACTAGTGTAGAGCTGTGGTTAACCAGCTTTTTGACGATGCGCTCGTCTGTCCGAGCCCGCGCATGTCGGGTAATAAAAGTCACTCGCGTGCTGTGAAAAGTAATGCTGGGGTCTGATAATTTCTCGTCTTTGTGCAACGACTTAAAGAACCGGCTGAAATTATTCGTGTTGATTTCAGGATAGGAGTAATTCTTTTGTGGAAGTTCTAGCGTCTTTTCACGACCATCGGCTTTGAGCCTCTCAAGCAGAGGCATGAGATTGACCGAGAACTTGGTGGTAAAAGCTCTTTTCTTACCGCCCTTGGGTTTCTGAAACGTGATCGTGCGACGTTCAAGATCAATGTCCTTCATGAAGATGCTGGTGTCGCTAAGACGGCATCCAGTTTGAAGGGCTATCTCGAAGGCAAGCTGCATCCATTCTGCCTTAGTTCTTAATGCTTCACGAATCACGTCAATATCGGCGTCGGTAAGCTCTGCTTTTTCCTTTGGTTCAACCCGTTCGATTCCAAGTTGAGCAAAGGGGTTGCCCTGCGCGAACTCAAGCCGGACAGCCTGCTTCATCACCATGCTGAACAGCACAAGGTCAAGTCGTGCCGTGTTATGGTGTGCGCCATCGGCCATCCGCCACCTCATGTATTTCTCGGCCAGACTGTATTTGATCTGGGCAGGATACCGAATGCCTTCCTCAACCAGAAATTTGTGTACCTTCTCCCAACAAGAGCGATATTTGACGAGGGTTTTGTCCCGCCCCTTGTAATGCATCTCCAAAAAGTTTATTACCCAAGCCTCCCAGCGCGAAGAGTCGTTGAACGTGGATCGGCTCAACTCCCTGGCCGTTATTTCCGCTACTTCTTTCAAAGCCTCGCGGCGTGCCTGAACGGTTCCTTTCTCGATTTTGAGGCTCTTTCGATGCACCTTTCCATCGGTGCCTCGAAAGTCTACGAAGAAGAATTTACTGCGGGGATGTTCGATCAAAGATGCCATAATAGGTGTCAAGTAGTGTCAAGAATGCCCTTAAACTTGAAACCACTCTACCTCTGATAGAAGTAAATTAAAACCACTATTTTCAACTACACGTCGTATTCATGGTTCGAATCCATGTCGGGTAGCCAGGCACCCTCTCGCTGAAAATGGATGGAGCAGTCCGGCGATTAGAAATTGACTCTTACTCCCCCGGAGGCGGACTGTCCGAAGAAGGTCGATCCGCCTGCCTCGCTCTGATAATCGATAAACAAGGTGAGGCTATTGCTCACTTCCGCGTCGAGGCCAAAACCGAGCAAGGCGTTGTCGCTGTCACCCGCGGTTGTTTGCACTGCAAAGCTCCCGACCGGCAAACCCTCGAATTGAATCGTGATGGAGTTGGCGCCGTCGAGAAACTCGTGCTGCCAAAAAGCGCTCAGGTGCGGGGTCAGGACGACCGTTCCAATTTTAGCATCGTAGCGAACCGTGCCGCCCACCCGGCTGCGGAGAGATTCGGCGGACTGATTATCGACGCTCAAGTCCACCCGTATAGATGCCGGAGAGTTGAACGTCTGCGCCCGTCGCCCCGGTGGGTATAATAACCAGGGTATCATCGGCTCCCACCGACAAATTGGTGTCCGTGACATCGAAATCATTCTGGGTGTCCGCCGAAACATTCAAGCTCACGGCCAGAACCCCTACTGCGGCCAGACCAACGGCCTTCGAATTGCAAATCAGTTGTCTAAAAATATTGTTCATATACATAGTTTCCTTAAGCTTTTTGAGGTTTGGCTCTGCCGACTTGTTGTTAAACGCACGAGAACATTTCTCGGAACGTCAGATACGTCTTGCTGAAGCCTCGACTCGCGCAGGACAATAAGTTCGGAAACTGGAAAAGTTAATGGGGTCTGCAACCCATGCGCTCAATCTGCGGCGCAAGTCACAGCAGCGCTGTCGGGCTGGAGAAGCGTCAACTCCATGCTGAAATGCGGTAGATCCGCCGGCTGACCAAATGGGTTTATGCCCTCGCCGCGTCTTCTTTCAGGCGGTTTGCCGCTCGGCGCTGCCCAGCAACGCCTCGATCTTGCCCAGGAGCCTCGGCAGGTTGACCGGCTTGCTGTCAAAATCGCCGCAACCCGCATCGAGCGCTTTCTTTCTGTCCATGCTCATCGCGTGGGCGGAAAGGGCCAGAATGGGAATCGAAGCGGTGGCGGGAGAAGCCTTGAGTTTCGTCGCCGTTTCCCAACCCGTCATGCCGGGCATGCTCATATCGAGGATGATGAGATCGAAAGTCTGCGTTTTTAAAATGTCGATTGCCTTCAGCCCGTCCTCGACCATGACGACCTCGAATCCGCTCCGCAACAAGCGCGTGGAAATCACGTCGCGGCTCATCTCATCGTCTTCGACAAATAAAATACGTTTCATAACCAAGGGTGGGAGCTTTATTACCACAACATCCGCTTTTGTGGCTCCCTTTTTAAATCGAAGTTAATTCAGTTAAACGTTGCGGCCTGGCTCCTTCACCCGCACCGGGACTTTCATCGTAAAAGTCGTCCCCTGGTTCAAGACGCTTTGGACGCCAAGATTTCCTCCCAGCATCTCGCAATATTGCTTCGTCAGGCTCAACCCGAGACCGGTGCCGCCAAAGCGGCGCGAGATCGAGGAGTCGGCCTGGTGAAATGATTCAAAGACGCGGCTCAACTGGGTTTCATCCATGCCGATCCCCGTGTCCGAGACCTCAAAAGCCACCCACTCATCGTCTCCAACGGTTTCCCTTCGGACCGCAAGACCGACTCGGCCGTTGCTGGTAAATTTGGCGGCGTTGCCGAGCAGGTTGGTGAGACATTGCCTGAGCTTCGCTTCGTCGCTTCGCATTTCCACCACGGCTTGGTCTGAGCTCACGCTGAGCGCGTTGTCATTCCTTTTCATCAAGGGTTGAGCGATGGCGGTGACTTCGGAAATCAAATCCGTGGGCGAGAACGTGGTGATGAAGAGGTCCATCTTGCGCGCCTCGATCTTGGCCAGGTCAAGAAGGCCGTTGATCATTTCCAAAAGATGCAAGCCCGCCTGGGCGATGCTTTCCAAGCGGCGGACTGATTCGCTCAGCTGCCCGCTCCGCACGTCCTCGATCAAAATCTCGGCATAACCGATGATGGCGGTGAGAGGGGTGCGCAGTTCGTGGCTCATGTTGGCCAGGAAATCGCTCTTGGCGTTGCTCGCGGAAATGGCCGCCGCCCTTTGCGCGTGCGCTTCGATCTGCGCGGCGGTCAGCAGCTCGGTTTGTTTCAGGATCAACGCCAGGAAGTCGATCACGCGGGGCGGCTCGTCCTTCATCGCCACCACAAACGGGTCGTAGACAAATTCGATCGGCCGGGCCAGGCAGAGGATGATGGCGTTTTGGATCGTCGTCTCCGCCCGCAGCGAAATCGGCTCGACGGCCGCGCTTTCGAGAAACACGGTGATCGGGCGCGGGGTGTAGATCTCGATGCCGAAGGGACGCCCCAGCCGCTGGAAGAATTGGTTGCGGCAGACCATGCCGCAATACCGCTCCTGGTTCATCACCACGATGCCGGGCAGCGAGTGGTTTTGCTCAAACAGCCGCGCCACTTCCGACCCGAGCGCGGTGTCGCACACCTGCACGTCAAAAAACGGCAGTTCAAGCACCGTGACGTCCTGGGTGGCAGTTGGGTTCATGGGACTCTCTCCCCTCGCGCCGGACGGCTCATTCGACCAGTGCGCGCAGGGTCCGATTTTGTTGGGTGACCCGTTCGGCCAGGACGCGAACCATCAGTTCGTGGAAGGCCGAGGCCAGGGCGGGATTCTCCTCCTGCATTCGCTGCAAAGCTTCGGCACTGAGCCGGTAGACCACGCACGGCTCCTCCGTCACCACCGAGGCAAGCCGCGGCTGGCCCAGATAAAGCCCAATCTCGCCGACCACGGTGCCCGACTCCATCGTGCGGATGCGCATGGGCCGGCCATTGTCGAGCTCGACCACGACCCGGACTTTACCCGACTCGATGAAGTAGAGGTCGCTGGAGGGGTCGCCTTGCAGGATAAGATAATGATTTTTGCCCACCTCGATCCGCTCCAGATACTTCAGCAAAGCGGTCGTATCGGTCCGCCACGGATGAAAATCATTGAGGATTTGCGGCAGGCTTCGGACCTCTTTCCGATCATCCGGCAGCTCCTTTTTCAGGATTTCATTTTCGCACCACTCGATGCTGAAATCGCGGTCGCGGAAAATCCGCACCTGGCCGGGGCCTTCCGCCAGCAAACCGGCGTTGCGAAAACTGTTTTGAATCTCCACCGGCACCGACGCGGCCAGGATGATGAAGCGCGCTTTCTTGGCCAGGCGCGCAAGCTTCGACATGCTGACGATGCCCGATGTGTCCAGGCCGCTCACATGCTGAAAATCCAGAATAACGTAGGCCAGGCGGGGCACGCCCTTGTCGTTCAGCCGTTCCCGGATGGTGTTCAGGAGATTGTCGGCGCTCCCGAAAAAAATGAAACCCTTGAGCCGCACGATATGAATCTGACCGCCCCGGTCGTCGAGCAGCCGCGCCTCGCCCGGAGATCGGTCGACCGAACTATGATGGCTGTCGCCCGACAGCGTATTGCTGATGACATTCACCGTGCTGTATTTGAGCACGAACAACACCGTGGCGATGATGATGCCCGTTCCGACGCCCTGGATGTAACCCCAAACCGCCACGACCGCGAGGATCAGCACGACAAGAAAATAGTCCTCGCGGATCATCCGGAAATAGGAGTCGAACACCCACTCCGTCAAAAAAGAGAGTCCGGTATAAAAGAGAATGCCGCCGAGAATAAACTTGGGGATGTAATTGAGTGTTTCGGTGCCGAACCAAAGCAGGAAAAGACAAACGCCCGCCGAAACAAGGCCGACGAGCCGGCTCCTGACGCCCATGCCCAGCGCCAGCGACGAGAGGCTCAACGATTGAAATCCCACCATCCCTCCCGAAAACCCGCCCAGCACATTGGCCATCCCGGCCGCGCGCAGTTCCTGGTTCAGATCAATCTCCTCATCGGCGGCCAGTTCCAGCGCCGACGTGTTGAGCAAAATCGAAACGATGCTCGTGAGCAAAAGCGCGACAAAGCTCGTGTATTGGTTGAAAACCGTCCCCCACTCGGCATGGTACAGGGAGGGAAAGACATGCATTTGTTTCACCCCCGCATCGGGTGGAGCGCCGAGAATCCAGCCGTTGGTCCGGGCTGCGTCGAGCGAGTAATGACTCAATCCCAGCCAGAGGTAAAAAGCCAGCATGGAGCAAAAAACGAGCGCAGGCAGCGTCAGGTAATGCCGGGTAAACCGCACCGCGAGATAGGCCACTGTCCCGAAGACCGCGCACGGTATCCAAGCCGCGAACCGCCCCGTCTCCATCATCTCCCGGAGATTGAGAAAGGAAAAAGTCTCGCCGCTGATCACGCGAAACGAGCCGGTCAGCAGCAGCCAGCCCGACCCGGCCAAAAAGCCGCCGATGACCGGATAGGGCGTGAAGCGAACGACGTTGCCGAGCTTGTAGACGCCGAGAAAGAAAAGAACCAGCCCGACGATGACCGTGCTCGTGGCCATCGCGGCCAAAACGGTTATCCCGATCATCTCCGGCGTGGCGCCGGGCATTTGATGGATGATCAGCGAAGCCATTAGCGCGACAATCGGCGCGACGCGATCCTGCGGGATGGCGATCATGCCCGCATAGGAACTGAACAGCGCCATGAAAATCCCGAGAATCGCCGCCATCAGCAGCATCAGGCTGGTTCCCTCGCTGACAAAGCCGGAGATCGGATTGACGAAAATGAGCGCGACAAACGAGACGCTCATCACCACCGTCATCATCGCCACCACCGACGACGTGATCAGGCCGGGAAGAAGTTTGGCCGACGTCGCATCCTTGCGAAAGGCCCTCCAAAATGTTTCGGCGCGAACGGCTAACGACATGGTGGTGATGGTGAAAAGAATCGCTGCTGCTTCGTGCCGCGCGACTTGCCCTCATACCGTCGCTAGCTGAGAAAAAAGTTCAAGCCCTCTTCTCTGGCATTTTTATCATCTCAACAATCGACGCCAAAATGCCATCAAAACGCCATAATTTTGTCATTTTGAGGGCAATTTCTGAGAGATGATTAATTCCCATAAACCGGCAGAATCATATCCACTCGCGACGGCTCTACTTGGCCAGCGCTGCTCGCGCCAGAAGCAACGCCGCCTGGTCCGCCGTGATGAGGTCCCGCTGCGTCTTCGACGAACCCATGCCGTGCCCCGCATCATAATCGATGCGCAGCAGGATCGGATTTTTGCTCGAAGTCGCCGCCTGCAGCCGCGCCGTCATCTTGAAGAGTTGCCACGGATCAACCCGCGGATCGTTCGCGCCGGTAATGAGCAGCACCGCCGGATACGCCGTGCCGTCCTTGACGTGTTGATAGGCGTCCATCGCATCAAGCGCCTTAAAGCCGTCGGCGTCCTTGACCGAGCCAAACTCCGGCGTGTTCACCGCGCCATTCGGCCCGGCCTCCATGCGCAGCGTATCCTCCACCCCGACATTGACGATGCAGAGCGTGAAGAGATCAGGCCGTTGCGTCAGCGCCCCGCCAATTGTGATGCCGCCCGCGCTGGTGCCGCGTCCCGCCAGTTTCGCGGGCGAGGTGTAGCCCTGCTTGATCAGGTATTCGGCGCAGGCGATGAAATCGCTGATCGTGTTCTGCTTCGTGAGCTTCTGCCCGGCCAGGTGCCAGTCCTCGCCGTTCTCGCCGCCGCCGCGAACGTGCGCAAAGGCGATGACAATCCCTTTTTCCAACAGGGCCAGCCGGGTCGCATCGAAATTCGGATCGAGGCTGATGCCGTAGGAGCCGTAGCCCTCCATCAGGCACGGATTCTGGCCGTCCATCTTCAGATCCCTTTTATAAATAATCGAGAGCGGCACCGGCGTGCCATCGGCGCCGGGTGCGGTGACTTCAGCCGACGTGATATCGGAAAAATCGGTCGGGTTGAGCGGTTCGAGGTTTGTGTTGGTCATCCTGTCTCCCGCCGGATCATACGCAAACCACAGCGGCGGCTCCGTCCAGCCCGCCAGCCGCATCAGTGCGCCGTCGTGCTGAATATCCGTGGAGAAACCTTCAATCGAACCGGAGAAAGGGAGCGCCACCTCAGTGACCGGAGTTGTTTTTCCCGGGGTGAGTACGTTGAAAGGATTGTACGGAATCCGCAACAGGTGGCTGATTCCAGCTTGCGTCGCTTCGATATAAACGCCGTCCCTGGCTGTGCTGACATTCTGCACGACCAAATCCGACGGCGGCAGCGCCACATCCGCCTTGGTGATGTCGGGATGATCCAGGTCGAGGTGCAGCACCTTGAAATGCGGCGCATCCTTGTGCGTCAGCAGCCACATCTCATGGCCCATGACCGCGCCGCCCGTAATGTCGTCGTCGACATCGGCGAATTTGGTCCAGACCGGCGCGCCCTTGGCCGCCGCATCCGCCGGGGAAATGGCCAGCGTCAGCTCGTTTTTCACGCCGTGACTCACCAGTCCGAGGACGTAGGGCGATCCGGGCGTGATCGAGACATAGGCCGAGTCGGTGGGGATCATCCCCAGCGCGGGCACCGTCTTGCGGCTGAGCACCACCACGTCTTTATCCGGGTCATCGCCGATGTGATGGAGATAGGACGATTCATCCAGTTCCTTGTTCAGCGGCGAATCATTCGGCCCGAGCTTTTGCAGCCGCGTATAATAAAAGAAGCTGTCGCTCGGGTCCCAACTCACCGAAGCGCCCCAGATGCGGTCAATCGAATCGGCCAGCGGATGCGCGTTGGCCGCATTGATGACGCGCACGACCCCTTCCTCAGCGCCGCCTGCCGCGATCTCAACCGCCACAAACTTGCCATCCGGCGACGGATAGAAGTCGCTGATCGTGAAGCGGCCCTTGCCGCCGCCCAGCACCTGCGGATCGGCCAGGAGCCGTTCCTCGCCAGTTAGGCCGTCCCGCGCATAGAGCAAAGGCGTCTGGTCTTTCGGCGTCAGCTTGAAGTAAAAATAACGCGAACCGCAAAGCTGCACCCCGCCGACCCGAATGGCCGCATTATCGAGCGACTCGACCCGTTTGATGAGCGCGTCGCGTCCCGGCAGATGGCTCAGGTAATCACGCGTATAATCGTTCTGCGCCTTCATCCAGCCTTGGACCTCGGGCGATTTCAAGTTCTCCATCCAGCGGTAGGGATCGACCACCGGCGTGCCAAAATAAGTATCCGTCACCGGACGCACCGGCGCGACCGGCTGGCTCACCGGAGCCGCCTTTAATGTGATGCTGAGAACCGCGCTGCCGAATCCGATCGCCAACGCCAAACGCAGCGATGGAATGCAAAAAGAAGTAGACATTCTTCCACACTACACACGGACCACGGCCCTTGTCGGTGAGAAAATGGAGCTTGAACCGGATGTAATACAAGTTGGAATCATTTCGATTTAACGATTGACGCCAGTTGCTTTGATTTGTATCCTGTGAACTTGAAAGTTGCAAACACGTTGGTAGTCCCTCGACTCAAGTCCTCAGTTCCCTCTTCACGGCTGTCTTCCTTTTTCCCATCCCGCCCGATGGTCAAGAGAGCCGATTTCGGTTCGCTCGCTCGCGCCGTCCAACCCCGCCAGTCTTCCCTTATACAAACCATCCCTTTTCCCGATTAACGATTTAAACATGAATACAACCTACTATCTCGCCTGCGACCTCGGCATCGAAAACGGACGGATCATCCTCGGCAGCCTGACCAAAGGTCAACTGACCCTCCAGGAAATCCATTCCTTTCCCATCAAAACTCAAGCCGTCAAAGGCCTGCTTTGCTGGGACCTGGTTTCCCTGGAGAAGGAAATCTTCGCCGGCATCGAAAAGGCGGCGCTGCTCGATTTGCCCATTTCCGGCCTGAGCACCACCTCGTGGGAAGGCGATTACGTCCTCATGGACGGGAAAGACCGGCCCCTGCAATTCCCGGCCTGCGGCGGCAATGGACGGAGCGAAACCGCCACGCAGCGTCTGCTCAAAAAGCTGCCCCTGGCCACGATCTACGCCGAAACCGGCATTCCGCTCCTGCCGCTCCACACCCTCTTCCAGATTGAAGCGTCGCATGTCGCCGACCCCACCCTCTTCCAGCGCGCCGAACGCTTTCTCCCCATCGCGGACTACCTCAACACCCGCCTTTCCGGCATCGTGGCGTGCGAGGAATCGCTGGCGAGCACCACGCAGCTCTACAACCCCAAAACCCACGCTTGGTCGCCCAAGCTTATCGCCGCGCTCGACCTGCCCGGCTCGATCCTCCCCCGCCTCGTCCCCAGCGGCACCGCCTTCGGCCCGGTGGTCGATGAGTTGCGCCGCCATCCGGCCCTGCTCAATACCCGCGTCATCGCCACCTGCTCGCACGACAAGGCCGCCGCGATTGCCGCCATTCCCGCAAGGAGCGAACAACAATGGGCTTACCTCCATTCCGACATGCGGTCGCAATTCGGCATCGAATGCGCCTCGCCCATCATGAGCAGCCAGGCCTGCGAAGACGGTTTCACCAACGAAGTCGGCCTGGGCGGCTCGATCCATTTCCTCAAGAGCGGCGCCGGACTCGGCCTCGTGCAGGAATGCCGCCGCGCCTGGGCCGCCGCCGGCCAGAATTATACGGAGGATCAACTCAACCGCATGGCGACCGAAAATGGCCCCGCCAAGGCCCACCTCGCGCTGGATGATCCCCGCTTCCGCGAAACGGAAAACCTGCCCGAAACGATCGCCGCCTACTGCCGCGAAACCGGCCAGCCCGCGCCGGTCAAGCCGGGCGAATTCGTCCGCGCGATCCTCGAAAGCCTCGCCCTGTCCCACGGCGAAACGCTGCGCCAATTGGAAGGCCTGACCGGCGGCGAAATCGAAGTGCTCCACATCGTCGGGCACGGTGCGCAAAACGAACTCCTCAACCAACTCACCGCCGACACCACCGGCCTGCCCGTCATCGTGGGACCCGCCGATGCCGCCGCGATTGGCAACATCCTCATCCAGGCGCTCGCGCTCTGGCATCTCAAATCGCCCGACCATCTGCGCAGCATCGTCTCCTCCTCCTTCCCCACCCGGATTCTCAAGCCCGGTCACGGCTTCGAGAAAAAGATCCGGGATAAGTTCCGCGCCCTCTGCGCGCGCCACGAGCAGGCGCAACCCCTCGCGGCGTAGGCGATTTTTGCCTCTTTCGCGCTGGCCCGGATAGCAGGCACGCCTGTCGTCGACCCTCCAAAATTCGACTAAAGAAGACCCTTGGTGCTGGGGATGCCTTTGACGCGGGAATCGCGGCGGACGGCCTGCTCGATGGCGCGGGCGAGGCCCTTAAAGACGGCCTCGATGAGATGGTGCGTTTCGTCGGAGTAGAGGACCTCGACGTGGAGGGTGAGGCCCGCTTCCTGCGCGAAGGCGCGGAGAAATTCGACGGTGAGCTGCGCGGGGAAGTCGCCGGCCTTGAGGCGGTTGAGGTTGATGCTTTTCGGCGCGCGCCAGACAAGGAGCGGGCGTCCGCTGAAATCGAGCGCGACGCGGACGAGGGTTTCGTCCATGGGCAGGTGGAAGTTGCCGTAGCGGACAAGTCCCTTTTTGTCGCCGAGCGCCTTGGCGACGGCCTGGCCGAGGACGATGCCGATGTCCTCGACGGTGTGATGGAAGTCGACCTGCACATCTCCCTTGGCGCGGACTTCGAGATCGAAAAGGGCGTGCTTGGCAAAAAGCGCGAGCATGTGGTCGAAGAAGGGGATGCCGGTGGCGATGGCCGATTTGCCGTCGCCGTCGAGGGCGAGTTTGACGAGGATGTCGGTTTCACCGGTTTTGCGGTGAATCTGGGCGTGGCGTGTTTTGCTCATGGGAATTATTTTTTCTCTTCGTCGAAGCGGATGGTGACCGAGCGGGCGTGGGCGTCGAGCTGCTCGACGTCGCAAATGGTCTCGATGTGCGCACGGACGCGATGCAGCGCGCGCTGGGGATATTCGACGATGCTGGTGCGGCGGAAAAACTGGTCGATGGTGAGGCCGGAAAAAGCCTTGGCCGCACCGCCGGTCGGTAGGACGTGGCTGGGGCCGGCGATGAAATCACCCGCGGCGACGGGCGAGAAATTGCCGATGAAGATGGCCCCGGCGTTGCGGATGTGCGAGGCCCACTGGTGGGCGTCCTTGATGACGAGGCTGAGGTGTTCCGGCGCGTAGTCCTCGACGATGCCGATGGCTTCGCCGACATCCTCGACGAGGACGAGGATGCAGCCTTTTTCGAGGACTTCGGCGAGGTGTTTGCCGCGCAAAAGTTTGGGGGCCTGAAGCGCGAGTTCGTTTTCGACGGCGGCGAGAAGCTTGGGGCAGCAGGTGATGAAAAGGACCTGGCTGCCCGCGCCGTGCTCAGCCTGGGCGAGCAAATCGGCGGCGACGAAATCGGCCCGGGCGGTGTCGTCGGCGACCACGGCGATTTCGCTCGGGCCGGGGAGTTGGTCGATGGCGACGGCACCGACGACCTGGCGCTTGGCCTCGACGACGAAGGCGTTGCCGGGACCGAAAATTTTCTGGACGCGGGCGATGCTGGCGGTGCCGTAGGCGAGCGCGGCGATGGCCTGGGCTCCGCCGACCTGATAGATTTCGGTCGCGCCGGCGGTGCGCAGGGCGTAGGCGAGGGTTTCGTTGACGGGCGGCGGGGTGGTGACGACGATCTCGCGCACACCGGCTTCCTTGGCGAGCGGGACGGTCATGAGCGCGGTGGAGACGAGCGGCGCGGTGCCGCCGGGGACGTAGACGCCGACACGTTCGAGCGGGTCGAATTTTTCGCCGACCGAAGCGCCTTCGCGATTGGTGCGCGACCAGGAACGGGGCTTGCGAAGCTTGGAGAAGGAGCGGACGTTTTTAATCGCGTAATCGATTGCGACGCGGACGGGTGGCGGCGGCGGGGTCGTGCGGGAGGGGAGCAAGAGGCCGCGCTGCGACATGTCGAACCCGTCGAATTTCTTGGCGTACTTGACCAGGGCGTCGTCGCCGTCCTTGCGCACGGTGGCGATGATTTCCGCGACGGCGGCCATGCGCGTGGCGGCCGGTTCCGCATGGCGGTTGAGCGCGGCGATGTGCTTGGCGAAATGCGGCTGGTTGTAGCGGAGGACGCGCCAGGGTTTGGTGCTCATGGAAGCGGGGGAATATTAGACAGGATTAACAAGATTAACAGGATTGGGGAAGGCAGTCATTGTTCACGGCAATCGCATCTATCAGTCCTATAAGTCCCCTAGGTCACATTATTCCCATTCAATTGTTGCCGGCGGTTTGGAGGAGACGTCGTAGACGACGCGGTTGATGCCTTTGACCTCATTGGTAATGCGCGAGGCGATGCGACCGAGAAGGTCGTGCGGGAGGCGGACCCAGTCGGCGGTCATGCCGTCGTGACTTTCGACGACGCGCAGGACGCAGGTGAAATCGTAGGTGCGTTCGTCGCCCTGGACGCCGACGCTGCGGACGGGCAGCAGGACGGCGAAGGCCTGCCAGACTTTGTCGTACCACTTGGCGGCTTTCATTTCCTCGATGACGATGGCGTCGGCTTCGCGGAGGATGGAGAGCTTTTTGGCGTCGATGGGGCCGAGGGTGCGGACGGCGAGGCCGGGGCCGGGGAAGGGATGACGCCAGACGATTTCTTTCGGCAGGCCGAGGGTTTCGCCGACGATGCGCACTTCGTCCTTGAAGAGTTGCTTTAGCGGTTCGACGAGCTGGAACTTCATGTTCTTGGGCAGGCCGCCGACGTTGTGATGGCTCTTGATCATCGAGGCGGGGTTGTCGCCGATGGCGACGCTTTCGATGATGTCTGGATAAAGCGTGCCCTGCGCGAGGAACTTCGCCGCGCCGACTTTTTTCGTGGCGCGCTGGAATTCCTCGATGAAGATGCGCCCGATGATTTTGCGTTTGCGCTCGGGATCGGAGACGCCCTTGAGCGCCTTGAGGAAGCGGCCCGCGGCGTTGACGGTGAGGAGCTTGAGCTTGAGATGGCGGCCGAAGACGTCCTGCACCTTTTCGCGCTCGCCTTTGCGGAGGAGGCCGTTGTCGACGAAGATGCAGATGAGCTGGTCGCCGATGGCCTGGTGGAGCAAGGCGGCGGCCACGGACGAATCGACACCGCCGCTGAGGCCGAGCAGGACGCGCCCCTTGCCGACCTGATGGCGGACGGCTTCGCAGGTCGATTCGATGAACCCTTTCATCGTCCAGCTTGGATCGGCGCCGCAGATGCCGAGGACGAAATTGGAGAGGATTTCGGTGCCGCGCGGGGTGTGGGCGACTTCGGGATGAAACTGGAGGCCGTAGATTTTGCGCTGGGAATCCTCGATGGCGGCGAAGGGCGAGTTGTCGGAGGTGGCGATGGCGTGGAAGCCCTTGGGGAGCTTTTTCAGGCTGTCGCCGTGGCTGTTCCAGATGTCGAGTTTTTCGTCGAGGCCCTGGAAGAGCGGCGAGGTTTTCGAGATGTGCAACTGGCCACGGCCATATTCGCGGCGCGCGCTGGGGGCGACTTCGCCGCCGAGCCACTTGCCGAAGAGCTGCATGCCGTAGCAGACGCCGAGGATCGGGATGCCGGCATCGTAGAGGCGCTTGTCGGGTTGCGGCGCGCCCTTGGCGTAGACGCTGGCCGGGCCGCCGGAGAGAATGATGCCGGAGGGGCGCAGGCTTTTCAGGACGCTGGCGGGCGTGTCATAGCGGACGATCTCCGAGTAGACGTTGAGTTGGCGGACGCGCCTGGCGATGACCTGGGTGTATTGGGAACCGAAATCGAGAAT
>Ga0181537_10000943_pt1 | contig 27348 bp, 30 predicted proteins | sample PEATcosm2014_Bin_39_FD_119765 | JGI IMG/M metagenome (GOLD analysis project Ga0181537, IMG submission 119765) | Peatland microbial communities from MTU Mesocosm Facility, Houghton, MI, USA - PEATcosm2014_Bin23_10_metaG | ecosystem: Environmental > Terrestrial > Soil > Wetlands > Peat | place...
CATGGCCCTGTGCGTGTCAGGCCCGGCGATCGCCCGCGAGCACATCTTGCGCACCGCGGCCCGCCAGTTCCCCGAAGGCGATGTGCAGCATTGGTGGCTGCCCACCTCCGGTCAGGGCATCAGGACGCGGATTTCCGACAACCGCATCTGGCTGCCGTTCGTCGTCGCGCATTATCTGCAAGTGACCGAAGATGTTGCCGTGCTGGACGAGCAATTGCCGTTCCTGACGGGCACGCCGCTGGCGGCGGACCAGCTCGAGAGTTTCTCCGCACCGGAGCCGACCACCGAGACCGTCAGCTTGTTCGAGCACTGCGTCCGGGCGCTCGATGTGAGCCTCGCCATCGGTTCGCACGGCTTGCCGCTGTTCGGTACCGGCGACTGGAACGACGGCATGAATCGCGTCGGCGTCGCGGGGCGCGGGGAAAGCGTCTGGCTCGGCTGGTTCCTGCACGCGACGCTGCTGCGCTTTGCGGCCGTCGCGGAACGGCGCGGCGCGGCCGAGAAGGCATCGGTGTGGGTCAAGCACGCATTCAGTCTGCAGCAGGCCATCGAACGCGAGGCGTGGGACGGGGATTGGTACCGTCGCGGTTATTTCGATGACGGAACGTCCTTGGGGTCGGTCTCGAGCGATGAATGCCGGATCGATTCGATCGCCCAGTCGTGGGCGGTCATCTCCGGCGGCGGCGAGCATGCTCGCGCGGTGCGCGCCATGTCGGCGGTCAACGCCCAGCTCGTCAGCCGCAGCGACGGTCTCGTGCTGCTGTTCACGCCGCCGTTCGATCATACCCAGCACGACCCCGGCTACATCAAGGCCTATCCGCCCGGCTTGCGCGAAAACGGCGGTCAATACACGCACGCCGCCATGTGGTCGACCCTCGCCTTTGCGCTGATGGGCGACGGCGACCGGGCCGGCGAGCTGTTCTCGCTGCTCAATCCCATCAATCATGCCAGCACCCGCGCCGGCATCCATCGCTACAAGGTCGAACCGTATGTCGCGTGCGCCGATGTGTATTCCGCCGCGCCGCACATCGGCAGGGGGGGTTGGACCTGGTATACCGGCTCAGCCGGCTGGATGTATCGCACCGGCGTGGAAGGGATCTTGGGGATAACCTTGCGCGGCGACAAACTGTCCATCAATCCGTGCATTCCCCGCGCCTGGAACGGCTTCGAATTCACGCATAAGCATGGCTCGTCGCGCTATCGGATCGCGGTCGAAAATCCGCATGGCGTCAGCCGCGGCATCGTGCAAGCCTCCCTCGACGGTCAGGAGATTTCGCGCACGGCGTGTGAAATCACGCTGGTGGATGACGGCCGCTATCACTTCGGGCTGGTGACGTTGGGTTGACGGCCGGGCCGGGATCCGGTGTGCCGGCGCCATTCGTAGTCCCGCCCCTGCCCCGCAACGCGGTCACCGCCCGCACCATCGCCCATCGGGCAAGCGCGCTCGCAGGCAGCATTCGAATCAGCCGCAGGGCCAGAGCGGGGCGCGCAATGAACAGTCCTCCGGCGACCGCAGCCAGGGTGCCGAACCCGCGGCCGCTCATGAGCATCTGCATGGTGCGGCTGCGGGGAAATCCCTGGGCGTGATCGCCGGGCCCCATCTCCCCGTCCAACTCGGTGCGCACCGGATCGAGCAACTGGCGCAACTCCTCGCGCGACTGCGCCAGGCGCGCCAGAATCTCGTGTCGTGCTGCGTCGTCCTCGGCCGGCATGTCCTTCAATCCTCGTCCGAGGTCAGGATTCGTTCGAGAATCACGCGATCTTCCCGCCATTCGCGGCGCACGGAGGCGAGGAACGGGGTTTGCGTCCGGCTGACATTCGAACGGTACAGAGCGGCGCCGACAGCGACCAATAAGAAGCCGCCGCCCATCCAGGCGATGGCGGAGATACGGTACGGCGTATCCCAGGTATACGCCACCACCAGCAGGCATCCCAGGAAGAGCGCGAAGACCACGCCGATGATCACGAGCGCGGAGGCGATCACCTGGGCTGCGATGTCGCGTTGCGTCTTGGCTAAATCAAGTCCCGCAAGTTCCGCATACGCCACGAAATGGCGCAGCAGCACCGGCGCCGCCTTGGGCAATAACCAAAGCAGGCGCACCGCGCGGCTGCCTTACGAGCGGCGGGTTGCCAGGATGCCCACCACGGCGCCGACCAGGGCGGCGATGCCGATCGCCTGCCACGGACTCTCGCGAACGTACTCATCCGCGGTGCTCGCCACGTTCTGCGCCTGACGTCGGATGGTGTCGGCGCTGTCGGCGATGCTCTGCTTCGTGGCCTCCACCGCGCGCTGCACTTTACCGCGCACCCGAACGACATCGGCGTCCTTCAAGTCCGCGATGCGAGCCATCAAATCCTCGACGTCCGCGATCAAACTCTTGATCTCGGCCGAGGCGGCCGACTTGAGGTCGTTCACCCCATCGCTCAAGTCGCCTTTGAGGCGCCGGGCGCTCGCGCGCGCCTGATCCGCGGTCCCTTCGTAGGTCGTTTCCATGCTGATCTCCTGTAGAACGATAAGAACAGTATGACAAGAATGTTGGCGTCCCCTCAATGCCTATGCCATCGGTTGCGTGCGACCCTTCCTGTAGGAATCGCCCCACATCCCACGTGGATCGGATTTCTGCGATCATTTCGCGGGCGGCAGCGGCTGCTCGAACCATCTTTGCGGATCATTTTGGCATGAAAATCCTAGGCGAGGAATTGGGCGGGTTGGGGCGATGGTACATCGCCCTGCCGCCTCTGCTGTTGATCGGATTCCTCGTCGGCCTGTTCTTTTTGGCCGCCGCCGGCCAGTCCCGGCTGAACGCGGACAATGCCCGCGTGCACGACTCGCAGCTGCGTCAAGAAAGCTTGAGTGAATTCCTGGCCCTCATCACCGACGCGGAATCCGGACAGCGCGGCTACCTGCTCACGGGCGACAGCGCCTATCTGCAGCCCTACGCCGAAGCGGTTCCCCGGGTCGAGGCCGCACTCGAGCGCCTGCACGAAGCCTATGGCGGCGACGAGGGCAACACCGAGCTGCATGAACTGCGCATGCTGACCGGCAAGAAGCTGGGCGAGCTCGAGGACACCCTGGCGATGTTCAATCGCAGAGGCGCGGCCCCCGCGCTCAACATCGTGCGCACCGACGTGGGGCGGCGCACCATGGATGACATCTCGCATCTCGTCTCGACCATGCGTGAGGAGGCGAAGAAAGATCTCTCCGACGCCTCGGCGCAATGGCAGGCGGATTTTCGCACCTCGCGCTGGACGGCGGCGCTCGGCGTCATTTTCAACATCGGCCTGGTATTGCTGGCATCGCGGCTGGTGTACGGCGACATGAGCCGTCGCGCCCGGCAAGCGACCGATCTGCGCGATCAGAAGCAGGAACTCGAGCGTCAGGTCGGCGAGCGCACGCGCGAGTTGACCGCGCTGTCGACGCACCTGCAGGGAGTCTCGGAACAGGAAAAGTCCGCGCTGTCGCGCGAGCTTCACGATGAGCTCGGCGGCCTCCTGGTGGCGGCGCGAATGGATCTGTCATGGCTGCAGCAGCGGCTGCCGACCAGCGATCCTGCGATCGAACAGCGTTTCAAGCGCATTCATGAATCCTTGAGCGCCGGGGTCGATTTGAAGCGCCGCGTCGTCGAGGAACTGCGGCCCACGCTGCTCGACAACATGGGTTTGTTCTCGGCGCTGCGCTGGCAGTTCAAGGAATCGTGCCGCCGTACCGGACTCAAATGCACGGAATCGATTCCGGACTCCGAACTGCAATTCAATCCCGAGGCGGCCATCGGCATATTTCGCGTGGCCCAGGAAGCCTTGACGAATATTCTGAAGCACGCGGAAGCGACGTCCGCCGATCTCGCGATCGCCATCGAGGACGACACCTTCGTGCTCAGGATCACGGACAACGGCAAGGGCATCCGATCGAACCGGCTCAAGACCGACACCTCCCACGGCCTCGCCGCCATGCGACACCGCATCGCGGCCTTGGGCGGCCGGTGGGAAATCAGGAGCCCCAGCTCCGGAGGCACCGTCGTCATCGCGCAGATCCCCCTGCCGCGGATGCTGTCGAAGGAGCCGGCCTGATCAACAACTACTTCAAGATCCGCTGCGCGGCGAAATCGGGCTGCCGTTGTCTCCGCCGATGACCACTTCGACGCGGCGATTCAATTGGCGCCCGCCCGAGTCGTTGTTGTCGGCGACCGGATAGGATTTACCATAACCCTGGGTGCTGATTCTCGACGCGTCGATGCCCCGCACCGTCAGCGCCATTTTCACCGCATCCGCCCGCCGCCTGGAGAGATCCTGATTGTACGAGTCGGTGCCGACGCTGTCGGTAAAACCGTCGATCTGCACGCGCCGGTCGGGATGCTCGCTCAGAAACTGTGCGAGCTGATCGAGCTTGCGGCCTGCCCCCGGATTGAGCTCGGCCCTGCCCGTGTCGAACAGCACGTCGCCCAAGGTCATGACCAGACCGCGCGGTGTGGGTTTGGCCTTGAGCGCATCGAGCTCCGCCTGCAGGCGCGAGGCTTCTTGGTTCGCCTGTGAGGCTTCCTGGCTCGCCAGGGCCGCTTGTTGGTTCGCCTGCGCGGCTTGCATGGCCGCGAGATCGCGCTCATTCAACGCCTCGTTCGTCGCCATTTTCGCGGCATTTGCCTGCATCTTCGCGTTCTGCACCTCGCGCGTCCGCGCCGCCAGCATGATCTGATCGCGTTCCGCCTGACCCGCCGCCACCCGGGCGTCGTCCGCCTTGGCTGACGCGCGCGCCTCGGCGAGCCGCGCGTACTGCGCGGCCAGATAGGCGGGTTGATCGATGTCGGCATCGTGATGATGCAGCGCCGCGTCTTCGGCCGCCGCCAGATCCTTCCTCGCGGTCTCGAGATCGATGGCATCGTACTTGGAGACGTTGGGATCGGATTCGGCCGCTTGCACGGCAATCTTCGCGCTCTCGAGAGCGGCATTGGGTTGAGGCGTGGAGACGCAGGCACCCAGGGCCATTGCAAGTCCGAGTCCGGTGAGCAGTTTCATGTTCATAATCGACACCTTCATTATTGAGTGGATTGCGTGTTGCGCAGCGACTCGCTGCGCAATGCCTGCATGCTTGCGTCAAATTCCGTCGCGGCCTTGTGGGAACGCTGCTCCCGCGCCGTCGCCTCGGCGAGTTGCGCGTCCACGTTCGCCTGCTCGGCCAGGTTGTTCGCGGGCACGGCCTCGCGGTCGACCGCGGCCTTCTCCGCGCGCGCCAATTTGTCGCGAGCGGCGGCCAGTTCGACCGGCGCGAGTTCGGGGGCCCCGGCTTGCTCGGCACGCTGCACCGACGCCTTGGCGACGGCGATCTTGTCGGTCGCGACGGGTTCGCTGGCGCAGGCCGCCAATCCGGCGAGGATGGCGGCGATAACCGCCGTGCCTGTCGTCAATCTGGATAATTCTCTGAACATGTCTGTATTCCTCAATTGATTTATCGCCGCGAGTTGACTATGCGGACGCCTGAGTCGTCGTCGTTGGCGACGTCGTGAATCGACTTCTGCCAATCGTCGATCTGACGGTCCGCCTCATCCTTGCCGATGCCGTAAGCTTCCTGAAGCTTGCCCGCCAGAATCTCGCGTTGACCGTCGATCTCGTTGAGGTGATCGTCGGTCAGCCGTGCCCATTTTGCGCGCACCGTTCCTTTGAGCTGCTTCCAGTTGCCTTGTACCCGGTCCCAATTCATCGTGCGTCCTCCAAATTGGCCAAATGATGGCGTTCGCCATCGGGCCGATGCCGTTTGCCTGACGCCATTGCGTTGATCAATGGCACCGACGATAGATACATAGCAAACAGCGTGCCAACGTCAGATCCGAGGATCAGCGCCCCGCCGCGACGCCCGGGCGGCGAATGCAGCAAATCATGCGTGTAGAAATTGCCGAGGAGAGGTAGACATTACGCCGCCGGCCGGCGGCCTTGGGAGCCGGTCCGTCAGACAGACTCCCTAGTGTTTCGAGTGGTGCGCTTCGCAGATTTCGTGCAGCACTTCCGGCAGCCGGCCGTAATCACGCGCCTTGTCCAGAAAATGCGTGGCGCCGAGCGCGATCGCCGCATTCTTGTATTCGGGCAGATCGTAATTCGTCAGCACGATGATGCGGGGCTTCAACTGCGTGGTCGCGAGCGCACGCATCACGCCGAATCCCGTGCCCTGTTTCAAATGCAGATCGAGAATGATCACGTCGACGGAATCGCGCTTCGCCGAGGCGACCGCGGCCGCCTCGGTATCCGCGGTGCCGATCAATTCCACTTCTGGAATCTGCCGGATGGCCTCGGCCAATCGCTCCGTCAATACTTTGGAGTCTTCGACGAGTAAGACTCTCAACGACTGAGCCATTGAAATTGTATCCATGGTGATGGTGATTGCCTGGGCCGATTGATGAGTCTAGCGCCGTGCATCGAAAGCCTGCTACTGTTGAAGGGCAGGCTTCTGATGTAGGAAATTTCTCACAGTTCGGAACTTCACTTATTGTTATTGTATGAGCCCGTTGCGCAGTGCATAGGAAGTGATGTCGGCGTTGGCGGTGAAGCTCATCTTCTCGAGAATCCGGCTTCGGTAAGTGCTCACGGTTTTGACGCTGAGACTGAGTTCGTTCGCTATATCGGAGACGCCGCGGCCCGCGGCCAGTTTGCAAAAGATCTGGAACTCGCGCGTCGACAGCCGCGCGTGCAGCGGCTTGTCCGGATCTCCATCGAGATCGGCCACCAAAATTTCGGCGAGCGCGGCGCTCACGTAGCGCCGGCCCGAGAGAACCGTGCGTACCGCCTTCATCAATTCTTCGGGCGCGCTGTCCTTGGACAGGTAGCCGCTGGCGCCGGCACGCAGCACGTTGACCGCGTACTGCTGCTCGGGCAGCCCGCTCATCACCAGCACGCGCACCGTCGGGTGGCCGGTTTGAATGTGCCGCAGGATGTCGAGACCGCTGCGATCGGGCATGTGGATGTCGAGCAACACCAGATCCCAATCCTGCTCGCGCAGCTGATCGAGAGTCTCGTTGCCGCTCGCGGCTTCGCCCACCGCCTCGATGCCGGCGTCCGCTTCCAGAAATTGCTTGAATCCGGCCCGCACCACCGCATGGTCGTCGGCGATCAATACTCGTGACACGGTTCAAACTCCCTTGGGCTCGGCTTTAAGGTGACTCGGCGTGAATGTGGGTGGCGCTCAGGTGTTCGCGCATTCCTGGCTTTGCGAATAGCCGTTGAGCTTGTTATACAGCGTCTTGAGGCTGCAGCCCAGGGCGTCCGCCGCGCGGCGTTTGTTGCCTTTGAAATAATCGAGGGTGGCCTCGATCAACGATCGCTCCATGTCATAGATGCGCGAGCCCACGCGAATATCGAGCCGGCCGCGGTCGCCGTCGCCGCGCGCGGCGCCGCCCTGGATCAGCGGCGCAAGTTCGAGCACCGAGTCGCCGAGGATGTATGCGCGCTCGATGCAATTCTTGAGTTCGCGTACATTGCCGGGCCAGGTGTGCTGCTTCAGCATCATGCGGGCGAGCGCGGAGAGGCGCTTGTGGGTATCGCCCTGGGCGTTGAGTTCGGCGAGGAAATGCTCGGCCAGCAGCTCCACATCATCGCCGCGATCGCGCAACGGCGGCAAGGCCACCGGAAATACGGCGAGCCGGTACAGCAGGTCCTCACGCAGCTGGCCGGTTTGCACCGCCTTCAGCGGGCAGCGGTTGGTGGCGGCGATGACCCGCACGTCCGACGTGAATTCGGTGCTCGCGCCGACACGGTAGAACTTGCGGGTCTCGAGCACACGCAGCAGGCGGGTTTGCATGTCGAGCGGCATTTCCGTCACTTCATCGAGCAGCAAGGTTCCGCCCTGGGCGCGCTCGAATACTCCGGCATGGGCGCGAACCGCGCCCGTGAAACTTCCCTTCTCGTAGCCGAACAGTTCGGCCTCGATGAGTCCCGCGGGTATGGCCCCGCAGTTGATGGCAATGAACGGGCCGCCGCGGCGCGGACTGCATTCATGGATCGATTGCGCCGCCAGCTCCTTGCCGGAACCGCTCTCGCCGGTCAGCAGCACGCTGGCTTCGGTGGGTCCGACCCGTTCGATGAGTCGGAACACTTCCTGCATCGCGGGGGATGCACCCAAGAGGGACCCGACGCCCGCCACGGGCAGCGGAGAGTCGGAATAACCGGAGAAACCATAGCTGACACTGTTCATGACTACACTCCTGAAGGCCCGTGTAATCGTTACACTGAGCACGGGTTAATTTGTAACCTGTGCACCCCCGGAGTGGCCAGGGGTGGGGGCTGAACATAGGCTCAGAATTCACGCGATTTTGTGTCGGTGTTTGTCCGACACGCCGGCTTAAACGATTGATTGCCAAGGATGCTGAACCCGCCTCTGCGTGCGGTAGCGCACATGGAAACGCGGCGGTGAGGCTATGGCACAGGCAATGCACAGCGCCAGCAACTGGTGAATTGAGGTTCGAGCACCTCGCCGCACCCGCCGCAAGTCCAGGGCGCGCCCGCCGGCGCCGCCGCGGCCCGGGCCAGAGCCCGCAGGGCGATTTGTTCGTCGGCATCGTCCACGTACAGCTGCGGCCAGGTTTCGAGCATCGGTAGATCGCCCAAGGCGCCGGCCAGATACTGATTGCGCAATTCGCTCGGGATCCCGGCGGTCAACAACAGGTTGCGGGCGTGCGCCACCTGAAGCAGTGACGCGGCGCGGAATACTCTCTTCATGACCTCAGCGACCTCAAGAAGGCCGCCGGATCCTCGCCCCGTTCCAAGGTTTCCACCAGCGCGGACCCTATGACCACGCCATCCACGTGCGGTGCGAACCGCGCCACTTGCTGCCGGGACCGGATGCCGAACCCCGCGCACACCGGGACGGATGACAGGCGTTTGACGCGGTCCATAAACTCAAGCACCTCATCCGGTACGCCGTCGGAGGAGCCCTTGGTCGCACCCGTCGTACCCGTCATCGTCACCGCGTACACGAAACCCTTGGCGCCGCGGCACAACATCTCCAGACGGGCGGGAGGCGTCACCGGTGTGACCATTTGAACGAGCGCGAGTCCCTCGCGATCGAGCGCCCGCCGCAAGTCGTCGCTCTCCTCGAACGGCAGATCGGGCACGATGAATCCGGATACGCCGGCGGCGGCGGCGGCGCGCGGCAGCGCATCGAGGCCGGCGGCGAGCAGCGGATTCAGATAACTCATGAGCAGAATCGGTGCGGAGTAGCGCTCTCGCGATGATCGCAGCTCCTCCAGGATCCAGGGCAGCGTGACTCCACCCGCGAGAGCCGTGAAACTCGCGCGCTGAATCGTGGTTCCATCCGCCATCGGATCGCTGAAGGGCACGCCGATCTCGACCACATCGCAGACGCCGGCGACGGCCGCCAGGTTGTCCTTGAATTGGTGCCGCGTGGGAAATCCGGCGGTCAGAAACCCGACCAGCGCCGGCCGCCCTTGCACGGCCGCCGCCTGAATCGCGCCGGAGATGGTGTCACGCGGCGCCATGATCCCGTCTCAGCAACGTGTCTTGCAGTATCGACATGTCCTTATCCCCGCGCCCCGAACAACCGATGAGGATTTTCGCGCCCGGATGGGCCGCGGCGTAGCGCCTGGCGCCGAAGAAGGCGTGCGCGCTTTCGATCGCGGTCAGTATCCCTTCGTACCTGGCGCACTCGGCGAGCGCACTCAACGCTTCATCGTCGGTCGCCGATTCGTAGGCGACGCGCCCGCTTTGCATCAAGTAGGCATGCTCGGGACCCACGCCCGAATAATCGAGGCCGGCGGATACTGAATGAGTTTCCCGCACCTGGCCGTAGGCATCCTGCAGGATCAACGTGTAGCTGCCCTGCAGGACCCCGGGAGTACCGAAGGTCAACGACGCCGCGTTGTCGCCGAGACCCGCGCCGCGGCCGCCGGCCTCGATCCCGAGCAGCCGCACGGCCTCGTCCCGCAGGAAGGGATGAAACAAGCCGATGGCATTCGAGCCGCCGCCGACGCAGGCCACCGCCACCTCGGGCAAGCCGCCGGCGAGATCCAGCATTTGTGCGCGCGCCTCGCGGCCGATCACCGATTGCAACTCGCGCACCAGGTATGGATAGGGGTGCGGGCCCACCGCCGACCCGAGGCAGAAATAGGTGCCGTCGGGATCGGATACCCAATCGCGCAGTGCTTCATCGATGGCGGCGCGCAGGGTCGCATCGCCGCTGGTCACGGACACGACGGTGGCGCCGAGTAATTGCATGCGTCCGACATTCGGCGCCTGTCGTTCGACATCGACCGCGCCCATATAGACGACGCAGGGCAGCCCCAGGCGCGCCGCGGCGGCGGCGCTCGCGACTCCATGTTGTCCCGCGCCCGTTTCGGCGATGATGCGCTTCGCCCCGAGACGCTTCGCGAGCAGAGCTTGGCCGACCGCATTGTTGATCTTGTGCGCACCCGTGTGAGCGAGATCTTCGCGCTTGAGCCACACGTCGGCGTTCCAGCGCCTGCTCAAGGAGGGGGCATGCGACAGCGCGGTCGGGCGCCCCACCCAGGTCTTGAGCTCGTAGGTGAACTCGTCTTGAAAATCCTTGGCGTGCAGCCAGCGATCCACGCCGGCTTGCAGCCGATCGAGGGCGGGCACCAGGGTTTCGGGGACGTAGCGGCCGCCGAATGCGCCGTAGCGGCCGCGCGCGTCTGGCAGTTCCATCACGACTCATTCTCCACCTGCGCCGCGGCCGCGCGCACCGCCCGGACGAATTCGAGAATCTTCACCGGATCTTTGACGCCCGGAACTTCCTCGACGCCGCTGCTCACGTCCACCCCGAAGGGGCGGACCGCCTGAATGGCTTCGGCGACGTTCTGCGCGGACAAGCCGCCGGCGAGGATCACTTCGGTTTGACGCGCGAGCTCCGCCGCGCGGCCCCAATCGGCCAGTTCGCCGATGCCGCTCGACGGACCCTCGAACAACATCCGCGTCGGCAGCGGGTTCGGCGTCTTGCGGCCGAAACGAACCACCGGCAGCACCTTCACATGCGCCGGTATTTTCAGTTCCCGCAAGTCCTCGACGTCCGTCTGAAAATAATCCGGCTTGAGAATCCGGCAGATCTCGTCGACCTTCATCTGCAAAGGGTGCTGGGCGACGGCGATGCGCAGGATGCCGGCGGGCGCAAGCGCGGCGAGTTGCGCGGCCTGGCCCGGCGTCACCTGCCGCGGACTCGGCGCGAACACGAATCCGATCGCATCGACGTTCGCCTCCGCCGCCGCGCTGACGGCGTCAGCACTGGTGATGCCGCAAATCTTGATCCACATGTCGCGGAGTGTAGCCATTTTAGGTCCGCACGGTTCGCGTGGCGTCAAAAATTTCCCCGAGCAAACGCGACGGATCGTCGCTGCTCATCAGGGCGCTGCCGATCAGCGCCATACGATAGCCGAGCGTCCGCATGCGCCGGGCGTCGTCCGCCGACGCAACCCCGCTCTCGGCCACCGCGGGCCATCCGTCAGGCAGATGCGGCGCGAGCGCGGCAAAGCGCTCCGGCACCACTTTGAGGGTCTGCAGATCGCGGCTGTTGACGCCGATCAATATCGAATGCGCAGAGCCGGTGCGCGAGGCCATCAGCCCGCGCGCCGACTCGAGGTCATCGGCGTCGAATGCTTCCAGCAGCACGAACATGCCGTGCTCGGCCGCCACGTCGAGGAGCTGCGCGGCCCGCTCGCGCGGCAACATGCGCAGGATCACGAGCACGCCGCCCGCGCCCGCAGCTCTGGCTTCGAGGACCTGATACGGATCGACCAGAAAGTCCTTGCGCATCGCCGGGACTCCGAGCGGCGCGAGCACGGCGGCCGCCTGACGCAGATGCTGCAATGATCCGTCGAACCGGGACGGTTCGGTCAGCACCGACACGGCGGCGGCGCCGCCGCGCGCATACGCGGCGACCCGCCCCAGCCAATCCTCGCGCTCATCGCCCAAGCGTCCGGCGGCGGGGGAGCGCAATTTGAGTTCTGCGATCACATCGAATCCGGCATCCGAGCGGCGCAGGGGCGGGGCGGGCGGCATGGCGCGCGCACGCTGCTCCAGGTCCGCCGCGGATTCCTGTCGCAGGGCCGAGGCCACTCGCAGGGCGCTGGAGCGCGCCATGTCATCCAAGAACCCGCTCATGCAATCGCCCGCGTCGCCCCGAACCGCCGCAGGCGCCGCAGCCATGCATTCGCCGCGCCGTCGTCGAGCGCGGCCCGCGCGGCGTCGATTCCCGCCGCCGGTGACGCCGCGCGTCCGGCGATGAACAGCGCGAGACCGGCCTGCAGTGCGAGCGCCGAATGATGCGCGCCGCGATCGCGGCCCTCGAACACGGCGAGCAATGCCGACAGATTCGCCACGGCGTCGCCGCCGGCGAGATCGCCGGGCGCGCACGGTGCGATGCCAAACTCCCGCGGGTCGATCTCGAGGCGTCGCACCGTACCCGGCCGCACGTCGAACGCGAGAAACGGACCGATCGGCGTCGCTTCGTCCCACCCTGCGGCACCGTGCACCACCCACGCGCGCTCGACCGGCATTCCCGCGAGCGTGCCGGCGATCAGCTCGGCGGTGCCGGCATCGTAGGCGCCGATCAAGCGATAGCGCGGCGCCGCCGGATTGGTGAGCGGTCCCAAGAGATTGAACACGGTGCGAATGCCGAGCGCCGAGCGGATCGGCGCGAGCGCCTTCATCGCCGGGTGATAATAGGGCGCGAACAGAAATGTAAAACCGGTGGCCTCAAGACATCGGGCCGCCGCGCTTTCATCCAGCGGCAACGCAATCCCGAGTGCCTCGATCAGATCCGCGCTGCCGCATTGGCTGGAGATCGAGCGATTGCCATGTTTGACGACCGGCAGTCCGCACGCCGCCGCGAGCAAGGACGCGCCCGTCGATAGATTCAAGCTGCAGGAGCCATCGCCGCCCGTACCGACGATGTCGATGGCATCGAGTGCCGCGGGCAGCGCGGGCTTGCGCGCGAGTGCATCCATGGCGGCGGCCAGGCCGCGAACCTCCACGGCGGTGGCGCCTTTGGTGCGCAATGCGGACAGCAAGGCGCCGGCCATCGGCGCTGGCAGCTCCGCCGAGGTCAGCACCGTGAGCAGCGCCGCGGCCTGCGCTTCGGTGAGGTCACCGCGGCCCGCCAGATGCTCGAGCATGTCACGCGCGCTGTGCAAGGGCTCACACCTTCAAGAAATTGCCCATGAGCCGGGGTCCCTCGGGTGTCAGCACGCTCTCGGGGTGAAACTGCACCCCCTCGATGGGCAGCGATTTATGCCGCACCCCCATGATCTCGCCTTCCGCGGTGCGCGCCGTGACATCGAGCACGGACGGGATGTCGTCCGGCGCCGCGATCAGCGAATGATAGCGTCCGGCCTCGAATTCCTGCGGCAACCCGGCGAACAGTCCCTTGCCGTCATGCGTGACCGGAGACACCTTGCCGTGCATCAAGCGCGGCGCGCGCACGACCCTGCCGCCGAACACTTCGACCAGAGATTGATGGCCGAGACACACTCCCAGAATCGGGATGCGGCCGGCGAACGCCTGAATCATCGACATGGACACACCCGCATCGCGCGGCGTGCCGGGGCCGGGTGAAATGACCAGATGCGTGTGACGCTGCGACAGAGCCTCATCGACCGTGATCGCATCATTGCGATGCACGTCGACCCGTGCGCCCAGGATCAAAAAGGCCTGCACCAGGTTGTAAGTGAAGGAGTCGTAGTTATCGATCAGCAGGATCTTCGGCGGCATCTCAAAGGCCCTCGGCGGCGAGTTCGAGGGCGCGACGCAGCACCGCGCTCTTGGCCATCAGCTCGTCGTACTCCGCCTGCGGCGAACTGTCGGCGACGATGCCGCCGCCGGCCTGATAGCTGTATGAGTCGCCGCTGAAGACCAGAGTGCGTATCGTGATCGCCTGGTCCATGTCGCCGTGGCGTCCGAAGTAGCCGACGGTCCCGCCGTAGAGTTGCCGCCCCACCGGTTCGAGTTCATCGATGATTTCCATGGCTCGCACCTTCGGCGCGCCCACCAGCGTGCCGGCCGGAAAAGTCGCGGCAAACAGATCGAAGGCGTCCTGCCCCGGCGCCAACCGTCCGTTGACGCCGCTGACGATGTGCATGATGTGGCTGTAGCGCTCGATCACGCGATAGGGGTCGACCGCCACCGAACCCGCAATGGCGACCCTGCCCAGGTCGTTGCGCGCCAGGTCGACCAGCATCACGTGCTCGGCGTTCTCTTTCGGATCCGCCAGCAATTCCGCTTCCAGCAGGACATCGCGCGCCGTATCGGCGCCGCGCGGCCGGGAGCCCGCGATGGGGCGCAATTGTGCAAACCCTTCGTGGCATTTCACCAGCGCTTCGGGCGATGAGCCCACGACGGTGATATCCCCCAGCTCGCAAAAATACATGTAGGGCGATGGGTTGAGCACCCTCAGCGCGCGATAGACCTCGAACGGCGCAATCGCATGCCGGCCCTCGAAGCGCGAGGCGAGCACGAGCTGATATACATCGCCCGCTGCGATGTACTCCTGTGCACGCCGCACGCGCATCGCGTGCGCCTCCTGCGAGAGCGACGGCGTCGCCGACGAGAAGCGGCCCGGGGCGAGGATGGTGGGTACCGCGCCGCGCAACGCCCGGATGACTTCGCGGCGCAGGCTCTGGCGCTCCGCTTCGGCGCCGTCATGCAGCAGCGCTACGGTGCGGGTCAGATGATCGAACACCAGCAGGGACCGCGGGGCGACATAGTGTGCGTGCGGTGTCACGGTGTCATCGAGACTGCGCCCCGGAACCCGTTCGAAGTAGCGGACGGCATCATAGGCGGTATAGCCCACCAACCCGCCGAGCAGCGGCACCCCGGGCACTTCCGGCAACGGCTGCGGCGCGCGCCGCAGCGCCCCGCGCAGCGCATTCAAGAATTCGAGCTTGGACCTCGGTCTGGGATAGCGCTCGTCGCCCACGTAGAGTCCGGATGCATCCAACCGTACTTCCAGACAATCGCCGAAGCCGATGAAGGAATAGCGCGCCAGCCGCTCGCCGCCCTCGACGCTTTCGAGCAGAAATCGCGGCCGAAATGGCGCCAGCTTCAGATACGCCGACACCGGCGTATCGAGATCGGCGGCGATGTCAAACGGTGGCTTCATGGATCATCAACCTGCAATTCCCAGCTACAAATCCCAGTTACAAATTTCAGGGACAACAAAAAACCCATCACCGGCTTCGAGGCGGAGATGGGTTTTCTGGATAAAACTGACTAGATTAGACTTGAACGGCCAGCGCCCACTCCTCAGCGAAGAGTTCGCCACCAACCAAGGTTTCGAGGACCGATGTTGCGATGAATGGATGCGGCCAACATGGACTGGATTATCGCCGCCCCGGCCGGGCAGCGTCAAGCGGGATCGCCTGTGGTGAGGCCTGCGGCAGTGCTACGCAGCTATTTCCCAGTAGCCTTGCCGGTTTCGAGTTCTTTTTTGAATTTGCGGGTCAGTTCGACGAATCGCGGTGTGAGGCCGATGTCCTCGTACACAGGGTCGCCATGATCGTCGCGTGAAATCACCTTCGGGCCGCGCTCATAAGGCATGGCGGCGGCGATTTCGTCGAGACCCGCGCTGAGCAGATCCGTGATGAGGGTTTCGACCGGCTGGCCGGGGAACAACTCCGTCAACGCGTGCAATCGCGCCGCATCGTCCAGGTTCAAGCGCACCGCGTATTCCTTGGCGGTGCGCGCAGGCGCCGCATCTTTCATCCAACGATCGAGTAAGGGCTTGAATTTCACGACTGCTCCGCCATACCGAGAATATGCACATTATAGACTGCAGGAAAACGGCTGCGCCGGGATGCGCGTCATGAACACGTGAGTTCACCGCATCCGATCGGGCCGGCCGCGAGCGCTGCGTCCTCCGCCGACACTTCCGGCCTCAAGCGCAGCCTGGCCGGACTCTTCGCCTACAGCAGCCGTGCGCTCGCGCTGGTGTGGACCACCAACAAGGCGCTGTGCATCACGCTCGCCGTGCTCACGCTGGTGGCCGGCGTGCTGCCCGCGGCAGTCGCGTACGTCGGGGCGCAAATCGTGGATGCCGTCATCCACGCCGCCGACCTGCATCGCAAGTCCGGCTCCACGGTGCTCACCGACGTATTCAAATACGTCGCCTACGAAGCCGCGCTGGTTGCCGCAATGGCCATGGCCCAGCGGGGCATTTCCTTCGCCCAGTCATTGTTGCGCGCGCAATTGGGCCAGCGGGTCAACGTCATGATTTTGGAAAAGGCGCTGACGCTGGATCTGACCCAATTCGAGGATTCGGAATTTTACGACAAGCTCACGCGTGCGCGGCGCGAGGCTTCCAGCCGGCCGTTGAGCCTCGTGATACGCACCTTCGGGCTCATTCAAAATGCCGTCTCGCTGGTGTCGTTCGGCGGACTGCTGATCCGATTTTCCCCCTGGGCCGTCGCACTGTTGATCCTCGCCGGGCTGCCGGCATTTCTCGCCGAGGCGAAATTCTCCGGCGAAGCCTTTCGATTGTTCCGCTGGCGCGCTCCGGAGTCGCGCATGCAGATCTATCTGGAATCCGTGCTCGCGCGCGAGGACAACGCCAAGGAAGTCAAACTGTTCGAATTGGGTCCACGCTTGCTCGACCGCTACCGTGAGATTTTCGTCCGCCTGTATCGCGAAGACCGCGATCTGACTTTGCGCCGCGACGCGTGGGGCTTCGGCTTGGGGTTGGTCGGCACGGCGACGCTGTACGGCGGCTACGCCTGGATCGCGGCGGAAACGGTGTTGGGCGCCATGACGGTGGGTCAAATGACCATGTACTTGATGTTGTTTCGCCAAGGCCAGACCGCCGTGAGCGCAGCGTTGTCCGCGGTCAGCGGCCTGTACGAGGACAATTTATACCTGTCGAATCTCTTCGAGTATCTGGAGCAGCCGATCGGCAGCAGCAGCGGCCACGAGAAGCGCGGCCCGAATCCGGGCGACGGCATCCGCTTCGAAGACGTCGAGTTCGTCTATCCGGGCGCTGCGGCGCCTGCGCTGTCGGGGATCGATCTGCACGTCAGGCCCGGCGAGAGCCTCGCGCTCGTCGGACAGAACGGCTCGGGCAAGACCACGCTGATCAAGCTGCTGACCCGCCTCTACCAACCCACCCGGGGCCGGATCTTATTGGATGGGCTCGACCTCAGGCAGTGGGACGAGAGCACGCTGCGCCAGCGAATCGGCGTGATCTTCCAGGATTTCGCCCGCTACCAAATGATGGTGGGCGAGAATATCGGCGCGGGCGACGTGCGCGCCTTCGACGATGAGGCTCGCTGGCGCAGCGCCGCCGCCCAGGGCCTGGCGGCGGAATTCGTCGAGACGCTACCGTCGGGGTATCGCACCCAGCTCGGCAAGTGGTTCAAGGACGGGCGTGAGCTCTCCGGCGGCCAATGGCAGAAAATCGCGCTGGCGCGCGCATTCATGCGCAATGAAGCGGATATTTTGGTGCTCGACGAGCCCACCTCCGCCATCGATGCCGGCGCCGAAGCGGAAGTCTTCGAACATTTCCGCGAACTGACGCGCAACCGCATCGCCATCGTCATTTCGCACCGATTCTCGACGGTTCGCATGACGGACCAGATCCTGGTGCTCGAGGAAGGGCGCATCGTCGAACGCGGCAGCCACGAGTCGCTCATGGCGGCCGACGGCCGCTATGCGAAGCTATTCACTTTGCAAGCACGCGGGTATCGTTAGCCCCATGTTCAAATCGACGCGTTTTCTGTCCTTGCGAAGCATCAGCGGGTGCGGGCTGGCTTTGGGCGCTGTCGCGCTCGCTGCGTGCCATCAGAAATCGCCGCAGAGCGAATCGGCTCCGAGTGCATCCGCGCCGGGCGTCGCCATCGGCACGTATCGCGCCGTTCTCACGCTCCCGGGCGGGGACTTGCCGTTCGGGCTCGAGCTCGCGCAGGAAGGATCGGCCACGGTCGCCTACTTGCTGAACGGCGGCGAGCGCCTCGAGGTGACCGAGGTCACGGTTGCCGGGCCGCATCTCGACATCCGCATGCCGGGGTATGAGAACCGGCTCATCGCCGATGCGAAGGGCGACGAGCTGCAAGGCGAGATCATCCTCGACAAGATGGGCGGTAAACAGCAGCACATCCCCCTGCACGCGAAACTCGGGCAGGGATATCGCTTTTTTGAAGATGCGGCGGGCGATGGCACCGGCGTTGCCGGACAGGCCGATGCGTCCGGCCACAACGACACGCCGGGCAACACCGATGCGCCAAGCCACGGCGATCTGTCGGGCCGCTGGGCCGTCAATTTCGTCGATGACGCCGACGGCAAGCCGGAACCGGCTGTGGGCGAATTCACTCAATCCCGCGACATCGTGAGCGGCACTTTCCTCACCGCCACCGGCGATCACCGTTTTCTGGGCGGCCAGCTCAAAGGCGATGAACTCTACTTGTCGACCTTCGACGGCGCCCACGCGTTTTTGTACAAGGCGAAAATCGGTGCGGACGGCACGCTGGCCGGCGATTTTTGGTCGGGGACGGCCTACCACGAGCGATGGACCGGCCGTCGTGACGCGAACGCGGCGCTGCCGGATGCGTATTCGCTCACGGCCATGCGGACCGGCGCCAAGCACCTGAATTTCGCGTTCCCCGATCTTGCCGGCAACACGGTGACCTCGAACGATCCGGCGTTCAAGGGCAAGGTGATGATCGTGGCGTTGGCGGGCAGTTGGTGTCCGAATTGTCACGACGAGGCGGCGTTCCTCGCGCCCCTCTACCGCGACTACCGCGGCAAGGGCGTGGAAATCGTTTCGCTGATGTTCGAACACTTCGGCGACTTTCCGCGCGCGGCCGAGGCGACACGGCGATTCCGGCAGCACTACGGCATCGAATACACCACGCTGATCGCAGGGATATCCGACAAGGATGAGGCCGCGAAAGTGTTGCCGATGCTCGATCGCGTCTATGCGTTTCCCACCACGATTTTCATCGACCGCAGAGGCAATGTGCGAAAGATTCACACGGGCTTTTCCGGCCCCGCCACCGGAGCTCACTACACCCAATTCGTGGACGAGGTGAAGGATACTCTCGACCGGCTGCTCGCGGAGTCTTGACATGCCCTCCTTTGACGTCGTGTCCGAAATCGACACTCATGAACTGACGAATGCCGTGGACCAGGCCGTCCGCGAACTGTCGCAGCGCTTCGACTTCAAGGGCACGGACGCCAGATTCGAGTTGGAGGAGACGACCGTGACCATGATTGCGCCGGCCGACTTTCAGCTCAAACAGATGCTCGAGATCCTCAAGCTTCGGCTGGCGAAGCGCGGGATCGACGTCGCCTGCCTCGACGTCAAGGATCCTGAAATCAACCTCGCGCGCGCCAAGCAACTGGCCGTGCTGAAGCACGGCATCGATGCGGACACCGGCAGGAAGGTGTCGCGACTGATCAAGGACTCGAAGCTCAAAGTGCAGGCGCAAGTGCAAGGCGACAAGGTCCGCGTGATCGGCAAGAAGCGCGACGACCTGCAGGAAGCCATCGCGTTCCTGCGCAAGGCGGAGGTCGGCGTGCCGCTGCAATTCAATAATTTCAGGGACTGAGACGCGGCTTCAGCGACATCACAGGCGCAGGAAGTACGGGAGCGCCGTCAACAGAACTCCGATTCCGACCAACAGCAGCGTGTTCGGCACGAAGTATGGATATGCCATCAGAGCCACGCCGCACAACAGGGGGACGACGGCATGCTGTTTCCGGCCGTAAAGGAAGTATCCCAGGCCGATCGAGCCGAACAGCACTCCCCAGAGCAGCTGCGCCTGAATGCTATTTACCCGCCTTGTCGCCGGGCGCCTTCGCCGGCTCGAGGCCGTTCGAGTAAATCACCGTGCCGTCGAGTTTCACGATGATGGCGTCGATGTCGTCGATGCGATTGTAGATCTCCATGGCCTTCTCCGGGCCGAGCACGAACGCGGTCTTGGACAGGCCGTCGGTGCGCGTCGCATACGGGCCTATGATCGTGGCGCTCAACACCTTGCTGGCGGAGTGTCCGGTGTGCGGATCGATGATGTGGTGATAGCGTACGCCGTCCTCGTCGAAGAATCGCTCGTAATCGCCGGAGGTCGAAATCGCCGCGTCGGTGAGTGGAATTTTGGTGATCACCTCGCCCTCGCCTTTGCGCGGATCGCGAATTCCCACCATCCATGGCTTGCCGAACCGGTCGCCGATGATGCGGCTGTCGCCGCCGGCCGAGACATAAGCGCGGGTGAAGCCCCGCGATTTCAATACGTCGATCCCCCGGTCCACCGAGTAGCCCTTCGCGATGCCGCCGAGATCGATGCGCACGCCTTTCTGCGAAAACTGCACGGTCTGGTGCTTGGCGTCGAGCAGCACGTGGCGAAAATTCACCGCCGGCAATGCCTTTGCGATCTGCGCTTCGTCGGGGCGGACGCGTTTGCGAAAATCGTAGAGGTATCCGACGCTCGCGTAGGTGATGTCGAACGCACCGTCGGTCAGCACCGAGTACTCCTTGGCGGTGACCAGCAAATCGAATAATTCCTTGCTGATGCGCATGGGGCCGTCCGCCGCCTTCGCATTCACCTGGGAGACCTCGCTGGTGGGCTTGTACGTGCTCATCGATTCGTCGATGTGGCGCAATTCATCGAGCACGGCATCGATTGCCTGTTCGGCCTTGTCCTTGTCCTCGGACCACAATTCAATGGTGATCCGCGTTCCCATGATGCCGTCGGTGACGCGTCGCACCCATTCGGCGTGCGCCGGTACGGCGAGACAGAGCAGCGCCGACAAACAGAGGACACGCCTGAACGTCGGCATAGCGTAGCCTAGCCGCTTCCGCCGACGGGCGCGCGCCGCCATTGCATGATCACGAGCGCGCTGCCGACCATCCCGCCCAAATGGGCAAAATGCGCAACCCCCGACAACGTGCCGGTCACCCCCATGAAGAGTTCGAGCGCCGCGTAGAGCGTTGCAAACAACCACGCCGGCATCGGAATCGGCGGTATCAATGGAATCACCTTGCGCTTCGGAAAGAGATACGCGTAGGCCAGTAGCAAGCCGAATACGCCACCCGAAGCGCCGATCGTCGGAGCCGGCGGCGCGTTGAACAGCATGGGGATGAAGAGCTGGCTGAGCGCGGCCGTCACGACGGACGCGAAATAGCAGGCCAGCAGCCGGCGCGGCCCGACGTAGCGTTCGATTTCGGAGCCGAACATCCACAGGCCAAGCATGTTGAACAGCAGATGCGTGATGTTATCGGTGCTGTGCAGAAACGCATAAGTAATGATTTGCCAGAATCTGAAATACGACTCACCGTCGACGGGCTGCAGCGGCCACAGCGCGAAGAGTACATCCATCGCTCCCTTCGAGAGTCCCTGCAGGACGAACACGATGACGTTCGCTGCGATCAGACATTTGACGGCGGTAAATTTCATGAATAGCGGCGCATTCTACGCCGCCGTTCGATTCGCAGATCCCAATTCTGATCGTGGCGCGTCTGATCGTGGCGCGTGGCCTGGAGGGCGCCGGAAGTCAGGCGGCGGTGCATCCATGCGATCGCCGCCAATAATGTCGAGGATTTGAAGAACGGGGGGCGCCGCTCGCGGGTCGTCCAAGCCTGGCAGCGCCCCGACGTCCCTACTAGCCCTTGGCTGCTTTCTTTTCCCGCTTCGCGGCCCGCTTTTCCTCCAAGGTCTTGGTCGGCTTCTTTTTGTCCTCTTTCTTTCGATCCATGCCTTTACCCATGATTCACTCCTCGTAGTTACACCCAAAGAACCTCGATCACGACTTGACGCGGCGGCTCAGCACCTTGCGGTCCGCCGGCCGGCCTGCCGGCTTGCGGCCGGCGGGATGGCGCCCGCGGGTATCGCGCGGCGGCTTCGGAGGCTTCTCGCTGACCCGGCTGATTCGCAGCTCGCGCCCCGCCACGCGCACCTTTTGCAGATCCTTGAATATCTGCTTGGGCATCCCTTCAGGCAAGTCGACGAAGCTATGGTCCTCGCGAATATCGACCCGGCCGATATGAACGCCTTCGATTCCAGCCTCGTTCGCGATCGCGCCGACGACATTGCCTGGCTTGATACCATGTACCGACCCTATTTCGATGCGAAAAGTTTCCATCTGACTGCCGGTGGTCCTGGCGCGCGGTTTACGCGCCGCGGGAGAATTCTCGGTGGCCGCGGGCTCGGGCGTCGGCACACGTTCAGCCGTAGACTCACGTTCCCGCGGGAACGCACGTTCCGGCGGAGACGCACGGTCCCGCGGCAACGCGCGGTCCCGGGGCGGCGCAGGCGCCGGCGCCCTTCGCGGGCGTTCGTCGTGCTCGCGCCGAGTCCCTGCGGTCGGCGCGAAGGCCTCGGCCGGCCGCTCCGATTTTCCCGTGAGCAACAATGGCGTCGTGCCCTGCGACAAACTGGCCAACGCCGCGGCGATCTCGATCAGCGGCAGCCCGCTCTCGGCCTCCAGTTGCTCCACCACGCCGCGCAGGAGCGAGGCTTCGCCCTTGGCAACGGTCTCGGTCACCCGTTGCTTGAACTTGGCGATTCGCAGCGCATTGACCGCATCGACCGTGGGCAGGTTCATCGGCTCGATGACCTGCCGCGTGGCACGCTCGATGGCGCGCAGCATGTTGCGCTCGCGGGGGGCAATGAACAGGATGGCCTCGCCGTTGCGCCCCGCCCGCCCCGTGCGGCCGATTCTGTGGACGTAGGATTCGGTGTCGTACGGCACGTCGTAGTTCACGACGTGCCCGATCCGCTCGACGTCGAGTCCTCGCGCCGCGACGTCGGTGGCGACCACGATGTCGATTTGACCGGCCTTGAGCCGCGCGACGGTGCGCTCGCGCTGCGGTTGCGGAATGTCGCCGTTCAAGGGAGCGGCGGCATAGCCGCGGGCCTCGAGCTTCTCGGCCAATTCCACGGTCGCATGTTTGGTGCGGGTGAAGATCAGCATGCCGTCGAAGGGCTCCGCCTCGAGGATCCGGGTCAGCGCATCGAGCTTGTGTATGCCGCTGACGATCCAATAGCGCTGGCGGATGTTGGCGGCGGTGCTGGTCCTGCTCTTGATGGTGACTTCGACCGGGGAGTGCAGGTGCTTCGAAGCGATGCGCCGGATCGGCGCAGGGATGGTCGCGGAGAACAGCGCCACTTGTCGCTGCGGCGGCGTCTGCACGAGGATGCTTTCGACGGCGTCGAGGAAGCCCATGCGCAGCATCTCATCAGCCTCATCGAGCACCAGTAGCGTCAAGCCGGTGAGTTTCAAGGTGCCGCGATTCATGTGATCGATCACGCGCCCCGGCGTTCCGACCACCACGTGCACGCCGCGCCGCAGGGCATTGAGCTGGGGCTGATAGCTTTGGCCGCCGTAGATCGGCAGCACGTGAAAGCCTTTGAGATGCGCGGCGTATCTCAAAAATGCCTCGGACACCTGCAACGCGAGTTCGCGGGTGGGCACCAGCACCAGCACTTGCGGCTCGTGCTTCGACAGATCGATGCGGGTGAGCGCCGGCAGGGCGAAGGCCGCCGTCTTGCCGGTGCCCGTTTGGGCCTGCCCCAGCATGTCGGCGCCCGACAGCAGCACCGGGATGGTCGCCGCCTGTATCGGCGAGGGCGACTCGTAGCCGACGTCGGTCAATGCGCGCAACACCGGTTCAGACAGCGCGAGGTCGAGGAAGCTCGCCGCACCCAACCCAGGCTCCGGAACTGCACTCATGGGAAACGCCTCAAAGAATAAGGCGCAAGTCTAGCGGTTTAACCGCGTATTGCTACCATGCGGCTCATGGGACGCATATTCGAAGTCAGAAAACACGCGATGTTTGCGCGCTGGAACCGCATGGCAAAGCAGTTCACGCGCATTGCCAAGGACATCGCCATCGCGGTGCACGCCGGCGGCCCGGACCCGGCGGCGAATCCCACGCTGCGGCGGGTGCTGCAAAACGCACGCGCCGTCAACATGCCCAAGGACAAGACGGACGCCGCGATCCGCCGCGCCTCCGGCAAGGAAGCCGCGAACTATCATGAAACTCTTTACGAGGGCTATGCGCCGCACGGCGTTGCCCTGCTGGTCGAAACCGCGACCGACAATCCGACCCGCACCGTGGGCAGCCTGCGCAATATCTTCACCAAAGGCGGCGGCAACCTGGGCACCACCGGCAGCGTGAGCTTTTTGTTCAAGAAGATGGGGGTGTTCCGACTCGATCCTGCCAGTGTCAAAGATCAAGACGAACTCGAACTGGATCTCATCGACTACGGGCTGGAGGAGATGGGCGAGAGCACCGGGGATAAGGGCGAGCCGCAGTTGGTGATCCGCGGCGCCTTCAATGACTTCGGCAAGCTTCAAGAGGCACTCGAGAGCCGCCACATCACGCCGTTATCCGCCGAGCACGAGTACATCTGTTCGGTACCCGTGGAACTTCCCGAGGCCGAAGCTGCGGAAGTCCTGGCGCTGATCGACAAGCTGGAGCAGGATGATGATGTGCAAAAGGTCTTCCATTCCTTGGCGTGACCTCGAGGCTGCCGACCGACCGGGCGCCGCGGGCCCGGAGGACCGCCCCCGCCATAGCGGCCCCTTAAGGATTGTTCATCCTGTCATCGCCGTGTCATCCCCCAGGGGGCTCTGGCGTTGTCTATCCTGAGGATGGCAATTTTTCAAGGAGCTTGGGTTATGAAACGCTTATTTAAAGTATTGATTCCGTTAGGCTTATTGTCCGTCGTGATGACCGGCTGCGTGGTCGCCCCGGCGGGCTACTATCACCGCGGATACTATGGTCCCCGTGTGGCGGTCGTCGCGCCGGCACCCGTCGTCGTGGTGCGTGCGTATCCGTGAGCCAAACGTTGCGATGCGGGGCGGGTGATGAAGAGTCATCCGTTTCGCATCGTCAACGTCTTTACCCACAACGGCGGCGCGCTCACCGGGAATCCGCTCTGCGTATTCGAAGACGGCGCCGGTCTCGACACGGCCGTCATGCAGGCTCTGGCGCGCCAGTTCAATTTGTCCGAGACGACCTTCATTCTGCCCTCCTCGCGCGCCGAGGCGCGGGTGCGGATTTTCACGCCGAACTACGAAATGCCGTTTGCCGGGCATCCGACGCTCGGCACGGCGCATGTGTGCCGCGCACTGAAGCTCGGCGGCGATTCGCTGCGGCTCGAAATGCAGGTGGGGCTGATCGATGTGATCGCCCAGGGCGATCGCTGGACCTTGACCGCCCAGCCGCCGACCTGGCGCGAGCTCGACGTTCCGCGCAGCGTATTGGCCAACGCGCTCGGAATCGCCGAACGCGACATCGGCGAACGGCCCCTGTGGGTCAAGGCGGGCAAGGAACAGTTGGTGGTGCCGCTCAACTCGGAGGAGGCGGTCAGACGGGTGGCGCCGCGGTCGCTCGCGATGCAGAGCGTCCGCAGCGAGGATGGCATGAGCATGGCATACGTGTTTGCCGTGAACGGCGGATCCACTGCGCTGGCGCGATTCTTCTTCCCGCAGGGCGCGGCGATCCTCGAGGACCCGGCGACAGGCTCGGCGACCGCGAATTTAGGCGGTTGGTGTTTGGCGATGCAGCTGCCGCTGCCCGTGGCGTTGCAGATAGCCCAGGGCGAATTGGTCGGACGGCCGTCGTCGCTGTTCCTGCACGTGAACGCGGCCGGTCAGATTTACGTCGGCGGCGATGTCATCGAGATCGGCAGAGGAACCATCGCCCTCGATTAGCGACGCAACCCGGGACTTCAAGGCGCCGACCATCGCTTCACGGAAGTCGGGCTCTCCTGGTGATTGATGATGGCATGCGCCCACTCCACGACCGGCCGCAGGCGCGGCGACACGAGATCCAAGGTCTTGCCGTAGTCGAACCAGCGCGCTTCATTATGTTCGGGCTTGCCCAGATCCGGATTGATCGGCAGGTGGACGTGCGTCTCTTTGCTGCGCGCGATGTAGTAGCGCGAGATCTTGCCCTTGTTGTAGGGTCCGGTGTCCATGAACACCATGCCCCAGTCGAAAGACAGATCGTCGAGCGTCGTCTCCTCGCGCACTTCGCGCAACGCCGCGTCGATCGGATCCTCCCCCGCCTCGACCAGACCCTTGGGGAAATCCCAGTTGCGATAGGCGCGCAGCAGGAGGAATTTGAGCTTCCGCTGTGTCAGGCTGACCACCACGACGCCGGATGACAAGCGGTGCGGTGGTGTGTCTGCCGACACTGCCCTACGCGGCGGCGGACAGCGGCGAGCGAATCAAGTGGTCGAAGGCGCTCAACGACGCCTTGGCACCTTCACCCACCGCTATGACGATCTGCTTGTACGGCACCACGGTGCAGTCCCCGGCGGCGAATACGCCGGGAACCGACGTCTGACCGCGCGCATCGACTTCGACCTCGCCGCGCGGCGACAGCTTGACCGTGCCTTTGAGCCAATCGGTGTTGGGCACGAGGCCGATCTGCACGAATACGCCGGCCAGTTCCACGGTGACGAGGGCACCGCTCTGTCGATCCTTGTAGATGAGTCCGGTCACGTGCTGCCCATTGCCTGTCACCTCGGTGGTTTGCGCACTGGTGATGATCTTAACATTGGACAGGCTTTGCAACTTGCGAATGAGCACCGCGTCGGCGCGCAGCTGCGCGTCATACTCGATCAGGGTGACGTGACTGACGAGTCCGGCGAGATCGATCGCCGCCTCGACCCCCGAATTGCCGCCGCCGACCACGGCGACCGGTTTGCCCTTGAACAGTGGGCCGTCGCAATGCGGGCAGTAGGCCACGCCGCGATTGCGGTATTCACGCTCGCCGGGAACGTTGATCTCGCGCCAGCGGGCCCCGGTCGCGATGATCACCGACCGCGCCTTCAGAGCCGCTCCGTTCACGAGCTTGACTTCGATGAGGTCGCCGGGGACGAGCGCCTGGGCGCGCTGCAGATTCATCACATCCACATCGTAGGTCGTGACGTGCTGTTCGAGTCCGGAGGCGAGCTTATGTCCCTGGGTCTCCTTCACCGAGATGAAATTCTCGATGCCGACGGTGTCGAGCAATTGGCCGCCGAGCCGTTCGGCCGCGATACCGGTCCGAATGCCCTTGCGCGCCGCATAGATCGCGGCGGCCGCGCCGGCCGGACCTCCGCCCACGACCAGGACGTCATAGGGTGCCTTGGCGCTCAAGCGCGCGGCGTCCCGTTCCACCGATCCTGCGTCGAGCTTGGCGACGATTTCTTCGAGTTCCATGCGGCCCTGGCCGAAAGGCTCGCCGTTCAGGAAGACCGCGGGCACGGCCATCACTTGCCGCCGCTCCACCTCGCCTTGAAACACCGCCCCGTCAATCATGGTATGGCGGATTTTCGGGTTGAGCACCGCCATGAGATTGAGCGCCTGCACGACGTCAGGACAGCTTTGGCAGGTGAGCGACACGAAGGTCTCGAAGTTGTACTC
>Ga0181537_10000944_pt1 | contig 27309 bp, 26 predicted proteins | sample PEATcosm2014_Bin_39_FD_119765 | JGI IMG/M metagenome (GOLD analysis project Ga0181537, IMG submission 119765) | Peatland microbial communities from MTU Mesocosm Facility, Houghton, MI, USA - PEATcosm2014_Bin23_10_metaG | ecosystem: Environmental > Terrestrial > Soil > Wetlands > Peat | place...
TCACCGGCGGCTGGCTGGCACGCTCATGACTACACGCGCGCGACAAAGGACCGCTGCACGGTGCGAGCTCGCCGTGATCGGCGCCGGCCCGGCTGGGCTCGCGGCCGCCGAGTTCGCCGCGCGGCGCGGCTTCAGGGTGGCACTCTTCGAGGCACGGCGCCTCGGAGGCACCTCCCTGAACGCAGGCTCGGTGCCCTCGAAGGCGCTCATCCGCTCCGCCACGCTGTTCGCCGGCATCCGCGAGGCGGCACGCCTGCAGGATGCAGCGGCTCCGCAACCACTCGCGGACCTGGGAAGGCTGGCTGAACGCCTGCGCAGCATCGAGGCACGCATTGGCCGCTATCACTCCCCTGCGCGCCTCGCGGCCCTCGGGGTCGAGGTTCGCTTTGGTGCCGTGCACTTCCTCGACCGGCGCACGCTCGCCACCGCGGACGGGCCGGTCAGGTTCGACAGAGCGCTGCTGGCGACCGGTGCCCGCCCCGCCCCTCACGGGATCACGGGGCTGACGCCGGCCGCAGCTCTCACCAGTGAGTCGATCTTCGACCTGCAGCAGCTGCCGCGGCGCCTCGCCGTGGTCGGCGGCGGCCCGCTCGGGTGCGAACTTGCGCAGGCGTTCTGCCGGCTGGGTGCGCAGGTCACCATCGTGCAGAACGAACCCGAGTTTCTGCCGCGCGAGGAACGCGACGCCGCCCAGATACTGGCCCGCGCCATGGCGCGCGACGGGGTGAACATCATCCTCAACACCGAGGTGATCGAGGCTCAGACTGAAAACGGCCAGGTGCGGCTGTTGACCGAGAGCTACGCAGAACGCCGGCACGTGCTCGCGGATCAGGTGCTGGTGAGCGTGGGGCGCGTACCGCAGCTCACCGGACTGAACCTCGAGGGCGCGGGAATCGGCTTCGACCAGGTTCAGGGGATCATGGTGGATGACTTCCTGTGCACCACCAACGCACGCGTCTACGCAGCCGGAGACGTCTGCATGGCGCACAAATACACCCACGTCGCGCAGGCAAGCGCGGAGCTCGCCGCCCACAATGCGCTCAGTCAGGGTCGTGCCCGGCGCTTTTCCGATCTTACGATCCCCTGGTGCACGTTCTGCGCACCCGAGATCGCACACGTGGGGCTGCAGGTCTGGGAGGCGCGCGCCCAGGGCATCCCCGTCAACACCTACACCGTGATGATGCAGGACGTGGACCGCGCCATCACGGACATGCAGGACGCCGGCTTCGTCAAGCTGCACGTCGCGCAGGGCAGTGACCACATCCTCGGGGCGACGATCGTCGCGGCACGTGCCAGCGAGATGATCAACGAGGTGTGCGTGGCGATGCACAGCGGCATCGGCTTGCGCGCCCTGGCCGACGTGGTGCATACCTACCCGGCGCAGGCAGCGGCAATCCACATGGCGGCGCGCAGTTTTTGCGCCGATAGCGGCAGCGGCAGGCGGCCGCGCCGCAACGCGACGGCCGCCACCCGCAGGTTAGCGCCCAGGCGCTAGCCTGCCTTCAGGCGCCCGCCGATTACCGTCGGCACCTGCAGCCGGGACCGGGGTGCCTCCGCCTCATCGAGACTGCTGATCGCCGGACCCAGGAAGCGCAGCACCACTCCCGCACCGCCGCGTGCCGCGGCGACCTTGATGGCCAGCAGCACCGGCAGCGCGAACATCACGCCTGCGATGCCCCACAGCCAGCCACCGAACCACAGCGTGATGAAGATCACGATGGGGTTGATATCCAGGCGGCGGCCGAAGAACACCGGCTCGACGATCTGACCTTCGACGGTGGCGAGCGCGAGGTACGAAGCGGGCACCAGCAGGGCGTGCGGGATGGAGTCGAAGCTGACCAGGGCCACCACGCTCAGCACCAGCAGCGTGACCGCCGACCCCAGATAGGGAATGAAGTTCAGCACCGCCGCCAACGCTCCCCACAGCACCGGGTTGGGCATGTGCAGGAGCCACATCGCCACGGCGGTTGCGGTGCCTAGACTCAGGTTGATGAGGGCGAGCGTCCCGTAGTAGCGCCCGACTTCCACCCGTACGGCATCGATGGTCTTGAGCACGTGGACCGCCTGCAGGTTGCCCCCCACCGCGGCCATCATGCGCGCAAGCGTCGGCGGTCCGGCCGAGAGCAGCAGCAGCGTGAGGACTCCCACCGTCACGATGCCGCCCGCCACCCACCCGGTCTCGGTCACGACCTCCACGGCGGTCAGGGGCACCGCGACGGAAGTCGCCGCCGCAGGTTTGTTCTCCACCTCGGAGCCAGCGATGGCGGCCGCCCGCGCTGCCAGGTCGTTCATGCGCTGCACGACCGCCCGCGCCGGGCGGACCTTGTGCTCGATCTCGCGCATCACCCGGGGCGCGCTCTGCACCCACTCCTGGGCCGGGGCCCACAGCGCATCGACCGTGCCGGCGAGCGCCACGCCGCCCAGCAGCAGCAGCAACGCGGCACTCACGCCGCGCGGAATGCGCAGCGTGCGCAGCCCCTCGACCAGGCCCGAGAGCATCAGGGACAACAGGATAGCCAGAATGATGGGGACAAGTGCCTCGCGGGAGGCGCGCAGCCCCATCAGCAGGGCGCAGAATGCCAGTATCCACAGGGGTCGCGACAGGGGCTGAGCAGCGCGACCGGCGCTGGCGCCACGCTCCGCGGACTCAGGTTCCCCGCTGGCAGGCAGCGCGATCAGCCCGCGGGGGGTGCGCGTCGTATGGACTCTGTCTTCTCGCAGTGGGTGCACGTCGTTCGCCCCTGTCATGTGTTCTTCAGATCTACCCTTCCCCTGCAGGCCTGACGCGGGCGGCACCTCGGTGCACCGCCCGGCCGGGCCGCTGCCACACCGCGCCCTGACAGCGCGGGCGCGCGAGTACATCAAGCTACCTGGCGGCGCGAGCCACCTCGATGGTGCTCTTCACCCAAGTCACCCCGTCGGTCGTGCGGGCGATCTCCACCGCACGGTCCGCGGCCTCCTGCGTCTGTGTTGTGCCACTGAGCCACACGACGCCGTTGAGGTCTGTATCGACCCGCAGCTGCGTGAGGCTCGCGAGGTGATTTGCCGCGAGCCGGGTCTTCACGGCCGCGGTGATCGCAGAATCCTTGACGAATTGAGTCGGGCTCACGCTGTCCGCAGCCGGCTCGGCGGCGCTCAGGAGCCCCGGCCCCGTCAGTGACAGGGCAATCAGGCAGGCGTGAATTTTTCTGGCGTGCATGGCTTGTCCTTCGAGGTGATATTTCCAGGAGCGTCCTGCGTTGCGCGTGTTGTCATGGTGCCCGCGGCTGCGCATTCACGCCGTCTCCGCGCCGCGCCTTCCATCGTAGGCTGCGGCCTACGGTGCCTGTTGTGACGCGAGCTGCAGGTGCGCTCACGAGGACAGTTACGTTAAATGCCCCGGCCCGTGCCCCACGCAGTCGCCACAAGTACGTCCCCGGGGGCGCGACGCACCGGCGTGGGTGCGCAGCCAGAGTGCGTGCGCACCGCAGAGTGCCGCAAGGCAATAGGCGCCGCTCGGCACGCGCGGCTCCCGACTCGTAGGACTTTGTAGGAGCCAACCTACAGACGGTCAGGCGAATGGCGTACGCTCGCACTTATGCTGAGCGGGTACTGTCACGCCTGCCGTAAGCCACGGCTGATCCATGTACTGCCGTAACGGGGAGGTTCAATGCCTAGCGTTCTGATTGCTGACGACCACGCCATGGTGCGGACCGGCCTGAGGCATTACCTCGAACAGGACCGCGCGATAGAGAAAATCGGCGAGACCGGCACCGGCGCAGAAACGCTGCAACAGCTGCGCGAGGACCGCTGGGACCTCGTGATCCTGGACATCAATATGCCGGACCGCAGCGGCATCGACATCCTGCGGCACATACGCTCCGGGCACCCGGAAACCCGGGTGCTGGTCATGAGTGGCTTCGCCGAGAAGCAGTACGCCATCAACGTGCTGCGCGCAGGTGCCTCGGGGTATCTGGCGAAGGACCAGGCCCCCGAAGAGTTCATGCGGGCCGTGCACACGGTGCTGGCCGGCCGGCGGTTCGTCAGCGCAACCCTGAGCGAGATGCTGGTGACGGCGCTGGACGAGCCGACTGATCAGCCGCTGCATGCGTCCCTGTCGCAGCGCGAATTCCAGATCCTGTGCAAGCTTGCAGTCGGTCGCTCCGTGTCAGAAATTGCCCAGGAGCTGTTCATCAGCGTCAAGACCGTCAGCACCTACCGTGCCCGGGTGCTGGAAAAGATGAATCTTGATACCAACGCTGACCTGACCACGTACGCACTTCGCAACGGACTGGTGCAGTGAGCTAAGTGAAGGCGGCGTCGGTACTCGCTGACATTTCTGCAGGTTCGGTGCCGGCACCGAATGCCGCGCCGCATCATTATTCTTTGTATCCAGATGAAAGCGAGGACAGCGCCGCCCGGCCGGGCTGCATAACGGTGAGTCGCGATGAACGTTGCGAGCCTAAGGATCATGCCCCCTAATCCAGCGCTGCGTGTTCTGCTCGTCGAGGATTCCTCACTGCTGGCGGCGCGGCTGTCGGAGCTCATCCGCCGTCTGCCGGATGTCGACCTGATCGATACCGTGCAGACCGAGACTGACGCCGTCAGTCGTATCAGCTCCGCCCTGCCCGACGTTCTGATCCTCGACCTGCATCTGCGCAGCGGCTCGGGATTTGGCGTGCTGCGCTCGCTGGCGCGCGAGAAGTCGGCACCGCGTCCCAAGGTCATCATCCTCACCAACTTCGGCCTGCCCGAGTACCGGCGCGAGGCGGAGACCTTCGGTGTCGAGGCCTTCCTCGACAAGTCCCGCGACTACTTCCGGCTCCCGGCGCTGCTGCAGGACTTCGCCAAGGAGCGCTCCGGGGACGAGGCAACCTAGCTTCAGCCGGCGGCGGGCACAGCCTCGGCGGGCGCCTCGGACGCCAGGATCCGCTCCAAGGGCAGACGCACCTCGATCTCGGTGCCGCGCTCCGGACGTCGCGTGATGTGCCACTGGCCGCCGAAGCCGCTGGCGCGGTGACGCATCGAGGCGAGCCCGTGAGAGCGCAGTGCGCGCCGCCGGTCGAGCGGCAGGCCCACGCCATCGTCCCTAACCGTGAGCACCAGCCAGTCCTCGCGCGCCTCTATTGAGACCTCGACGTTCTTCGCCTGCGCGTGCTTGAGAATGTTCGTGAGCGATTCCTGCACAATGCGGAATATCGCGATCGAGGCCTCCGGGGTCAGCCGCAGCTCCTCCTCGGGATAGCGCTCGATGCAATTGAGCCCTGCGCGCCCGCAGGAATCAGACACCTGCCAGCGCAGCGCCGAGAACAAGCCGAGATTGTCGAGCAGCGTCGGGCGCAGGTTCTCCACTACGCGGCGCTTGAGCTCGACACCCTCCTGCAGCGCATCGTGAACCCGCTTGAACTGAGCCTGCACCCCAGGATCGGTGCTTGCCACCTTCTCCTCCAGCCACGAGAGGTCCATGCGAGCCGCCACGAGCAGGCCGCCGAGTTCATCGTGGAGCTCCCGCGACAGCGCCGCGCGTTCCTTTTCGGCGACCAGCTGCAGCTGCGTCGACAGGTCGGAGAGGTCCTCGGTGCGTCGCTTTACCACCCGCTCGAGCTGCGCTTCGCGCTCCGCGGATTCCTCCACCTCCTGTTCCTTGGAGTACATGTAGCGCAGCACCAGACGGCGCAGGAACCAGACCAGCGACAGGCTCAAGAGCAGCGCACCGCTGCTGATCGCCAGGTTGAGCCAGCGGTCGGTGCGCCACGAGCGGCTGGCCTCCAGCATGTCGTCCGTCTCGGCGGCCTGGATGCGCTCCACGCGATCTGCGATCTGCGTCATCGTGCGCTGACCAAAGTCGGTCCTGATCAGCGAGATTGCGGCGCTGCGCCCCCGGTCACGATAAAGATCAATGGTCTCGGTCATCTCCTGCAGCTTCGTGCGGCTGAGCTTCACGACCTCATCGACGTTGGAGCGTACCTCCTCTTCTGCGCCGGTGAACGCCTCGGTGAGCCGCGAGAGTTTCGCGGGCAGCTGTGCGACGCCCTCTTTATAGGGGCCGAGGTACGTCTCGTTTCCCACCAGGATGTAGCCACGCTGGGCACTCTCAGCCTCGCTGAGCGTCTGCAGCACGTCCCCCAGCGCGTGTTCCCGCTCGGCCGCGGTCTCCACCCGCCGCGTCGCAGCGGCGAGCTTCTGCTGACCAGACTCGGCGGCCACAAACAGGCCGATCACGGCCGCGAGAAGCAATCCGACGACGATCAGCTGGCGCGCGGCAGTACTCACGGTATGAGTACCGGGCGTGGTGCCGGGTCCGGGTGGTGCGAGTGGGACCGGGAGCAGCGCTTCAAGCAGATTTCCCCGATGGCGGTTGCCGACGACCCGCATGATAGCGTGCCGCAGGGACTTGCAGCCTCAGAGCCGCGGCAACTCCCCGCTGGCGGGCAGCGCCCCACCGTCGTCCTCCCACCGCTGGGCATCCGCGTGGCGGGCCTCGCGCATGAGATGCTGGGGGCGGTGCCGCAGGTAGATGCGCCCGCCTAACACGAGCGCGCCGATCAACAGGACGGCAGGCATCTGCATTGCGGAAGCGCAACCGCGGGAAGAAAATGCAGACGCGTCTCGGGCATGACCGGGGGGTCGGTATCAGCCGTGGGGGTTGACGCGTCCGCCGGCGCAGTTATGCGCCCAAACCATGAGCTGTGTGCGCCGCGGCTCATCCACGCGGGGATTCCGTGGGGCGCGCTGGCGGGCTCACCGCCACGAGCATGCTCGAGAGGTCCTCGGCGTGCTCTTCCTCCTTGGCCAGGATCTCCTGGAGCATGCGCTTGGTGGTCGGGTCGTCTGCTCCGATGAAGGCGATCATTTCCTTGTAGGAGTCGATCGCTACGCGCTCAGCCACCAGGTCCTCCCGGATCATCTCGTTCAGGGAGTTGCCAGCCACGTACTCGGCGTGGCTGCGCTCGGCAAGCCCACGCGGATCGAAGTTCGGCTCACCATCCAGCTGCACGATGCGGGCCGCGATCATGTCCGCATGCGCCTGTTCTTCCAGCGCGTGGGTGCGAAATTCCTCCTTGACGGACTCGGCATTGATGCCGCTTGCCATGAAGAAGTGCCGCCGGTAGCGCAGCGTGCAGACGATCTCCGTGGCGAGCGCCTCATTCAGCAGACGCAACACGGTCTCCCGATCGGCCGCATAGCTCTCGGTGACCGCACCCTTCTCTATGTGCTGGCGAGCCCGCTGCCGCAGGGTTGCGATGCTGCTGAGCTCGATGGCCTCGTGAATGCCATCAGCGCGTGCGCTACTTTGGTCGGTCATGTTAAATCCTGTCCGTTAGTCCTTTGAACGCACGGTGCGCGGCCGCCGCCGCGTCAGTGCCCAGCGTCCGATGAATTGCAGCAGCCCGGGCCGCATCATCGCGGCGGTGAGTGCAGTCGAGGCCAGGGCGCGCGGGGTTAAGTGACCCAGGATCCAGCGAAACGTGGCGCTGCGCGGAAAGCCCGTAGTGCTGGGCCCCGCGCTCGCCCGCAGCGACTGGCGCAGCTCCTCGCGATCACGCTCCAGGGTGAGGCGTGCGGCCGCGGCGCGTAACTCCTGAGCGGAACTCATGCGTCCCCCACCTGCGGGCGATCCAGCAGCTCCTCGAGCAGCCGCCGATCCTTGTGCCACTCACGTGCGGTCTGCTCGAGCAGGGGTGCCGAGTTCGCCTGTACGCGGCGCAAGCGCAGCAGGGCGACAGCCGCCACCAGCAGCGCCCCCGCAATGAGGCCGCCGATCACCCATAACCGCGCCGGCGTGTCCCAGGCCGCGGCAATCGCCAGTGCACACGCCAGGGCGGCCGCCAGGAAAACCCCTATCCCCAGGATCGCGGCGGCAAGCAGCTGCCGCCGCAGATCCTGGGAGCTCAGACTCAGGTCACTCGCGATCAGGTCCGCGTACGCACCGGCGTGGCGTACTGCGATCGAGGCCGTTGCTGAGAGGCGATCCATCATGGCGCGGGGTTCTCCGGGCTAGCGCCGCGAAGACAGCAGAAACCCCACCGCGACACCGGCGAGCGCTGCGATGCCAATGGCCTCCCAGGGCTGGTTGCGCACGTAGCGATCGCTCGCATCGAAGGCTTCCTTGGCCTGACGCTGCACCTGGTCCGCTCCCGAGGCGATGGTCTTCTTGGTCGAGGCGACCGCAGCGGCTACCTTCGAGCGCAATCGCTTGACCTCCGGGTCCGCGGCGTCGCCGACGCGGTCGATGAGATCCTCGACGTCCGCAATGAGGTTCTGCACTTCATCGCTGGCGGCGGCACCCACCTGATGCACCTTGTCACGGGCCGCACCCTTGCCGGCACGAAAACCCTGGTCGAAGTCTTTTGCTGTTGCTTCCACGTTCATTCTCCTCAGGTTGCGGACCCGTGTTAGGTCCGGCTGTCACGATGTTCGTTAGCGCTGCAGTGTCGGCGAGAAAGCTTGGCCGGTCGGTCGGGGCCGGTGCAGAGGCGGTGTAGGACTGCGGCTACATTCGTCCCTGCCTCCGCCACCTACCCGAGGTTGGCGGCCGCAAACTCCCAGTTGATCAGTTTGTCCAGCACCGCCTGCACATAGTCCGGACGGCGATTCTGGTAATCGAGGTAATAGGCGTGCTCCCACACGTCCAGTGTCAGCAGCGGACGCAGATGTGAGGGCAACGGATCCTCGCCGTTGGCAGTCTTTATCACCCGCAGCTTCTCGCCATCGAGCACCAGCCACGCCCAGCCCGAGCCGAACTGACTGACCGCGGCGGCGGCGAATTCCTTTTTGAACGCGCCCACATCACCGAAAGAGTCCTTGAGCTTCCTGTGCAGCGTCGAGGGAATCTCACCCTCTACCTGTGGTGTCAGGCAGTGCCAGTAGAACGTGTGGTTCCAGGCTTGCGCGGCGTTGTTGAAGACTTCGGCCTGCTCGGGCTTTCCCGCGGTATGCAGGATGAGCGCCTCCAGGCTCAGCTGCGCCAGCGGCGTTCCGCCCACCAGGGCGTTGAGCTTGTCGACGTAGGCCTTGTGATGCTTCTCGTAATGGAACGATAGCGTCTTGGCTGAGACGACCGGCTCAAGCGCGTTCAGCGAGTACGGCAACGGCGGTAACACGTGAGGGGCCGCGCTGTGATCACTGTCCGCTTCCGGGCTCGCGCCAGCGGCGATTGGGTTCGGGGACTGTCCCCCGCGAGATACTGACTGGCTGTGGGTGCTCGAAGACATGGTGGTCGCGCTCCTGGGTAGTGTCGATCGATGCTGACCTGATCCGCACGCGGGATCTGTCGGTCATTTACTCCATTTTCGGCCGCCGCGGGTGCGCTGTAACCGAACTGCAACCGGGCGGCGCCCGTAGGACGGCACCGACGTGCGCGGCGGACCCGCCTGACGCACGCTCGGGGCCCTCGCCGCCTTAAGCTTCAGCCGCGGCTTGCGTACCGTACCCTCAGCGATCCGAGGGGCCGACTACCGGAGAACCCATGACACAAGCAGCATCCGTATCCAAGCTCGCCGCTGTGCGTTCCGCGCGAGCCCGCAACAGCGAGCTCGCCGGCCAGCTTCGCGCCGCCGCCGTTGACGGGGACGACGCACGCATTACCCGCCTGCTCGCCGAACTGCTGCGCTGCAAGGGGCTATCGCGCGGCCAACGCATTGCGCTGCAGCAAAAAGCCCTCGTGAGCCTGGTGCAATCGCTGCGCTCCGCCGCCCTCAATGACGACCTGACGGGTCTGCAGAATCGCCGCGGCTTCAGCCAGAGCGGTACACGACTTCTGGACCTCGCGGCGCGCGACGAGGAGGCGGCACACCTGCTGTGCTTCAGTATCGACAACCTGGAACGCCTGTACGACACCCTCGGCGCGCCAGCCGCCCAGATCGTGGTTCGACAGACGGCCAACCTGCTGCGCGACCTGTTCCCGAACTACGGGGTCTATGAGGTGCTCGGGCGAATCGGGCACGATGAGTTCGCCGCCGTCACCACCTGCCGTGAATACCCGTCCCGCGAGGCCGTGATAGCCCGTCTGCGCGCCTCGCAGCAGCGTACCCCGGCCCTTGCGCTCAGCGTCGGCATCGCACGCTTCGACCCCACCGATCCCATGAGCATCGATGAGCTGCTCGAGGAAGCGCGCCGCGACATGAACCAGCCGGCGAGCCAGCTCGGATTCGGCGCAGAGATGCGGCGCCTGGGGATGAGCAGCCTCGCGCCACAAGGCGTCTAGCCGATCATGCCGGGGCGCGCGGGCAGCAGCCCGGCAGTCGCTCACTCCATCGCGGCGTAGACGGCCTGCGCCTGATCGAGCTCCCTTAGGACTGCGGCCTTTTCGGCCTCCGAGTTCCAGTCCGGATACGCGGCGGTCACCTGGCGCAGATGCGTGATCCAGGTCCTGAAGAAAGTGGCGTCCCCGGGGGAGCGCGGCTTCTGACCCGCGACAGTGAAGTAGACCGGGCTCGTGGTGGCATACACGAAGTTGTCGAGCACCGGATATTCGGCGTGCGCCGTGAAGGCACGCAGCAGGCACCAGCCGCTGTGCTCGATAAGGACGCTGCCGCTGACCTCGACCGACTCACCGGGCCTGCCCGCTCGCAGTTCCCGCGCCACGCGACCGTTGCATACCACCTGCATGTGCTCTATAGGCACGATCGCATGCATGCGCGCCGAGAAGTGCACGAGCCGCGCAGAGTCCAGATCCACGAACGCCCCCGGAGCCGCACGGTCGATCGAGAAGTCGAGCAGCGGCCCGTTGGTCGCGAACGTGCGCCCGGCGCGCAGCGACGCCAGCCATGCCTCGCTGCTCAGGGCCCCGTCCGGGACCGATGCATAGACGCGATTCAGGCCAACCGGGCCGCGCAGCGTCGCGTAGTCAGCCATGGCGTCGGTGCCGCCAGCGGCCGGCAGGTGAAAGCCGAGATTCAGGAGCCGGTACCACACAGAGGCGGTCGCCTGGTGGTCGGCGAAGGAGACAATCTCCATGTAGTCCACCTTGCCGAGTGCCACATCGACCGGTAACTCATCCGCGTCGGTGTGCGCCGGGTGAGTCAGGGGCTGCGGCTCCTCCTCGAAGGGATGCACGTAGCCCACGAGCGCCCCCTGCGCGTGTGCCATATCGGCGACGTCTGCGTTGGTCGGCGACAGGCTCGCAGCGGCGGTATTCGGATAGCCCGCGTACCCGGGCAGCAGGATGTTGCCCTGGATCGCCAGCAGACCCAGGTGGCCCCAGTAGCTGGTGTGGAACTCCTGGCCGTGCACGATCAGGGTGGTCGGGGTCGAGGCTGCATCCACTCCCCTGCCGCTATAGGCGATATCGGGAATCCGCTGCTCCTTGTTGACGATGAGATCCTGGACGATATCCAGATCCTCTGCCTGCGCCTGGAGGACCAGGTGGGCCGGAGTGTTGCGGTAGTGTCCGCCGTAGTTCATGTGCACGTGCACGTCCGCGCTGACCCAGCGGCGGTCGGCACCGTCCTTCCAGGGCACCGAGTCGAGCGTCGCGCCGACGTCGCTCACTTCGCCGGCCCGCACCTCGACCTGGCGGCGCACCGGCGTGCGGGCCGGACCCTTCATCATTTCCACCGACACCCGGCCCGGGGGCACCTGCAGGGTGTCCTGACCGCTGGTGTGGAAATAGCGCGCCTCGAAGGGATGCTCGTTGCGGTCGAACTCCGCGTGGTGCATCCAGGCTCCCGCGGGGGCGTAGCTGCGGCCGTTGGCGGCAGTGACCGCGATCCGTGCCGGGGTCAGGGCGCCTGATTCGTCCCTCACAGCGAGGTGGATCGTGCCCACCGGCCCGCGATAACGGCGCTCGGTCACGCGCAGCTCGCGTGAATCGCCTCCCGGGATGCGCAGCAGACGCAGCTGGGTGTCGCCGCCACGGTTGGAAATGGACGCAATCTGCGTGCCATCCGGCGACCAGCGCGGTCCGGTCTCGTCCCAGTCGCCATAGCTCACCGGGAAGGGCTCGCCTCCCGCGCCCGGCATGAGCCACAGCTGCAGGGAGTTGCGACCCAGATAGGAGCTGTACACGATGCGCCGGCCGTCTGGGGAGAAGTCCGGACGGGCCTGCCAGTTGGTTTCCTCGTAGCGCAGCTCGCGGGCCGCGGCACCCGGGGTGGCCGCCATCTGCCAGATCCCGCCCGTGCCATGGATGCGGTCGCGGTTGGAAACAAATACCACGGCCGTGCCGTCCCGGGTCCAGGTCGGGTTGATCTCGTGATCGTAGGAACTGTAGTAGTAGCGCGGCAGCGCGCTCCTGTTCTCGCCCGTCAGGCGCGTTACGCCCGCCAGGGACCCATCGCGGAACTCGGCGACGAACAGGTGGAAGTGTCGGTGGTAGGCGGTGGAGGTGTAGACAATGCGCTTGCCATCTGGTGACCAGCGCGGCTCGAGGTTGACCGCAGCGTCGTGTGTGAGCGCGTGACTCTGCCCGCTGGCGAGATCCAGAAGCCACAATTCCAGCACCTCCCCGGTTCCCGAGGTGTAGAGGATGTAGCGCCCATCGGGCGACCAGTCCGGCTGGTAGTCGTAGCCGCTGCCATCGGTGAGCTGCTGAGCGGTGGTGGAGTCCACTCTCTGGCGCCACAAAGAGCCGCCCATGGAGAACACCACCTCGCGCGAATCCGGCGACCAGGCAACGCTGCTCGGACCGCTGGTCAGCTGCGGCAGGAACATCTCGTGGTAGTAATAAGAGTGGGGAAGGTCAATGAGCGCTGCCGGGGCCCCGAGGAGCTGCGGCTCACCGGCCACCGCGAGCAGCGTGGTGAGAGCCAGGAAGCGCAGTGCGAGCCTCATGAATGCTGCGCGGCAAGGCATGCGGGGTCCAGATCGGCTCCCCGCGGCATACACGGCGGCCGCACCTGCTGGGACGTACCGCACGGCCTGCCTACTCGTCGGTACTGCGCCGACCACGCCTCACCCGGCGGTCCGGCTGCGTGATGCCCCGTCGCATGCCGGTCTCCTCTTCCTCGCGCCGCGGGCCCTCGCGCCGGTCGGCGTATTTGCGATAGGCACACCGACAGGTGGCGGGCGTGGCGCAATCATTCAACGGAAGTCGGGGCGCATCAGCTCCCAGGAAGCGCTTGCCCTTCAGAGCCCTTGCCGCCTCGCAACCGCCCCCGCCGGTGACGACGGAGACGGCGGCCCAGCGTGTTCCGCCCGGTTTGCTCATAACACCTCACGCTACCGTCCCCGTGTTGAGGGTGCAACCTCCACTTAGCCGTCACGCGCGCAGCAATCCGCGTCGCGCCGCTGGTAAGCTGCCGTCCGCCCCCGAAATCACCCAGGACCCGTCGCGTGCGAGCCGAATACCCCAACGTGGAGCAGCTGTTGCGGGCCAAGACAACCGACACGCCGGTCGTCTGCCTGTTCCCCAAGCGCGTCCGTGCCGCTGCCCAACAGTTCCGCCGCGGCTTCTCGGGGGAGGTCATGTATGCAGTCAAGGCCAACCCCGATCCGGCGGTGATCGGCTGGCTCATCGAGGCCGGCATCGAGTCCTTCGACACCGCATCCTTGTCTGAAATCGAACTGGTCAGGAAGGCGTTGCCAGGCGCGCGCTGCTCGTACAACCATCCGGTCAAGCCGCGCGCCTCCATCGCCGCGGCCTACAAGAACTTCGGCATCCGCGATTACGTGGTCGACCACGTCGCGGAGCTGGACAAGGTGTTTGAGGAGATCGGGCACGACATCGTGGTGCAGGTGCGCGTGGCAACCCCGAACCCGAGCGCCAGAGTAAGCTTCAACGAGAAGTTCGGCGCCACGCCGGAGGCGGCCGCTCGCCTGCTGCGCCTGGTGTCCGAGCGCGGCGCGACGCCGGCGCTGACGATGCATGTCGGGTGGCAGACCATCGACCCGGAGGCCTTTGCCGCCGGGGTGCGGCTGCTGGCGGAGATCTCCGACGGCGTCGGCGTGTACCCGGAGTACCTGAACGTCGGCGGCGGCTTTCCGAGCCTGCTGATGCCCCCCGGCATGCAGCTGACGCAGTTCTTCGATGCGATCGACGGCGCGCACTCCTCGTCCCCGAGCGTCGCGAGCGTACCGTTGCGCTGTGAGCCCGGCAGCGCGCTCGTGACCACCGGTGGCGCGGTCCTTACCCAGGTGCTGCTCGTCAAGGAGCACGCGCTCTACCTGAACGACGGTATCTATGGGGCGCTGGCGGAGCTTCTGCACTCCAAGTTCCAGCCCCCCACGCGCGTCTATCGCCGTGATGGCGAGCTGCGGACCGGCGCACCGCGCGAGTTTCGGATCTTCGGCCCCACCTGCGACTCATTCGACGTGAGCCCCGTGCCGTTCCGCGTCCCGGCTGATACCGCCGAGGGCGACTGGCTCTTCCTCGAGTCGATGGGTGCCTACTCGGCGCAGCTGATCACGGACTTCAACGGCCTGGGCGCGCACGAGTTCGCGGTCCTCGATCCCTAGCAGCGCCGCGCCGCTCAGCCCGAGGGCGCGTCCTGCACGCGACCTTTCCACCTGCCGCCACGGCCCCGTGCGTACTGCACAGCCGAGTGCAGCACTGCGCCGAGATAGAACAGTGCTATCAGCGGCAGAGCCAGGCACCACCACGGCGGCAGTGCATAGAAGCGCACCATGGGCAGGTAGCACAGGCTCATCAGCGCCAGGGCCAGGGCGCCGAGACCCACCGTCACCGGGTTACCGGTGAACAGCAGCACCAGCGGCGCCAGGTACGTGCACAAGAGGCCGAGCACCGTTGCCAGAAGCAAAAGGTAGGAGTGCCCGAGCTGGCTGAAGGCGGTGCGCGAGATCATGGCGCCGATCTCGCCCGCGCTACCGTAGACCCTAAGGCTGCGCGTCCCGGGTGATAAACCGAGCCAGATGCGGCCACCGGCATCCTTGACCGCCCGCGCCAGCGCGCAGTCGTCGATGATGCGCGTGCGGATCGCTTCGATTCCTCCGATGCGCGCAAGCATCTGCGGTCGGATGAGGATGCAGCCCCCCGCCGCCCCGGCCGTGCCAGCCGCCGGGGCAGCGATCCAGCGCGGCGGGTAGAGCTTGAAGAAGAAGAACACGAAGGCGGGAATGAAGAGCCGCTCTGCCGCAGTGGCCGTGGACAGTCGCACCATGTGCGACACCAGGTCCCGGTTCTGCCTCTCCGCGTGCCCCACCAGCGAGTCGATGCTGCCGCGTTCGTGACGGATGTCCGCGTCGGTGAACAGCAGGTAGTCGGGAGTGAATGGCGCGGCCGCCGCGATCCCCTGCGACAGCGCCCACAGCTTCCCCGTCCACCCCGGCGGCAGTGGCGCGCCGCGGATGACGCTGAGGTGCGGCGCAAATCCGCCGCAGCTGGCCGCCCCGAGCGCAACTTCCGCAGTGCCGTCGGTGCTGCCATCATCCACAACGATCACGTGCACGAAGCCGGCGAAGGATTGTGCACCCAGGGAGGCAACAGCCGCGCCGATGGCGGGCGCCTCATCGCGCGCCGGGATCACGACCACGACCCTTCTGGGGCTCGCGGGCGTCTGAGGTCCCGCCACGATGTAGGGAGCGAGACGCCAGAATCCCCCGCGGGCAAGCAGAAGGTAGCTCCAGATGAGGAGCGGGATGGCAGCGATGAGGTAGGCAGTCAAGCAGGCAACTCGGATCTCTCAGGGGCGTTGGGCGCGCAGCCTTACTACCAAACCGCCCTTCCCGCCGCAACGACAGCTGAGACTTGGGCGCATCCCCGGGGGACACATCCGGAACGGCGGGCGCTCAGACGGGCATACTTACGCAGCGACCTGTGAGGCGGCACCTATGCGAGTAATTGACCGGGACGAGATCGCCCGACGACTGACTTACGATGCCTGCATCCGCCTGGTGCGCGAGGCCATGGTCAGCTTCTCCGGCGGCCGGACGCGCCAATTGTTGCGTTCCATCATCCCGCTGGCCCACGGACACATCTTCGGTGTGATGCCAGGCGCCCTGGGGGAGGATGCTGCCTTTGGCGCCAAGCTGATCAGCGTCTACCCGGAGAATTTCGCCAACGGCCGCCAGTCGCACCAGGGGCTGGTCGTCCTCTTTGAACCTGCGACCGGGGAGCCGGTCTGCGTGCTGCACGCGGGCGAAATTACCGCCATCCGCACCGCCGCAGCGAGCGCCGCTGCCACGGCGGCGCTGGCGCGCCCCGAGGCGCACCGTCTCGCGATCCTCGGGTACGGGGAACAGGCCGTCACGCACGCGCGAGCCCTCGCCCGGGTGCGCAGCCTCACGACAGTCGGCGTCTGGGGCCGTTCACCAGAGCGGGCGGCCGCATTCTGTGAGCGCATGCAGGCGGAGCTCGGGTTGCCCTTCCGCAGCGTCCCTGATGCGGCGGCGCTCGTCCGTGACGCCGACATCGTCTGCACCGTCACTGCCTCCCCGGAACCGGTCCTGAAAGGCGCCTGGGTGCGCCCCGGCACCCATATTAACGTGGTCGGTTCGGGCGTGGCCGGACCGGCCGAAATCGATAACGAGCTCGTGGTGCGCTCGCGCTTCATCGTCGACAGCCGCGAGGGGGTCCTCAAGCAGGGCGCGGAGTTCCTGCGCGCCAAGGCTTCCGGTGCGATCGATGATGCGCACATCGTCGCGGAGATCGGCGAGGTGTTCGCGGGAACGATCCCGGGGCGGCAATCCGCGTCCGACATCACGATTTATAAGTCACTCGGCCATGTGGTCCAGGACCTGGCATGCGCGTGGGCGCTCTACACCGGCGCCGGCCTGCCCGCGCCTGCTGCCAGCGCAAATCCGTAGCGCACCTGCGCCATGCGGACGAGGCGCGGGCACCGCCACGGGGCATAGACTGCCACCGGAATGTCCATGGAGCCTCGAACGTGACCACAACCGCGCTGGAGACACTCGCCGCTCAGGTTCAGCAGCTGCTCGACATCGAGCAGATCAAGCAGCTGAAGTACCGCTACTTCCGCTTTTTCGACACGGCCGATATCGAGGGAATCGCCACGGTGTTTCACCCGGACGTGACGCTCGATGTGAACGGGGGCATCTATCGCTTCCGCGTCGAGGGGCGCGAGAAGTACTTGGACATGGTGCGCGAGGGAGCACACGCGGACATGATCATGCAGCACAACGGCCACCATCCGGAGATTGAAATACTCTCGCAGACCGAGGCGCGCGGCGTCTGGTACCTGCAGGACAGCGTATGGGAGTTCCGACGCAAGCTGCACATCACCGGAGCTGCGCTGTACCGCGACCGATACGTCAAGGTCGGCGGCTCCTGGCTGATCAGGGAGATCCAGTTCGAGCGTATCCACGAGATCGTGGAACCGATCGAGCGGGCGCCCAACGTGACGTTCAGCTACCTCGCCGAGCACGGCAAGAAGCTGCCCCCGGGCGACCTGCCCGCCTATCGCAAGGAATGACGGGGCGGAGCGAAGCTCCGCCGCCGCAACGCCGCCCGAACCCGGAGAACACGATGCTCAAGGTGATGACACTGTTTCTCAAGCGTCCCGACCTGACGCGCGCTCAGTTCCGCGACTACTACGAGGGACATCACGTGGCGATGGGCCTGGCAGCGAACAAGTACTTCGGCTTCACCAAGTACGTGCGCAACCACGTGGTGGCCGCCAGCGCCTCCCCTCCTGCGCGGCCCTTCCCGGAGTTCGACTGCTTCAGTGAGTACACCTTCCGCGACGTGGACGCGGCGGTCGAAGCGCAGAAGTTCATGCTCACACCCGGTGGCAAGGCGCTCGCCGACGACGAGCTGAACTTCCTCGACATGAGCTACCACCCCTCATTCGGCAGCGCCGAGACCCTCGTGGCGGGCATGCCGCGCGGGGTCGACGCCGGCACCACGCGCAAGTGGGCGCTCGTCATCGCGCGCGGTGAGGGCAGCGACGCCCCAGGATTCCTCAAGTCCGTGGAGGCGTTCGCGCGCAGGTTCGCGCAGGAGCATCCCGAGTCCTTCGTGCGCCTGGTTCTCGATGCGCCCCTCGATGGTCCCGCCGGCCGTCCGCCCTTCGATGCCATCCTGTCGCTGTGGCCCAGGGCCGGGGTCACGCAGGCGCCGGCGGCGTTTCGTTGGCAGCAGGCCAGGGACCGGGCCCTGGTGCTCGCGCTCGAATCCCTCGAAGCGGCCCCGGAGACGCTCGGGATTTAGGCACGCGCTGAATCTTGCAGTGGCGAGTGAGGCGCCACCACCGCAGCTCATCAGGCCTTGGTCGCGCCGAAGACCAGCTTTGCCTGCAGGTGGCGCGACATCAGCCGCGAGCAGAAGGCGAGTACCTTGTTCAGGCGGCCGGCGACGACGCCCGGCTTGTGCGCGAACAGCGCCTCAAGACCGATGCGCGCCACTTCCGCGGGCGCCAGAACGGTGTGCCGCACCGCGGCCGGAGCCTGATACCCGGAGGCGCCGGCGAAACCAGTGTCCATGAGCCCCGGCGAGAGCACCGTCACCCCGACGCACGGGGCGAGTTCGACATGCAGTGCTTCACCCAGGGAAAGCACGAACGCCTTGGCTGCGCCATAGGCAGCGGTCATGGGCGTTGGCTGGAACGCCGCGGTGCTGCCGACGAGCAGGATCAGGCCCTTGCCGCGCGCCGCCATGCCCCGGCCTAAGAGCAGCGCCAGCTCGGTCAGCGTAACGACATCCAGCTGCAGCATGGCGCGCAGGCGCTCCGGGTCCTGCTCGATGAACAGACTTCCTAGGCCCGACCCCGCGTTGTTGATGAGGATCTCCGGCTCTATTCCTGTCCGGGCCAGCCTTTGCTGCAGGGCAGTGGCGCTGCCGGGTTGCGACAGGTCGAGCACCTCGACAATCGCCCGGATCCCCCAGCGCTTCCCGAGATCGGCCGCGAGCTCCAGCATCGGTGTCTCCCGCCGCGCGACCAGGACGAGATTGATGCCGCGCGCCGCGAGCCCGCGAGCCAGCTCGGCCCCGAGGCCGCCCGAAGCCCCCGTGACCACAGCCCAGGGTGCATCTGCTACAGACATGACACTTTCTCCTGATGGGTTCGCGACACTTCAGTACGCGCACTGAACTGAAGCGTCGCCGGCTGCGCCTCACGCGGGCCTGCATGGGCATCGGCCGCATATTGCCGCCGATCTCAACAAACGTCGCTAGGCGTTGGGCTACGGACCAAGCGGCCACCCGGTCGCGCGCTGCGCCATGCTTGCCGGGCAACCAACCGGCTACGGGTCGCGGTGACAGGGGCCAGTGGCAGGACCAGCTGCGTGCGCTGGATGCGGGTTTCGATCACCACCTGACAAAGCCCATCGGGCCGCATGAGCTCGAGCGCCTGATGAAGTCGACACGCAATGAGTGCCCCGACGCCGTCTTGGCGCGCAAGCCTGCCTGACCCGAGCCCGGGCCGCCAGAGTGTGGAATTCAGCCATCGGTTTAGCCACGCGGCGGCGGCCGCGCGCCTGCCCGCCCCCAACTTGCTTAATCGCGCGGGATATTCCATCGTCGGTTGCATCAAGGGTCGAGCAGTCAGCTACAACATGATGGCGGGCTCTGGACATGACTGACCTCGTTGCCGCAAGCGTCTTCTTCCTGGCTATCCATCTGTTCGTGTCCGGGACGCGCCTGCGAGACGCGCTGGTGCAGCGCCTCGGCGAGCGGGCCTATCGAGGCGCATTCTCGGTGGCCTCCCTCATCGGCCTAGTCTGGATAATCCATGCGTATCGGCACGCTCCTGCCGTGGTCCTCTGGAGTCCGCCGCCTGGCATGCGCCCGCTCGCCCTGGCGCTGGTGTTCATCGCCTTCCTGCTGGCTGTGATCGGACTGGCGACACCGAGCGTGACTGGCGTCGGCCTGGAGTCCAAGCTGACCGGACAGGACACGACGTCCCTGATCCGCGGGGTGACCCTAATCTCGCGCCATCCATTTCTCTGGGGCGTAACCGCGTGGGCCGTGGCACATCTGCTTGAGAACGGTGACCTCGCATCCCTGGTACTGTTCGGTTCGCTGCTGCTCCTGGCAGTTAGCGGCACCATGAGCATCGACGCGAAGCGAAGGCGCGTGTATGCGGATGGCTGGTCGCACTTTGCCCGGGCAACCTCGAGCTTTCCGTTCGTTGCCATCGCCGGTGGCAGGAACAGTCTCAGCTCGGCACTGCGGGAGATCGGGATCATACGGCCGCTGATCGCCATCCTTGCCTACGTACTGGTCTACTATTTTCACGGGCGGCTATTCGGTGCCCCACTCACCTGAGAGAACACCCGGGTCGCGGTGACGATATTCGCGTCCTAAGGCATCACCACCGCGTGCCCAGGACCCGAGCGCCGGCGGAGAGCTTCCCTGCCTCCTACACGACTTCGGGGCCCTGCGGGCGTAGCGGACCGTCGCGATCCAAGGGAGACTGGCGCAGCGCCATGCTGCGGCGACCTGCACTTCCCGAGGCGAGCGATGCTCACTTAGCGCATGACGAATCCGCTCCACAAACCTCGGTCACGCCCTGACCCAGCGCCGCCGGCTGCCGGTCTGGCTGAGCACATCCTGCAGAACATCGAGACAGTGGTGGACCTGCAGCGACGGGAGTGGTCATCAATGCCCGCGTCGCAGCGACATCTCGAAGCGGTCTCACGGGTGATCGGCCGCCCCGGATACCTGGTCGTGGTCGTGGGATTCATTGCGGTCTGGACCGGGTTCAACTACCTCGCGGCCCGCGCGGGAGGCCCGGCCTTCGATCCGCCACCATTCGCATGGCTCGAAGGCCTGCTGACGGCGATCGCGCTCCTGACCACGACCGTCATCCTGATCGCGCAGAACTACCAGACCAAGCTCGAGCGGCAGCGGGCGCACCTGGACCTGCAGGTGAATCTTCTGACGGAGCAAAAGGTCACCAAGCTCATTCACCTGCTCGAGGAACTCAGGCGCGATCTGCCCATGGTGCACGATCGCGCCGATGCGCAGGCCGACGCCATGCAGCAGCATGCCGATACCGCCCGCGTAGTCAGCGCAATTGAAGATGTCGGTCTGGCGGATCGCTCTCCCAAACAGCCGTGAACGAACCGGTTCGGGTCCGGAGTATGATCAGCAGGTAAAGGAGCGTCGCATGAAACCGCATAGCTGGCTGCTCGCCACCGCATTGATCATCGGCTGGGGCGTTTGCGATGCCCAGGACATGGCAGCACCGCCGCATCCCTCTGCCACTTCTGAACACAGCGCCGCGGACAGCGCCCACGCGGCTGCGCTGGAGGCGAGGCAAGCCGCACGTAAGGCGGCTCAGGCCGCGAAACTGGCTGCTAAGAGCGCCGGGCAGGCCGTTACTGAGGCCTCGCAGACGGCGGCTCAAACGGCGGATCGCGCGGCTCACAGGGCCGACACGGCGGCAAAACGCGCCGAGCAGAAGACCGCTGAAGCTGCCGCGAAGGCCAGCACCGACACCCAGGATGCAGCACGAGCGGCCGCGGAGGCCGCTAGAAAGGCGGCCGTCGCCACCGCGGACGCGGCCCAGAAGGCGGCGCTTTCTGCCAGGGAAGCGGCCGACTCGAGTAAGGAGGCGGCACGCGAGGCGGCCGCCGAGGCCCGGCAGGCAGCGCAGAAAGCCTGGGAGGCGACCCGGGACGCCGCGGACAGCGTCCTGAAGGCCTTCTGAGGACCTCGTCGCGGGCCGCGTGCACCTCGGGTGATGCGGGCCGCACCGCCCGCCCGCTACTTCACATTGAACGTGGGAACTGCGCCGCCGTTATCGATGAAAGTGCACTTGCCCTCCGCGCACACCCGGTTCTCCATTTCTATGCGCTTGAGCTGCACGTACTGTTCGGCGGAAAGCCCGAGCGCCTGCCGATAGGCGTTGTCGGCCGCTGCCCGAGACTCCTCGGCCGACTTGCGCTGGTCCTCCGCAAGCTTGATCTGCTTCTCCGTCTGCACGCGTTGTTCCTGGGCGGCAGTCTCGATGCGCTGGTTCTTGATCGCATCCGGGGGGTTCGCCTTACCGACAGTCATCGTCACGAGGCGTACGGGGAGCCCCTTGTCCTTGATGAATGCCTGCAGCGAGTCCCGGATCTCCTCATCGATGGCATCGAGCGCGGTTGTGCTGATGGCGGTCTCATTCATCCCCCGTTTGCGCACCGCCTGCCTGACCATCGTCTGGAACGGCTGCTCGAGGTTGTTCTGATACCACTTCGGCCCGAAGTTCTTGATGAGCGTAACCGAGTCGGTAACCTGCAGAACGATGATCGCGTGAAAGGTGATCGGCACCCCGTCAGACGTCATCATGTCCGACATCTGTGCCTCGAACTTCTCCGGCTGCATGTTGACATCCACGCCGGTGGTCGTCGGCGCGGTAAAGGTGCGTCCCGTCTTGACCGGATCCGCATCCACCCCGCCGTGGCCAAAAAGCACCGGCTTCTCAACCAGCACGACCTCATGGCCCGCATCGGGTGAAAAGGAGTTGCAGCCGCTAAGCATGAGAGCAAGCAGAGTGATCAGGCGTTTCATTTCGTCACCTTGTATTCCTGGAGCGCCACTGCGATCCGCGCCGCCAATCATACGAGAGACACCACGCATCTGTGACCGCGGGCAGTTCCAGTGAGACACAGGTGACACTTTCAGCACTCGTCAATGCGCCGGTCAACCGATATGACGCCCTCGCGCAGGCCTTAACCGATCGCGCCAGCCCGGGCACGGGAGTAGCCACGGACTTCAGGGCTACCTCGCGGCAGTCCGGTTCCAGCCGGCGTACACGCGGCCCTCGCCAACCGAACACCGGACTCTGGACATCGGCCGCCGATGGCGCCCGCTCACGGTGATGCCTGCGGTAGCACCACCTCTTGCGGGCTCTTATCGTCGCGCAGACCGAGAAACACCGGCTGGCGCAGCTTGCGGTCCGCGGTCCATTCCTGGAACGAGATCTGGGCAATCAGCCGCGGCGCCAGAAACGTGAGTCCCGCCTCCCGGGGAGGGTCGGTGAGCGTGGGACGCGATCGCCGCAGTGGCTGAAACCTTCTATGCAGCATCACCAGCGTCCTGGCATCAAACCCGGTTCCGACCTTGCCAACGTACTCAAGGGTTCGGCCCCGGTAGGCGCCAAGCACGAGTGCTCCAAAGTACTTTCGGGAGCCGGCGGGTTTGGTGTACCCGCAAATGAGGAATTCATCCTCCTGGTGCACCTTCACCTTGAGCCAGTACTTGCTGCGTCGCTCGACGTACGGACTCGACAGGTCCTTCGCCACCAGCCCCTCGTACCCGCGGCGCTTCGCGATGCGGTACGCCGCGAGCCCGGTCGCGGCGAGCCGCCGCGAGATACGCAGCAGCGGGCTTTTGCCGAGCGTTTCTTCCAGCAGTGATCGTCGCCTCGAGAGCGGTTCTTCCCGCAGGTCGCGGCCGGCAAGGTAAAGACAGTCGAAGGCGACGTAGACAGCCGTGCCCTGGCCTTGCTGAAGGAGCTGGAAGCGAGAGACCTGCTTGCGGTCAAAGACGACCACCTCGCCATCCAGGAGCAGCGTCCCCGGAGGAAGGCTCCGGACCGCCCGCTCGAGTGCGGGAAACCTCTCCGTACGGTCCTTGCCGTTGCGCGAGAGCAGTCGCACGCGCTCGCCCTCCTTGTAGGCAAGGATCCGGTCCCCGTCGTACTTCTCCTCGTAATCCCAGCCAGGCTGATCGAAGGGTTCCGCCACGAGGGTCGCGAGCATCGGCTGCACGCGAAAGGGAATGCGTTCGGACACGAGTGCTCCGCGGCCAACAACCGGCCCCTGTGTATCAGGTTAGTGCGGTGCGGGCGAGCGGGGCGTACCCGCCTGCCCTGGCTTCCGCCAATCGTCGCGCTGCTGCAAGGCCCGAGCAACCGGACCGTCGTCGCCATGGGCGGCTTCAGTCTCCAGCACCTGTGCCTCTACCAGTCCCGCCGCCCGTGTTTTCCAGGTCGTTCATCTGACGCGGCGCACCGCATCGCGTGCTCCGTCACAGAGACGCAACTGCCAACGTGACGCCAGTCACGGTAGTTATGTCGTGTCGAGCGTTTCATATGGAGATTCAGGGCCTCAACTGAAGGATGGCCGGCATGCCCCTTGTCGATCGTTCCCACCACTGCACGCAGCTCTGGCGCACGCGGCCAGCCACGACCGTTTTGAGCGGCGGCCAGCGCGTCCTCAGTCACGACCGCTATCCCCCGGGGAACCGCACATGAGCCGAAAAACGGTGATGCCAACTGCCAAGGACGCATTGCCCGGGCGCGCCCAGGCGCTCAGCGTTCCGCAGACGCACTTCGTCAATGGTCATCGGCTTGTGCCGCCCTTTCCCGCCGGACTGCGCGAGGCGGTGTTCGGCATGGGCTGCTTCTGGGGCGTTGAGCGGCTCTTCTGGCAGCTGCGTGGAGTGCATTCGACCGCAGTCGGCTACGCGGGTGGGTTCACTCCCAATCCCACCTACGAGGAAGTGTGCACTGGTGACACGGGACATGCCGAGGTCGTGCGCGTGATCTTCGATCCCGCCAAGATCGGTTACGAGGACCTGCTCAAGGCGTTCTGGGAGTCGCACGATCCCACCCAGGGGATGCGCCAGGGAAATGACATCGGCACGCAGTACCGCTCCGCGATCTACCTGACGGACAAGTCGCAGCGAGATACCGCCGAGGTTTCGGCGCGCGCGTACCAGGCCCGGCTCACGGCAGCCGGACACGGCACCATCACCACGGAGATCCGCGAAGCGCCACAATTCTTCTACGCAGAGGAGTACCACCAGCAGTATCTGGCGAAGAATCCAAGCGGCTACTGTGGATTGGGCGGCTGCGGTGTGCCATTTGAGCCCGCAGAGTTACCGGTGAGCCGGAAGGCGTCCCGCTAGGGCATAGCGGGGGACGGGATGCCATGAACAGCTCTGAAGGGACTATCGCCGCTCACGAAGTTGACGCCCTTTTGGGGCACACTCCGCCGCGGCAGGTAGAGACGCTGTTCCGTAATACCGTCGAGGAGGCGCCGATCGGCATCGCCTTCGCCGACCGTGGCGGGCACTACCGCCATTGCAATCGCGCGTTCTGCGCCATGCTCGGCTTCGATGCCAGCGAGCTCAAGGGCGAATCCATGGCAACCCTCACACACGCGGGGGACCTGGAATCCACCGCGGCGGGCCTGGAGCGGCTCTGGCGCCGGGAGATCGCTCACCTGGATGTCGAGAAGCGCTATCTGCACAAGAACGGCGGGGCGCTGTGGGTGCATGCCACCACCTCGCTGGTGAACAGCGGCGGCGCGGAGCCGGAGTGCTCGGTTGAGTTTCTGATAGACATTTCTGCACGCAAGCAAATGGCGGCAGCGTTGCTCCAGAACCAGACGCTGCTCGCCACGGTCATCGCGGAGCTTCCAATCGCACTGGTCGCGTGTGACGTGCGGGGCCAGGTGACGCACCACAACCGCGCGGCCGCCGAGCTGCTCGGAATTCCCGCGGAGGAAACGGACGGCGCCATGCCGCGCAACCCCTATCCCCTGACCTCCCGGGTCTACCTCGCGGATGGCACCACGCCCGTTCCGCGCGAAGAGCGTCCGCTGGCGCGAAGCCTGCTCGGCGGCAAGGTAAGCGACGCGGAGTTCGTCATCGTTCGGCCCGACGGTGCACGCCGCACGGTACTGTCCAGCGCGCAGCGCATGCTTGGCGAGGCCGGTCAGCCACTAGGGGCCCTCACGGTGATCGAAGACATCACCGAGCGGCGGCTCGCCGAGGAGGAGCTGGAGCGCGTGCACAAGCAGCTGCTGGTTGCCTCGCGGCAGGCGGGCATGGCCGAAGTGGCCACGAATGTGCTGCATAACGTCGGCAACGTGCTGAATAGCGTCAATGTCTCGGCGAGTATCGTCTCCGAGCGCATCAAGAAGTCAAAATGCGCGGGGCTGTCGCGGGTCGCCGGACTGCTGCGCGAGCATGCGTCTGACCTGGGCGCCTTTCTCGCAGGACCTCAAGGCACTCACCTGCCGGCGTATCTGCAGGAGCTCGCTACGGAACTCATCGCGGAGCGTGACGTGGCCATTGCGGAGCTCGCGGAGTTGCGAGGCAACGTCGAGCACATCAAGGAAATCGTGGCGGTGCAACAGAGCTATGCGCGCCGTGGTGGCGTGACCGACATGGTCGACATACGCGCACTCGTCGAGGACAGTCTCAGGATGAACGAGGGGGCGTTTAGCCGCCATGGGGTGACCCTGGTACGCGACTTCCAGGACGTGCCCCCGATCACGGTCGACAAGCACAAGGTGCTCCAGATCCTGGTGAACGTGATCCGCAACGCCAAGTACGCCTGCGACGAGTCCGGCAAGGCGGAGAAGCGCGTGACGGTGCGTGTACGGGCGGCCGACGGCCGAATGCTGGTGGCGGTCATAGATACCGGCGTCGGCATCCCCCCGGAAAACCTCGAGCGCATCTTCAGCCACGGCTTTACCACGCGCAAAGACGGCCACGGCTTCGGCTTGCACAGCTGCGCACTGGCGGCCAAGGAGCTCGGCGGTTCACTGCAAGGCGAGAGCGACGGCCCCGGCAGGGGAGCCACCTTCACGCTGACGTTGCCTCTTTCACAGGCGGAGCCGCCCCATGGCCGATGAGACCGAGCTGCTGACCCACCGCCTGCTGATGATCGACGACAATCCGGCCATCCACGAGGATTATCGCAAGATCCTCGCGGGGCGCGACGACACCCGGATTTCGGCGGCCGAGGCGGCGCTCTTCGGCGAGCCGCAGTCGGTGGTATCGCGCCCGGTGTTCGACGTGGACTCGGCGATGCAGGGACGGGAGGGAGTGGAGTTGGCGCGGCAGGCGCTCGCCGCGGGACGCCCCTACTCGGTTGCCTTCGTGGACATGAGGATGCCGCCCGGCTGGGACGGGCTGGAGACGATCGAGAACCTCTGGAAGACTGACCCCGAAATACAGGTGGTAGTCTGCTCGGCATACAGCGACTACGACTGGATGGAGCTTCTGGCGCGCCTCGGCCGCTCCGACAAGCTCATCGTCATCAAGAAGCCCTTCGAACCCATCGAGATCCTGCAGTCTGCGAGCGCGCTGAGCCGCAAGTGGCAGAACGCTCGCGCACTAAAGGGTTACGTCGAGGGCCTCGAGCGGGTGGTCACCGACCGCACCCGTGGGCTCGAGGCGGCCAACCGGCAACTGCGCCATCTCGCCTCGCACGACTCCCTCACCGGGCTGCCAAACCGCCTGCTGCTGGATGACCGCCTCACGCAGGCGATTGCCCAGGCCAACCGCCAGGCGCACGGGTTTGCAGTTGCGGTCCTCGATCTGGATAGGTTCAAGCTCATCAACGACTCGCTCGGCCATCGCGCCGGGGATCAACTGCTGTGCGAGGTGGCGGCACGCCTCAAGGGAGCCATCCGCGCCGTCGACAGCATCGCGCGCCTCGGTGGCGATGAGTTCGTGATCATCTTGGACGGGCCAATGACGCAGGTGCAAGCCATGGAGATGGGCACGCGCCTGCTGAAGGTCATGGA
>Ga0181537_10000945_pt1 | contig 27292 bp, 27 predicted proteins | sample PEATcosm2014_Bin_39_FD_119765 | JGI IMG/M metagenome (GOLD analysis project Ga0181537, IMG submission 119765) | Peatland microbial communities from MTU Mesocosm Facility, Houghton, MI, USA - PEATcosm2014_Bin23_10_metaG | ecosystem: Environmental > Terrestrial > Soil > Wetlands > Peat | place...
ACGGCTACGTGGCCGCCGTCGGCGGCCACGTAGACCTCGTAGAAGTGCGCGCCGGAGTCCAGCAGGTTGGTGCCCGGAGTCTCATTCCAGGCGCCCGCCGCGTGCATCCCGTGCATAAGCGTGGTCAGCAGCGCAGCGCCATCAACCATTGCGGCATCGAGAACCTGCCCCTTGCCCGATGAACGCGCCTCGAGGATGCCGCAGACGACACCGAACGCCAGCATCATCGCGCCGCCACCGTAATCACCGACAAGGTTGAGCGCGAACATCGGGCGCTCACCAGCACGCTGGGACGCGCCCAGCGCTCCACTCAGCGCGATGTAGTTGATGTCGTGCCCGGCGACCTTGGCCATCGGCCCGGATTGCCCGTATCCGGTCATGCGCCCATAGACGAGCTTCGGGTTGACGCTGAGCAGCTCATCCGGGCCCAGACCGAGCCGTTCCATCACGCCAGGGCGAAAGCCCTCGATCAGCGCATCGGCGCTTGCCGCCAGCTTCAGAGCCACTGATCGGCCTCGGTCGCTCTTGAGGTCGACAACCAGGGTCTGGCGTCCCCGCAAGGTCGGGTCGGACGCGCCACTCTGGCCGATCCCAGCCCCGACTGCGCGATCTAGGCGCAGCACATCGGCGCCCATGTCGGACAGCAGCATCCCCGCAAACGGGTTCGGGCCGATCCCGCCCAGCTCAAGGATCTTTACGCCGGCCAGCGGTCCCATCGTCTAATCGCGGCCGATACCGGCCGGCGGAACCTGCGAGATCCCGGATCCGAGCTGCGGTGTCTCCGCTTCGTCGGTGATGGCCTTACTCGGAATGCTCATCAGATCTCCCTCAGAACGTTGATCGGATACGTGTTCACGGCACCATTGTCCGCGAACCCTCGATGGAGGAATGCACTCACCATCTTCTTCATCATCAGAGCCGTGGCATGCTCTAACTTGTATCGATGAAGGTCCTTATTTAGAGATCGTTTGAGGAGTTTGAGACAGATGCCCACTTATGAACAGTTGGGGTTCGGCCAGGGAGCCGCACTCACCGGTGACCGCGCCCGCGCGGTTTTCGGCCACGTGATGGGACTGGTCGCGTTCGCGCTCGGGTTCGCCGCGCTGGGTGCGTATATCGGCCGCAACTTCAGCGGCGGCGGCGGGATCCTCTTCATCATCGGCGCCTTCGCCTGCATGTTCGCGCTCCAGGCCGCCTCTGCCCGAGGCCATGAGCAGCTCGCAGTCGGACTGCTGTTCGGCTTGGGTCTGTTGCTGGGTATGGCCATCTCCCCGATCCTCGTCTACTACGCGAAGACGGACAGCGGAGCGGTCTATGAGGCCGCCGGCACGACGGCTCTGTTCGTCGGGCTGCTCGGCAGCATCGGCTACGCGACGCGACGCGATCTGACAGGGATGATGAAGGTGCTGATGATCGCCTTCATCCCGGTCTTCATCTTCGGGATCATCGCGCTGTTCGTGGCGATTCCGGGCAGCAACATCATCTACTGCGTACTGATGCTCGTGATCTTCGGCGGCTTCACGCTGTTTGATTTCAACCGGCTCTCTCACAACCCCAGCTACAACAGCGCGGTGCCGATCGCCGCGTCGATCTTCCTGGACGTCTTCAACGTCTTCCTGTTGCTGCTCAGCCTGTTCGGCGGCGGTGGGACAAGTCGTCGTTAGGCACAGCTGAAGCGGGCTGACCGGGTGCCCGTCCGCACTCGGATCCTGCTGACCGTGCTCGCGCTGGTCGCGGGCACGGCGCTAGCAGCGTGCGGTTCGACGCAGAACGACCCGAGCACCACCACGCCACTCACGTTCACGGCGACGGTGGACGTGCCCACCACCACGGTCCCCAGCCCTACCTCCACCTCCTACATCGGGCCCCAGGGAGTGGCGATACAGACCGGGCCGTTCCTCGCCACTGCGGCAACAACACCGCTCGGCGAGGTCGTCGACAGGATTCAGTGCCAGGGACTTCGGCAACTCGCCTATACGGCCTACGTACACCTGCAGGTTTATGTACAGGGACACGCACGGGCGATTCCCGGCGGGATCGGCCTGGTCGATCCAACGGCGGCGGCGACCAACAAGGGCCTCGTCTTCACTCCCCAGACTTGTTACTACTGGCTTCACACCCGCGCGGCCGATGGTCTTGTCCAAGTGGAGTCACCGACGGACCGCGTTTACACGCTCGGCGACTTCTTCAAAGTCTGGGGCCAGCCGCTCAGCCAGGATCGCGTAGCCGGTAGCAAGGGCAGGGTCACGGCGATCGTCGATGGCAAGCTCTGGACGGGCAACCCCCAGCTGATCCGCTTGCGCGAGCACGAGTCCATTGAGCTGGCGGTCGGTCGGCCCGTACCGGCCTTCCGAGCGCTTGACTGGACCGGCACGGGCTACTAGTCAGTAGCCCGTAGACTCACGCCCCGTGTTGATGATCCTGCCCCAGGGGCACTTCAACGAGACCCGCAAGCCAAAGATCAACAATCGGCGTGAACGCTGGGTGTTCGGCATCGGCGGGGTGCTGATCGCGATCGTGATGGCGGCTACGATCTTCTCGCTGACCTCGCATCAGGGCAAGAGCGGCCATGGCTGCCTCAACTTCACCTACACGATGGCGATGGGCGGCGAGCAACTGGATGAGTGCGGTGCCCAGGCCAGGCATCTCTGTGCGTCACCGCCGAAGTTGGGCGGCCTCGGCCAGCCACTTGCGACCAAGTTGCGTGTGGCTTGCCGCGAGGCGAACCTGCCGTACAGGCAAGCCTCGTAGGCCCTTATCCAAATGTCTAGCCGGTCCTGGGTTATGCCTGGACGCCGGGCTATGGCCGCCAGGTCGAAATTTCAGCAGCCTCTGCTGGTCTGCTTGACCACCGGGTCAAGCCACCCGCAGCTTCATGGCTAGGTGTCCACGACTACATAGGAGTTTCATGTGCCTCATTGGCTAGATACGGGTAGTACCGCCTGGCAGATGACCGCGGCGACGTTCGTCGGGTTGATGAGCGTTCCCGGCCTGGTGGTGCTCTACGGCGGCGTGATGCAAAAGCGCTGGTCTATCAACAGCATGATGCTGACGTTCGCGACCTTCTCGGTCGTGATGGTCGTCTGGGTGTTGTGGGCCTTCAAGATGGGCTTTGGCCACCCGTGGTTCAACAGCGGAGCGACCCAGGCGAAGGACGGGTTCCTCCACGGCTTCATCGGGAAGCCAGGTCCGGCGTTGAGCGCTAAAGCAGAGACGATGCAGGGCGTGGTGCCTGGCGGTTATGGGAACACGGTGGAGCTGCCGTTCCCGGAAGCCTCCTTGCTCTACTTCCAGTTCGTCTTCGCTGCTATCACGCCGATCCTTTCACTGGGTTCAGTGCTGGGGCGCATCAACTTCAAGGCATGGATCCCGTTTGTGGCCCTCTGGATCACATTCGTCTATGCCGTTGATTGCTTCCTGATCTGGGGCGGCGGCTACTTCGCTCTCCACGGGTCACTGGACTATTCCGGCGGTTACGTGATCCACCTCTCCGCAGGTGTATCCGGGTTTGTCGCCGCGGCGGTGATCGGGCCAAGACTCGCGCGAGACAGGGAGATCGACGCGCCAAACAACATGGCGATGGTCGCCGTTGGTGCAGGGCTGCTCTGGCTCGGGTGGAACGGCTTCAACGGTGGAGACCCGTATGCGGCCAACCAGTCGGCTTCCGCCGCGATCCTGAACACGAACCTGGCCACCGCGGTCGCGTTCCTGACCTGGGTTGCGCTGGACTTCCTGACCGGCCGCAAACCGTCGATGATCGGTGGAGTCAACGGCATCATCGTCGGACTGGTGGCAATCACCCCAGCTGCAGGCTTTGTCAACGGCTGGGGCGCGATCGCACTGGCCATCATTGCGTGCGTGATCGTGTACTACGCGATGAACTACCTGAGTGCGATGCGACCGTTCCGTAACGTGGACGACACGCTCGGCGTGATCTACACACACGGATTCGCCGGTTTGGCAGGTGGTCTGCTGACAGGCGTGTTTGCCGACCCACACATGGGTCCGTTCGACGCCGTGGACTACTCGAAGGGCGTTGTGCACGGGAGCTTTACGCTTCTGAAGTGGCAGGTGTTCGCTGGCGCATGGGTGATCGTGTGGTCCGCAGGGGTCACGTTCATTCTGCTCAAGATCGTCGGCATCTTCGTTCCACTCCGGATGTCTCAGGAGAACATGGAGATCGGCGACGTGGCCGAACACGGCCACGAGGTGTACCCGTCCGACATCCCGTCGCTTGGGTTCCCGAACGGGATCCCTGGCTTCACCGGGGCTCCGGAGCCGGCAGGCGCATGAGACACTGCGCTGTCGCTTCAGCGGACGAGCAGCGACCTGATGGCACGCGCTCGCGCGCTTAGCAACGGCGCAGATGACGGCGAGGAAAGGGGGGCGACGACGCAAGTCGCCCCCCGCCTCACCCCTATGTTGCTGGCCGAGACCGCCGTTGCGGCGATCGCCGAGCTTCTACGTGAGAACGTAGGAACTGACTTCTCTCACGGTGTGATCGCGGTGGGCGCGATCCTGCCGGCGGGTCACAGCCTCAACCTGACCCAGTTGTCCGCCGGCGGCTTGTTGGCCGAAGGCGATGAACAACACCTCATCTACCTGGTGCCGCTCGGCGCGGATGGGGACACGACCCTCGCCGATGACCTGCTTGCGCGCCTGTCCGGCGCCGGAATGGAGGCCATCGCTTCAGCTCCGCGCCGCAACGCCGATGACAGCAGTGACGCCGTTCACGAAGCCGGCGTGCTGCTTGAACTGCTGGCCGAACCTTACGCCTGCCTGCGCGCCCACGAGCCGACCTACCGGCTGCTGCTCGGTGTGCTGCTCCACGACCCGGACGAGGTGGCGCAGCTGCGTAAGTCCACGATCGCGCCGCTCGAAAACTACGACTCCTCGCACGATACGGACCTTGTGGCGACGCTCGAAACCTTTCTCACCAATCACGGTTCCACCACCGACACGGCTGAGGAGATGGGTCTTCACAGACATACCGTCGGCTACCGGCTCGCGCGCGTGCAGGAGGTCTCTGGGCTCTCCCCCTACGAGTCCGAAGGGCGTGAACGCCTCAGCCTCGGCCTCAAGGCCCACAGGATTCTCCTGGCCGACAGCCGCCGCGCGGGCCGGCCCTGAGTCGCCGGGCTCTGGCTCTTGAACCATTCCGAGCGGGTCGGCAGACGTCCCTGGCGCCGCGCTTTGAAGACACATTCGGAGTGCGCGTGGCGGCGCCGGGCATGGTCGCCGTCGGGGAACAGCAGCATGTGGTCGCTCATCGCCGGGAGCTGACGCCCGCACAACGGGCAGCGGTACTGGGCAGGCTTGCGATTCTGTGCCTGTCGCCAGTCGTACCAGTGCGCATCATCAGTCCAGGGCATCGCTGAGCTATCCTTTATGTCGATGTCTGCCGCAGTACACCCTGAGGAGCTCGACGGCCTGAGCCGCAGTGAGTTGCTACGTGCGTCACCGGCGATGTTCGAGAACAAGTGGCTCGACAAAGTCTCTCGCGTTCACCCGCTCGTCCCCCTTTTCCTGTTCGTCCCGGCGATCGTAGCGCTGCTGGTTCTGGGCTTCGTAAACGGCGTCGGCGCGATGGCGCTGGTCTGGATCCTCGCCGGCTACCTGGTCTGGACGTTGACCGAGTACTGGCTGCATCGACTCGTCTTTCACTTCGAGCCGGACCACGGCATCGGCGCGCGCCTTCATTGGATCATGCACGGCGTGCACCACGACCACCCGAACGATCCGATGCGCCTGGTGATGCCGCCGTCCGTCAGCGTCCCGCTGGCCACGCTGTTCATCCTGGCCTTTTACCTGGTGGTCGGTTCGCCGGCTTTCATGCCGTTCGGCGCCGCGTTCCTGGCTGGCTACCTCTACTACGACATGCTCCATTACCACGTGCACCATCACCGCCCGACCACGGCGCTTGGTAAGCGCCTGCGCGAGCTGCACATGCGCCACCACTTCCAGGACCATGACCGTGGTTACGGCGTCAGCGCGCCGTTCTGGGATCACGTCTTCGGCACCGCGCCCAAGACGCCGTCCGGCGAATAGCCCCTTACGTTCGCGGCACCGGCGGGTCGCAGTGAGCGCGTCGACTGGCTGCGAACGCCGGAGCCAAGCTCAGGGCGACATAGCCCCGCGCATCACGATCCGCACCAGCTCGGTCGCGGCCTCGACCGGGTCACCGGTGATCGGGTCATCTTCAAGCGCGCGCATCAGAATGTGGTGGAACGGCATTTCGATCGCCTGACGCAACGCTGGGCTGTCCGGAATTTCGCCGCGCCCGACCGCCGCCCGGACGTGCTGCCCGATGATCTCCTGGCGACGGCGGACCACCTGCTCGTAGTAGCGCTCACGCAGCTTGGGGAAGTCGTCGCCCGCGCCCTGGATGCTGCGCGTGATCTTGCGCGCGCGCTGATTCTGCAGCCGCTCGATCATCCCGCTGAGCACCATCACCAACGCCTCATGCAGTGACATCTGTAGCGGGATCTCAAGCTCGCCGGCCTGCGCCGCGAGCGCGTCAAGCAGCAGGTCCTCCTTGGTCGCCCAGCGCCGGTAGATGGTGTCCTTCCCGGCGCCCGCGCGACGCGCGATCGCCGCGATCGAAAGGCCCGCCGGACCCTGGCCCTCAGCCAGCAGGTCGAGAGCGGCCGTCAGGATCGCCTGCTCGGAGGCGGCGCTACGCGGGCGCCCCCGACGGACCGTGGTCGGGGTCTCGGTCGCCATCAGACCTCGATCGCACGTGGGCTCGCGGCCTCGGTGGAGGGCGCGGCGGCGGGTGCGCCGCCAGCCGCTGGCTCCTGTCCGAACGCCGCGGAAGCCGTTGAGAGTGTTGGCATCCAGATCACTGCAGCGAGCGCCGCGACAGCGCAGACCACGGCGGAGCAGATGGCGGCGTCGTGCATGCCGTGGATGAACGAACTCACGGCCGGTGCGATCAGTGAGTGCGCGGCCGGCCCGACGTGCTGTACAAACGCCAGCGTCGCGGTGATCGACGCACCAACCGCCTTGGCGGCCGCCGGGTCGTGCGCCAGCGCCGGGATCGCCGCCAGGTGCGGGTTGATACCCGACCGGTAGGCGGATGCCAGAACCGCGCCGATGACCGCTACGCCCAGGGCACCGCCGACCTGACGCGAGGTGTTGCTGATCGCGGACGCCTCGCCGGCGCGGTGGCGGGGCACCGAGGCTTGGATCGCACTGGTGACCGGCGGCATCACAAGCCCGATCGCGACGCCCTGCAGGAACAGGACGACGAGCAGCGGCACGACCGGTGAGTTGGCGCCGGCCTGCGTGTAGTAGATGAAGCTCGTGGCCAGCAGCACGAGGCCGCCGGTGATCACGGTCCGGGCTCCGTAGCGCTTCATGATCTCGGAGCTACGCGACGAGAAGATGATCTGGCCGGCAGCGAGCGGCAGCAGCTGCGCTCCCGAGTGCAGCGGTGAGTAGCCGCGCGCCGACTGGAAGTAGAACGAGATCACGAAGACGAGACCCATGTAGGCGCAGAAGAGCAGCATCACGATCGCCGCGCAGGCGGAGAAGCGGGCGTTCTTGAACAGCCGCGTATCGAGGATCGGCGCCTCGTACTGCCGCTCCCACGCGATGAAGCCGATGAGCACTGCAACCCCGATCACGAGCGGTACCAGCGCCTGCGTGCTGCCCCAGCCGAGATCACCGCCACGGACGATCCCGAACACGAACACGGTGATGCCGATCACCGAAAGGATCACCCCGAACGGGTCGAGGCGGCCCGGCGTTGGGTTGCGAGAGTCCGGAACCAGTCGGATCATCAGGACCACGGCCGCGATTACGATCGGAACGTTGACGAGGAACACCGAACCCCACCAGAAGTGGGCGAGCAGCAGGCCACCGGTGATCGGGCCGATCGCGAGCGCGATCCCCACGGCGCCGGCCCAGATGCCAATCGCCTTGGCGCGCTCCTTGGGCTCAAAGACGTTCGAGATGATTGACACGGTCGTGGGCATCACGGCCGCACCGCTGATGCCCATCAGCGCGCGGAAGAAGATCAGCTCGCCCGGGGACGTTGCGTAGGCGCAGAGCGCCGATGAGCAGCCGAACGCGACCATGCCGCCTAGCAGGATCTTCTTGCGGCCCAGGCGGTCACCGAGGATGCTCCAGGTGAAGAGCAGACCGGCGAAAGCGAGCGTGTAGGCGTTGGTCGCCCACTCCAGCTGCTCCTGGCTTGCCCCGAGCCCCTTGGGCTTGGGCTCCGCCAGGGTCTTGAGGGCGACATTGAGGATGCTGGTATCGAGCACGACAACCAGCAGGCTGAGAACCAGAACACCGAGGATCTGCCAGCGGCGCTTCTGGATTAGTTCGGGTGACAATGGTCCTCCTGGGGAGCCTCTGAGGGAGTGCCGGTTACGGAACTGCCTGTACCTCTAGTTGGCAGCCTAGCATAATAACTGGACTCCACCGACCCGATATTCCTAGAAGGCGTTCGGGGCGGCGCGGCCTCTACACTCTCGCGAGCGCTCGGGCCATACAGCCGGGCCGTACGGAGAGGTGGCCGAGTGGCTGAAGGCGCTCGCCTGCTAAGCGAGTATGGGGGTTGAACCTCCATCGAGGGTTCGAATCCCTTCCTCTCCGCTGTCAGTTCCAAACCGCGACTGGGCCGGGTTTGCCGGCCGAGCCGGATGCGGTCAGGAGCGTCGGCCCCGCAGGGCCGACGCGACCTGCGCCGGCGTCACTCGGCGAGCGCGGACTCGATGGCCGCAGTGATCGCAGGACCATCGGGCTTGGTCATCGATCCCCAGTGCTTGATCAGGCGACCGTCCGCGCCGACGAGGTACTTGTGGAAGTTCCACTTCGGCGGGGCGGAGTTCGGCTGCAGCGTCAGGTCGTGCCACAGCGGCGACGGGTCCTCTCGCACCGACATGCGCTCGGTCAGCGGAAACCGGACGCCGTAGTTCTTCTGGCAGAACGCGCCAATCTCCTCTGCTTCCTCAAACTCCTGACCGGCAAAGTCCCCGGAGGGCGTCCCGATGACCTGAAGGCCGCGATCGTGGTAGCGCTCGTAGACCGACTGCAGCCCCTCGTACTGCGGAGTGAAGCCGCACTTGCTGGCGGTGTTGACAATCAGCGTCGGGTTGCCTCGCAGCGTTGAGAGGTCCAGCTCCCCGCCGTCCAGCAGCGTCACCTTGTGCTCATAGAGATCTGTCGCCTGCGACAGTTTTGCCGCGTGGTGCAAGTACATCTTGATGGTGTCGAGCTTGCTCATAGACATATGAGTACCACTCTCGCGTTAGCATCGCGTGACCGTCCCTGGAAGGGTGGCAGAGCGGTTGAATGCACTGGTCTTGAAAACCAGCGTCGGTGTAAGCCGACCGCGGGTTCGAATCCCGCCCCTTCCGTAGTTCATCACTCAGGTTTTTGTCTCTTTGCTCCGATAAGACTCGGAGTGAGGTCAACGAACTTGCAAGTCGCCGCCGATGGCGCGAACGCTCCCGCGGCCATCGTGATTCAAGACCGCCGCCGTCCGACTCCCGGCGCCGAGCGCCTGCCCAAAGCCCTCTGGGTGACGTACGGCCTGCTCGGGCTCTGCCTGATCGCTTACAGCGTCTACGTATGCGTGCGTCCCGCCGGTCAGTACTCGACTGACATCGATGGCTGGGGCATCGACGCCGGTGAGCTCATAGCCGGCGCGCTGTGTATCGCTCGTGCCTGCACCAGCCGCCCAGATCGCTCCGTGATCTTGCCGGTGGGGCTCGGGATTCTGACGTGGGCCACCGGGGACATAATTGTCACATTGCAGTCGCTGGGAGGGGCTACCCCGCCCTCCCCCGGCTTGGCCGACATCTTCTATCTCGCGTTCTATCCGCTTACGTATAGCGCGCTGGTGCTGCTCTTCCGCCGGGAAGCCATCAGCTTCAGCGTCGGCACATGGCTGGATGGCGCCATCGCCGGCCTCGGCGCGGCCGCGGTATGTGCCGCGTTCGCGTTCCACGACGTGCTGCATGCCACGGGCGGCAGCAGCCTCTCGGTGGCGATCAATCTCGCCTACCCGATCGGTGACGTGCTGCTGCTCGTGATGGTCGTCGCCGGTACCGCGATCCTCCCGGGCCGCTCAGGGGCACCATGGCTGATGCTGGCTGCCGGGTTCGCGATGATCGTCGTCGGCGATACCTTCAACCTCTTCTCGTCGTCGGTCGGTTCAAGCCGCATCGGGACCTTCGCCAACGACGTGGCGTGGCCTATCTACACGCTGCTCGTCTCGCTCGCAGTGTGGCTGCCGGCCAGTCGTTCCAGACATCAGATCGAGGAGCGGACCCCTGGCGTCCTGCTTCCCTCGCTTGCGGCCATCGCTGCACTCGGGATCCTGTTCGTCGGCTCCGTGCAGCACATCACGCTGATCGCCGTTGGGCTCGCGGTGGCGACGCTGATGACTGCCGGAACCCGGTCCAGCCTCACCTTCGGAGCTCTTCGTCGACTGACCGAAGAGCGTCACCGGCAGGCCGTCACCGACCAGTTGACAGGCCTGCTCAACCGTCGCGCATTGTTCCACTCCCTCGACTCGCTGCTCCCCGGTAGCTCCCGCTCGGACGTAACTCCCAAACAGCTCTCATTCCTCTTCATCGACCTAAACCGCTTCAAGGAGGTCAATGACTCGTTCGGCCATGCCGCCGGGGATGAACTTCTGCGTCAGCTCGGATCGAGACTTGAGGGCTCGCTCCGCAGCACCGACCTGTTCGTGCGGTTGGGCGGCGATGAGTTCGCGGTTGTCCTACCAGATGCCGACGCCGATTACGCCGCGATGGTCGCCCAGCGTCTGGCCGCACGCCTTGAAGAGATTTTTCTGATTGACGGCGTTCGGGCCCATGTGGGCGCGAGCATCGGTATCGCAGTGGCGCCCGATGACGCCAAGAATGCCGCCGATCTGGTGCGCTGCGCGGACCTGGCGATGTACCGAGCCAAGAGCGCGGGACAGAACTTTGCGATCTTCCAGGACGACCTGGACGGCAAGGGAGACAAACTGCTGCTGGCCGAGGAGCTGCGCGTCGCGATCGAGCAGCATCAGCTGGAGCTCTACTACCAGCCGCAGGTCGACCTGATCAGCGGGGAGATAGTCGCGGTCGAGGCGCTGCTGCGTTGGCGTCATCCGAGGCTCGGCTTTGTGCCTCCACCCGCATTCCTTCCGCTCGCGGAGGAGTCGGAGTTGATGGGACCTCTCACGGAGATGGTGATGGCGGATGCCATGAGCCAGTGCGCCGCCTGGCGAGCCGGCGGCCAGTCCGTGACCGTGTCGGTCAACATCTCACCGACGAATCTCGTAGAGCCCGGTTTTACCGCGATGGTCAGGCGTTCGCTCGAGCGCAACGGGCTGCCGCCGCAGGTGCTGGTGCTCGAGATCACCGAGACCTCCGCCATCTCCGACCTAGACCTCTCAAAGGCCGTGATCGAGGAGATGCAGGAGTTTGGCGTGATCGTCTCAGTTGACGACTTCGGGGCGGGCTTCACCTCTCTGGCATATCTCGGCAGCCTCGCCGTCGGCGAGCTGAAGCTCGATCGCAGCTTCATCACTGAGCTGGCGACTGCCTCCGCCGGGCGGGACGTGGCGCTCGTCCAGTCGACCATCGAGCTGGCTCACTCGCTCGGACTGCGTGTGGTCGCTGAGGGAGTGGAGGACGTGGCCACGCTTGACCTGCTGCGCAACCTCGGCTGCGACCTCGCACAGGGCTATCTGATCAGCAAGCCCAAGCAGGCCGAAGACGTCGATTTCAGAGTCACCACCCACCTCCCTGCGGTGTCGCCGCTCTGACGGCTCCCGGCTCGGCTCGAGTGTCGCTACCATCGGCTCTCGGGTTGGGCGCCAAACTGCGTCACACCGGCAGATCCATACTATGCGCCCGTAGCTCAGCTGGATAGAGCGTCGGTCTACGGAACCGAAGGTCGGGGGTTCGAATCTCTCCGGGCGCACTGGAAAACCTCAGTATTTACTGTGGTTTTCTCGGTTTATCACAACTGATTCAGTGGTGATTTGAGGTGGCTACCACTCTTGGCTACCAAACCACGTCCGGACTCGCTGTGCAGGAGAGGTAATCCTCCGCGTCGAGTTAGCAGACATACCGACGGGCGCTGTCGGATACGCAGAGGTCCGGACGATCCAAATGTTGCCGTTGCGATCGCGCCGGTCGGCGACCTTTGAAGCGCGAAAGGGATCACGCGGGTCGGGCCTAGACGACCCCGGTTGCGACATTCGAGTACATCGCAAAGCTCACGGTGCGACCGTCGGTGTACTGCTCGGTCGCTTCAGTGACAGCGGCGGCGACTGCCTCTCGAGCAACGACCGGAGCCTGATTGAACTGCGCTGCGACCGGGCCTGCGCCGATCACGCGAGCGCCAAGATCGGGCACTGCCGGGAAGGACGCCATCAACTCGACACGCTCGACCCCAACTCCCGTGAATCCAGCACTCTCCAGGAGAGCCGTCAGCTCCGCGGCCGGTACCGAGAACGGCGAGTTCATCATCTGACCGGCTTCCTCGCTGACGTGGACGTGGAGCGAGTCTCGGATCGCCCTGAACACCGGTGTCTCCTCGAGCCCGGTCCAACAAGCGATCGCGACCCGGCCGCCGGGGCGTAGCACTCGGTGGAGCTCCCGGGCGGCGGCCAGCCGATCAGGGAAGAACTGAAACCCGTGGTGGCAGGTGGCGAAGTCAAATGAGCGGTCAGCGAGCGGGAGATCAAGCGCGCTGCCTTCCAGATAGGTGACCGGTGCGGAGTCCGGTTCAGCCGGCTGAGAGTGCGCCACCGCGAGCATCGGCGGCCCGATGTCGACACCGGTGACGGTTCCGGTGGTGCCGGTGGCTTGCGCGGCAAACCGGGTCACGACGCCGGTTCCGCACGCGACGTCCAGCACAGCCGAGCCCGGCGTGATCTCGAGGTCGGCGATCAGACGTGCCGCGAAAGGAGTGAACATGCCCGGAACCAGAAACCCTTGGTAGTTCATGGGCCCCTCGCCGACCTGCTTGGACCAGTCCATCGATGTCATTGCGGAACCCCCGTGATCGCGGTCTCTCGGCCGATTCTCGCGCACCAACGAATCGCTCGCCGGAAGCCCTGGCCATCCAGTTCATCATCTGAGAGCCGCGGATCGTTGCCGATGCGATCGCGGACGGCCGGACCGGTGATGGGCAGAAGCGATAGCCAGCGTGCTTACGAGACTGGTCTGTCGAAGTCGTCGACGTACATCGGCATCTGCGCGATGAACTCGAACCCAAGCCGCTCAAGCACGGGGCGGGACATGCGCCCGGCCTGCACTGTCAGCGCTGGCGTGCCTAGCTCGACGGCCAGCTTCCAGCGGGCGTCGACGAGTGCTCGGTAGACACCGCGGCCACGGGCTTCAGCGAGCACGGCGCCGCCGAACAGATTGACGCCTGCGTCACCGAGCACCGCGGTGGCGGTGCCGACGACGTGCTGCTGGAGTCGAGCGTTCCACCGCCTGAGTGGACTGGCCGGTGTCGTGTACTCAGCGTAGTGCTCCTCGAGCTCTGCCTCCAACTCGGCACGCCCCTCGGGCGGGAGGTCGAACGCGGCGCTTTCAACTCGGGTGCTCTCTGCGAACGCATCGAACGACTCAACAACCTCAATTTCGACGTCCTCGCCGCCGTCGCCCGCGGGCGGGGCGAGCAGCGCCATCGCGTTCTCCACCGATTCGAACCCGGGGCTGTCCTCGTTACGCAGGCCGCGCCCGGCTAGAGCATCAGCAAGCCAGGGGTGGTCAGGCCCGGTCTGCCAGACCAGCATCCCACGGCCATGCTCGCGTACGAGCGCCCGGGCCTCGTCGATCGCGGCGTCCAGATCAGACACAGTCAACCCGGCACGTGGCTCGACCGGCTGCGCATACGGGAACCGATGCACCATCACGCAAACGTGGGTCCCCTCGACCACTCTAAAGCCAGGCACCGGAGGCAGAGTCGAGAACGCATGCAGGGCCTGCCTGCGAACGTCGTCAGGAATCGCACCCATACTGCGCTGATCCTAAAGGACGACAAGACCCACGCGCACGATTCGCTGGCCGCAACCATCAGACCCGCTCGCCACCAGAAGCGGGGCCAGCTACGCGTGCTCGGGTTTCTCCCACCCCCAGAGTGGCCACGAACACGCCGGCGCCGCTGACCTGGCTACCGCCAACGGCGGGGAAGGATCGGCGATTCACTGACGCGAGCGCCGTTACGAGCTAGGACCTCACGGAGTTACGAGCGCAACTCCACGGTCGGCAGCTGTGCCCGCCATCCGTTCGCTGGCGGATCCAGGCCTGCGAAGCTGCAGATGCTCTATGCCGGAGTGTCCCCGGGAGTGCTACGTGGACCACGGCGTCCTGTCCGCAGTCCACGCAACGTCTTGCTTGGTGGTCTGGCGTCGCAGGCTCACGCCAGCGCCGCGACCGGGTCCCGGTCGTTGGCCGTCGATTCACCGCTCTCGATCGTGTCGAGGTCGGCGGGTCCGCCAATGTTGACCTGGACTGTCCTGGGCTTTTTCTGTTCGGGCTTTGGGACGTTGATCTCGAGCACACCCCGATCGAAGTGCGCCTCGATGCGGTCGGCGTCAATCCCGTCGGGCAGGGTGAGAGACCGGGAGAAGCTGCCAAATCCGCGCTCCAGGCGGTGGTAGCCCTCTTGGCGTCCGTCGCGCTCCGCTTTGCGCTCCCCGGAGATGGTGAGGACGTTGTCTTCGAGTTGGACGTTGACGTCCCCGTCGGTGAGTCCTGGCAGATCAGCGCGAAGCACGTAGTGATCCGTGGTCTCGACGATGTCCATGGCGGGAAGCCATCTACGGGAGGTGCTGTTGCCGCGCCCGCTCTGGGCGGGTTGATCGAAGAACGTATTGAAGAGCCGGTTCATCTCGTTCTGAATGGTGTTGAGCTCGGCGACCGGCTCCCAGCGAATCAATGCCATGAGAATCCTCCTTACGGAACGAGTGGGTTTGCCTTCCACACCTGCCAATAGATCTCAACGTGGTTGCGTCAAGCCTTTTTCAAACCAGAATTCACGACGTCTCAGAACACCGCTCGTATCGGGCAACCGTCTGTCCGGCGGCCGTAGCCGCGCTGTCGGATGACGTTGACGGTCATGGCCAGCAGGTCAGGCCGGATTGCTCCCTGCCGCGGGTCGACCGGCGCCCCGCCAGCCCGCGTGAGCCTGTCCGGCGGCTGGTCGCACGCGAGCTGCTGGCCGCGTGCGAGGTGCCGGTATGCGCGGCGGATCGCCGATGTTGCGGGATCCCGATTGACGGCGAGCGTCCGGCGGTCGCTGTGATCATTCAGTTTCATCGTCAGCTCCTCGGGACGGTCGTCTAACGCACGGCGGTGGGCAGTGTGAGCGTGATCACGACGGCGAGGATCGCCGCGATGACGCTCACGGCAACCGGCCGCAACAGATGGGAGCGATGAAGAACGTGCATCAGATCGACCTCCGATTGTTCCGCTTACATCCCGGTCAATAGGCCGCAGCCGCCGGCTGTCAACGCCTGGGGTATGGCATATCGCCGTTGAGGCCGTGGTTCGCAGCCGCGCGAAGCTTGCCGAGCGCACGATCTTCGATCTGCCGGACACGCTCGCCGGACAACCCGATCCGCTCCCCGATCTCCCGCAGCGACTCCTCAGGCCCATCGAGCCCGTAGTGAGCACGAAGGATTGTCCGCTCGCGCTCGTTCAGGCTGCCCAGCAACGCCCGGACCTGCTCAATCTCCGAGTGGTCCAACAGCTGCTCATAAGCGTCCGCCGCGAGCGGGTCCGCGAGCAACTCTCCAAACGCGCCGATCTCACCTGCGGTGCCGCGCACCGGCTCGTCCATCGACTGCGGCGCTGTCTCGAGTGCGAGCAGCTCCCCGACCTGAACATGCGATAGGCCAGTGTCGGCTGCGAGCTGGCTGCCGGTCGGCTCACGGCCATGCTCGCTCACATACTCGCCGTGGGCGCGTTTGAGCTGCGAGAGATGACGCAGCGCGCGATCAGAGAGCACCATCGGACGCGTCAGCTCCGCTATCAGCTGCTGCATCGCCTGTCTCACCCACCAGGACGCGTACCCCCAGAACGGCACCCCCAGCGACAGGTCAAAACGCTCAAGCGCACGCAACAGCCCCACCACCCCTTCCTGCATCAGCTCAGTTCGGGTGATTGTCGGCGAACCCCGATACATACGCGCGACACCAGCGACCAACGGCAAAAAAGCCTCGACCAACTCCTCCCGCGCTGGCCGGTCACCAGCCTTCGCGGCCTCAACCAGTCGGCGCTCCACCGCGACCGGCAGCCGCGGGCGATCACCAAGATCCTGCAGATACCCCGCCGAGCTCGTCTCGCCCACGAGACGGCGGTGGCGCAGGTCACCCGCGAGTCGCTGATCAAGCACGCGCGCTTCGCGCGACTCGACCTCGAGCGACTCGCTCTCCACCTGTGTGATCTGCTCCTGGGCCGCATCCATCTCAAACTCCAAAGACGTATATAGCGCGCCACCTTGGTCGGCGCCTTCCAGTAAGCGAGCCAGCACATTGCGGCCAAGCTCGGCCAGCGGCAGCTCTGACAAGGGCCCCATGTGTTAGCCGATGAACCGGACGCGCGGCAGCACGATCGCGCGGTGCGCTGATGAGCCCAGAACGCGTCGGACCCAACCGGCCCGCCAACGACGACGAACAGACATATGAACCTTCACCCCTTTCACCGATCAAGGGACTCAACAATGACTTAAGAGCGCAGCTGAGGCCCGGAAGCCACCAATCGATCCTCGTCAAACCACAGGTTGCCGCGCCGGACAAACCTGCGCACACTCGGCCCCGGGCCTGAGCCGCTTCTCGTATGTCCACCTCCACCAAGCCCAATAGGCCGATCCGGCCCTCCGTCAACACCCAAGATCAGGTCAGAGAAAGACAGACAGCGGCGGCAGACCTCACGACCGCTCTGGTGTTCGGCCGGCTCATGCAATCACGAGTCATTGGCGACCGACCGCGGGTCCGAGTGGCTCGATGTGCGCTGGCGTACGTCGTCGTGGAATTGGACGGGCTAGCCGTCGCTCCTCGGCAACCCGATTTCACGATCGCTTCACCGCCAGCCTGCTGACGTGGCAGACGAGTGGTTTGCAGACAGCGCGATGGCGTTATCTGAGCGTGCGCGGCGCTGGTCTCACCGTTGGCCGGGCCGGGGTTGGGCTGCGGCGCGCTTGATCGACTCGATGGAGCATTCGACGTCCTCACCGGTGGTCGCCCAACTCGAGACCGAGATGCGCATCGCAGCCATACCGTGCCAAGTCGTTCCACTAAGCCAACAGACACCGTCCCGCTGAACCGCGTCGATCACGTCCCGCGTGAGTCCGTCGTGGTCCCCGCCGTCATCAAGGAAGCGGACGAGTACCTGGTTGAGCACGACATCGTTGAGCACCTCGGCGTTCGGAACCGCCGCGAGCGCTTCCCCGAATCGAAGTGCGTGGGCGCAGCATCGGTCCACCAGATCGGCGACTCCGAAACGCCCGAGCGAGCGAATCGCGGCATACACCGGAAAGCCACGCGCCCGGCGTGAGAACTCCGGATTCCAATCGAGCTGGTCCCTCGGGCCGTCGGGGTCAGAATGAACGAGGTAGGCCGCACGAACGCCCATCGCGGCCTGATGAGCCTCGCGGTCCGCGCAGAACGCGATCCCTGAGTCATACGGAACGTTGAGCCACTTGTGAGCGTCTGTCGCCCAAGAGTCGGCACGCTCCGCTCCGGCCACCAGATGGCGCAACTCAGGACTTGTTGCAGCCCACAGACCAAAGGCGCCGTCGATGTGCAGCCAGGCGCCGGCGGCATGAGCGACATCAGTGATCTGCGCAAGTGGGTCAATCGACCCTGTGTTCACATTGCCCGCCTGCGCGCACACGATGCTAGGTCCCTGATGGCCCGCCAGTGCCGTCAGAAGAGCTGCCGGAACCATGCGACCCTGGGCATCGGCCGGCACCTCAACGATCGACGCGGCACCAAGCCCGAGCAACCGCAGCGCGCGGTCCACGGTGACGTGACGCTCCGCGCCGACGAACACGGCAATCGACGGCGCGCCACACAGCCCTTGCTCATTGACGTCCCAACCGAGCCTCGCGAGAACCCGGTAGCGAGCCGCGGCCAGTGCCGTGACGTGTGCCATCTGACATCCGGTCACGAACGCGAAAGACACTCCGGCCGGCAGTCCCAGGAGCTCCGCGACCCAAGCACCCGCGATCTCCTCGACAACGGCCGCGGAGGGACTGCATACATAAAGTCCAGCGTTCTGATCCCATGCCGACGTCAACCAGTCGGCCGCGAGCGCTGCGTGCGTAGCACCGCCGATCACGAACCCGAAATAGCGTCCGCCCGGACTGGACACGAGACCGGGCTCCACCGCCTCAACCAGGTCGGAAACGACCTCCAACGCATCGGTCGGCGACTGTGGAACCGGGCCACCCAACGCCGCTCGCAGCTCCTGCACGCTCGCGGACCAGCCACTCGGCTGATCAGTAAGACCATCGAGATACAGCGCCGCCATATCTGCCGTCTCAGCCAGCAAAGGACCGATCGTCATGAGAGCAATCTACCGAGCCTGAAACCCCCCTGACTACCAACGGTCACACCGTGCAGGCCTCCGACCAACGACATCACGGAATCCCAGATCCACAGACACCCATCCGCCGAGCCCACCATCGCTTTCACGTTCTCGTCGACCCCAAGCCCAGCGAGCGGATTGGCGACCACGGAGCGGCGGGATGGGTTCAGGGATCGCTGCTCCAGCCGAGCGCCTGCTGACGTACCCGAGGCAGCTTGCTCACGATGAGGTCGTAGGAGTCCTCGACCATGTCGCTGATCATCTCGTCGGACAGTGAGCCGTCGATGGTCACGGTGTTCCAGTGACGCTTGTTGAGGTGATACCCCGGCATCACGGCCGCGTGTGCCTCGCGCAGCTCCTGCGCCAACGCAGGGTCGCACTTGAGGCTGATGCGCAGTGGGTCTTCTGCGAGTCGCGACAGCGCGAAGATCTTGCCCGCGACCTTGAACGCCGAGGTGTCGGGACCAAACGGGAACTCCTCATGGGTCCCCAGAAGCGAGAGGCAGTAATCGCGAAGCGCTTCGGCGTCCATCGGACATCGGATAGTGACGCGTCGCGCCGCGCGTCCGCTTAATGCCTCATGAGACTTCTTGGGTCGAGAGCGCCGCGCGTGATCGCTTTCGCTGATCCCGCGGGCGTCGCCGAGGGCCCTCGCAATCGCGAGCAAGCGCGCCGCCTTGGACCGGCACGGTGCAGCGGCTGCTACGGCAGGAGCGTCAGGTACTGCTTGCGTGCCTTCGCGGCATCGATCAGCATCTGATCGCCACTGTCGAATACGAGCACGACGAGTTCAAGCAGCGTCCGTACGAGTCGAAGCCGAGTCGGAACTCCGGCATCGGACTGTCGTTCTGCGGGGCCGCGAAAACCCAGTTCTCTGCGGCGTAGATCGCGTCGGCGGCTTCGATCCCGTGGCTGAGCGCCGATTCGTGGACGAGCACTACGCCGCGCGGGTCCAGGCGCGGACGGCATCGCGGATCGCTTGCGAGCGACTCACGCCGTCGTGCGCCGCCAACGCCGACACAACGCGCGGCCCAGCAATGATCCGCTAACTCCGCCGGAAAGAGAAGTTCGTCATGACGCGGCCCGCGTGAACTCGGTCTCCTCCAGCAGGCGCCCGTGATCATCCACGATCCACCGGACCGTCCCGCGCGTCTGATAGCCGTACAGGCAAACAACGTGGTCAACGGCGCAGGACACCATCGCGGTGGCGTGATGCTCATCAGCGAACTGCCGCTGCTCAGGCGTGAGCGCGAGCTCCCCAAATATTTCGTTCATCAGATCAGTATCGGAACTGCAGGCCAGCCGGCAGACAGTGATAGATGGCACCTTCGGTCAGTACTAACCCGCACAGCGAATCGGTGGTCAACCGATCCATCGACCGCCGCCAGTGCGGGATCTTGGGGTCCGGCGCGATCCGAGGAACCTCCGGCCGGCACCGCGACGGGGCCACCCTGAGATTGTCAACCGATAACTCAAGGCTTGTGGTGATCGACTCTTGCCGCTTGCCGCTCCACGAGCATATTGTGGCGCTACATCCCCTCGCACTGGTTGCGGGACACCGCGCGCGACCGACTTCTCGGTCACCGCTTGGCCAGGAACACTGCGACGCCGTGCCACGAGGCGGCCCAGTCAGGACAGAGTCGCCAATCTAGGGCAGGCGCGCGCCCGTCCGTACCGAGCTGACCAGCGCCAGCGTCATCAGCAGCGCGGCTAGCAGCACCGCGTATACGGTGATGTCGCGCTTATGTGCGGTGGTGCTGAGGCGCTCGCCGAGCGTCTGGTAGATCGAGCTCAGCCGGTCCGCGGTCTGGGCGTCGAAGGCCCGCCCGCCGGAGGTTCTGGCGATTGCGTCCATCAGCTGCGGGTCCGGCGGGACCGCGACCTGCTCCCCGAACGGCCCGCCCGCACTGATCGTGCCGCCCGGTGTGCCGAGCGCCACCGTATAGATCGGGATGCCGTAGCGCTTGGCCTCCGCGGCGACCGTCACCGGATCGACGCCTAGGTTGGCGGCGCCGTCGGAGAGCAGCACGATCGCCGCCGGGGGATGGTCGCGCTTGGTTGCATCGAGCATCTTCAGCGCCAGCTGCAGCGCCGGGCCGGTGTCGGTGCCGCCACCTGCCTGCTGGCTGTCGATCGCCTCGCGCGCCGTCGCGTGATCGGTGACCGGCTGCTGCGTGACGTCGGGCACCGTCGAGAATGCGACGACACCGACGCGCGCGCTCGACGGCAGCTGATCGATGAAAGTGTTGGCAGCCTTCTCTGCCGCGACGAGCCGGGTGGGGTTGACGTCGTTCGACGCCATCGAGCCCGAGTGATCGAGCACCAGTACCAGCGAGGCGCCACGGATCGGGACGCGCTGGTCGACCTGCGGATGCGCCAGCCCGGCGATCATTGCCGCCAGCGCCGCGAGCAGCGCGGCGATCGGCAACTGCCTGCGCCAGCGGCCAGCGGATGCCGTCGCGAGGGCCTCCTGCAACGTTCTTGCCGACGGAAACCTGACCACGTAGGTGCTCTTGCGCCGGCGCGCCCAGCGCTGCACAAGCACTGCCAGTGGCAGCAGCACCAGCGCCAGCAGCCAGAGCGGGTCGGCGAAAGTCATCAGATCCGGCGCCCCAGCTCGAGCAGCCAATCCTGGTCGGTGGAGAGCTGCACGTGACGTACACCGAGGCGGCGCAGCTCGGCCGCGACCTCGGCGCGGCGCTCGCGCTCAAGCGCCGCGAAACGCTCACGCAGGAGGCGGTTTGAGCTGTTCACCTCGACCAGGTCACCGCTCTCCGGGTCAACGACGGCGAGCCTGCCCAATGCCGGCAGCTCCGACTCAAGCGGATCAGAGATCTCAATCGCGATCAGCGCGTGTCGCAGGTGCAGGGCGCCTAGGCGACGCACCCAATCATGCTGATCACGGAAGTCTGAGATCACGACCACGAGCCCGGGCCGGGTCGCGAGCCTGAGCGCGCGGCTGAGCGCGGTGCCGAGTGCGGCGCTCGCGCCCTGACCGTCGGGCACGACGCCCTGCGCCAGCAGCTTGCGCAGCGCGATCATGCCGGGCTTCGATCCACGCGGCGGCAGCACGCGCGGCCCCTCCGGCCCGCCGAAGGCGACGACCCCGACGCTGCCCGCCCGGCGCAGGCCGAGCCGGGCGAAGACCAGCGCCGCGCCCTCAGCGACGTCGGCCTTCAGGCGTCGACTGCTGCCGAACGCCATCGACGGCGAGATATCGAGCACCAGCCAGGTGGTCAGCGCACGCTCAGGCACATGCACGCGGACATGCAGCGTGCCGGTCCGCGCGCTGCCGGCGGCGTCGATGTGGCGCACGTCGTCACCCGGTTCGTACGGCCGTAACTGCGCGAGTTCCGTACCGAAGCCGACGCCGGTGGCACGCCGGCCTCCGGGCAGCGTGCGCGCCACCAGCCGGTTGACGGCCGGATCGATCGCCTCGATCAGCGCGCCGGGCATCGGCCCGGGGCCCTGACGCGCGTCGGGCGGTCGCAGGACTATCGGCGGAGCCGGCATCAGCCTGCGCTTCGGATCAAACGCTCGGCGTCGGGTTCCGCCACCGCGGCGAGGATCTGATCAAGAAGCGACTCGACGCTCACGCCCTCACTGAGCGCGTCATAGGAGAGCACCAAGCGATGGCGCAGAACGTCGGGAGCGAGATCACGGATGTCCTGGACCTCGATGTACGCGCGGCCACGCAGCAGCGCCAGCGCGCGGGCGGCCTGCACCAACCCGATCGGTCCGCGCGGGCTCGACCCGAACTCGATCAGCGGATCGAGTTCGGCCAGGCCATAGTTGCCCGGATGCCGGGTTGCATCGGCCAGTGAGACCGCATAGCCGATGATCGCGCGGCCGGCGGTGACGGTCTCGGTGGCGCGGCTGTGAGCCTCGAGGTCAGCCAGCGTCAGGCATTCGCGTACGACCACCGGCGACTGCAGGCTGCGGCCGACGACCGCTGCCTCCTCGCCCGGGGTCGGGTAGCCGACCACGATCTTCATCAGGAAGCGGTCGACCTGGGCCTCGGGCAGCGGGTAGGTGCCCTCGGACTCGATCGGGTTCTGGGTCGCCATCACGATGAACGGCTGCGGCACCGGGTAGGTGGTGCCGCCGATCGTCACCTGCTGCTCCTGCATCACCTCGAGCAGCGCCGACTGGACCTTTGCGGGCGCCCGGTTGATCTCATCGGCCAGCACGAAGTTGTGGAACACCGGCCCGAGCTCAGTGTCGAACTTACCGGTGTCAGGGCGCCATACGCGCGTGCCGACGAGGTCGGCCGGCACCAGGTCAGGCGTGAACTGGATGCGTCCGTAGCTGCCGCCGAGCACGCCCGCGAGCGTCTTCAGCGTCAGCGTCTTGGCGAGGCCGGGGACACCCTCGAGCAACACGTGCCCGCCTGCCAGCAGGCTGACCAGCAGCCGCTCGAGCATCGCATCCTGGCCCACGATCACGCGCTTGATCTCGCTGAGCGCCTCCTGCAGGGCCGCGCGAGCGTCGCCGCGGGATTGGTGGATCCCCTCGATCTCAGTCATCTGTCCCTCCGTGTCGTCGTTCAAGCCTGTTGGGGTCGCGGCTGTCAGTCTCTCGGGTCTCATGCCAGCCGCCTGAACCAGAGCAGTGAGGAGCCACCTGCCAGCGCCAGCAAGACCAGGCCGAGGCCGTCGAAGGCAGCCACCAGGCTCCGCTCGACGCGCTTGTGGCTGAGGACGGTCGCAAGGTGAGCGTAGATCGCGTGCAGCGTGGCGCTGTCCGCAGCGCGGTAGGCGTGGCCGCCCGAGGCTTTGGCGGTCTGGGCCAGCTCAGTGGGGTCGACCGGCACTCTGGAGGTGACCGTCCTGCCGTGCTGATGGAGCTCGATCGTGCCGTGGGCGGTGCCGACCGAGACGGTGTAGATCGGGATGTGGTCCTTGCGCGCCTCGCGTGCCACCACGACCGGACTGACACCGGCGTTCGAAGCGCCGTCGGAGATCAGAATCAGCGCGCCGGGCGGACGCTTCCCGTTGACCCTCGGGACCGCTCTGACGGCGCCGAGCGCGACCAGGAGCCCCTCACCGATGGCGGTGCCCTCGCCGCTCGGTTCGAGCTTTGCGATGGCGGCGCGCGTCAGCGCGTGGTCGGTGGTGGGGGATTGCAGCAGCGTCGGATGGCTGTCGAACCGCACCAAGCCGACCTCAAACGTGGGTTTGACATGCTCGAGGAAGCCGACAGCCGCGCGCTTGGCCGCTCCCTCGCGCGACGGCTTGACGTCGGTTGAGCCCATCGAATCGCTGATGTCGTTGACCAGCATCACGGTCGCATGCGGCACCGGCTCGAGCGCCGAGTGCTGTGGTTTGGCTAGCGCCACGATCAGCGCCGCCAAGCCAAGTGCGAGCAGCAGGTAGGGGACGTGCCGACGCCAACCCGGACGCCTCGGCGCGACCGATGCCAACACCGGCGCGCTGATGGACGCTCGTACGACCCGCTCGCGGCGCCACTGTTCGGCCAGATACAGCGCCGCGAGAGCCAGCAGCGCGATGAGCGCGAGCAGGGCGAGCGGCTTGGCAAAGCTCACGGCTGAATCGTCGGCCGGTTCCTCAAAGTCATAGCCGTGGTGAGGATCGTCGAGCCACGCTCGATCGTAATCTCCAGGCGGTTCCCTAGCGCGATCTTCGCCACGGCTGTGCGGATCGCTGTCGCTGAGTTGATCGTGGTGTTGTCGATGGCGGTGATCACGTCACCAGGCTGTATGCCCGCCGCCAGCCCGCCGCTTCTCGCCGCCACTGTGTTGACAACCGCCCCCAGCGGGCTGGTGATGATATGCATGCCCATCCAGTTCGCGCTCGGCGTGTTGGCGACGCGAGTCGGCGCTGACGGCTGCGTCAGCCCGATGCCGCCGGTCGGCCCGGTGCTCGTGGTGGGCGGTTTGGCGGTGTTGGTCGGGGGGGTTCGGGCTTTGGGCCTGGGGTGGTTGGTCGAGCCGCCGCGGTTCAGGGCGACCGCCACACCGACGCCGGCGATCACGAAAACCGCGAGGCAGGCCGCCATCTGCCTAAGCGTGAGGCGGCGACGGGGTCGCCGCGGCGGCTCGGGCTCGGCGACCGCGGGTTGGTCGCCCGGAAGTGGCAGCCGAACGCTGACCTCGTCAGCCGCTTGCGCGGACTCGTGCTCCCAATCTCCCGACCACAGGTGTTTAGGTCCACCCATCTGGCGGCGACGTTAAGGCGTGATCATGAGAGGTGGGTAAGAGCCTGCCTCAAAGAGCCAAGCCGGTGAACCCTTAGGTATCGACGAGTGCCTGCCAGATCTCGGTTGTGGCGTCTACATCAAAGGAGACCTTGCCGAGGAAGAGCCGGAGCCCGAGCGGCAGGCGCGTGCCGGGCCAGGTATGACCGGCCCCGTCGCAGACCCACAGGGTCACCGAGCCCCGGTCCCCTAAAGGCCCGTACGACAGTCGAGTGAGCGATGGCGTGATCTCAGCACGATCAGGTTCGGTCGGATGGCCGTTGGCTCGGGCCCAGGCGGCCGCGGCTTCGAGGACGCTCTCGTTCCATCGCGACGTACGGCCACCGCCATATGGGTTGATCCTGTCCCTCGTCCCATGGAACGCAACCACACGTACTGGAGAGTCAAGCCGCTCTGTTGAGGGCATCCGCAGCCCCGCTACCGCGCCGAGCACACGCACCGGGTTGCGGCCTGATGAGGAGAACCGGCTTGCCATCCGCGCCCCACCAGACATGCCGCAGACGCAGAGCGGCGCCTCCGTGACACCGAGCGTCTCACGGAGATGGTTGACAGCCTTATCGAGGAACACAACGTCTTTGTCCAGCTCCCACTCCCACCCCGCGCGCGATGGAATCGAACCTTGCGCAAACGCAACGACAGCTCCGTGATCGGCCAGTCCAGCCATGCGACTGAGCTGCATCTGCCGCTTCGGTGTCGAGCCACTGCCATGCAGCACGAGCATGACGGCCGTCGGGATGCCGATTGGAGCCGCGATCAACAGCTCGCGTTTGACGCCGCCGACATCGATCGTGTGTGCGACCACCACGGGAGGCGAGATTATCTCGGTTCCGTCAACAAGGGAGCCCTGTGGATCGGAGGGACTACGATCGTCCCAATGGATGCACTTGGGATCAGCGAGTACGAGATTGCCGGGGGTCTGGCCTTGGGGTCAGAAGGTTCGTACGGATCGATCCGTCGCCCCCAGGGCTGATCGGGCCAACGGTTTTCGATGACGTCGGCCGGGGAATCCGAGGTCCGCGCCGGCGTAGTTCCGGCCCGCGCCGACAGCGACGGACACCCGGCGCCTTGGCGCGAGCTCGAGGGTGCTCCTGACGTTCTGGCGGAGGCGCGCGAGGAGCTGCTCGCGCTGAAGTCGGGAGGGATGTTCGTGTGCGCGCGCCGTGACGGGGACATCCGGCCTGTGCGTGCCTCGGGCGAGGGTCTCTACAGCGAGGACACTCGACATTTGTCTGAGCTGCGCCTGACGGTTGGTGGACTGCTGCCGGTGCCGCTGTCTTCGGTGATGGAGTCGGGGCATTACGCCGTGATCAATGCCACTAACCCGGTGTTGCGCTCCGTCGACGGTGACGTTGTGCCGCAGGAGACGCTGAACGTGCGCCGTACGGTGCTGATCGACGATCGCCTGTTCTACCGGGTGCGTGTGCGTAACTTCGCCTCCACACCGGTGGTCACGGTTGCCGAGGTGTCGTTAGCTGCCGATTTTGCCGACGTATTTGAGGTCCGGGATGTGGGTCGGGGAACGAGCGGCTGCCTGCTGGAGCCGACCCACGAGCAGGATCGGGTGCGTTTCGGCTACGTGGCGGCGGACGGTGAGGAGCGGCAGACGCTCGTTGAGCTCGAGCCATCGCCGGCCCGAGTCCGGATCGACGGTGACCGCGTTCACGCGGAATGGGACGTGCGGCTCGACGTGCGTGAGTCGGTCTCGTTGTGGATCACGGTGACACCTTCAGGCGTCGGAGGCGGCGAGGCCGAGCCCAGAGCCGTGCAGGCGGCCGTGCTGCTCGAGGCTGCACGCACGGAGTGGGTTGGCGCGTGCGCGCAGATCACCACCGAAAATGAGTTGTTTGATCGGCTGGTCGATGCCTCGGTGCGTGATCTGCATGCACTGATGATGCCGGTTGGGGACAATCGGCTGCCGGCGGCCGGGATCCCCTGGTATGTCGCCCCGTTCGGTCGTGACTCGCTGCTCAGCTCTTGCGCAGCGCTGATGATCAACCCGGAGGTCGCACGTGGCACGCTGCTCGTGCTCGCGGGCCTTCAGGCCAGGACCGATGAGGGCTGGCGCGACGCTGAGCCGGGCAAGATCCCGCACGAGCTACGCACCGGCGAGCTAGCTCGCACCGGGCGCATCCCGCACACCCCCTACTACGGCACGGTCGATGCAACGCCGCTGTTCCTGATGGTCGCTGGCGGCTACTACCGCTGGACGCTTGATCTCGACACGATGGTCCGCCTGCGACCGGCGCTCGACGCTGCCCTGGCCTGGATCGACGAGTGGGGGGATCGTGACGGTGACGGGTTCGTCGAGTACGAGCGCCGCGCCCCCGCCGGCCTGATCAATCACGGTTGGAAGGATTCACACGACTGCATCGTGCACGCCGACGGTTCGCTGGCCCAGGGCCCGATCGCGCTGGTCGAGGTCCAAGGCTACGTGTATGAGGCAAAGCTGCGGATCGCGGATGTTTACGAGGCGCTCGGGGACTCGCCCCGCGCCGATCGGCTGCGGACCGAAGCCGGCG
>Ga0181537_10000946_pt1 | contig 27284 bp, 21 predicted proteins | sample PEATcosm2014_Bin_39_FD_119765 | JGI IMG/M metagenome (GOLD analysis project Ga0181537, IMG submission 119765) | Peatland microbial communities from MTU Mesocosm Facility, Houghton, MI, USA - PEATcosm2014_Bin23_10_metaG | ecosystem: Environmental > Terrestrial > Soil > Wetlands > Peat | place...
CGGCGGCGGCGAGTCAGAGACGGCAACGCCAGCAAAATGCGATCAATGCTTCGATCTTTTATCAATCTCGGTAGGTCTTCCGGGGGGTACACCTTGATTCCATTGACCATTCGACCATGTAAACTCTTCTTGTCGTCGATAAATACCAAGGGGTCAAAGGCGCGGGTAGTGGACAACGCGGTGGATAAGCGCGCACCCGCATCGCCCGCCCCGTAGATGGCGACTCGCGCAACCGTGGGCTGGATATAGTGGGTAAGCAAGTAGTAGCGAACTACGAAGCGCGAACCGGCCACATATAGCAAGGCGAGACAGGAATAGATGGTGACGACGCTCCACGACAGCGCCGCAATCTTCAGCCCCATTCCCAGTATGCCCAGCAACACGCCGCTCAAAAACACGGCGAAGGTGACCGCGATGATGGCTTTGTGGCCGAGAAAGCGGATTACCGCACGATACAAGCCCATGCGTACGAAAATAGGGGTGCTGATGGCAACGACAGCCAAATAGGCGGGCCAGTCGGTGATCTTGAATGCCGGACTACCGGTCTTGAGGCTCAGCGCCGCCCATAAAGCCAGCGGCATCATGACCGAATCCGCGCAAATCGAGATAATGCGTTTTAGGGGTCCCGGCAGTTCAACAGTCTGCCGCGCAAAGTCGCTAGTAGTTTCTACAGTCGTTGAACCCAAAGTGACCCTCCCTGACACCCATACACCTTGTCGGTAGGCGATTTCTCTCGCCGATGACAGTGATTTCTTAGTTTCCCTGTCACGAAGTGTACCGAATTTATTCGAACATTCACGGTTGGTGTTGCAAGCTTACAGCGAGTTAATCCACGTAACGCTCCAAGCGAGGCCGCGTTGACGCGTCACATCGCATCTAGAGTCGGGCTTCGGCAAAATGTTCCTGGAACCACTCGTAAGTTTTCGCAATTCCATCTTTCAACGTGATACTCGGCCGCCACCCAAGGCCAGTCAGCCGCGTGGTATCCAATAACTTGCGCGGCGTGCCGTCCGGCTTGTTGGGATCGAAGACCACGCGACCACTGTAGCCAACCGCAGACAGTACTACCTCAGTGAGTTCTCGAATGGTTACGTCCTCCCCCCAACCGACATTCACGATCGGTTCGGCATCATAATTTTGCAAAAGATACACAATCGCGTCGGCAAGATCATCGACATACAGAAATTCACGTCGCGGAGTCCCGGTGCCCCAGACAGTGACGCTGACGTCGCCCCCAATCTTCGCCTCATGGAACCGGCGGATCAGGGCCGGGAGCACATGGGAATTCTGCAAATCGAAGTTGTCGCCAGGGCCGTACAGGTTGGTCGGCATTAGGGAAATCGCGTTGAAGCCAAATTCCCGCCGATACGCTTGACACATCTTGACGCCCGCAATCTTGGCGATCGCGTACCACTCGTTAGTTGCCTCGAGCGGACCGGTCAGCAAGTACTCCTCCTTGATTGGCTGCGGGGCAAGTTTTGGATAGACGCAACTCGATCCCAAGAATACGAATTTGGCTACGCCGGAGCGATAGGCGGCGTCGATGACATTGTCTTGAATGAGGAGATTGTCTCGAATAAAGAGCGCAGGCCGACTATTGTTCGCGTGAATGCCACCAACGCGTGCCGCCGCCATCACCACAGCTTCTGGGCGCTCTGCATTGAAAAACGCGCGAACGGCCGACTGCTCAGTTAGATCGAGCTCATCGCGGCCTCGAATTATCAGTTGAGTGTAACCTTGGCGATGAAGGGATCGCACAACCGCAGATCCCACTAAGCCGGTATGTCCGGCAATGAAAATTCGGGAGGTTTTGGTGATCGGCACTTGACTACTCGTGATTGCTATAGACCTTGTAGCCCTCTTTTGCAACCAATGCGTCGCGCTTCGCCATTTCCAAATCCGAATTCACCATCTCTTCCACCAACTCCTGGAAGCTCACTTCAGCGTTCCAGCCAAGTTTTTCTTGTGCCTTGCTTGGATCACCCAGCAGACTCTCGACTTCGGTCGGGCGGAAATAGCGGGGGTCCACTTGCACTAACTTACGACCGCTTACCTCATCGATGCCCACCTCGTCCAATCCCTCGCCGGTCCATTTGATCTGCATGCCCAAAAATGCCCCTGCGGCCGAGACAAAGTCGCGAACCGAAAACTGCGTGCCGGTTGCAATGACAAAATCCTCGGGGACAGCATGTTGCAACATCAGCCATTGCGCACGCACATAGTCACGGGCGTGGCCCCAATCGCGTCTCGAATCAAGATTGCCGAGATGCAATGTGTCCTGCAACCCCACCCTAATTCGGGCCAACGCCCGGGTTATCTTTCGCGATACAAAGGTCTCGCCGCGTAGGGGTGATTCGTGATTGAACAAGATACCATTGCATGCGAAGAAACCGTAAGCTTCACGATAGTTCACAGTAATCCAATACGCGTAGACTTTGGCAGCACCATAAGGCGAACGCGGGTAAAACGGAGTCGTCTCTCGCTGAGGAATTTCTTGGACCTTCCCAAACATCTCGGATGTCGACGCTTGATAGAACCGCGTCGTATTCTCCAATCCGAGAATCCGAATCGCCTCCAACACGCGAAGGGTCCCTAGAGCATCCGAATTTGCAGTGTACTCTGGCGTCTCAAACGAGACAGCCACATGACTTTGGGCGGCCAAGTTGTAAATTTCGTCCGGCTGCACTTCTTGAATTATCCGCATCAAATTTGTCGAATCCGTCAGATCACCGTAATGCAGCCTGAGACGCAGATTTTTTTCATGAGGATCTTGATACAAATGATCGATACGAGCCGTGTTAAAGGAAGATGCACGGCGCTTAACGCCGTGCACGGCGTAACCTTTCGCCAATAGAAACTCAGCTAGGTAAGCACCATCCTGACCGGTAATTCCGGTGATTAATGCTGTCTTCGACAGAATGATTCCCCGATCATAAAATCACCAAACTTGGATCGCCAAAGTGACTCAATCATACAGAATCACAAGCGCGATTTATCACGAAGTTGCGTTAATTGGGGTCGCAGGCCAGAAACAAGACGATCGGGAGTTGACTGGCACTGCACCAGAAAAAATGACTCGTGCGCGGGCAACTTACCGCGGCGAGCGCCCATAGGAACGACAATAACTCACGTCGACCAATCACAGTGCATACTCCAAAAAGAATTGGCCACGATATGCTATGGGCGCTTGGCTCTTCACGGGAACGAACCCGCCAGCATCGCCACGGTAAGCGGCGGTCTGGTGATATGATCAATTGGGAATGCTTATCTCTAAACAGTCGATGCCTAATGCCGCATCCACAGAGCCGAAGAAACTGCGATGCAACACCAGATCACGGCCGCTACCGATGAATTGCTCGAGGGTCTCGAAATCTATCGCTGCTACAAGCGATCGAAGTTCCTGTCTCTTAAGCACTCATCCTATTTCCACGTTTATGAGGAGCTTCTCGCGAAGTATCGGGGGCGAGACATCACGTTCGTCGAGATCGGGGTCCTGAACGGCGGTTCCCTGTTCATGTGGCGCGATTATTTTGGCCCTTCGGCGCGAGTAATCGGCATCGATGTGAATCCGGACGCGAAGAGATGGGAGGAGTTTGGTTTCGAAATTTTTTTGGGCAGCCAGTCCGATGAAAGGTTTTGGGACGAGCTATTTTCCTTAGTGGGAGATGTCGACATAGTTCTCGATGACGGCGGTCACATTAACGAGCAACAAATCGTCACCACAGAAAAATGCATTCCCCACATTAAGGAGGGCGGCATGTTGATTGTCGAGGACACTCATACGAGCTACATTGCGAATTTCGGCAATCCATCGAGGTATTCTTTCATCAGCTACTGCAAGGCATTAATGGATTCGATCAATTCCAGATTTCCGGCGGTGCGTATCTCGGATAATCCTCTCAACCAGATGGTCAGTTCGATTCACATCTATGAGTCCATCGTGTGTTTTCGAATCGACCGAGCGAGGTGCTTCGTGAGTTCTCCCACATCGAACTCCGGCATCTCGTCCAACTCGGCGGATTTTAGGGATCGTGGCAGCCTGCTTCATGAGGGAATTGCGGTATTGAAGCGTAAGCTTCCCTTCCTTCAGACCGTCGGCATTATCAGGTTGATCGGCTCGAAACTCGCTAGCGCCATGTATTCAATGCGTTCGAAAATTCAGTCCCGCAAACTCAGAAGATACTTCCACTAGCCGCATGGTCTAGGTGGTCGACGGCGGTTATGATGCTAGGCAGTTCTGCAGATGCCGGCGGATCTACGCGGACTCGATCGGAAGCGCGTATTTCTCGAATGGTTCCGCGGTAAACAATTCCTGCAGCTTTCCGGCCCAACGCGAGTTTTACCACTAGTCTCACCGCCCCGCGGCTGAAGGCGGCTATGCGCGAAAGGCTGAGCCATTCGCCAAATCGAACTCGCCCAGCGCCACCCCGCCTGGTGATTTACCTAGACCTAGAGCCGCCAGGAGAGCATTTTTACTTGGAGCGCCGCAACACCGGGCGTTCCTCGAAGAGATCTACTGAATCTGCAAAATAATGAGAGTTTCTGGTGCCAGTTCCACTCCATTTGGCCGCTTTCGATCTCCGCAACGGCGCGCGCATGCTCCAGCCATGATCACACTCGTTGGGCGTCCCTACCTTGTTCAATCTGTGTCATCCAGTCCGCTTTGCAAGCGGTTGGGCGCAAATCGACGGGCTGCGTTGCCTGCGCGTCGACCCAGACGTCGCTTGGTAAGGAATTTGAGCTGGGCAGTGCGGCGTTTTGAACCGTCCTCGGCATTCATTGCGCCTCTCGGCCCGGACCCGTTCTAGGAGTGTGCAAAAAGGCTCCTAGATCGTGGGCCGCAATTTCTATACACTTTGCGCCCGACTGCGCATTCAAAGCGTTTTTTCATTTGGCAACCGGACCGCTGACCCAGTCGGGCAAATGCGGCGCCGCTCCGCGGACGGGCCGGATCAATTCTTCGCGCCATCGTGCGCATTGCGCCATGTCAGCATGCAGCGGCTGCCTGCGATCAGGCGGCGCACGCCGGGGATTCTGCGGGATGCCCGCGATTGACGCGGAACCCGGGGCAGAGGTGAAGGAGAGGGGGACATGATTTCGAGGCACGAGAGATCGATTTTCACGCCCGTACAGCCGAACAGGTCCTGGGTTCTGCCGCCTGGGACAACCGTCACGACCATCATCTCCAACATCGCCACTGCGGTGTTGGCGCTCAGAGACCTATAAATGCAAGAAACCGGGCGCCTCATGATCGCGGCGGACGAGCCGCCGGATCGCTTCGAATCACTGAATCTAATCGAGATTTGGTACGTCATCTGGCGTCACCGGTGGTGGGTGCTCGGGTTCTGCGCGCTCAGTGTTGCCGCCACAACGGTGTATGCCTTCACGGCAAAGAGTTGGTATCGCGCGGAAGTCCTGCTGAAGCCCGTCGAGGACAAATCCTCGAAGCAGGGATTGGGCGGGATGGGCGGGCTCGGCGCGCTCGCGGGCCTCGCGGGGATAAACGTGGGCAGCAATCCGTCTGCCGAACCTCTAGCCGTGCTTACTTCACGCGCCTTTTCCGCCGCTTTCATCGAGGACCTGGATCTGCTGCCGCTGCTGTTTCCGAAGCGTTGGGACCCGGTGAACAAACGGTGGAAATCCTCCGTGCTGTCAGGCCAGCCCGACATCCGCGACGGCGTGAGATATTTCGACAAGAAAATCCTAGGAGTTCGCGAGGATCGAAAGAACGGTTTCATCACCCTCTCCATCGATTGGACCGACCCCAAGGTGGCCGCCGTTTGGGCGAACTTGCTGGTCGAGCGCCTCAACGATCGCATGCGCACCCGCGCGCTCGCCCAAGCGGAGACCAACGTGACCTACTTGAAGGAAGAAATGGCCAGTTCGAACATCGTGACGCTTCAGCAGTCGATTGGCCGCGTCCTCGAGAACGAGCTTCAGGATCTCATGCTCGCGCGGGTGAACAAGGAATACTCCTTCACTGTTATCGATCCCGCGGAAACGCCCAAATGGCGGATCTTTCCCCAACGGTTGCTGCTGGTTTCCCTGTCATTCATCATGAGTGTCATCATTTCGAGCGTCTTCTTCGTGACGCGGTACGTGATCCGCCGCAACGTCGCCTGGACCGAGCATCTTAGACGCAAGGCATCCTGAATCGGATCCGATCACGGCATTTGGCCGGTAGCGACATTTGTCCATTACCAGGAACACTTTTTGGAATCTCTTCGGCTCGGGCACTCCGATGTTGATCGGGGTCGCCCTGCTACCGTACCTGCTCGCCAATCTCGGCGTCGGGCGTTTGGGGGTTCTCACACTCGTTTGGGCGTTTATCGGATATTTCAGTATTTTCGACTTCGGGCTGGGCAGGGCGCTGACCTACACGGTCTCATCGCTGAAAGTCCAGGGACAGATGGACCGGGCGGTCGGATCGATCAAGGCAGGGATGCTGCTGCTGGTATTGATCGGTTGCCTCGGCGCTACCGCGATCAGCGCCGTCGTGGTTACGTTCGGGATCGGGTGGCTCAACGTAAATCCGAAAATTGACGAGGAGACCTATCGGTCGATCCTGATCGCGAGCGCCGCCATTCCGCTGACCACGATCACGTCCGGTTTGAAAGGCGCATTGGAGGGATTCGAAAGATTCAAGGCGGCCAACATCCTGCGAACGACCCTCGGAATCTCCAACTTCGCGATTCCCGCGGTGACGGTGGCGATCTACGGACCCGATCTCACGCTGATTGTGCTCGGGTTGCTGCTGGCGAGATTGGCCGTCATGCTGATGCACTTTGCGGTGTTGGAGCGGATTCTGAGACCCTTGAGGTCGGGCCACGTCTTCAGCAGGAAGGAATCCAGGGACCTCGCCAAATTCGGCGCCTGGATGAGCGTGTCCAACGTCTTGAGTCCGCTGATGGTGGTGTCGGACCGGTTCGTGATCTCGCATTTTGTAGGCGGCTCGAGCGTCGCGTACTACTCAGTACCGCTCGACTGCCTGTTTCGCCTGTTGATCATTCCCGGTGCGCTGACCGCCACTCTGTTCCCGGCTTTCGCCCAGCGGCTCATCTCGCCGGAAAGCGGTCGGATCGAACTGCAGCGTCTGTACGGAAGAGCACTGCGCGTGATAGCCATGCTGATGCTGCCCGTTACCCTGGGCATCGCGGTGCTCTCCCATGCGGGCTTGAATCTGTGGCTCGGCAAGGCGTTCGCGGACAACGCCTATGTCGTGGTGATCATCATTGCATTCGGAATCTTCTTCAACGGCATGGCGCAGGTGCCTCACACCATGATTCAGGCATCGGGGGACGTGAAAAAGACCTCCCTGGTGCACGTGGGCGAGATCGTGGTCTACATGCCTGCGATGGTCTATCTCGTCATTAACTTCGGCATCGTCGGCGCGGCGCTCGCCTGGCAATTGCGCGTGATGGCGGATTTCTTCGTGCTCCATGCGCTCGCGACGCGGAAGCTGCGCCATGCCGTCATCTGAGCCCGGCCGATCCTTCGCGTTGGGCGTCGTAGTTTTTTCGCCGCCGAACTCGCTTTGGGCCCGCCTAGCGATGATCGCGCGTAAAGGGCACCGGATCTATATCTACGACAACTCGCCGGATGATTGCTCGACGAGAGGAAACATCAGCTGGTTGTCCGGAGCACGATATTTTACCGCGGGCAAGAATCTAGGGCTCGGCGTCGCACTCTCGACCATCTGTGCGGCCGCGTATTACGATTCCCACGACACCCTCTTATTCTTCGACCAAGACACCATCTTCGACGAGAGGACGGTCGATTTCGTTGGGGAGTTTTGCAGAACGGCGCTTCGCGACTATGAAAAAAGCTACGCGGCAATCGTGTTTTCGTCCGACACGGCCGGTGGCGGGACCGATTCCGGCTTCGCGATCAGCGACGTTCCGCTCGCGATCAGCAGCGGGAGCCTGTTCGTATTGAAAAACCTGAAGGCGCTCGGCTGGCACAACGAGCATTATTTCGTCGATGGCGTAGACTACGAATTGTGTTTGAGGTCGTGGAGGAAGAACCTTAAAATCGCCCGCTGCCGAAACACGCCGGGATTCGATCACGTCAGCGGTCAACCGGACCGGACGGTCAAATTATGGGGAAGATCGATTCCGCTGAGGCGGTACGCTACAGTCCGCATCCTTGATGCATTCCGATCGTATACGCGGTTGTTCTTATCGTCGGTCTCGGCCGGGCAGTTCAAATTCGCCGCTCGTATGGTCCGCGCCGGCGCCATCTATGCGTTTGGCCAGACGATGGCAAGGATTATGCGACGGTGATTCAAGGGTTCAGTGCTCCGACGGACAGGATTCCGAGTCCGGCAATTTTCACGGTGTGCAACGTCGCGTACCTGCCCCGCGCGCTGCTACTGGCGGGATCGATCGCGAAGCAGCAGAAGCGCCGGCTGAAGATCGTGGTCTTCGACGGCAAGCGGCAGTTGGACGTCGCCGAGTCGGAAGCGGAGATCCTGTGGATCGAGGATTTGGGTGTCCCGCGGCTGCGGGAGCTCGCCTTCATGTACGACATCATCGAATTCAGCACCAGCCTGAAGCCGTTCATCGCCGGCCGGCTCCTCGAAACGCATGATTCAGTAATCTTCCTCGATCCAGACACCTGCCTATTCGGCGCGCTGGACGCAGTACTGGAGGAGTTGCGCGCATATCCGATCATACTGACGCCCCACTACACGACGCCACAGGCCGACGACCCGGCGGAGTCGGACCTGGGTATGATGAGGTTCGGATCGTTCAATCTCGGCTTCTTCGCGGTCAGGCGATGTCATCAGGGCTCAGCCTTTCTGAACTGGTGGTCACGGCGGTGCGTCGAATTCAGCTTCATGGAGAGCCAGTTCGGACTGTCGACGGATCAGAAATGGGTTTCGATCGCCCCGTGCTTCTTTCCGGAGCTACACATCTCATTCAATTTGGGACTCAACGTGGCACCCTGGAACACGTTCGAGCGTTCAATTACCAAGACCTCCGACGAAGATTATCTGGTCAACGATCGTTATCCGCTTGTGTTCTTCCATTTCAGCAACTTCGACCCCGGGGATCCGCAATACCTGAAGAAGCGTGCCAGCTGCGAGGCTGGCAGAAGGTACCCGGCGCTCATGGAGCTGGGTATGAACTACGGCGCAGCATTGGCCGCCGCTACGGAAAGGATTGCGGATCCGCGATATACCTTCGACTACATGTCGAACGGCTCCTATATCTCACCGACCTTAAGAAGGGCATACGCCGCAGTTCGTTCGGAGTTGCCGCAAGGCCACAATCCGTTCGACGCAGCCGGTCCGGTCGGAAGGTTCGCCCGAAGAAACCGGCTGCTCCAACGGACCGGCCACAAGTACGCGTACCCGCAGCTGACCCAGGCCGCAAGACATTCGGCTAGCTTCGAAGTCATCTACTTCCTGATGCGCCTCTGCTTGCGGGTGCTGGGGCCGAACCGGTTCTACGATCTTTCAAAGCTGATGGTGTTCCTGTCGATCTACCGGCGCAATCGCGGGCTATGGAAGCTGTAGCCGCGCGGTCTCGATGATCCTCTATCTAATACCATATGTCGCATGTACGCTGTGCGCGCTGGCGTATCAGCTCAAGATCATCCGGCTGGGCCCTGCGGCCTACGGGATGGCGCTCTTTCTCCTTGGGCTGGTTGCCGGAATTCGCTTCGAGGCGGGTCAAGACTGGGATGCGTACGAGGATTATTTCGACGAAGTCGTCGTTCCCGGGTTCGACCTGGTCAAATCACGGTATGAGCCCGCCTACTACATACTGAACTACTTGGTGAAGACGCTGGGGGGCACCTATCCCATCGTCCAGCTAATCGCCTCGATGTTTTGCGCCTTCGCAGTGTACCGGCTCACAAGCCGCATGACGCTCAACCGGTTCTACGTGCTGGCCGTCTACATGGGCTATAGCTACCTCGTCCTTCACTTCGCGCAGGTCCGCCAGTCGCTGGCACTCGGGTTCTTTCTTTTGGGTCTCGATCACTACTTCCGGCATGGAACGAAGCTTCCCGCCATGATGATCGCGCTAATCGGACCCTTCTTTCAGCTTTCAGCGCTGCTGTATTTCATCGTGCTCGCACCGGTCATTATTTGGCAATCCGGAAACGTATGGTGGTGGTTGGCGGCGGCTATTGCGGCGGTGATCGCGGTGGTCGCGGCTCAGTTCATCGACCTCGTTTCGCTCATCTCCATGGTTTCAAGTTCCAACACTCAAGACAAGCTCGCAATCTATTCCGTGCTGAAGACCGAGCAGGGACCCTTTCAGATCATTTACGCGTGCTATCTGTTGTTGCTCTGCCTGTATTTCGTGCGTTTCTCGCGAGGCCTGACTCCCGACAAGGTGTTCATCATCCGCTATGCCGTCTGTTCGCTTGCGGTCACTGTGATGTGCACCTTCTTGCTCGCCGGCTCGTACGTGTTTTATTCGCGGGCGTACTCCGTCGCCTGCCTATTCCAGGGGTTCGCCGCGGCGATCGTCTTCGCGAGCCGGAAGGGCGCGCTTCACAGCCTGGTCTTCTACATCTCCCTAGCCGTCGCATCAGTGTCGTATTGCCGAATCATTGATTTCTACGAGGACCAATACACACCGTATCAGATCTTTTTTTGGCAATATTGAGGCGCGGAACGTTTCCCGGTGGGCACTAAACGCATTGCGGTCGTCGCGTCCAGAAAGTTCCACCCGGGCCACTTCTCTCATCTGGCCGCCACGTGCAAGCTGCTCGACGAATCTGGCGTCGACGCCTACATGCTGGTGCACCCGTCGTACCGGCAGATGAATCCGGGCGGCACGGACCGGATGCTCACTAGGTTGGCGGACCTCAGGCGGCTCGGCAGGATCGATTTTCTAATCGTCTGGTTCCCGAGCTTTCAGGCGTTGCTCGACATAGCGATCGCCAGGATCCTGCGTCGAACCCGGGTCGTGTACGTGTTTCACGAGCCATTCGAGTCGTTCATGTCTTATTTCAACGCTGGATTCGGCGCCTGGAAAACCCTGCGAGTCTGCGCGATTTCGGTAATCAGCCTCTTGATCGTGCTCCTGTCCACGAGAATCGCGCTTCCCTCTGCCAAGGCCGTCGCAGGTTTCGAGTCGAAGTACCGCTGGACTGGCAAGCGGTACGCATGTGTGCCCCTTCTGTTCGACGATGAAACCGCGGGGCTAGATCGCGGCGGGCACCACAACGACATCTCCTACATTGGAACGATCGCAGAGGATCACGCATTCGCCGAATTTCTGGCATTCGTCGGTCATTCGATCGCGAACGATCTGCATCCGGGATATCGCTTTCTCATCGCTACGCGCAGTTTCCTGTCAGATGCGGATCGCGCGACCGCCGCGCCGCTTATCGCCTCGGGCAGGCTGCGGGTACAGGAGGGCCGGCCGCTTGACAACCGGGAGATCAACCAGTTCTACGCAGGAAGCCTAGTGGTCTGGAACGCGTATAAACGCTCGATGCAAAGCGGGGTGTTACCGAAAGCCTATATGTTCGGCATACCCTTGTTGGTAAGCGCCTCGAACGTGAGTGAGTTCTTTACGGACCGTCAAAACGGCGTGAAAATTGCGGCCAATTATGAAATGAGCGAAATCAACCGAGCCATTGCCGACATTGCTGAGAATTTTGAAGTATATTCAATGTTTTGCAGACGAAGGTTCTTGGACGTTTTCTACTACAAACCCCGGTCGAAGTTGTTCATCGACTTCATTTCGGGCTAGCCCGTTGGTGGTCAATCGATGTCTAAAGTGAGCGTCGACCTCGACTCTCCGACTCCCTATCTTGAGGGAGACTCGTACTTCTACCGGCTGAAGCGGAGAATGACCTATTCCTTTGCGCTGAAGAAAATCGCGGCCGAGTGCTCGAACGCGAAGGATCCCTCCATACTGGAAATCGGAACCGGCTCCGGATTCTTTCTTTTCTACGCGCGTGAACGCTTCCCGGGCGCACGACTCACGGGTGTGGAATACGATCCGCGCCTCTTGGAGGCGGCTAAGCGGCTGGCGCCGTTTGCCGAGTGCGTCCGCGGCAACGCCGAGACCTTCGATCTTCGGCCCGCAAGCTTCGACGTCGTGGTCTCCTTCCAGGTGATCGAGCATTTGTACGATCCGTCGGCAATGCTGGCGCGCGTGAAGGCGCATTTGAAGCCGGGGGGCATTTTCATACTCACCACGCCCAATCTCGACGGAATCGGCGCGCGGGTGATGGGCGCCCGCTGGCACGCCCTTCGGTCGGATCACGTATCACTCAAGGGCGTGGCCGACTGGAATACACTGGTGGAGAACGAGGGGTTCGAATCGCGGTATTGCGGCAGCACATTTTTCACCGGGATTCCGTTGATGAACCGACTGCCGCTCGGGGCGCTCAACTGGGCACTGCTGGCGGTCTTTGGCGCCGCCCGATGGCGCCACGGCGAATCCTACGTCGGCGTGTTCAGGTGCCCGTCATGAGCATATCCGGCGATATCGGGCGAATCTTCGATGAATCCTGCTTGATGGTTACCGGCGGGACCGGTTCGTTCGGCAATGCCGTGCTGCGCCGTTTTCTCGGCTCCAGCGTGCGCGAGATACGCATCCTCAGCCGCGACGAGAAGAAACAGGACGACATGCGCAAGCGCTATAACGATGCGCGATTGAAGTTCTACATCGGAGACGTGCGCGATTACCAGTCGGTTCTCGGTGCAACGCGCGGTGTCGATTACATCTTTCACGCGGCGGCTTTGAAGCAGGTTCCATCCTGCGAATTCCACCCGTTGGAGGCAGTCAAAACCAACGTTCTCGGAACCGAGAATGTGCTCGAGGCGGCCACTTTCTGCGGCGTCAAGCGAGTGGTGTGCCTCAGCACGGACAAGGCCGTCTATCCGATTAACGCCATGGGCATTTCCAAGGCCATGATGGAGAAGGTCATAATCGCTAAGTCGCGCAACAGCGGAGAGACCGTGATCTGTACCACACGCTACGGGAATGTGATGGGCTCCCGCGGATCGGTGATCCCGCTGTTCGTCGAGCAGATCCTATCCGGTCAGCCGATCACCGTCACGGATCCCAACATGACCCGCTTTATGATGACCCTGGAGGATGCAGTCGAACTGGTCCTTTATGCATTCCGGCACGGCAAGCCGGGAGATATCTTTGTGCAGAAGGCCCCGGCCGCCACCATAGGCACGTTGACAGCCGCATTGACGCAGCTGATGAACGTCCGTGATCATGGCGTCCACGTCATCGGCACACGTCACGGCGAAAAGCTGTTCGAGGCCCTGCTGAGCCGTGAGGAGATGGTGGCCGCCCAAGATCTCGGCGCTTATTACCGAGTCCCGCCCGACCTTCGAGATCTGAACTACCGGAAATTCGTCGAGCAGGGGGAAACCCAGATCTCCAACGCCGTCGACTACAACTCTCACAATACAACCCGCCTAGATGTTGAAGACATGAAGCGCCTGCTCGGTCGGCTGCCGGCGATGCGGGAAATCGCCCAGGGAAGGCGATTTCAGCCAGAGGATTGAGATGCGTGTTTTGGTCACCGGATCGCGCGGATTCATCGGCAAGAATCTCGCCTGGCGCATGCGCGAACTCGCTGGCTTCGAGCTGCTGCGTTTCGATCGCGGCGACCCAGTGGCAGGGCTGCAGAAACTCGTGGACGGCTGCGATGCCGTGATCCACCTCGCCGGCGAGAATCGTCCGGCGGATGTCCGAGATTTCTCGAGGGTCAATGGGGGGCTCACACGTCTGGTCTGCGATCGAGTGCGCCGGTCCCGACGCGTGGTCCCATTCATTCTGGCTTCATCAACCCAGGCCGGAGCCGACAATCCATACGGGGCCAGCAAACTCGAATCGGAGGCCGCAGTCAGGCAGCTGCACGCCGATCTCGGCAATCCGTGCGTCATTCATCGATTGCCAAACGTGTTCGGCAAATGGTGCAGACCCGATTACAACTCGGTGGTGGCGACGTTCTGCCACCACATCGCCCATGATCTGCCAATCCGGATCGATGCTCCGACGAAGCGGCTTTGCCTGGTCCACGTCGACGACGTTGTAACGGAATTCCTTCGGGAGTTGCGCTCCGCGACGCCCGGAGTTCATGAGGGCGGCTCTCTCCCGGAATATTCGATCTCAGTGGGTGAACTGGCCGACCAGATCCGCTCCTTTTCGAACTGCCGTACCGGCCTGGTGACGGAGCGGGTCGGGACCGGCCTGATCCGGGCCCTGTATTCCACGTACGTCAGTTACTTACCGACCGAAAAATTCGCCTATGATCTGCCCCGATACGGCGACGAGCGGGGGGTTTTCGTGGAAATGCTAAAGACCCCGGACTGCGGCCAGTTTTCCTACTTCACGGCGCACCCGGGAGTCACTCGCGGCGGACATTATCACCATACCAAGACGGAAAAATTCCTCGTGATCAAGGGTGTGGCGAAATTCGGATTCAGAAATCTCGTGACCGACGAAACCTTCGAAATCTTCACAAGCGGAGACGCGCCCAAGGTGGTCGAAACCGTTCCGGGCTGGACGCACGACATCACCAACGTCGGCAGCGAGGAAATGGTAGTCATGCTCTGGGCGAACGAGATCTTCGACCGGGCCCATCCCGATACCGTCGCCAGCAAGGTATGACGTGCGGACGAAAATGAAGGTAATGACGATCGTGGGCACGCGTCCGGAGATCATCCGACTGTCCCGTGTGATCGCGAGGCTCGATTCTCACACGGAGCACTCGTTGGTTCACACGGGGCAGAACTACGACTTCGAGTTGAACGAGATATTCTTCCAGGACTTGGAGATCCGCAAACCGGACTTCTTCCTGAACGCCGCGGGGGCGACCGGCAGCGAGACCATCGGCCGGATTATCATCGCGGCCGATGCACTTCTTGCCGATGCGAAGCCGGATGCGGTGCTGGTTTTGGGGGACACGAACAGCTGCTTGGCGGTGCTGCCGGCCAAGCGGCGGAAGATCCCAGTCTTTCACATGGAGGCCGGAAATCGCTGCTTCGACCAGCGTGTGCCCGAGGAGATCAACCGCCGCATCGTCGATCACGTCGCTGACGTCAACCTGACCTACAGTTCGATCGCGCGCGAATACCTGCTGCGGGAGGGACTGCCGCCGGATCTCGTGATTAAGACGGGCAGTCCGTTGAAAGAGGTCATCGGGCACTACCGAGACGGGATCGAGGCATCGGACGTGCTGGCGAGGCTCGGGCTCGCCACCGGTCAGTACTTTCTCGTCAGCGCGCACCGTGAGGAGAATATAGATTCCGATCGGAATTTCGGCCGGTTGGTGCACTTAGTCAACGATGTGGCCGCCCGCTATGAATTGCCGGTCATCGTGTCCACCCATCCGCGGACGCTGAATCGTATCAGTGCAACCGGGGCGCGGTTCAATCAGCAGGTCCGTCTGCTAAAGCCGCTGGGTTTCAAGGATTACAACAAACTACAGATTAATGCGCGAACCGTGCTGTCGGACAGCGGCTCGATCACCGAGGAGTCGTCGATCCTGAATTTTCCTGCGCTCAACATCCGCGAGGCGCACGAGCGGCCCGAAGGCATGGAGGAGGGCGCTGTGATGATGGTGGGACTCGACGCCGCCAGGGTCATCCAAGGTCTGGAAATCCTCGCCACCCAATCGAGAGGCCCCGAACGCAGCCTGCGCGAGGTGGCGGATTACAACGTTCCCAACGTGTCGGACAAGGTCCTGCGCATCATTCACAGCTATACGGACTACGTAAACCGGAACGTGTGGAAGCTGTAGGCGATGCCCTCATCGTCAAGCGAATCGGGCTTGCGAGAGCCTTCGCGCCTCATCATTCTGGCGCAATACGTCGATGCGGCGGAGAACTCAACCGGCTACTACTGGTCGAAGATCATCCGGGGGATGGCACGGGAATTCGACCAAGTTTGCGTCATCTGTCCGGAATCGAGTTTCCGGCGGGTCGCGGATCCCCCCGAGCGCGTGGTCTACCTGCCGTTCAAGGATGGCGGCTTCAACAAGAATAAGCTCGGATTGCGGCTCCTCGGTCAATCGATCCAGTCGCTGCACATCGCCCGCGCGCTGCTTTCGAAAGTGAGGCGCGGTGATGCCGTGTTCACGGGTACCAACCCGGCGCTCAGCATCTACTTCATATCGCTGGTGAAGAGATTCAGAGCATTCCGCTGGGCGCTCCTCGTACATGACGTCTTTCCGGAAAATCTAATCTCCGCCGGGGTCGTCGGGAAAAGGGGCATCCTATACAGGATCCTCAAACGATCGTTCGACCGCGCGTATCGTTCCCCGGATGTCCTCATCGCGATCGGCCGCGACATGCGCGAACTGCTGGCCCAAAAGACAGGAAATAACGCCAACGTTGTGTTCGTGCCGAACTGGGTTGACCCCGCCGACGTGGCGCCGAAGCCTAGGGATTCTAGCGGATTGCTCGCCGGGAGGGGCTGGAAGGATCGGGTTGTGTTCCAGTTCTTTGGCAACCTCGGTAGGGTACAAGGCGTGGAGAACATGCTGAACGCGCTCGGACTGGTCAAGAGCGCCAGGGCATCCTTCATTTTCATCGGCTCGGGTGCACGCAGCGGGGTCATCGCACGATTCATCGCCGAACACCCCCACCTCGAGGTGGCTCTCGTTCCCGGTCTGCCGTTTGCAGACAACAATGCAGGGCTGTCGGCCTGTGACGTCGCCATCGTTTCGCTTGGCAGCGGCATGAAGGGATTGGCCGTGCCGAGCAAGGCGTATTTCTCGCTCGCGGCCGACAAGCCGCTGCTGGTCGTATCCGAGGAAGGCTCGGAGCTGCACCTGCTGCTGGAAGAAGAAGAATCGATCGGGTGGTTTTGCAGATGCGAGGACCCGGTGGCGCTGGCGGGGATGATCGACGCGATATGCGATTTGGACCTCGGCAAGCTGGCGGGAAAGCCGCGAAGAGTGGCCGTCGAGAAATTCGGGTCTGCCGCCGCGATCGGACAATACGCTCGATTCATTCGGGAAATGACGTCGTGATGCACTTGGCGAGATTCGCAAGAAGTCATGTGTAGCGTACCGATCTCGCAGAGCGACACGAAGCGACGACCGCCGCTGGGCGCCAATCAGATCATCGGGCTGCACAGTGTGATCGGGCTTCCGCTTCTCTATGCGTCGGGCTATTACCTCCCCCGCCTCGAGGCGGGAGGTATCTATCTGCTGCCGTCTGACGACTTGTTCCATTGGGTCGTCCTGCCGAGTTTCGTGGCCCTGCTCGTCGGTGGCGTGATCCTGCTGGGCATTTTGGGGTGGGCGGGTCGCTGGTGTGGATCCCGCTTGGCCAACACCGTCGCAATTCTGGCATTGGCGTACCTATTTCTGATTGCGTTAAAGGGAATCCTGTATGCGGCCGATTACGACTGGCGGAATCTTGTTCCGCGCGGCAGCGATCTTGCGAGGAGTTCTGCGGAATTCAAGCTCGCCGCCTTCTTGATCGCATGGGGATCGGTGTGGCTGGCTCGCGGGCACTTGAACAAGTTCGTCAGGATTCTGAGCAGCTTAGGCTATGCATTTTGCATTTTGGCGGCTGTCCGGCTCTTCATCCTCTGGAACGACGCGGCGGCGACACCGCCGCCCGCCGAGACCGCAACTTCGTCAACGCTGCGGCGACCGCTGCCGAGCATCGCCATCCCGGGGCGTGCGTCCGCTGCACCCCATACCCTCCCGCGCCGCGTCGTTTGGGTCATTTTCGACGAGTCGGATTACGCGCGCATCTACGAGCCGGTCGCTCCGTCGCAACCCGAGCTACCGAATTTCGAGAGGCTGGCGCGCGCCGCGGTGTCCGCGACCAACGCAAACAGTCCGGCGAGTGCCACTCTCTATTCGATTCCGGCGTTGCTCACAGGTGTGTCAATTGGCGGTACGGGAATTCGATTGAGCCATTTGGGCTCCCTTTCGCTGGTGCGCCCGGACAAGGGTGAGGTACGCTTCGGCGAAGCGACGAGCATCTTCGGTGCCCTCGATGCCGCGGGACGAACTGCGTCCGTGCTCGGCTTCTATCATCCGTACTGCAAGCTCTTTAAGCTGCGGCGCTGCACCAGCCCCGCCTACCCGGCGGTCGGCGGACTCGATGCCGCCCTGTGGGCCAACATTCCCGAAGTCGTCGCGGCGAGGATCCAGCACTTCGAACAATGGCAATCGATCACCAGGGAGGCCCTGACGCTGCTTCCCGAGTACCTCGCACGTGACGATGACCTGACGTTCGTGCACCTCAACGTGCCGCACCTCTCCGCGCTCTACGCGGACGCAACGCTGCATTTGCCGACATCTTCGGACCCTTTGGTCGAGTATGCGCACAACCTTGTGCTGGCAGATCGGATTCTGGGCGGGATAATCAAGGATCTGGAGAAGCAGGCCTCCCGGCACGAACTGCTATTGGTGGTCTCAAGTGATCATTGGCTGCGCAGGATGTGGTTCCGGCCGAACGAATCGGAGGTGTCCCGGCCAATCCCGTTCATCGCGTGGAAGGTGGGCGATACCGGCGGTATCGTGCTTTCACAACCGCTCAGCACCGTGCACACGGCGGCGATGATCATCGACTATCTCAATGGAACCATCGGCAGCCAGACCGATATCGCCAACTGGTGGGTGAGTCAGCCGGTCGACGAGTCGTTCATTGCCCCGAACTATTGACGGCGCGCGACTTGTACTCGCCTCGCGCGTCGATCGAGCCCAGCGACTTTCTACCTCAGGTCAATAATGTTCAGCGCAACATATTGCCGCAGTCGGCGTTATCGTCAGGCTCTGCCGCTGAAGATCTCGTTGGCCAATTCATGCTCACTGTGAACGCATGACTGAGGCGAAGCTGCCACGGAGGGATTGGATACTGCTTCCGGCGGTCGGACTGGTGACCATGTTCCTGGTAGTTGAGTTCGAGACCTTTGTTGCAAGCCGGGTCGAAGTTTTCCGGTAGTCACAGGCGCATCAACCGCGGGTTCAAGCACTACGTTTACAATCCGTTGCTCTTGGCCCTGATGCGGCGGAGTCCGTCATCGGCTTGGCAGCCCATGCTGGGCGTGCTGTGCTTCTTCACCACCTTCTTTTTGGTCGGCATATGGCATGGACGGACCTCGGAATTTGTGATCTTCGGCGACTCCATTGGTGACGGTAAAGCTCGCCCGTCCGATCGAACGAACAACCGTGGTATCTCGTTTCGCAGGAACCGGCCGTCGCGCAGCACCATGCTACGATGATGCGGATGGAGGCTGCTGTGTGGTGCCGAAAGCTCGCGTTTTTTGTCATCTTCCCGTGTTTGCTGTCCGCGCTCATTTCCGCCTGCGGCGGCGGTGGCTCGTCGACTCCGCTGCCGGCGTTTACCGCGGGCAGCGGCGTGGCCCAGAAGGGTCCGCTGATCAAGGGTTCCACCGTCACGGCCCAGGAACTGGATGCGAGCCTGTCACCGACCGGCCAGCAGTTCACGTATCAGATCACGTCCGATCTCGGGACATTCTCGCCGACTTCGACATTCACGAGTCAGTACATCGGGCTCAATGCCACGGGTTATTACTTCGACGAGGTCGCGAATGCGGTTTCCAGCGGAACCGTCACTCTCAATGGGTACAGCGACCTGGCGGTGGACTCGGTTCTCAACGTCAACCTGATGACGACCCTGGCCTATCAGCGCATCGAGCATCTGGTGACCGGTCAGGGCCTGAGCTTCACCGCGGCCAGAACGCAGGCGGAAAGCGAGGTCCTGGCGGCACTCGGCATCCCGCCGGGCGACTATGGCAGCTTCGGCACGCTGGATCTCAGCGGCGGTTCCGACGGCGACCAGATTCTCGCGGCCGTTTCCAGCCTCTTCGTATACGGCAATGCGGCGGGGCCTCTAAGCCAGCTCATCGCCGACTTTCAGAGTGACATCGGCGCCAATGGCGTGATCACGAACACCGCGACCAACGCCGCGCTCGCCGCAGCGGCCAAGGCCCTCGACCCGGCGACGATTGCCGCAAATCTCACGCAGGAATATGCGTCCAAAGGGCTGACTTTCACGACGGCGCAGATCTCCGATTGGATCGACCAGGACGGCGACGGCGTGGTCGGGAAATTCGAGTTCCAGGTTCCGGGCGCGACCGCGTCCTCCGTGTTCACGTTCCCGTCATTCGTCAGCGCCCAATTTGCCGGCACGTCGGTCTCGGTCACCGCGGGGCAGCTTGCGGTGAATGGGACCGTGTCAGGCGGTGCGGTCACCATTCAGTCCGGCGATGTCATCACTCTGGCGGCCGACCCGGGTACGCTGCCGAACGGCGTGGCCGCGATCTACTTGCAGAGCGGCACGGTCAAGCTCTCGAGAGTGACCTTCATCGGCAGCCAGTCCGACACGTGGTCGACGACCGGTGAACTCCCGACGCCCCTGGAAAACCATACCTCGACGCTGCTTGCGAACGGCATGGTGCTGGTGGCGGGCGGAAACATACCGACCGGCTTGTTATATACCGCCGGCGCGGCACTGTACGATCCGGTGGCCGGAACCTGGTCGACGACCGGCAGTCTTTCGACGGCGCGCGCGAATCACAGCGCGACGCTGCTGCAAAACGGCAATGTGCTGGTCGCCGGGGGTCTGAACAATGGTGCCGCGATCGCCAGTGCCGAACTCTATGATCCGGTGGCCGGCGCCTGGTCGACGACCGGCAGTCTTGCGGTGGCGCGGGCGTTCCACACGGCGACGCTGCTGCCGAATGGCAAGGTGCTGGTGGTGGGCGGTGGCAATGGCGCAAACGATGCCAACAGCGCCGAGCTGTATGATCCAGCGGCCGGCGCCTGGTCGCCTGCGGGCGCCCTCCCGGCGGCCATTTATGCGCACACCGCGACGCTGCTGTCGAACGGCTCGGTGCTCGTGGCGGGCGGCTTCGTCGCCGGCACCGGCGTGGTTAACAGCGCCGAATTGTACGATCCTGCTGCCGGCACCTGGTCCATGACGGGCAGCATGTCTCTCTCGCGGGCGTATCACACGGCCACGCTGCTGGCGAGCGGAGAGGTGCTGGTGGCGGGCGGCGAGGACCCCGGGGTGCCGCCGGCGAATGGACCGCTCAGCAGTGCCGAATTGTACGATCCGGTCTCAGGAACCTGGTCGGCCACGGGGAACATGTCATTCGCGCGCGCCGTCCACACGGCGATGCTTCTGCCGGATGACACCGTTCTCGTGGCCGGCGGAATCGCGGGCAGCCCGGCCGGAGGACTGACGGGGCCATTGCTGTCGAGCGCCGAACTCTATGACCCCGTTGCCGGCACCTGGTCGACCACCGGCAGTCTTGCGACGGCCCGCGCCTATCACACCGCGACGCTGTTGCAGAACGGGGCGGTCCTCGCCGCCGGGGGCGACGGCGGCGCGAACAATGGGGTGGCAGACCCGCTCGCCTCGTCGGAATTGTATTGGTGACGGCCCGCGCATTGCCCGCGCCGCCGTTCGAGCGCAAGTCAACCCACCGGCGGATTGTTGTACACGGCGCCGGCCGCGTAGTCGTTGATCTGAATCCGCGAGTTGGCGGGAAGGCTGTGGAGGTAACCGCCGGACCAATTACCCGCAGAGATGCAGCCGCCCTGTATCGGCCCCCACAGCACCGAATACGCCTTGCGGTCCTTCGGATAGGTGCGATTGCCCATGAAGGCGATACCGGCGCAGCCGCCGCCTGACAGGTCGAGATCCCGGCCGTTCGCCTCAAAATAATTGCCCGAGACCATAAGACCCTGCGCGCCATGCGCGAGCACCGCGGTCCCGGATATTCCCTCCAGCAGATTGTGCGCGACTGAACAACCGCACGCCACGCCGAGATGGAGAAAATCGCCGTTCCACGCCTCGACAATGTTGTTCGTGAATTTGAAGTCGTACGAGACCCCGGCTGGCTTGCCGCTCCAAAACGGGCCTGCGCCGCGCCGCATGTTGCAGTTCGTAAACTGGATCGATTGTGTGTAGTCGATCGTGCAGGTGCAGCAGCGGATCCGATTGAACGAACAACCGTTGAATCTCGTGCGCAGGAAACGGCCGTCGTTCAGCACGAATCCGGAACCCGGCGTAGTGCCGCTGAAATTGAGACCGTCGAAATAGATCAGCTGTGATACCGGCGAATTCGTGTAAGCGATTCCGCTGGTGAACATTGAGATGTCCGACTTGACGACAAAGCCGCCGCCGGTCGACGAACGGATGTGAAAGTAGTTGTCGAATCCGCCGCCGTCGACGTGCCGGTCGATGTTCACGGGCGAGGTCAGAAGGAAAGTGCCTTCGGCCTGCAGGGCGATGCCGGCGGCGATACAGAAATTGACTGCGGTCTGGATCGACGCTGTGTCGTCCGCGACACCATCACCGACAGCGCCGTACCGTCGCGCGTCACCCTGCGGAAAGGTGGGGTCCGCCGGCGTGACGCCGGCTTTGGTCTCGGCCGGGGTTCGCGTAACCGGCGCGCCGCGACCTTGTGAATCGGCGCGGCCGATGCTCAGCGCGGCACCGGCCGTGGATGCGAGCAGGCCCTTCGAAAGATCGCGTCGTCGCATGTGTTTCTCCGTTTCAGGCACTATGAGGAAACCCGGAAATTCAAGCGTGGTCGCCCGACCCTGCGCAGACCCTCTCGCACGCTGATCGGCGGCGCCCACCTCAATAGCTCCCGTGTCTTCGAGGCGTCGATCTGCAGGGAGCCCAGCAGTTTTTGCGCCATTTCCGACCTGCCGCCAAGAAAGGCCCCTGCCCGCAGCAGCGCCAGCGGAACCGGAATCAATCGCACCGGCTTGTCTATCGCGCTGCCGAGCGCGCGCAGTAATTCCGTCGTCGACAGATCCTCGCCGTCGGATACAAGCAGAGTCTGGTTCGATGCCGCGGGGTGCTGCAGGCACACCAGAATGAGATCGGTCAGGTTGTCGAGCGCCACGAGACTGCGCTTGTTGCTGACCGCCCCGAGCGGCAGCGGAATTCCAGACTCGATCCAGCGGATCATGGACGCAAGATTCCCCCTCGCGCCCGGTCCGTAGACCAACGGGGGCCGGATCACCACGATCTCCAAGCCGCTGTCCTTCGAGAGTTTCTGCAGCCCCATCTCGGCCTCGAATTTTGACACGGCATAGGGATGCGTGGGAGCGGGTTTGTCCTCGGCCGTGAACGCGCGCCCAAACGTTTCCGCGCCATTTACACCGATCGAACTGATGAAGACCAGCCGGGCCGCACCCGCCCGGATCGCCTGTCGGGCCAGATTGAGCGTACCGGCGACATTGACGCGACGGTATTCGGCAAGCGGGTCGCTCGTTCGCTCGTGAAGTACGTGGGCGCGCGCCGCACAATGTACGATAACCTGCACGCCCGCCACGGCTCGGGTCCAATCCGCATTCGGATCGAGTCCGGACACCCCAACGATCTCGAACCCCGACGCGAACCGCGGATCGGGCCGGCGCAGCGCAATTCTGGTCGGCAAATCACGGGCCGCCGCCGCCAACGCCAATGCATGCCCGAGAAAGCCGGACGCCCCGGTGATGAGAACTCTTGGCTGCACGAAACCACCCGTTCTGGGCATCCGCCCGATGGGCTAGCGGGACCAGCGCTATACTAACGTCTTTGAAAGTTGTCGATCGCCCAATATGAAGCCATTCAGGCCGGTGGGATAACCTTGGTTTCGATGGGCCTAGCCATCCTCGCTGCGACGCTGTGCTGCTCCGTGGCGATCGCGGGTTTCATGCGCAGCTTTGCTCTGCGAAGGAATCTGGTCGACTTGCCCAACGCGCGCAGTTCGCACGTGTCGCCCACGCCTCGGGGCGGCGGGGTGTCGATCGTGTCGGCGTTCTTGTCCGCGACGCTCATTCTATTTGCGATCCATTTGCTGGACATGAAGACCACGTTCGCAATGGTGGTCGGTGGTGGCGCGATCGCGGTAGTCGGATTCCTGGATGATCGCCGGCATCTGCCTGCGCGATTGCGCTTCCTCGTGCACGTCGCGGCCGCCATGCTCGTTGTCGCAGTGCTCGGTGGGATTTCCGAGCATTCACTCTCGGCGTGGGGCATCAAGCAATCCTGGATCGGCTTCGTTCTGTCGCTACTGGTGCTCGTCTGGGCGACGAACCTTTTCAATTTCATGGACGGCATCGACGGCATCGCGGGCAGCGAGTCGGTTTTCATCGGCCTGGCCGGTGCTTGGCTCAATTGGATGCAAGGCGGCGACCCAGGATTGACCGCCGCCATGCTGTGTCTGTCGACCGCGAGCTGTGGGTTTCTGGTTTGGAACTGGCCTCCCGCACGTATCTTCATGGGCGACGTCGGCAGCGGGTTCCTGGGTTTCATGTTGGCCACACTGGCTCTGGCGGCGAGCCGGCAGGGGCGCATCCCGTTCGAGGTCTGGCCAATATTAGGCGGAGTGTTCGTGGTAGATTCCAGCGTCACTTTGATCAGAAGGTTGATCCGCGGTGATCGCTGGTACGAACCTCACCGTATCCATGCATATCAACATCTGGCGCGGCGCCTTCGGGGCCACAAGTATGTCACGTTGATCGCCATTGCAATCGACGCGTTCTGGCTGATGCCCTGGGCTTGTCTTGCCGATGCATTCCCGCGGAGCGCCGGAGCTTGCGTGCTGGCCTCCTTGTCGCCCTTGGTTCTGATGGCATTGTGGGCAGGTGCCGGGAAACCGGAGCGATAGCTCACGAACGATGGATCACGCGATATTGGCCAGTGCGATCGGAGGTAATTGTCTGATCAGACCGGCATAGTTGATCTTCTTTTGGGATACGCTATGTAAAATTAATGCGCTTCGTCAGAACTGGAATTTGCCTTGCTTACAGTCAGCGATACATGTCGACCTTCTGTCTCGAGAGCCACGCCGTCGTTCGAAAACCCGCCATCCTTCCTCCCTCGCCTTGCAAACCAACGCGCAAGGGCCCGCAATGAACGTATCGGATGCCGGACGTAAAATAATCCCGCTCCGATCAGAGCAAATAGCGCCTGAACCATATACGCACCGCTGCCCGGATCTATGTAGGCTTGTGCCAACGTAGGGGTCATTGCGAGCACTAGCACAGAGGCTGCATATGGCTGAAGATTAGACACTTTGTTCACTACGTTCCTCTCCGCGCGCTTGCTGAACAGATCTTACGTTTTCATTACCGGGACCACAAGTACATTGCTCGGGTGCGGCAAGGCAACTCCAATTTCGCCATCAATCGGAATCTTTTAAGCATGGACTCCTCGAGTTGTGTCGAGTCCAAGCGACTGTAAAGAGCAGCATTAAGACCGGCGAGCTGCCGGAATTTTGGATCCGTCGGGCTCACCCATTCAAGAATGACCAGTTTGGGGTTCAGCCGATCGAGTAGATCCACAAGCATGGGCAGTGTCACCCTCTCCCCGACCAACAAGTGGTGCATCAGACCCAGCGCCAAGATGCAGTCAAATTGTCCCGCGGCCCGTTCGAGGAAGCTGGGAATCTCCTTGTTCTGCCAGCCGACTGCTGGAGTTGGCCGGCCAATATTGAGGGCTATTGGCATAATCGGCCGTCCCTGTCCGCGGATGCGCAAATAGAGCCGGCTCAACGCCTCATGATCCGCATCGGCGGCCACTACGTGCTTACCGCAGTCTGCTGCGAGCAAACTGAACTCCCCCGCGTTACAGCCGAGGTCCAGCACAGTGTTGACATCTCGTAGGTGCTGGCGTACGAACTCCCTCTTGGCCGTCAGGTCCGCTTCCGAATAATGATCACGCTCTTCCTCGTAGCTTTTCCACGCTGAGTCAAAGCTGTACTTATCGGGTCTCAGCCGCTCCAACTTACGATGTAAACGGCGCAGTGTACTCAAAAGTAGCTGCCTGCTCAGTTCGACGTCGAATTGCCGCGATTTGCGTGTGTTTTGGGATTCAATCAATCGACTGCCCGCCCGAGACAGCAATCTGGGCAGTGCTACAAACTCCAAGCTGAGGAGGGACATTAGTCGAAGCCGGCCCAGCAACTGGAACGCGTGCTCGGGAGATATTCCGTCGCGATGGGCGAGGAATACGTCCGGAGGCGTTAGACCCAGCTTGCGGTACAGCAGCAATGGCAAGAGAAAATTGCGCGCGAATTGTCCGTAAGCAATCCATGTTCCAGTGGGTGCCTGTTTGTCGAATGAGAGCACATCTACAAACACTGGGCGGTCCAAGCTGAACAACACATTCCATGCCGATGCGTCTTTGAGTATCCAGCCATTTTGAGCCGCTTCTACTGCCATCCTCAGTGTGAGCTGCGCGGAATCATAGAGTTGTAGAGCGGTGATCTCGTGTGGATAGCACGGAAAACCCAGTGCTTCGTGCCGCAGCCACATCCACCGGTGCGCATGCTCGATGGTTCGAGGTGGATTCGGCAGTTCTTGCGTCCTAGGAACAACACCTTCGGCCATGAATTGGGCCATCCAAGGCGAGCGGATCAGCATCCGTGTTTGCTCCGCCTTTTCAAGTACTATCGCACGCAGAATCTCGCCGTGATGATTTACGACGTAGCCGTCTGGATCGCGCCACGATAACACCGCCGATTGAGAAGCGGTGTCCATCACGTACGAGGCACAATGATGCCCCCGACTCGCGAACTCCCACCTTTGGTCGACATTTTGAAAGTCCCCCGGACCCCGGAAATCCCATCGCTAAGCGACCAATTACGGCGACTACCCTACCGTAACTCCGTGTCCAGATGAGGCTGCGCGTACAATCCAACATAGGCTAACAGCGTAATCCGCTTGTCTCAATTTCTTTTCCTTTCTTTTCTTTATCTTGTCGCTTGCGCACTTCAAGTGGATTACAAGCCACTCGTTCTGCGCATGAAGGGTTGGTGCCCTCGGGCGCGACGTGCGCGTATGCCTTGGCCTCATCCCGCCGAGCGCAATCACGGTGTCAGTGATTCTGACATGGCGCAAGGCCTGTGGACTTGTGGTCACAAGTACTCATGAACCAGAATGAATCCAATTGCTAAGTTATAAATAATGGTGGTGATAGACTGCCAAAGCGGCAGCAGCGGCACACGCTCCGTATCCAGCGGCACGACAATCGTATCCCCGGGGTGCATATCGACCGACTGGGAACGCCGGAACCATCCCGAGCGACTACCTGAAACGACGTCGCCGTTCGCGCGCACGACATAGATCCGCTTGCGATCCGCCTTCTGCGTGGCGCCACCGCTCTTGGCGATATAGTCGTCGCGCGTGAGCCCAGGCTCGAACACATGTGAAGTCGGGCTTTGCACCTCGCCCAATATCGTGACTTCCTGGGTTTTCTTTGGTATGACCAGCTTGTCGTTATCTTTGAGGATGACATCATCCGGGCCGCCCGGCCGCCCCTTGAGGACGCCCTGCACGTCGATGACGAGCCG
>Ga0181537_10000947_pt1 | contig 27280 bp, 31 predicted proteins | sample PEATcosm2014_Bin_39_FD_119765 | JGI IMG/M metagenome (GOLD analysis project Ga0181537, IMG submission 119765) | Peatland microbial communities from MTU Mesocosm Facility, Houghton, MI, USA - PEATcosm2014_Bin23_10_metaG | ecosystem: Environmental > Terrestrial > Soil > Wetlands > Peat | place...
CGCAACGTGCTGCAGCCGATGGGTTGGGACGCCTTCGGGCTGCCGGCCGAGAACGCGGCGATCGCCAACGGCGTGCCGCCAGCCGCCTGGACGCGCGACAACATCGACTACATGCGCCGGCAGCTGCGCTCGCTCGGCTTTGCCATCGACTGGAAACGCGAGCTCGCCACCTGCGATCCGAGCTATTACCGCTGGAACCAGTGGCTGTTCCTGCGCATGCTCGAGCGCGGCATCGCCTACAAGAAGACCGGCCTGGTCAACTGGGATCCGGTGGACAAGACCGTGCTGGCGAACGAGCAGGTGATCGACGGCCGCGGCTGGCGCACCGGCGCGCTGGTCGAAAAGCGCGAGATCCCGATGTATTACCTGCGCATCACCGCCTATGCCGAGGAGCTGCTGGCGGCGCTCGATGAGCTGCCGGGTTGGCCGGAGCGTGTGCGCGTGATGCAGGCGCATTGGATCGGACGCAGCGAGGGAGTGGAGCTGGCATTCCCGTACGAGGGCGACACCCGCGATCTGGTGGGCGCCGACGGGGCGCTGAGAGTATTTACCACGCGCGCCGACACGCTGTTCGGCGTCACTTTCGTCGCGGTCTCGGCCGAGCACCCGCTGGCTGGCGCCGCAGCCACGCGCAGTGCGTCGCTGGCGGCTTTCGTCGACGAGTGCCGGCGCGGTAGCACCATGGAAGCCGACGTTGCCACGGCGCCCAAGCGCGGCATGCCGACCGGGTTGCATGTGCGCCATCCGTTCAGCGGCCAGCCGATCGAGGTGTGGGTCGCAAATTACGTCCTCATGGCCTACGGCGAGGGCGCCGTGATGGGAGTGCCGGCTCACGATGAGCGCGACTTCGAATTCGCCCGCAGTCACGGCATCCCGATCCGCACCGTGGTCAGGTCTGCGAGCGGCGCCTATGAGCGTGTGGGCGAGCAGTGGCAGGGCGAGTACTCAGAGCCGGGCGTGCTGGTGGATTCGGGCGCTTTCTCCGGCCTGGACTCGCGTGCCGCGATCGATGCCATCGCCGCCGCGCTCGAGCAGCAGGGCCTCGGGCGCAAGCGCGTCCAGTGGCGCCTGCGCGACTGGGGTATCTCGCGCCAGCGTTACTGGGGCTGTCCCATTCCGTTGATCCACTGCGATCATTGCGGCGATCTGCCGGTGCCCGACGATGCGCTGCCGGTGGTGCTGCCCGAGAACCTGGTGCCCGACGGCAGCGGCAATCCGCTGCTGCGCGATGCCGCGTTCGTCAATTGCCAGTGCCCGGGGTGCGGCGGTGCGGCCAGGCGCGAAACCGACACCATGGATACCTTCGTCGACTCATCGTGGTACTTCCTGCGCTTTGCCAGCGCCGACCAGAATGCAGCGCCGGTCGATGAGCGTGCAAAGTATTGGCTGCCGGTCGACCAGTACATCGGCGGTATCGAGCACGCCATCCTGCATCTGCTGTATTCGCGCTTCTGGACCCGGGTGATGCGTGATCTGGGCCTGGTCGAGTTGTCCGAACCGTTCGCCAGGTTGCTGACCCAGGGCATGGTGCTGAACCATATCTACTACCGCACCCCGGCCCAGGGCCGCAGGCAGTTCCTCAATCCCGCCGAGGTCGAAGCCCGGTTCGACGCCGACGGGGCGCGCACCGGCGGGCTGCTGCTGACGGATCACGAACCGGTCGAATACGGCGGTCTTGGCACCATGTCGAAGTCCAAGAACAACGGCGTGGATCCGCAGACGCTGGTGCAGAAATACGGCGCCGACACGGCGCGGCTGTTCATGATGTTTGCAGCCCCGCCCGAGCAGTCGCTGGAGTGGTCGGACGATGGCGTACAGGGGCAGTATCGCTTCCTGCGCCGCCTGTGGAAGGCGGTCTACGATCACGTGGCCGGCGGCGCGGACGCCGGCGCACTGCCGGCGCTGCTGCCGTCCGAGCTGTCGGCGGATGCGCGCGATCTGCGGCGCAGTGTGCATCAGACGCTGCTCAAGGTGACCGGCGACATTGCCAGACGGCGCACCTTCAACACCGCGATTGCGGCGGTCATGGAACTGCTCAACGCCGTGGGCCACTATGTCGAGCGCGGCGACAGCGCGCGCGCGGTGCGGCAGGAAGCATTGGAGATAGCGGTGCTCGCCCTGTCACCGATCGTGCCGCACATCTGTCACGCGCTGTGGCAGGAACTCGGGCACAGCAGCGCCGTGATCGATGAGCCCTGGCCCGAACCCGACCGCGACGCGCTGGCGCAGGACCTGGTGGAACTGGTGGTGCAGGTGAACGGCAAGCTGCGCGCGCGCGTGCAGTTGCCGGCCGGCGCGCAGCGACAGATCGCGGTCGACGCGGCACTCGCCGACCCGGACGTGCAACGCTTCATTGCCGGCAAGGAAGTGCGCCGGGCGGTGCATGTTCCGGACAAGCTCGTGAACCTGGTGGTATGAGCAGGCGCGGCACAGCGGCGCTGGCGGCGGCGGTGCTGGCGACGCAGCTTCTCGCCGGCTGCGGCTTCCGGCTGGTGGGCAGCGTACCACTGCCGCCCTCGCTCGCCGTGGTGCAGATCGATGCCGTGGATACCCAGTCGGATTTCTGTTTCGGCCTGCGCAAGGCGTTGCTGGCTGCCGGCACGCACATCGAAGATGACAGCAAGGACCAGAGCGCGGCGGTCATCCACATCATCACCGACACCGCGATCGAGCGGATTCTGACGGTATCGACCCTCAACGTGCCGACCGAGTATGAACTGACGTATACATTGAAGTTTTCGGTGAGTTCGGCGGGCCATGAACTCATCGCGCCGGAGGAACACAAGCTGGTGCGCGACTACAGCTACAGTGAAAGCGCGTTGCTGGCCAAGGAGCACGAGAAGTCGATCCTGAGCGAGGCGCTGGCCAACGATCTGGTGAGCGTGGTGATGCGGCGGTTGTCGAGCCTGTCCGGCAGCGCGAGTGCGGCGCACTGATCCTGGACGCATGCGGCGATGATGCTGCTCGCTGCCACTGATCGCCTTGCGGTGATTCGGCTGCTCGAAGGTTATGGACTGCAACTGCGGCCGGTTCCCGAGGCCGAGCCTATTCCAGGTTCCTATTGGGGCGAGAGCGAGGCCGGTCTGCTCGGCAACGCCCTGTACGCGCGCCCCGATACGCCGCTGCACTCGGTGCTGCACGAGGCGGCGCACTATATCTGCATGACGCCCGAGCGCCGCATCGATCTCGAGCGCGATGCCGGCGGTGATGATGCGGAGGAAACCGCGGTGTGCTACCTGCAGCTACTGATGGCCGACACCCTCGGCGGGATTGGGCGCCAGCAGATGTACGACGACATGGATTGCTGGGGCTACAGTTTTCGACTGGGCAGCGCCTGCGCCTGGTTCGAGCAAGATGCAGCGGAAGCGCGATCGTGGTTGTTCGAGCGCGGACTCATCGATGTCAGCCAGCGTCTCACCGGCGCACTGCGTGGCTGACGGCGCGCCCCGGCGCCGCTCAGACTGCGACGCGGTCGATCTCCTCGTAGGCACGCTTGATCCAGACCCACAAGCGTTGCTGCTCGAGCAACCCGAGGGTGCCATCGGCACCGGCGCCGTTGTTCAGCGCTGCCCAGAAACTGCGGCTGTTGGCGTCGATCTTCTGCATGGTCACGTCCGCCAGCCGCTGCAGCGCCATGGTCTTCGCGCCGAGCGCTTCAGCCCGGGCGCGCTGGCCGGAAGCCTCCAGCAATGCGAATTGCTCGCCACGCAGCTGGTTGAGGACCAGCACCAGCTGCATCTTGCCGCCGAACTGATCGAGGAACTTGCGCAGCAATTCGACCGAATCGAAGCCGTTGTCCATTACAAACCAGTAGACCAGCGAGATATTCAGATCCGGGGCCAGATCCAGCAGCCGCGATTCCGTCATCCAGCGCGACAGCGGCAACTGTGTCTGCGCCGCCAGGTCGACCAGGATGTTGCGCGCCGGCTCGGCTGCCGCCAGGTCGACCAGGCGATCGAGGCTCTGGTAGTCGTCGGGGTCGACCAGCGCGGCATAGCTGCTGTAGAAGCGCAGCAGCGCACCGTGCGTTCGATCGCAATCGAAGCCGAGAAACGGCTGACCGTGATCGATGAAGTATTGCGCGACAATGCGCGCCACGACCGATTTGCCGACGCCGCCTTTCTCGCCGCCGATGAAATGTATCTTGCTCATGCGGATGAGTTTAGCGGATGGAGTCGTGCCTGATGGAAGTCATTGGAACTGATCGAAAATCAAATTGGCTGGCGGAATTGCTGCGCTTGCTGACATTGCGCCGCATCCGCGATCCGGACGGCATGGCTGGCGATGGACCGATCGCGGCCTGCGCTGCCCTGGCGCTGGCTGCGTGGCTGATCGTCGATCGGCTGCAATGGGGAGCGGGCGTGGAATTCGACAGCTTCGGCATCTCGATGCTGGCGCTGGCCGCGCTGCTGGCGCTGGCGCTGGCGTACGTGATGGCGCGACTGTCCAGACCGCCGTTGCCGATGCGCTACACATTGCTGTTGGTGGTGGCGCCGCTGCCGCTGTTGATCGTCGCGGACGCGCTGCTCGGTATGTTGCTGGCTGAGCGCTGGGATACGCTCACCTGGGCGCTGCTCGCTGCCTGCCTGCTGGCGTATGGCGCGCGCTCGTTGCGCACCCTGTCGGGCAAGGTGCAGGTCAGGGCTGCGGTGGGCGCCGCGGCGCTGCTGGGGGCGTACTTCTGGCTCGGACAGCTGATCGACCTGCGCCCGACCCTATGGGCGCCTCCCGACAATGTCGATGCACCCGACACGGCGATGTCGGCACAGGTTGCCGAGGCGCTGCTATTCGACCAGCGCGACCGGCTGGATGAGGCGCTGCAGGCGGTGGCCGACAGCAGCACAGCCGACAGCGGCGCCGACGCCAGCCGCTCGGCCGTGTTCTTTGTTGGCTTCGCCGGCGTGGCCTCGCAGAAGGTATTCGCCGAGGAGATCAAGCTGGCGGCGCACGTCGTCGGGCAGCGATTCGACAGCAGCGCGCGCCAGCTGCTGTTGATCAACGATCGTCGTGACTTCGACAGCTATCCGCTGGCGACCGTATCCGGACTGCGCTATGCGCTGGGCGAGATCGCGAAGAAAATGAATATCGAGCGCGACATCCTGTTCCTGTCGCTGTCATCGCATGGGTCGGATGATCCGCTGCTGTCGGTATCCAACGGCGTGTTGCCGCTAGAACAGGTGAGCGGGGAAAACCTGGCATCGGCGCTGCGCGATTCCGGCATCAAATGGCGCGTCATAGTGATCTCCGCCTGCCACGCCGGCGCGTTCAGCGGAGCGCTGCAGGATCCCGACACGGTGCTGATAACCGCTGCGGCTGGCGACCGGACCTCATTCGGATGCTCGGACGATCGCGACCTGACCTACTTTGGCGAGGCGTTCTATCGCGACGCGCTGCCGCGGGCGAAAACCCTGCAGGAAGCCTTTGCGCTCACCCGAGCGGCGATTGCGGCGCGCGAACTGGCCGAGCATGTGACCGCCTCGGACCCGCAGGCCTACTTCGGCGAGCGCATCGAGCGCTTGCTGTCACGCCAGGCCATGCGCGCCCCTGCGCCCTGATCGAGACCGCGGCTAACGACTGCTGCGCGAGCGCCGCAGCAGCCGATCGGTGGCCGCGACCAGTTCCCTGGTGATGGCCGGCTCGAACGCCGAATGACCGGCGTCGGGCACGATGCGCAGCTCGGCCTCGGGCCAGGCGCGGTGCAGGTCCCAGGCGCTGCGCATCGGACAGACGATGTCATAGCGGCCCTGCACGATGACCGCCGGAATATGGCGGATGTGCTCGATGTCGCGCAGCAACTGGTCGTCGCTGTCCATGAATCCATGATTGACGAAATAATGCGCTTCGATGCGGGCAAACGCGGCGGCGTAGTCGGGGTTATCGAATTTCGCGACGTACGCCGGATTGGCGCGCAGGAAGCTGGTTGCGCCCTCCCACGTAGTCCAGGCGCGCGCCGCGGTCGCGCGGATGGCACGGTCCTCGGAGGTCAGGCGGCGGTAATAGGCCTGCATCATGTCGGCGCGCTCCGCGGGCGGAATCGGCGCCAGGTACTTCTCCCACAGATCGGGGAAGATCGAGCCTGCCCCCAGCGGGTCCTGGTAGAACCATTCGAGTTCCGAGCGGCGCAGCAGGAAAATGCCGCGCAGCACCAGTTCAGTGACGCGCTCGGGATGGCGCTGCGCATAGGCCAGCGCGAGCGTTGAACCCCAGGAGCCGCCAAACACCATCCAGCGCTCCAGTCCCAGATGCAGCCGCAACTTCTCCAGGTCCTCGACCAGATCCCAGGTGCTGTTGTCGCGCAGCTCGGCATGTGGGCGACTGGCGCCGCAGCCGCGCTGATCGAGCAGCACGATGCGGTAGCCCCTGGGGTCGAAGAAGCGCCGCATGGCCGGGTCGGTGGCGCCGCCTGGCCCGCCATGCAGGAATACCACCGGCTTGCCTTTCGGATTGCCGCTCTCCTCGTAGTACAGCTCATGCAGACTGGAGACGCGCAGGTGCGCCTTGTGATACGGGCGCAGCGGTGGATAGAGCGAGCCGCTGACCGCTGCCGGCCGGGCGGCCGGCGCGCCCTTGGCGGCAGGCGCGCCCCGGACGCGGCGCCTGGCCGCAGTGCTGCGTTTGGCCGAAGCAGCGCGTTTAGTGCTGGCGCTGCGCTTGGCCGCTGGCGGCCGCCGGGGACCGCCGCTGCGCGCGCCGGGCCGCGTCGGGCGGGTGCGCCGCTTCAAGTCGAGACCATTGCGCCCAGCGGCCGGCCGCCAAGCAGATGCACGTGCAGGTGCGAGACTTCCATGCCGCTGTCGCCATTACAGTTGATGATCAGGCGATAGCCGCTGTCGGCGATGCCCTCGCCGCGAGCGATCTGCGCCGCCACCAGCAGCATGTGCCCGAGCAGCGATTCGTCCGCCGCAGTGACGTCGTTGGCGGTTGGTATCGGCTTGTTGGGGACGATTAAGATATGCGTCGGCGCGCGCGGGTGGATATCGCGAAATGCGGTCACGCGCTCGTCCTTGTAGACGATGTTCGCCGGCAGCTCGCCGCTGATGATGCGCTCGAACAGTGTAGGCATGACAGCGGGGCTTTAGTCGGTGTGAAACTGCTGGCCAGCTTAAGATATCGTGCTGACGATGCACAACTGCGATAACACAGCTGATGAAACTTAGTCTCGACAGCCTGGGCGCGCGGCTCGCCGAGCGGCTGCTGCCGGTGTACCTGGTGTCGGGTGACGAACCGTTGCTGGTTGGGGAGGCGGCGGACGCGATTCGGGCGCGGGCGCGCCAGTCAGGTTATGCCGAACGCGAGGTGTTCTTCATCGAACGCAGCACCAGCCCGGTCTGGGACAATGTGCGTCAGGCGGCGCAGGCATTATCCCTGTTCGCGGCGCGCCGGCTGGTGGAGATCCGCATGCCGAGCGGCAAGCCAGGGGTCGCCGGAGCCGCGGTGCTGCTCAAATTGTTCGAAGCGGCGGGCGACGATTTGCTGGTGCTGGTCATCACCGACCGGCTCGAGCGCGAGACGCAGGGCTCGGAGTGGGTGCAGGCGGCGCAGCAGCGCGGCGGCTGGCTGCCGATCTGGGCAGTCGAGCGCGCGCAGCTGCCGCAATGGCTGCGCGCGCGATTCGCGGCCGTGGGATTAGCGGCGGCCGATGACGCGCTGGCACTGCTGGCCGAGCGCAGCGAGGGCAACCTGCTGGCGGCGTGCCAGGAGGTCGACAAGCTGGCCATGTTATTGCCGCACGCAGCGCGCGTCAGCGTGGCGGATGTCGCAGCCGGAAGCGCCGACAGTGCCAGGTTCGACGTGTTTCAGCTCGGCGAGGCGGTGCGCAACGGCGATGCCGCGCGGGCGCTGCGTATCCTCGGCGGCCTGCAGGCTGAAGGCACCGAGGCGCTGCTGGCGCTGTGGTCGCTGGCCAAGGAGCTGCGGGCGCAGCAGGCCGCCGCAGCCTCGGGCGCGCGAGGGCGGGTGCAGCGCCTGCCGTTCGCGCGCCTGACGCTGCGCGCCGGCCGCGCAGACCGCATGGCCAAGGGCATGAGCACGGGAGATCCGTGGGATGAGCTGGCGCTACTGGCGGTCGAGCTCACCGGCGTGCGCAGCCTGCCGCTGCTGCGGGTGGGGCGCTGACTGGCACGGTGCGCAGTGTGCTGCGGCTCCGGCCAGCAAGCCGCTGAGCGGCGCGGCTTGCGCATCGCAGCCTCGGCCACCAGACTTGTCGCGCAATGATGGAACCTATCGGCCTCTTCGGAGGCACATTTGACCCGATCCACTACGGCCACCTGCGCACCGCCTTCGAGCTGCTGCAGGCGCTCAAGCTGTCACAGGTGCGTTTCCTGCCCACCGGCGATCCGCCGCACCGGGTAGATCCACTGGCGCCGAGCGAGCTGCGGCTGGAAATGGTGCGCGCCGCGGTGGCTGGACAGGCCGGCTTTGCGGTCGATGATCGCGAGGTCCGGCGCAGCGGCGTGTCCTATTCGATTGATACGCTGACCGAATTGCGGCGCGAATACCCGCAGCGCTCGCTGTGCCTGCTGCTCGGCATGGATGCATTTCTGGGCGTGCCGACCTGGCACCGCTGGAACGAGATATTCGACTTGTGCCACGTGGTGGTGGCGCACCGTCCCGGATGGAAGGCGCCGATCACCGGCCCGCTGGGCGAGGTCATGGTGGACCGCGGTACCGGTAGCGTACGCGACCTGCACACGTCGGCCGCGGGACGAATCTATGTGCGCGCGGTGACGCAGCTTGAGATCTCGTCCACCGATCTGCGCGCCCTGATTATGTCCGGCCAGGACCTGCGCTACCTGGTGCCGGATGCGGTGCGCGACCTCATCGCGCGTAGCGGGTGTTATGCTGCGCGTAACCGACAGGGAGGCTGAACCGACGCGCATGACCACACTCGCTCGCCCGCGCCGCGCACCGCGACGCAACTCCGCGCTCGAAAAACTCGTACTTGCGGCGCTGGATGAGATGAAGGCAGTGAACGTCAAATTGCTGGATGTGCGCGAGCTGACCGATATCGCCGACGCCATGGTCGTGGCCTCCGGCACCTCCGATCGCCACGTGCGCGCCATCGCGCAGCGAGTCCAGGAAAAGGCCCGCGAGGCCGGCCTGCGGCCGCTGGGCGTGGAAGGCCAGCGCGACGGCGAATGGGTGCTGGTGGATCTGCAGGATGTGCTGCTGCACGTGATGCTGCCGCGGGTACGCGAGTTCTATGCGATCGAGCAGCTGTGGGAGGCACCGTCAAGCACGCCGCGCCGCGCCGTCAGTGCCGGGCCGCGCCGCCGGACAGCGCCGCGGGCGGCGGCACGCTGAGGCCGTGTGCCGATGACTGTCCCGCGGCGCAGAGCCTGAACGCCCCAGACGGCAGCACCGCTCCATGCGACTGCGCCTGATTGCCATTGGCACCCGCATGCCGGACTGGGTAGACGCGGCATTCAGCGACTATTGGCGCCGTATGCGTGCCATGTGGAAGCTGGAACTCATCGAGCTGCCGACCGCGAGCCGCAGGCACAGCGGCGGGGCAGCACTGGCGGCGATGGCGGCGGAGGCGCAGCGCATCCTGTCGCTGCTGGCGCCGCGCGATTTCGTCGTGGCGCTGGATGAGCACGGCGCCGAACGCAGCACACTGGAATTGTCACACTGGCTCGAGCAGCGGCGCGCCTCGGGACAGGACCTGGCGTTCATCATCGGCGGCCCGGACGGATTGTCGGAAGAAGTCCTGGCACGCGGGCATTTTCGCTGGTCATTGTCGCGCCTGACGCTGCCGCACGGCCTGGTGCGCGTGGTGCTGGCCGAGCAGCTCTACCGTGCCGCAACGCTGCTGGCGGGACACCCTTATCATCGCGACTGAGCCATGCGGCAGCAGCGGGCGAGAGTGACGGTGGGCGTGAGCGACAATGTAACGCTTCCGGTGGTGATTTTGGCATCAGCCTCGCCGCGACGCACCGAATTGCTGCAGCAGATCGGTGTGCCGCATCGGGTGGTGCCGGCGCAGATCGATGAGCGGCGCGCGGCCGGTGAGCTGATCGAGGACTGCGTTCGCCGGCTGGCGAGGAGCAAGGCGCTCGAGGTTCAGATCGCCCTGTCGGCGGTATCGGGAGCGGCCGCCGCGGTGGAGTTCGCGGTGCTCGGTGCGGATACGGCGGTGGTGATCGACGATGAGCTGCTCGGCAAACCGCGCGACCGCGCCGATGCGCTCTCGATGCTGGCGCGGCTTTCAGGCCGATGGCATGAGGTGTTGACCGCGGTGGCGCTGGCAACCGTGAACGGCATGCGTTGCAGCGTTTCGCGCAGCGAGGTGCGCTTCCGAGTGCTGAGCGAGCGTGAGTGCCGGCAGTACTGGGACAGCGGCGAGCCGCGCGATAAGGCAGGCGCTTATGCAATCCAGGGACTGGGCGCGGTATTCGTGCAGGAGCTGCGTGGCAGCTACTCGGGCGTGGTCGGCCTGCCGCTGTTCGAGACTGCGCGACTGCTGGGCGAAGCCGGGGTGGCGGTCGGGACAGGCAACGGCACGTGAGGAGTACTGACGCGTGGCATCGATAGCATCCACTGAGCCGGTCAAGGTGGCCGCACTGCAGATGACTTCGGCCGCCGATGTGGCGCTGAATCTGGAGCTCGCCGGACGGTTGCTGGGCGAGGCGCGCACTGCCGGGGCATGCGTTGCGGTGCTGCCGGAGAATTTCTCGTTCATGGGTCTGCGCGATGTGGACAAGCGCGCCATCGCCGAGCCTGACGGCGAAGGCCCGGTGCAGCGCTTTCTGTCGCAGCAGGCGCGCGCGCTTGGGTTGTGGATCGTCGCCGGCACGACACCGATGGCGCTGCAGGCGGATGGGCGGGTCGCGGCCGCATGCCTGGTGTATGCCGCTGACGGCCGGCGCGTGGCGCGCTACGACAAGATGCATTTGTTCGACGTCGATATTCCGGGCAAGACCGAGAGCTACCGCGAGTCGCGCAACACCGCTCCCGGTGCGCGACCGGTGCTGGTGCCGACCCCGGCAGGGCTGCTGGGCCTGTCGGTGTGTTACGACATGCGCTTCCCGGAGCTGTATCGGCAACTGTCGGCGGCGGGCGCGCAGTGGCTGACGGTGCCGTCCGCCTTTACCGTGCCGACCGGCCGTGCGCACTGGGAGACGCTGCTGCGCGCCAGGGCGATCGAGAACCTCAGCTACGTGGTGGCGCCGGCGCAGTGGGGACGCCACGCCAGCGGTCGCGAGACCTACGGCGACAGCCTGATCGTGGACTACTGGGGCACGGTGCTGGCGCGCCTGCCGAGCGGTGTCGGCGTGATCGTCGCCGAACTCGACCTGGCGGCACAGGCGGAAGCGCGGCGCAATTTTCCCGCCTTGACGCATCGACTAATGTGAGCGTCAATAGCTTCGCCATGCCCGAGCCCACCACAGCCCTGACGTTTGACCCGCTGCGTTATGTACGCGAGGGCATCCTTGCGCCCGCCGGGCTGGATGTCGGCCGGGTGGAGCAGGCGCTCGGCCTGGTGCTCGGGTCAGCGGTGGATTCCGCCGACCTGTATTTCCAGCTGTCGCGCGAGGAGAGCTGGGCGCTTGAGGATGGCATCGTCAAAGAGGGCAACTCGAGCATCGAGCAGGGCGTTGGCGTGCGGGCGATGGCGGGCGAGAAGACCGGGTTCGCCTACTCGGACGAAATCATGGCTCCGGCGCTGGAGGAGGCGGCCAGGGCGGCGCGCGCCATCGCGGTGGCCGGCGGTGACGGGGCAGTACAGGCGTGGCGACCGACCGCGGGCCATCAGCTCTATCTGCCGAACGATCCGCTCATCAGCCTGAAGGATGAACAGAAGATCGCCTGGCTCGAGCGCGTGGATCGCGAGACGCGCCGCATGGATCCGCGCGTGGTGCAGGTGATGGCCAGCGTGACCGCGGCGCATGACCTGATACTGGTGGCCAACAGCCACGGCGTGCTGGCCGGCGACGTGCGGCCGCTGGTACGCATGAACGTCACGGTGCTGGTGGAGCAGAACGGGCGGCGCGAGCAGGGTTATGCCGGCTGCGGCGGCCGCTACACGCTCGATGAGCTGGTGGCCGAGGATCGGCCGCTGTCGTTGGCGCGCGAGGCGGTACGCCAGGCGCTGGTCAATCTCGAGGCGGTACCGGCGCCCGCGGGCACCATGACCGTGGTGCTGGGGCCGGGCTGGCCGGGCGTGCTGCTGCACGAGGCGATCGGGCACGGCCTGGAAGGCGATTTCAATCGCAAGGGCACATCCGCGTTCAGCAACCGCATCGGCGAGCGCGTCGCCGCGCCGGGCTGCACCGTGGTGGACGATGGCACGCTGGCAGCGCGGCGCGGTTCACTCAATATCGACGACGAGGGTACGCCGACCCAATGCACCACCCTGATCGAAGATGGCGTGCTGCGCGGCTACATGCAGGATTCGCTCAACGCGCGGCTGATGGGTGGCCGGTCCACCGGCAACGGGCGGCGCGAGTCATTCGCACACGTCACCATGCCGCGCATGACCAACACCTACATGCGCCCTGGTCCCTACGATCCGGCCGAGATCCTGGCGTCGGTGAAGCGCGGCATCTATGCGGTGAACTTCGGCGGCGGCCAGGTCGATATCACCTCGGGCAAGTTCGTATTTTCCGCCAGTGAGGCCTATCTGATCGAGAACGGACGCATCGGCGCGGCGATCAAGGGCGCGACGCTGGTCGGCAATGGCCCGGACGTGCTGACGCGCGTCGGCATGGTCGGCAATGACCTGAAGCTCGATGACGGCATCGGCGTCTGCGGCAAGGAAGGTCAGAGCGTGCCGGTAGGGGTCGGTCAGCCGACGCTGCGCATCGATGGGCTCACGGTCGGCGGGACTGCCTGACACCCTTGGCATGTTGCGGAGGGTGCGTGCAATTCTCCAAACCGGTCTATGAGAGCCTGCCCTGGGCGTACGCGCTGGCCGGCGCATTACTGATAGCGATCAGCTACCAGCTGCATTCGGGCGCGCTGTCGATATTGCTGCTGCTGGCCGGGGTTGCGGGGCTGGTAGGCGGGGCAGCGATATGGCTGCGGCGACGCGACTTCCGCACTACCCGCGCCGAGTACTGGTCACAGCAGGGCCAACCTGGCAGCGATGTTGATGATGAAGCATCGCGCTGAAGGGTGGCATCGCCCGAACCATGCCGCTGATGCCCTGAGGAGCCCGCAGGAGCCCTGAGCGCGCTTCAGCTGTCGCTGTCGGCCTGGTGGTCGCCGTAGGTCGTAGGTGCTGCATGCGGCTCGCCCTGCGGGCGGTGCTGCACCCGCTCATCGATGTACAGCAGCTCGTGTTGCCCGATCATGACGACATCGCCGTCGTTGAGGTTGTGATAGCGCACCCGCTTGGAATGCATGAAAATGCCGTTGGTGCTGTTGAGGTCTTCGATCACGCAGTTGTGCGCCGTGGTGACGATCTGGCAGTGGTGCCGGCTGACGAAGCGGCTCTCGATCTGCAGGTCGTTGGCGGCCGTGCGACCGATGATCAGCCGGCCCGGAAATAGCGCCCGTTCGCTGACGGTGCGTCCGCCGGACGCAAGCAGGATGCGCGCCAGCGGCGCGTCGCCCCCATTGTTTGCGCGCGCGCGCGCGTCACCGCTCTGACCGGCAGCGGCGTCGGCACGCACTCGCAGCAGGCGCGTGCCGGTGCGTGAGGCGAATTCCTGCCATTGCAGTTCTTCGAGCGCGGCCGTGACTTCATCGCGGGTCACGGTGTCTTGGTTCTTGTTCGCGGCCGCGAGCATCGCGGTATCGCACAGCGTGTTGGTCAAGCGCGGCACGCCGCCGGTGTAGCGAAAGATCAGTTCGTAGGTGTCGTTGGCAAAGACCTCGCGACCTTGCGAGCCTGCCACCTCGAGCCGGTGCAGGATGTAGGCGCGCATCTCCATGCTGGTGAGGGCCGGCAGATGAAAGCGCAGGCGCACGCGCTGCGCCAGCTGTTCGAGTTCGGGTGCGTCGAGCTTTTCATTCAGTTCCGGCTGCCCGGCAAGAATGATCCGCAGCACCTTTTCCTTCGGCGTTTCGATCCCCGATAGCAGCCGCACCTCCTCCAGTACGGTCTGGGTCAGGTTCTGCGCCTCATCGATCACCAATACCAGCTTGTGGCCGGCGCTGTACTGCTCGACCAGGTAGTCGTTGAGTGTCGCCAGCAGTTCCGCCTTCTTCATCTTGAACGGCTTGAAGCCGAACTGCACCAGCACCGACTGCAGAAATTCCAGCGACGATACCTGGGTCTGGTTGATCTGCGCCACGATCACGTCGTTCTGCAGTTCCTGCAGAAAGGTCTCGATCAGTGTGGTCTTGCCGCAGCCGATCTCGCCGGTGATCACGACGAAGCCGTCGGCGAACCACACGGTCGACTCCATGTAGGCCTTGGCGCGTGCGTGGGCCTTGCTCAAATAAAGAAACTGCGGATCCGGACTGAGCCGGAAGGGGAGTTCCCTGAGTTTGAACAGCTCCAGGTTCATTGCTGCGAAATCATACTACGGCCGGAGCGCCAGTTGCGGGTAGAGCCGCGGCAACAGCTGCCGGGCGCGTGCGGTGCGGCGCGCGGCGGTGGTCTCGTTGATGGTGCAATGACCCAGCTTGCGACCGTGACGTGGTTCCTTGCGGTAGTCGTGCCAATGCAGGCCTGGCTCGGCCAGAAAGCGGCGCGCCGCAGGCATGGTCCCGATCAGGTTGATCATTGCCGAATGACCGCGCGCCGCGGTGGCCCCGAGCGGCAGGCCGACGATCGCGCGCAGGTGGTTCTCGAACTGGCTGGTGACCGCCCCTTCTATGGTCCAGTGGCCCGAGTTGTGGACCCGGGGAGCCATTTCATTCGCCACCAGCCGGCCACGCTGCACGAAGAACTCGATCGCCAGTACACCTACATAGTGGAAGTGCTCGAGCACCTTCCGTAAGGCTCGCTGTGCTGCTGCAGCAAGGCGCGGGGCGCTCCACGGGGCGAGCGTCAGGCGCAAAATTCCATCCTCATGGAAATTGCGGTTCAGCGGGTAGATGCCGATCTCGCCGGAGCGCGCTCGCACGCCGATGATCGACACCTCGTAGTCGAACGGCACGAATTGCTCGTACAGCAGCGCTGCGCTACCGAGCGCCTCCCAGGCTATATCGATGTCGGCGCGCGCGCGCAGCACGTACTGGCCCTTGCCGTCGTAGCCGAAGCGACGGGTCTTGAGCACGCCGGGCAGCCCGATCCGATCCACCGCGTGTGACAGCGCGGCGCGGCTGTCGACCGGCGCGAAGCGCGTGGTCGGGATCGACAGGCGCTGGAAGCAGCGCTTCTCGGCGAGGCGGTCCTGCGCCACGCCCAGCGCCTTGAGCGGCGGGGCGATGCGGGTGCCGCGGGCGGCGCGGCGCAGCGCCTGGACGTTGATGTTTTCCCAATCGAAACTGATGACCTCGCTGCGCCGGGACAGCTCGGCGAGCAGTGCCTCGTCATGGAACTCTCCAGCCAGCAGTGGTGCGATGCGCCCTGCCGGGGTGTCCGCACTGCGGTCGAAGAACAGAAAATCGAGACCGAGCGGATAGCCTGCGAGCGCGAGCATCTGGCCGAGCTGACCGGCGCCCACGATACCTATTGTCATGGACCTGGGGTCCTTGTGTGTTACGTGCTGCGTGGATCGGGCCGCGCCAGTACCGCTGCGGTCTGCGCGGCGCGCTGATCGCGCAACGCCTGCGCGATCTGCGGGTAGCGCGGCGCGAGAATCGCGGCGGCGAACAGCGCGGCGTTGCTGGCGCCGGCACTGCCGATGGCGAAGGTTGCGACCGGTACCCCGGCGGGCATCTGTACGATCGACAGCAGTGAATCAAGGCCGTTGAGCGCGCGTGATTGCACCGGCACGCCCAGTACCGGCAATGCGGTCTTGGCGGCTGCCATGCCCGGCAGGTGCGCGGCACCGCCGGCTCCGGCGATCAGCACTTCGATGCCGCGCGCCGCCGCTCCGGCCGCGTATTCGAACAGCAGATCGGGAGTGCGGTGCGCCGACACCACGCGCACCTCGTGCGGGATCGCAAGTCTGGTCAGCATGTCGGCCGCAGCGCTCATGGTCTCCCAGTCGGAAGACGATCCCATGATGATTCCGACAAGGGCGTTCATCGAGTCATTTTAGCATCACCGCTGCGGGAGAACTCCGCCAGCGCGCGCTCGATCGGCTGCGGGTCGACATCGCGCATCAGGCGGCCGATGTACTGGCGCTGGCGGGCGAGGGCCGGACCGCCGCGCAGGCGATGCACCTCGAGCAGCGCTTCATACAGCACTTCCGGCAGGTGCAGGTGCTGCTGCAGCTCGCGCAGTTTCGCCGGCCGCATCCTGGTCAGACCGACGCCGAGTTTCTGCAACGCCTCGGCTTGGCGCTTGCGCGCCGAGCGGCTCGGGCGTTCCGCGGTCTCATCGGCTTCGGTGGCGTCCGATGGCGTGCGTTGCGGCTGCGCCGCTGGCTTGCCAGCGGCCGATTTTCGCTCGCTCAGATAGGCTCCCTGGGGACGGTGGATGCGCGGCGCACTGTTACAATCGGAACCGAAATCATGGCACAGGGCGCGGCCGGGTGCCTGAACCGCACCTTCGACCGCAATAAGGAACTGTATCGATGTCGCAGCAGGTGGTGGCCTCAAGGCTGGTCGATGCCTCGAGAATCAGCGAACTCAAGCACGTGGTCGCGAGCGCGCTGGCCGAGGCCGAGAGCACCGGCGCGAGCCAGGCCGAGGCGGATGTCAGCCTGCAGCGCGGTCTGACCGTGACGGTGCGGCTGGGCGAAGTCGATACCATCGAATACCACCGCGACCGCGGCCTGTCGGTCACGGTCTACTTCGGCCAGTCGAAGGGCTCGGCGAGTACCGCGGATCTGCGGCCATCCGCGGTGCACGAGACCGTGCTGAAGGCGTCGGCGATTGCGCAGCACACCGCGGCCGATCCATGCGCCGGGCTGGCCGATCCGCAGGCGCTGGCGCGCGAGATTCCGGACCTGGATCTGTATCACCATTGGGACATCGAGCCCGAGCAGGCGGTGCAGCTGGCGCGCGAGTGCGAAGCCGCAGGCCTCGCCAGCGATCCGCGGCTGAAGAATTCCGAGGGCGCGACCGTGACCACGCACAGCGGGGTACGCGTGCATGGCAACAGTCTCGGCTTCCTGGCCGGTTTTCCCAGCACCAGCCATTCGCTCAGCTGTGCGCTGGTGGCGCAGGAGCGCCAGGATATGCAGCGCGACTACTGGTATAGCGTGTCGCGCAATCCGAGCGCGCTGGAGGCGGCAAGCTCGATCGGCAGGCGTGCCGCGCAGCGCGCCGTGCGGCGCCTGGGCGCGCGCCAGCTTTCAACGCGGCGCTCGCCGGTGCTGTATGCGCCCGAGCTGGCGCGCGGCATGTTCGGCCATTTCATCGGCGCCATCAGCGGCACCAGCCAGTACCGGCGCTCCTCTTTCCTGCTCAATGCCGCCGGACAGGCGGTGTTTCCTGCGTTCCTGAACATCGCGGAACGTCCGCACCTGCTGCAGGGCCTGGCCAGCAGTCCGTTCGACGCCGAAGGCGTCGCCACGCGCGATCGGGAGCTGGTGAGCGGCGGGGTGCTGCAGGGCTATGTGCTGGGCAGCTACTCGGCGCGCAAGCTGGGCCTTGCCACCACCGGCAATGCCGGCGGCATTCACAACCTGCTGGTGAACTCGGGCGAGACCGGAACGTTCGAGGACCTGCTGCGGCGCATGGGCACCGGGCTGTATGTCACCGAATTGATGGGCCAGGGCGTCAATGCCGTCACCGGCGATTACTCGCGCGGTGCCAGCGGCTTCTGGGTGGAGAATGGCGCGCTGGCGTTTCCGGTGCACGAGGTCACGATCGCAGGCAACCTGCGCGAGATGCTGCGCTCCATCGTCGCGGTCGGCAACGATGTCGATGTGCAGGGAGCGATCCGCACCGGCTCGCTGCTGATCGAGGCGATGATGATTGCCGGTGAGTGATGCCGACCATGCCCTGGCAGACACGGTTGGTTCTAAGGAGGGTGGTCAAGCTGCTGCACGAGATCGGCGCGGTCGGTGTGCTGGGTGCCTTCGGGGCCATGCTGGTGCTGATTGCGACCGCGCCAGCGCCCGATTCGCTGATCGAATACGCGGCCTCCAGGCAGGACATCGCCGCACTCAGCAGGTGGCTGCTGGTGCCGTCGCTGGGCCTGGTACTGGTGAGCGGCTTGCTCGCCATGGTGGCCAATGACACCTACATCGATGCCGGCTGGGCCTGGATCAAGGCACTGCTCGGACTGAGCATGTTCGAAGGCTCGCTGGTCACCGTCGCCGGCAGCGCGCGCCATGCCGCCGAGCTGTCGGCCCTGGCTCGGTCCGGGCACGGCGATCCGGTGCAGCTGGCCCAGGTGCTGCACACCGAGTGGGGCGGACTGTGGCTGATGCTGGCGCTGTCGCTCGCCAACATCCTGCTGGCGGTGTGGCGGCCGCACTTCAGCCTGGAGCTGGAAGATTGACGCCGGTGCGATCGAGCAGATCGGCGAGGCTCAGCTGCGCGCAGCGCTGCTGCCACGCGCGCTCGAGCTCGGCGCAGAACTGCAGTATCACCGCCGGTGTTGCGGCGGCGGTACGGATCAGACCACTGCTGTGGCCGCGCGCTACCATGAGGATGGCGAGCACCGGGATCTGCGCAATATCGCGCCCGGGCAGCAATGAATCGTCAGCCGCTGCGGCGAGGAACCCCGCGGCCTCCAGGGTCTTGCACATGCGCGCGACCGCAATGCCGGGGTAACCCAGCCTGGTCGCCAGCAGTGCGATCGTCACGCGTTCGCCGCCGCTGCGGTAACGCGCGCCGGTCAGGAACATGATGCCGAGCGCCAGCCGTTCGGTGTCGGCACATGACAGGCGCGGCTCGCGCAGTCCGACTCGCAGATAGCCCGGATTCTGCGCGTAGAACGATACCTGGGCGCCGATCAGCAGGATGATCCAGTTGAAATAGGTCCACACCAGCGTTGCAATGATGATCGCGAAACCTGCATAGACGATCGTCAGGCGCGACGAATACAGTACGAACAGCGTGAAGAATCGTCCGATCGCGGCCCACAGGATGCCCGCGGAGATGCCCCCCGCGAGCGCCGGACCAAAGCGCACCTGGGTGTTCGGAACCACCATGTAGATCAGCGTCAACAACCCTGAGGCGATCAGATAGGGCGCAAGGCCCAGGCTCATGGCGACCACGCGCACCATCAGCGGCAGTTCCGACAGCGCCCGTATCGGTTCGCTGTCGGCGGCCAGGCGCGACAGCCCGACCACCGCGGCCAGCAGCACCGGCCCGATGATCAGCAGTGCAACGTACTCGGCCACGCGGCGCCCGAAATGGCGCGGCACGTCCACGTGCCAGACGAAATTGAACCCGTCCTCGACTTTCTTCATGGTGCTGATCAGGGTCCAGATCAGCAGTGCCAGTCCGACCGAGCCGACCAGTCCGCCGCGCACTTTATTGGCGAATTCCATCACCCGCGCCGTGAGTTCATCCGCCGCGCTGCCCATCGGCCCGAAGAAGTCATGCACCAGCGGCTCGAGCACGCCCTGGGCGTGGAAGCCGGCGAGAATGCCGAAGCTGAAGGCAAGCAGCGGCACGATGGCGAGCACGCTCGCGTACACCAGTCCGATGGCGTGCAGATTCAGTTTGCCAGCGGCCAGGTCGCGCACAAGCGCGTACGGATAGCGCGCCATGCGGCGCAGCAGGCCGCCGGCGCCCGGCCGCTCGGCCTCGGGACCGAACAGCAGCTGGTCCGGCAGGTGCTGCACCCGCGTCCAGAGACTCTCGGGGGCGGGGCGCGGCTCCGGCGTTGCGCTCATGCGGTTACGGACTGGTGAGCCGGCGCAGTGCTTCGCGATATTTCTCGCCGGTGCGCTCGATGATCTCGCGCGGCAGGTGCGGCCCGGGTGGGCGCTTGTCCCAGTCCAGGGTCTCCAGGTAGTCGCGCACGAACTGCTTGTCGAACGACGGCGGGCTGATGCCTGCCCGCCAGGTGTCGGCCGGCCAGAAGCGCGAGGAGTCGGGCGTCAGTACTTCATCGATCAGGGTCAGCCGGTCCTGCGCATCGAGCCCGAATTCGAATTTTGTGTCGGCGATGATGATGCCGCGGCTACGCGCGTGTGCGGCCGCGAATGTATAGAGCGCCAGCGCGGCGTCGCGCACCTGCGCCGCCAGCGCGGCGCCGATCAGCTGCTCGGTGGTCGCGAACGAGATGTTCTCGTCGTGCGCGCCGCGTGCCGCCTTGGTCGCCGGCGTGAAGATCGGCGCCGGCAGCTGTTGCGCCTGCTGCAGGCCCGCGGGCAGCGCGATGCCGCAGACGGCGCCGCTGGCTTGATATTCTTTCCAGCCCGAGCCGATCAGGTAGCCGCGCACTACCGCTTCGATCGGCAGCGCCCGCAGCCGCCGGACGATGACCGCTCGCCCCTCCAGCAAGCGCAGCTGTGCGGCGTCGGTGACGGCGGCGCTCAACGGCAGGCCGGTCAGATGATTGGGTACGATATGCGCCGTGCGGGCGAACCAGAACAGCGAGATCTCGTTCAGCACCCGGCCTTTCCCCGGGATCGGATCGGGCAGCACGACATCGAATGCCGACAGGCGATCGGTGGCGACCATCAGCATGCGATCATGCTCGAGCGCATACAGGTCGCGCACCTTGCCGCGATGCAGCCGCGTCAGTCCCGCTAGATCGGTCTCATAGACCGCGGTTTGGGCAACCGAACCGGGGGTCGTGGCCAAGGCTTGCTACCATACCAGGCGCGTGAAAAGGGCGCGCATCTTGCCGCCCGTGCGCCGACGGGGTCAAGCGCGTCCCGACGTGGCGACAGCAGGAGCGTTCAACCAATGAGCATGCGGGAGCGAAGGCGCAGTCCATGAACTGGGGAGGCAAGATCATCGGCGGCACGCTCGGCCTGGTGGCGCTGGGCCCATTCGGCGCCGCGCTCGGCGCGCTTATCGGCCATCAGTTCGATACCGGCCAGATCAGCCTGGCGATGTTTACCGGCGGTCCGGACCCCAGGGTGGTCAACGAGCTGTTCTTTCCGACCGCGTTTCGGGTCATGGGGCACATCGCCAAGGCCGACGGCCGGGTGACCGAACAGGAGATCGCATCGGCGCGCGCGGTCATGTATGCGATGCATCTGCAGCCGGAACAGATCCAGGCCGCGATCAGCTACTTTACCGAGGGCAAGCAGCCCGGGTTCGATCTCGATGCGGCACTCGGGCGCCTGCGCGCATCGATTGCGCGCAATCCGGACCTGGCACAGTTTTTTGTCGAGATCCAGCTGCAGGCATCGCTTGCCGGCAACGGCTTGTCGGAAGTGCCGCGCGCGCGCCTGCAGCGCGTGGCGTTGCTGCTGGGGCTGTCCGCCACCGACTTCGCGCGGCTCGAGAGCCTGCTGCGCTTTCGTCAGGGACCCTCGATGGGAGGCGGCGGCAACAGCGCTGGCGCCGGGGCGGGCAGCGGTGCGGGCATGGGCGCCGCGGCTGCCAGCAACGAGCGCGTAGCGCAGGCCTACAGCCTGCTCGAGGCCTCGGCCCAGATGTCGGATGAGGATGTGGTGAAGGCCTACCGCCGGCAGATGAGCCGCCATCATCCGGACAAGCTCAAGGCCAACGGCCTGCCGCCATCGATGCTGGAGCGCGCCAAGGAGCGCACGCAGCAGATCCAGTCGGCCTACGAACTGATCCGAGAGCGGCGCGGAATGCGCTGACAGCGGCAAGCTGCGCCGATGGGCTGCTAAACTGGCTTCATGCCCAATACCCATTGGATCGCGCCCTCGATTCTGTCGGCCGACTTTGCGCGCCTTGGCGCGGAGGTCGATGCGGTGGTCGACGCCGGCGCCGATCTGATCCACTTCGACGTGATGGACAACCACTATGTGCCCAACCTGACCGTGGGCCCGGTGGTATGCGCGGCTCTGAAGCGCCGCGGCGTTGCGGTGCCGATCGATGTGCACCTGATGGTGCGCCCGGTGGATCGCATCGTTCCGGACTTCGCGGCCGCCGGGGCGAGCTATATCAGTTTTCATCCCGAGGCCAGCGAGCACGTGGACCGAACCATCCAGCTGATTCGCGAGCATGGTTGCAGGCCCGGACTGGTGTTCAATCCTGCCACGCCGCTCGACTGGCTCGATTACACGCTCGGCAAGCTAGACCTGGTGCTGCTGATGTCGGTCAATCCGGGCTTCGGTGGACAGCAGTTCATCGACAGCACGCTGCCGAAGATCGCAGAGGTGCGGCGGCGGGTCGCCGCCAGCGGGCGAGCGATCCGGGTGGAAGTGGACGGTGGCATCAAGGTGGAGAATATTGCCGCCGCGGCCACCGCCGGCGCCGATACCTTCGTTGCCGGCTCGGCGATCTTTGGCAGCAGCAACTACCCGGCTACTATCGCGGCGATGCGCGCCGCGCTCGCTCGCGCCTAGGCCTCGTCGTCGTCCTCATCGTCGTCGTCGTCAAACGCCGGCTTGGCCGGGGACACCGGCCGGCTGTCCTTGGATGGCTTGGCGGGCACGATCACCGGGCGGGTCTTCATCTTCGGGCGCGCATTGAACACCACGATGGTCTTGCCGGTGGCGCGCAGCAGCCCCTGGTCCTCGAGCACCTTGAGCACCCGGCCGGCCATCTCGCGCGAGCAGCCAACCAGTCGCGACAGTTCCTGGCGCGATACCTTGATCTGCATGCCCTCGGGGTGCGTCATGGCGTCGGGTTCGTCGCACAGGCTGGTGATCGCGTGGGCGACGCGGCCGGTGACGTCAACGAATGCCAGGTCGCCGAGCTTGCGGTTGGTGCGATCCAGCCGCGTCGCGAGCTGCGTGGCGAGTTCGAAGATCAGGCCCGGGCTCTCGGTCGCAACCTGGCGGAAGCGCGGGTAAGTCATTTCCGCCAGCTCGCAGGCGTTGCGGGTGCGTACCCAGGCGCTGCGGGTGGGTTGCTCGTAAAACAGCCCCATTTCGCCGAAGAACTGGCCCTTGTTGAGGTAGGCGAGCACCATCTCGTTGCCCTCCTCGTCCTCGATCATCACTTCGACCGAGCCGCTGATGATGTAGTAGAGAACATCAGGCAGGTCGCCGGCGTGGATCAGCACGGTTTTTGAAGGCACCGTGCGAATGCGGCAATAGCTCAGGAATCGATTGATAGCCGGAATGTCGCTCAGCGGTCTGACATTCTCTTCCATGTTTTTATGGCCTTGGGTCAATGATGATTCTATGGTCGCAGCCGGCTTTTTATTACCAATTTGTGCCGGCTGCAAGAGACGCTTCACCGGTCCCCTGTAAAGGGGCGCGCTCAAATCCAGTAGGCGGTGCCGGTCATGACGCGCGCGGTCAGTCGCATCAGCGTCGGGATCGGTCCTGGCAGGTCGCTCGCCCCGAGCGTGCGCGCCGACTGCGCGTGCGCAGCCTCGTCGGTCTGCATCTGCTCGACGATCGCGCGGCTGCGCTGATCGCTGGCAGGCAGTCGGTGCAGATGGCTGGCGAGGTGGCCCTCGACCTGGCGCTCGGTCTCGGTCACGAATCCCAGGCTGAGCTCATCGCCGAATACCGCCGCGCTAGCGCCAATGAGGAAGGAGCCCAGATACCAGATCGGGTTCAGGCGGCTCGGCCGTGAGTCGAGCTCATGCAGGCGCGACTCGCACCAGGCCAGGTGGTCGGCTTCCTCGCTGGCCGCACGCTGCAGGAATTCGCGTGTCGCGCCTGGCCGGGCCATCGCCGCCTGGCCGCGATACAGGCCCTGGGCGGCAATCTCACCGGCATGATTGACGCGCATCAGGCCCGCCGCATGGCGCTTTTCAGCGTCGGTGAGCGGGGAGTCGGGCGGCAGGGCAGGGTTGCGGCTGGATTGTGACGGCGCAAACAGGGTGCGCAGCGCGTCGTCCGCCGTCTTTAGCACTGAATCAAGCACATCGCTGGCCAGCATGGGCGCATTATATGTCATATGGATGGGGAAGCCCCGGCCGGGGACCCCGCAGGGGGCGGCAAAGCGCCACCGCAGGGCCGAAAACCGGCAGTTTTGCAAAGCTTCCGCGCCTTGAGTAGACTTCCGCGCCTTTTGAAATTCCATCCCCGGGACGGCCCGCACGACGGGCTGCAAGTGACACGATGAAGACCGAATTCGCCAAGCCGGCGACTGTACGCGGCGATTGGTATGTGATTGATGCCAGTGGAAAAACGCTCGGGCGCCTGGCGTCACGGATAGCATTGCGGCTCAAGGGCAAGCACAAGGCCGACTACAGCCCGCACGTGGACATGGGCGACCATATCGTGGTGCTGCATGCCGAGAAGATTGCCGTGACCGGCAACAAACTGGATGACAAGCTGTACCACCACCACACCGGATACATGGGCAATCTCAAGACCATCGCCCTCGGCAAGCTGCTCAAGGAGCACCCGGAACGCGCGCTGGAATTTGCGATCAAGGGCATGCTGCCGAAGACGACGCTCGGGCGCAGCATGTTCCGCAAGCTGCACGTGTTTGCCGGCGACAAGCATCCGCATACGGCACAGCAGCCGAAACCGCTGGAAATCTGACAGGAATACACGACATGGCAGCGACCCCCAATTACGGTACCGGCCGGCGCAAGAGCGCCGCGGCGCGCGTCTACATGCAGCCTGGCACCGGCCGTATCACGATCAATGAGCGTCCGATCGACGAGTTCTTCGGCCGCGAAACCGGCCGCATGATCGTGCGCCAGCCGCTCGAGGTAGTGCAGCTGACCTCCAAGTTCGATATCAAGGTGCACGTCAGTGGCGGTGGCATCACCGGCCAGGCCGGGGCGATCCGGCACGGCATTGCACGTGCGCTGATCCGTTACGATGAGGCGCTGCGCAAGCCGCTGCGCCAGGCAGGCTTCGTGACGCGCGATGCGCGTGAAGTGGAACGCAAGAAAGTCGGTCGCCGCAAAGCCCGCCGCGGTACGCAGTACTCGAAGCGTTGATCCTGCTGGGGGATCGTCTAGTGGTAGGACCGCGGACTCTGACTCCGCTAACCTAGGTTCGAATCCTAGTCCCCCAGCCACCACTGCCAGCCGCGCCGCACGGCTTGCGGTCCGAGGTTGCAGCTGCGGGCAGCTGCTGGGCCTGCCTTCAGATGAATTCCACCCCGCCGGGGCCGCCGATGATCAGAAGGTCAGCGGGGCGCGCCGCAAACAGTCCGACCGTGACCACGCCCGCAATCTGATTGATGGCGGCCTCCATCGACACCGGATCGGTGATCCGCAGATCGTGCACATCCAGAATGTGGTTGCCATTGTCGGTGACGGTGTCGCGGCGCCACACCGGCCGGCCACCCAGCAGCGCCAGGCGCCGGCCGACATAGCTGCGCGCCATCGGGATCACCTCCACCGGTAGCGCAAAGCGGCCCAGGGTTTCGACCAGCTTGCTGTCATCGACGATGCAGACGAAACGATCGGCCGCCGCGGCAACGATCTTCTCGCGCGTCAAGGCGGCGCCGCCGCCCTTGATCAGCATCCGGCCGCGGGTCGCCTCATCCGCGCCGTCGATGTACAGGGGCAGCTCGGGCACATCGTTGAGGTCCAGGATCGGGATGCCCAGGGTCCGCAGGCGCGCGCTCGATCCGTCGGAACTCGAGACCGCGCCGCGCAACCGCGCTGCCCAGCCTTCGGTCCCGAGCAGATCAATGAAGCTGTTGACCGTGGATCCGGTGCCGATGCCAAGGATCATGTCGTCGCGCAGCATCGCGAGCGAGGCACGTGCCGCGTGCAGCTTCTTGGTCTGGCCTGCAGCGGCTGCGGATGGCTGTGTCACAGGGTGTTTCCGAGAATTTCAGGCTGCAGCAACTATCTTAAACCCCGGATGCGACAGTGCCCGCTTACGCGGGCACTGTATGAAGCTTGAGGTACGGCGAGCCAGGAACAATTCCAAGCCCGCCGTATATGAAGGCCTTACTTCTTTTTCGAAGCTTTCTTTTTGGCCTTCTTCTTTGCTTTCGCCATGACTATATCTCCATTCTCAGGTTAGTCCGGGGCCCGAGTATATACACGCGTTGCAAAATTACAAGCAAGCGAGTAGGGGCGTGCGGCGTTGTGATGTGACTCACACCTCGTTCCACTTCACTCGAGCGACAGGATGAATCGCCACTGCGCGTCGCTGACTGGCGTAACCGAGAGCCGATTACCCCCGCGCAGAATCATCATCGAGGCCAACTCACGATGCGCATGCGACTTCAGCTCCGGCAGTGTGATCACCCGCTTCAATCTACGTTTTAGCCTTATTTCAAAGGCGAACCAGCGCGGCGCGTCTTTGCTGCTGGCGGCATCGTAGTGTGCATCGCGGCGGTCGAAGGCAGTCGGGTCGGGATAGGCGGGGCGTATCACCCGCACGATCGCAACGATGCCCGGCAGCTCGCAGCTGGAGTGATAGAGGAAGGCTTCATCGCCCTTTGCTATCTGGTCGCGGATGAAGTTGCGTGCCTGGTAGTTGCGTATGCCGTCCCAGTGGGTGCTCTTGCCCGGTGCGGCCGCAAGGTCATCGACGCCGAAGGTCGAGGGTTCAGTCTTGAGTAGCCAATGCTGCATTGCCGTCCCCTGCTACCAGGCTGCCGCGTTGAATATCGATACGCCATCCTCGGTGACTACCGCATCCAGCGGTACGTCATGGCCGCTGCGATCGATGATCGGCAGTTGCTGACACTGGAACGCGATTCCCACCAGCAGCGGTCGGTGCCAGCTGAGCCGATGGCGCCGGTAGGCAAACATCCGATCATAGTAGCCGCCGCCGGTTCCGAGGCGCGTGCCGAGCCGATCGAATCCGAGCATCGGCAGCAGCACCAGCGACAGCGCGCGCACCGGGATGACGTGCAGGGCGGCGGGTTCCGGAATGCCAAGGCGGTTGATCAATGGCAGCGCCCCGGTGTCGCGCGCAAATACCATGCGGCGATTGCGGTAGTCGACGATGGACGGCAGGTAGACCGGACAATGTCGCCTTGCGGCCAGCGCCCGCAGTGGCCCGGTCGGGACCTCGGTACCGATCGATACATACAGGCCGATGCTGCGTGCGCCGCGCAGCCAGCGGGTGGCGGCGATGTGTGCGGTGATCGCGCCGGCGGCGGCGCTGCGTTGCGCGGCAGTCATGCCGGCGCGCTGCTGGCGCAGCCGGCGCCGGACGTCGCGCCGCCCGTCGGGCGCGGGCGCCGCGCTGGCAGCGCTACTCGATACGGAATTCAGGGGCGTCACCCGCAGATGCCGGTACGGACCGTTGCTCTCGACCGGAGCAACAAGTGGGATCACCTGCGACAGGTAAGGCTTTCTGCTGCATGGCAGACCTGCACAGTGCTGTCAGCAAGGCTA
>Ga0181537_10000948_pt1 | contig 27274 bp, 23 predicted proteins | sample PEATcosm2014_Bin_39_FD_119765 | JGI IMG/M metagenome (GOLD analysis project Ga0181537, IMG submission 119765) | Peatland microbial communities from MTU Mesocosm Facility, Houghton, MI, USA - PEATcosm2014_Bin23_10_metaG | ecosystem: Environmental > Terrestrial > Soil > Wetlands > Peat | place...
CTCGGCGCCCTGACCGGCATCGCCGCGGCGGGTTTCATCCGAGGATTGTATTTGGCCGAAGAATTCTTTGATCGGATCAAGTTCCGCTATCTACGGCACATGTTGGGCATGCTGATTCTCGGCGTGCTCATGTATGTCCTGTTTCGTACCCTCGGTCGGTACTACGTCGATGGCGTCGGCTACGCCACCGTCCAGGCGGTGTTGGCGGGCCAGATCTCGACCTTCGGGCTGTTGGGGTTACTGTGCGTCTGCAAGGCGGTGGCAACTTCGCTCAGTTTGGGATCCGGCTCCTCGGGGGGTATCTTCTCGCCGTCGTTGTTCATGGGTGCCACCCTTGGCGGTGGTTTTGCGGCCTTGCTGAATACTGCCGGATGGCCGATTCAGCTCAGTGTCCCGGCTTTCGCGACGGTCGGCATGGGTGCGATGGTGGGTGGTGGAACCGGCGCGGTGATGACCGCTGTCACGATGATTTTCGAGATGACACTCGACTACAGCATCGTGATGCCGATGATCGTCGCGGTAGCCATGAGTATCGGCACGCGCCAGATGCTGTCTCGCGAGACCATCTACAGCCTGAAGCTCGTGCGCCGCGGCCGGGCGATTCCAAAGGCGCGCCACGCCAACATGTTTCTGGTGCGCTCCGCACGCGAGGTGATGGATGCCGACATCGAGGTTTTGCCGGCGGATGCGAGTTTCGACGACTATCTGCGCCAACCCGCGCACGCCGGCCGCCTGCGGCACGTCGTTGTGACCGAATTTGACCGCATCTACGGGGTGATTCGCGTCAATACCGGCCTGCGGCGCGGATTGGAAGGCACGCAGACCGGGGTAACTCTAGGGGAAGTCGCCAGCCATGACTTCACCCTGGTCGATGAAGATGAGACCGCCTTCGAGGTGATCCGGGGCATGTGGCGGCGAAAAGCTATCATGGCGGTGGTCGTACGTGGGCGGGGGAACAGGATCCCACATGGGAGCGACGTGGCCGGCGTGATTACCAAGGAGCATGTCGCCGACTCGGTCGCCGACAGCATCAAGGCTTTTCCGCGGTAGATCCGTCCTGCCCGCGAGTCCTGCGGTGCAATTCATTATGCGGGCCGCACCGTAATCTCTTTCGGCTGAGCTGATCAGCGTGACAGCTGAATCTTCGGGGCTGTCAAGAGGCATTGAATTGGCAGAGTTGACTAAACAGCGACGCCAAGAATAACGCTGGAGGCCTTGAAGATCGCGCTAACCGGCTTGCCCTCCGTCAATTCAAGTTCCTTGACGGACTCGAGCGCAACAATCGCCTGCAGCGTATCCCCTCCCTTGAGGGCGATCGATACCTCGACATTCTCCATGCCCGTGCGCAACTGTTTGATTGAGCCGGTGAGTTGATTGCGGGCTGAAAGCCGGAACCCTTCCGTCCCGTCAGTCGTCACAATCACTGAGGTCGCATTGACCAGCGCGAATGCAGTGCCGCCTAGCTGAAGTCGTAACCCTAAGGCACGATCGCAGCTAACGATACACAGGACGCACTCGCCTCCAGTCAGTTGCAACTCGACCTCGCAGATCGCAGTTCCCCACCGTATGTGCGTAATCCTTCCAGTGAATTGATTGCGGGCGCTAGTTCTCATTGAAAACTCCTAACCCCTGCCCCTTTACCAGTCGACGCTCCTGCACTGCTTAGCCGAGCCATGGGCATCTGTGAATAAACATTTTCTTCAATATATCGGCTTTTTGACCTCATGGCTAAACGGAAGTCGATAATTAAAAAAGGCAAGCCGCAATTTGTTGCTCCTCGATCACGAGATTTGTCAGGCGTTCGCATCGGGAGTACCACGGGCACGACCAGCGTTGGAGCAATCCAGCGGATACCTTTACGGAGTATTCGCAACCTTCGGCGCGTCCCCGCTCACTAGATCCCCTGTTGCCCCGTCATGCGGGGCGGCCGTCGGCTCAATCTCCTGCGCCTGCTGCTGAGCCGGAGCGCTCTGCGCAGGCGGGGCCGGCGGGAGGGCTGAAGTCTGAGGAGAATTGGCCGCCGATGGTTGAGTGTCACCAGAGTCGACGGTCGGTGGACTTGGTGCGGGTGCAGCTGCGAGTCTCGCATCTGCGTGCGCGGACTCGTCCGGGAAAGCTGGCAGCTGCACCGCCGTCAGTTCAACCGGGTTAACCACCGACGGGTTGTCTCGCAGCCTGACGTAAATCTGGCCTCCAGGAGGACGTGGCACGGGCAACGCATACCCCGGGAAGCCGTCGGGAACCTGTATGGGATGGTTGAACTGAGGGTCACTCGACACGGAGTCGACCAGGTACAAATTGGAACCGGACAACTTGCAAGCCAGTTCGAGCGATGAGGGGCATCGGAGGTCCTTGAGTACCGGCAGACGTACCAAGGTTGCCAACGGCTGCCAGTCTCCCGCGACGCCGTTGGCAACTACCCGAAACTGCAGCGGCCCGAAGGCCGAAGAACCAAGCATTTTGGTCGGATCGAGCGTCGCGACAGCTACGCGCGCATTCTCCAGCGTAATGCCACCATTGCTCAGGCTCAGAGTGGCCGAGTAGGATTCGTCAGCTGTAGCCACCTGCACAGTCTCGTCATGGGCGAACGCTGACGGCATTCGCGCACGCATGGAGAAGATCAGCGTTGCTCCTTGTGGGAGCTCTTCAGGGCTTGCAAGCTGGATATTGCTGTTGCCGCTGGAGGGCGGCTGCACACTCTTGCCAATCAGGGTCGCGCTCGGGCGCGGCGGCCCCACAGAGGCGGCGAGAGACATTACGCGTCCGTCTTTGAGTGTGACTTTAGCTTTAGCCGTGTCCCCCACATTTAACACGAGGGCGGCGTGGCCGTCCTGTGCGACCATGGACAGCTCGTCATTGCCTTGAATGCTCGACAGCTGTCCCGGCATGAACTCGATTCCTTTCATGAGGAGGCTTGCAACCTCGTCAAGACGACTACCCTTGAGCAAGCCCTGCGGGTCTCCAGCATGAATGGTGAAGCTGTCCAGACGCCCGGCCTCGGAGAAAGCCTGCAGTTGAACAGGTTGAGGCTCATTGGCACCGTACTGTTTGACAAGCAACGTCACGGAGCCGGGTTGCGCCGTCTGAAGCGGCAGCTTGAGTTCCACTTCATCGGCAGTAACCGTCTTCCATTCTGCCTTCAAGGCCTTGCCGGCGGGGTCCCGCAGCATGACGTCATCAATACATGCGACCGTGTCGGCCCTGAGGTGAACCGTATCCTGGCGACCAACAATGAGTGCTCCCTCCTCTCCACTTGTAAGTTGCCAAGCTTGTGCATGTTCATTCACGAGCATAAAGCTGGGGCCGTCGTAAGCGCTAAAGCCCCAGTAGCCGTGCAGCAAACCATGCACGCTATTGCCCAGACTCGCAGTCCGCAGACCGGACGTGTCAATCACAAATCCACCCTGTTCCGCATCGGCCCTGGCCGGCAAGTCAATGGTCTTACCGTTTTCTCCCATGAGTTTTAGTGTCACGCCATGCGTGTAGGCGGTGGAGAACACCAGTGGAGCGCCTTCCACCGGTAGAACCAGTGAGCTTTTTCTGGCGCAGTAGATCTCCTTAGGATCCACCGCATGCAGTGGCGGCAGTTGCGCCTCCTCGACCGCTGGCAGAGCCACGACCATCACGGATTTCGGGTTGTGAAATGAGGGCGGCGCATTCAACGTCAGAGCAAGTTGTTCACCTTTGAATGTAGCCAGTGCTGGAATGTATTGAAATTGCGCGGTGCGAAACGAGCCCAATATGCGCGCTATGTCGAGGACTGATGCTATGTAAGGACTGTAGTAGCCATAGCTGAGCTGCGGGGTTAAGCTGGCCTCCATCGCCAGATCGCTCGCCGTCCCGGAGCTAAGGGCCTCCACGATCGAAGTGCTGTGCCCATCGTTCAGGATCAGGGACTCTTCGCCCTGCATTAAACACGGAGCTTGCAACTCGGGAATTCTGTCCAGGCACTTGTCGTTCACCTTGATGGCCAAACTTCTTGCCAGCAGTGGAGCGACGTCCTTGAGCCTCGGCTGTCCAGACTCATCGATGGCGTGGATCGCCGACAGGTAGGCTTGCAGGCGCGACCTGTCCAGTGCGGCTTGATTCAGGTCCTGCGAGGCACGGACAAAGGCGCCTGGACGCCCACGCACCGCGTCTACCAGAGTGCTGAAGTCCCCGCTCGTCCTGGGCGCAAGGAACACCAGTACCTGTTGCGCGCCTGGCGGCACCGTGACCGTCAGGCCTTGCTGCGCGCATTGTCGCGACCATGTTTCGCAGCGGAAAAACCAGCTAGGTGGCGGTGGATTGGTCGATCCGGTCAGGAATGCAGCCACCATCAGGTACTGTGCGGATTGTGTGACCGGCAGTTCCGCCTTGATCCAGAGTTGATCGCCGGGGGCGAGATTGGGTACCTCGGAAATCGGCAGCGTCACCATGCCACGGCTGACCGTGACCTCCAGGCTCGGGCCAGCAAGATCAAATGGCGCCGGGTCGGCTTGCACTGCAACGCTGGCGGCAACAAGCATGACTGCAGCAGAGAGTTTGAGATGACATCGCGTTGTCCTAGTCATAGCTGCATCTTTTGATTAATCAGCTCCGGCTCTTCTACTCGTCCGTGGAGGAATGGCGATGTCGGAAGCATTTCCGGGGCTTGGAAGGTGACGTCGGTCAGGGATCAAGTGGGAAGGGGCCCAGGTTGGCAGCGCTACCTGAGGGTTTCGGGCAACATCAGTTTCATGGCCGCCGCATCAGCCTTCGCCTTCGCATCGCTCGCGGCTGCCACCGCAGCCTCAACGTTGCCGGATGCGAATGCTGCCTGCGCCCTCTCCCACAATACTGCAGCAGCGTCGCAATCCGACGTAGCCGCGGTCAGAGCGATTTCCTTCGGTATATGCCGGCTCTTCGATAGTGCAATGACGCGTGCCCTAAGCAATGCGATCCGCTGCGGCACCGATGCTGACAGGGCCGCCCACTGACTGGTCTGTGCCGTAATCTCGTCCTTCTTGGCGGCCGTAGCGGCGGCCAGACCCTGGGCCTCAGACAATACGGCCGGCGCGCCAGCCAGGACGGCCGCGTAGTCCCCTTTGTCAAAGGCGGCAGACAAGTCGGTCAGCTTGCGGTCGACGCTCGCCACCTGATCCGGAATATACTTATCGGCTTCCACGGACGCCGCCTCTGTGGTGCTGCTAATATCATCGATTGCCTTCTTAGCCGGCACCTTCTGGGTGCTACAGGCGACTAGCGCTGCGGCGATTCCGAGTATCAGATAGTGCACGCAGCGCCGCGTTACTGACATGATCGAGGCTCCCTAAGCCACCGTAAGATATACGCTACACTATGTCTCGAAATGGTTGCAAGAGCACGGCAACGCTATCGGCTGCATGCACGACAGAATTGCGACACCGGTCGCGAAATTCGGCGCTGATGAGTCGCCGTCTCGGTGTGGCGGGGACGCGCCGCAATGACTGCAAATAGGAATCCGCGGCCGGCGCCGGACCGCACTGCATCAGTGCCCGTTCCGTGCTCAATGCAGCGCTTCGGCCGCCCACGTGATGTCCGCATCGATTCCGAGGTTATCGCCGCGGTGCTGAGTGCCCTGAAGCGGGGCGGGTATCGCGCCGTCACGATCGACGGTATTGCCCGAAAGGTTGGACGGGCCCGCAGCAGCCTTTATCGGCGTTGGCCAAGCAAGCGTCACCTCGTTGCCTATGCTGTAGTGAACGAAATGGGCGAGAATCCGGCGGCCAACACCGGCGGTTTGCGAGGAGATCTCGAGGCGGCTGTTGGAACCTTGTTGCGGGCGTTCGCAGGGCCGTTGGGCCGCGCGTTGGCGGGCCTGGCCGCGGACATGGCACAAGATGTGGCCCTTGCTTCGATCATTCAACGAGAAGTGCTGGCTCCGCGTCGCAGATCGATGCGCGAGGCGCTCGATCGGGCACAAGTTCGAGGCGAGATGCGGACTGACTGCGACGTGGAACTGGTGCTCGATATGCTGACGGCTCCCTTTTATTTCCGCACACTATTTGGGCACTCGGCGATCACCGGCACTATGGCGCAGCTTGTCGTCGCGTACGTACTTCGGGTCGTGCAGCCGACTGGGCCGGCCTGAGCGACGACCGCGGACAATGTCGGGTTCCCGCGCGCCAGGGCTCTCGAGCAGCGATACGCTGTCGCTTGAGAGTGTCCCTTGAACTCTGTCAACTAATGATCGGCATTTGGAGCCTCTGATGTCCGTCAATGCGCAACCGCGACGCCGAAGACTCTCCCCCACCGGCCTACGGCCACGGCTAAAGCCGCCGAGGAAAAGCGAATCCTCCGCAGCACGAGCTGCACTCGAGCTGCAAACGCTGCAAGCATTTCGTACAATATTCGGATCGGCGCGCATTCACGACGCCGAAGTCCGACGTACTGCAAGTATCTCCGGATCACTGCTTTGGGCGCTGTCAGAAATTGCCCAGTCCACCGGGATGAGTGTCAATTCCCTATCCAAGCGCATGGCGCTGCATCAATCCACTGCGAGCAATCTGGTGAATACTCTCGCGGGGCGAAAATTGATCCGCCGCATCCGGGACGGGAGTGATCAGCGGGTAGTCCAACTGCATGTTTCAACAGAGGGAAAGCGAATGCTCGATCGCGCGCCCGGCCCAGCTGCAGGACTGCTGGTGGACGCCTTGCGTCATCTCAATGCCACCGAACTCGCCCAATTGCGCAAGGATCTGTACATGCTGGTCGCCGTCATGAAGCGACCAGCGACGGCCGCGGCAGGACAAACTCTACTCGGAGAATAAGCGCATTGGGGAAAGCGTTGGCAGACTTTTGCTTTGACAGACATGTCCCCTGCCCTAGGAGCTGGGACCGCCAGTTGTCGGATTGTTACCCTGCGCACTCTCTGGCAGGGGAATCAGGGCCTGCACGGTGAGATTGTACTGCTGATGTGCCGAATGCGTGGGCGAGCAGTCCGGATTGTCGCTATGGATGTAGCTGGAAAACGAAGCCAGTACCGTGTCACGCATGTCCTTGACCAGGATGCAATCCCGAGTGTCCAGCGACTTGGGATGTCCCGGTCCCAGGTGCACGGTTTCCAGCTTTGCCAGCAACGCTGATTTGGTAGACACGGTTGGCGGCAGTGCCTTAGGCACTTCATAGGTGAGATCGATATGTGGGCGCACGTTCCCCGCAGCGCTGCGGCCATGAACGCACCCATAGGCATAGATCTTCATTCCCGGGCGCGCCCCCAACTGCAGTAGTACATCGCGATATTTGTAGTACAGCTCATCGCAGCCGTAGAGCCGCGGCAGGTCGTCCAGGTAATCGATTTCATCATGCTGTGCCCAATAGGCCGGCTGCGTGGCCGCGGCGGCAGAGGTGGCTAGTGGCAGCGTAAAGAGCCATGCGGCTATGACCGTGGGGCCGCAGGCGGCGATAACTTCTAATTTCATGGTTTGGCCCTCGTTTTCTCTGCCATTGTGCCCTGCACCAGCCGCGATCACGGGACCGGTTTGAATGTCAACTTCGCGCCGGGATCCGGAACACCGCGCATGGCTACCAAGTGGTCGGCGGGAGCGGTCCGTGGATACCCCAAACTACCAGCCTTGGCGGATCGTTCAGGTACGTGGTGGCCGGAAACCGGCTCGGTGGCGCACGGCAGGAAAAGTGCGACCGTAGTCCCGATACCAGGTGCGCTATGAATCTTAACGTCGCCGCTCGATTGTTTGATGAACCCGAATACCTGGGATAGTCCGAGTCCAGTACCAAGTCCGGTCGGCTTGGTCGTGAAGAAAGGATCGAAAGCTCTCTTGAGTACCTCTGGCGTCATGCCGACGCCGGAGTCCGTCACCGCGATCCTGACATATTGGCCCGGTGCTACGTCGTACTCGCGCCTGGTCGTCGCCTCGTCCAGATACACATTCGATGTTTCAATAGTCATCCTTCCCCGCCCCGCCATGGCATCACGCGCATTGACGGCGAGGTTCAAGATCGCAGTCTCGAGTTGATTTGCATCCGCTAACACTGTCCACAGATCGCTGCTCAGTCCAGTCTCCACCGCAATGCTCTCGCCGACAGTAAATTGCAGCAGATCCGCCATGTCGACCACAAGCATATTGGCGTCGAGCGGCGCGGCGCGAAGGGGCTGCTGCCGGGCAAACGCCAGCAAACGATTGGTGGTTCGTGCGGCCCGATCCGTACCTCGCTTCGCGATATCAAGAAAATGGTGGACCTTAGGATCCTCCGTGCGCAATTCACGCTGCAATAGCATTAATGCGCTGCGAATCGTGTGCAGGAAGTTGTTGAAATCATGCGCGACACTACTGGTCGCCTGCCCCAGTGCTTCCATTTTTTGTGACTGGGCAAATGTAGCTTGCGCCTGAGCCAGTTCTTTGCTCAGACGTTGCTCGTCGCTGCGACGCTGCGCTTCCAGTCGCCTGGCGTTGTGAAACGCCAGGAGCGTAAGCATAACTCCCACAACCATAAGAGTGAGTGCCAACAGGTCGCTTGCCACCGAAGCATGAACTGCTTCCCGTTCATCTTGCGCTGCCTTTGCCAGTCTTTGCTCGAGAAGTTCCCGCTCTGCCTTGACCACGGCGGTCACCATGCCGTCGATCGATCGCATCGCATCGAGCCCGGCGTTATTCCTGAGGACAGTCTGGGCTGCGTCGAGTCCGTCACGATCGAAGGTGTTCAAAGCCTGTTGCATCGCCTGGCGCTTAAGATCACTTTCTTGGATCAGGAGCGGTATCCAGTGGCGCTGTTCGGCACTATCGGCGGTCAGCCGCTGTAACTGCGTAAGAAGATTCGGAATGTCGTGCACAGCTTGCCTGTAAGGCTCCAGGTAGGCTGATTCGCCAGTCAGAAGATAACCGCGCTGCCCCCGTTCCGCGTTCTGGAGGGCGGCCCTGAGCAGCTGCACCGTATTGATGACATCCGAGGTGTGCAAGACCATATCCCGGTCGCGCTTGAGCTCCGGACCTCGATCTATCGATTGATAAGTCTGCAGTGCGATCAGCGCAACAAATGCGATCGCGATCAATATGAGCGGCAGCCACAGTGCCATTGGCACTTCCAGGTGCTCGCGCTCGGCTGCTTGCACCGAATTCGCCGGCATAGGTGCGCTGGTCTGGCCAGTATTCCGAGTCTCTGGCACGGCCTTCCCTTCAGGATCGTGCTGTGAGGACCGGCCACGGTGTCGGAAAGTTCCACCGTGTGCCGTCTACCTCGAGTTCAAGCACCGTGGCCGCATGCGAGATGTAACGCCAGCGGCCCGGGTCTAATCTGACAAAGGACCCTATGCAATCGGACGGTCAACCGCCTCATGCACCGTTATGGGGCGAGCGACGTCCGGCACGAGCGCCAACTCGTGTTGCCAGGGCCTACTCCGACTGCTGATTGGACTCGGGACCGGTTGCCGGCCCGGCTCGGTGTGGGTGCAATGTTATAAATATTTGGTAAAATGTATTTAGGACTTAACACTTGGAAAAAAAGGCGTCACCATGAGAAAGCCAATCGTCGTTAAGCTTGCGGCGGTCGCTGTACTGACCGGACTCTCCGGCTGCACCGACCTCAAACCATTGCAGGCGGATGTCGATCAACTGCAGTCGCAGGTCAGCAGACTACAAGTGGATGTTCAGGCTGCAAAGGCGTCTGCCGACGCCGCCGCACGTGCCGCCAGCGGGGCCCAGCATTCGGCAGATCAGGCCGCTCAAACTGCACGCGCTGCTCAGAGCACGGCGAGTCAAGCGTTGACGGCAGCCAATGCTGCGCAGGCCTCGAGCGACGCCACCAACGAGAAGATCGCGCGCATGTTCAAGAAGTCGATAGCTAAATAGCGGGGCGACGCCAGCCGGCTTTTCGATGTTCTGACAGCTTGAATGGCACGAAACAATATCGAAGGCGACCGTCACGCAATGGAGATTCGACTCGCCGAAGTTGACACCCAGTAGTTATGACCTCGGATTCCATGAAGCTCTTTGCACGCTTGGCACCCTATATGCTGCTGGCGACTTTGGTTTTCGTTGCCGCCTGCAGCAACCAGCGTGATATCGCCGAGCGGTCGCTCAATAGTGCCGAAAACGCGGTCACAGCGGCCGCGGCGGATGCGCACAAGTATCTGCCGGATCAGCTGGCTTTGTTGGAGCGCAGGCTCTCGGATCTGAACGGCTCGTTCGAGCTGAGAGATTACGCCGCCGTCCGCAGGGACGCGCCCCCTGTTGTAGCCGATGCCAAGAGACTGGCGCACGACGCGGCGGAGAGGAAGCAGCAGGCCGCGAAGGCGCTCGATGCGCACTGGAGTGACATCGCCTCGTCCCTGCCGGATCTGCTGGATAGGATAGAGCTGCGCATTGATGCTCTCAACAAGACTAGCCATGTGCCGAAGGGCGTGGAGCTTGCTGCAGCCAGATCGGCCGTGAACGAGGCCAATGCCATATGGCAGAAGGCACAGATTGCCTTCGCAACCGGTCAGATGGACGAGGCGGTGAGCGAGGCCGATCAGGGCAGCGCTAAGGCGGAAGCGGCGGCCACGGCAATCGATCTCAATCCACGGGCGGTCGCCTCCGCCACCAGATAGCATTCGGCGAGCACGCATGATCACGAGACTGAGAACATCAGTGAGAGTGCGGCCGCTATGTCGACCGTCCTGAGCGCGCCGGCTACCCGGTCGTGATCATTATGGCGCCTTTTGGCGCCTATGCATTGTAGCGGCTGCACGTTAACTGGATGCTGAAGGCCATCATTTTCATCAACATCTTCCAACTGATCTATTTTAACTGTTCCGATCCATCCTTCGAAAGGCTTATGGCCTCGGTCATCTTTGCCCTCCTGCTCGCATCGACCCGCTCTTTTTCCTGCTTTTGCGAGACCTCGGCTGTCACGCATTACGCGTAACAAGCGGCCTAATACGCTGCCGGCACGTGGTACGCGTGGAGCAACGCGTCGATGCGCGGCCTCTCTCGCTCGAGAATCTGGTCGACGGTGTCGCGCAACCCGTCGTTGCCCCGGCGCACTCCCACCGAGATGCTGAATGCCATGGGCAACCGCGGATCATCAACGTCCGGGCTCACCGCCTCCAAACGCAGCGGCACGCCGGATCGACTCGCGAAGTAGCCCGCCAGTGGCCCCCACACCAGAGCCACATCGATATGGCCGCGTACGACCGCATCGACGATCGCAGCGGCCGGGTTGGGTTGGTTGTAGTCACCGTAGAGCATATAGCCGCGCACATTGTCGGTGATGCCACGGCGCGCGAGCGCGTGCGCCGGCGGCGTGTTGCTGGCGTTGTTGCCGATCATCTGCACACCGATCGAAAGTGACCGAAGACGCGGGTCGTCGAGTGACAGCCCCTGCAGATGCCGATCGCGCTGCGTGACGAACACATAGGTCGAGCGATAGTAGGGACGCGTCGTCGTGACCAAGTCGATGCCGCTCGCAACTCCGGGCCAAAGATCACAGCGCGCCTCATCGAGAGTACTACGCAAGTAGCCTCGCCGCTGTGCCCACCAGACATATTGGATGCGCGCATCCATGTCCTTCGCCAGCAGCGTCGCGATCTTGTTCTCAAATCCCTGCCCAGCCCGATTGGAGAACGGCAGATCATTCGGGTCTGCACAGACAGTGAGAGTCTGCCGTGCGGTGTTCGCGGCGGCCGTCATTGATGTAGCTGGTAGCACAACTGCCAGCATCGATGCCATTCCCCAGTATCGCCAGTGTGTATGCCCAGCCATCGCAATTACTGCGGGCCTTTGGTCGTAGTGGTGTAGTGATTGGTGGACGCATCAGGCGGCGACCACCCGTTATCCTGCGCGGAGTCGGCCGGAATCGGCGCCGGTGTTTGCGATGGCGTGGGTCCATTCTGCGCCGCCAGCGTCGCCGGCAGCGACATTGAGCGCACGTAGGCCGCAATCTGCCAGATCTGCTGGTCGGGAATCTTGCCGCCCCAGGCTGGCATACCGTTGGGTCGACCCTGCACGATGGTTTGATGGATCTGCTCGAGCCGGTCACCGTAGATCCATTCATCATCCATCAGCGACGGACCCATGCCGCCGCCACCGTTTGAATGACAGCCACTGCAGTTGAACTGCCCGAACAGCAGCTTGCCTGTCTGCACTGCAGTGGGGTTGTCATAGAACTGTGCGGCGCGCGGATCGACGCTCACGATACTGTGATCCACGCCGGGATTGAGTGCAGAGTCGATGACATCGCCGCTTTGCGCTTCCTCCTGCAGCGGTAAGGGGGGCGCCGTGGCGCCGCCGCAGCTTCCAAGCGCAAGCAGGGCGGCCACCAACAGAAGCGCGGTGGCCGATTCAGTGCGGGAGCGAGAACACATACAGCGTTCCTCCAGCGGTGGTGTACTTGGGCAGATCCGACATAGCGTTAACCATGCCGAGTGCCGCGCTGCCGTCGCGCGGGTCCACCGGGCCTGAGACGACCGCGCCCGACCAACCGCCTACGCCGGAGAGCACCGCGACGTATTGATGGCCGTCGGGTCCCCGGTAGCTCACCGGCTGGCTGATGACGCCGCTGTCTACCTTGAAGCGCCAGGCGAGCGCGCCAGTCTTGGCATCAACGGCTTTGAACCAGCCATCCATCGTGCCGTAGAACACGAGGCCACCTGCGGTGACGGCGGTACCGGACCAGATCGGAAACATCTCCTTGACCGCCCACACCGGATGCCGCGCCACCGGATCCCAGGCGGTCAGCTCGCCGCGATTACCGCCAGGGCCGGGCTTCATGTGTACTTCGGCACCGACGTAGGGCGTGCCCGAGATGTAGCTCACCTGCACATCCTTCTTATCCATGCACATGTTCTCGTGCGGGATGTAAAGCAGTCCGGTATCGGGGCTGAAGCTGCTGGGATTCCAGTCCTTCGAGCCGGAGGCCGTGGGGCAGATGTTAGTCACATCCACCCCCTGTCGGGTCTCCTTGTCCGGATTGATGATCGGACGGCCGGTGGTCAGATCGATGCCGCGGGTCCAGTTGGTCGGTCCAAAGGGATCGGCCGACAGCACCTGGCCGCTCTGGCGGTCGATCACGTACAGGTAGCCGTTGCGGTCGAAATGAATCAGCACCTTATGCATGGCGCCGCCGAACGGCATGTCGAGCAGTATCTGCTCATTGATGCCGTCGTAGTCGTGGTTGTCGTGCGGTGAGAACTGGTAATACCAGTGGGCACTGCCACTCGCCGGATCGCGTGCGAAGATGCCGGTGGTCCATTTGTTGTCGCCGGGCCGCTGGTCGGCATTCCAGGGCCCAGGGTTGCCGGTGCCGTGGTACAGCGCGTTGAGCTCAGCATCGTAGGTGATCCAGCCCCAGACATTGCCGCCCCCGATCTTCCAGGCATCCGGCGGCCAGCTCCTGACCCCCAGATCCGCCCCGCGATCGCCAGCGTAGAACGGCTTGAACTCGGAACCGATCAGCACCTCCTTGTCCGGGCCGGTGTTATAGGCCTTCCAGTCCAGCTTGCCGCTGTCTTCATCGAGCGCAGCTATCCAGCCGCGTACGCCCATCTCGCCACCAGAGTTGCCGACATATACGCGCCCATTGGCGACGGTCGGTGCCATCGTGATGGTCTCACCGTTGTTTATGTTCGCGAGCCGCGTGCGCCAGATCGCGGTCCCGGCCTTGGCATCCAGCGCAATCACCTGCCCATCGAGCGTGGTGAATATGTACTTCCCCCGGTCATAGGTGCCGCCGCGATTGACCACGTCGCAGCAGGCCAGTCCCTGGCTGGCCGGCAGTGGCTTGGGCGCAAACTTCCATTTGAGCGGCGCACCCGGCTTGGTCAGATCGAGCGCATACACATAGTTGGGGTAGGCCGTGACGACAAACAGTGTCTTATCGGCGATGATCGGCGCGGCCTCCTGGCCCTTGTTAACCGCCAGCGAGAAGGTGAAATCCACCTTCAGGTCCTTGGCGTTCTGCGGCGTGATCTCGGTCAGCGCGGAGAAGCGTGTCGAAGCGTAGTTCTTCGAAGGCATGGTCCACTGGCCGTCATCGGGCGGTGCGTTGGCGGCACTCGGTGCCGTGTGGCCGGCCTGGGGTGTCGGTGCCGAGATCGCATGTCCGATCTGATCGAGCGTGAACACTTCATTGTCCGGCACTGGCGCAGGCACTGTCTGGGCCACGGTGGCGACCGGCGTCACCGTCAGCGCGAGTATCATCGGGATCAAGGCTCTCATCGTCGCTGTTCCCATGGGTAGAAATAACGGACTATCCTGCACATCGGGGCAGTATCACGAACGCCACCGCCGTGAGGGCGGTGGCAACGGCAAAGCCGGCTCCCAGGAGCAGCCCCCACAGCGCCAGGAATCGGGTGCGTCCAGCGCCGACTTCCATAAGATATTGTTGATCGGGGCCGGCTTCATACCGCGTGCGTGCAAAGCTGCGGTAAGAGACCGCGAACGCTGCCAGCGCGACGATGACGCCGGTGATCAGCACTGCAATGATGGCCGGCGAGGTCCAGCGCAAGTCTGCCAGCGGCTGGGCTGCCCGCTGCGCCTCGGTGTAGCACGGCGCGCTCGCCAGCGCGTATCCGGCGCACAGCTGGACGAACCAGGCCAGCGGGCCACCGAGCACGCCGAAAGCGATGCTCGCTGTGGCGACGCGATGGCGATGCGGCGCCGGGTGATGGCTCAGCGAGGTGTGCTCTGCGCTCATCGACCGAACCCCAGGTAGGGCGTCAGGTAATACGTCGTGAATACGAACAACCACACCACGTCGACGAAGTGCCAGTAGAACACACCGGCGGTCACGGTCAGGCGTCGCCGCGGACTGAAATAATCCAGCACCGTCCACAGAAATAACGCCGCCAAAACCAGCAGGCCCGCGAGCACGTGCGCCATGTGGAAGCCCGTGGTGACGAAGTAGAGCGAGGCATAGTTGTTGGCACCGAAGCTGAATGGCTTCTGGTGCCACTCTAGCCATTGCACTGAAGCGAACACGGTACCCATCAGGAATGCCGCGCCTAAGCCGAGCAGCGCCTGCGATCGTCGTCGCAAGAGAATGCCGCGCTCGCCCCACCAGACGGCTCCGCTCGAGGCGAGCAGCAGGATCGTATTGGGCAGCGCCAGCCGCAGGCTGGGGGCGGGTTCGAGCAGCCAGCCTCTCGGCATTGAGACGCCGGCGTAGTAGTAGGAAAACAGCAGGTAGCTGAAGAGCGCGGCTTCGCTCGCGATGAGCGTACCGACGCCCCACGACCCCAGACCTTTGCGGCCGGTCGGACCCACCGGCAGGTCGCGCGGCTGCGCAATGGCCGGTTCAGCCACTGGCAGGCTCCCGCTCACGCAGCTCGCGCCGCGGCCACAGCCACGCCAGCAGCGCCAGTGAGCTCGCAACTGCGCCGATGCCCACCAGCCACCAGAGCTTGAGCAGCAGGCCAACGAACACCAGCGCCATGGCGACCGTGAGGCAGAACGGCGCGTAGGTGTCCTCGGGCATCTCAAGAATCATGTCCGGTTCGGCATCCAGAGGGCTGGTGCCCAGGGTCTCTTTGCCCATCTGCAGCAGCATGCCGCGACCGAGCGATGAGCGGGCATCGGTCTCGTTCAGCCGGTCCTCCCACAGCGGATGGCGCGAGGCGATGGTTGGGATCACGGCGAAGTTATAGGGCGGCGGCGGCGAGGACACGCTCCACTCGAGTGTCGGCGCATCCCACGGATTGCTGCCGGAAGGGGCACCGCCCTTCAGGCTCTTCACCACATTGACGATCAGCAGCAACACGCCGACGGCCAGCACAAAACTGCCAACCGACGTAATCATGTTGAGGCTGTTCCAGCCCATGTGATCGGCGTACGTATAGACACGTCGCGGCATGCCCAGCAGGCCCGTCAGGTGCATTGGCAGAAATGCCAGATTGAAACCAATGAACATGATCCAGAAGTTCCAGCGCCCCAGCCGCTCATCCATCAGTCGCCCGGTCATCTTTGGAAACCAGAAATAGATCGCGCCCACTACCGGGAAGACGTTGATGCCGACTAGCACGTAGTGAATGTGGGCGACCACGAAGTAGGTGTCGGTAAGCTGCCAGTCCACCGGTACGCTGGCGGTCATGAAGCCGGACACCCCTCCGATCACGAACAGCAGGATCATCGAGGCGAAAAACAGGAACGCGGTCGTTACCACGGGACGGCCTAGCCGGATCGTGGCAAGCCATGCGAATACCGCGACCGCCGAGGGCACCGTGATGGCAATTGATGCGCCGGAGAAGAACGACAATCCCAGGCCTGGCAGCCCGGTGGCGAACATATGGTGCACCCAGACGCCAAACCCGAGAATCATGGTCGCGACTGTCGACAGTGCCACCAGCGGGTAGCCGACCAGCGGCCGCCGGCAGAACACCGGCAGGCCGTCGGATACCATGCCCATCGCCGGCAGAACGATGGCGTACACCCATGGGTGACCGAAGATCCAGAACAGGTGCTGCCACAGCAGCGGCTGACCGCCGTTCGATGGATCGAAGAAGTGCGTGCCGAACTGACGGTCCATCCACAACAGAAAGAACGCCAGACTGACCGCCGGCACCACCAGCAGGTTGGCAACGCTCGCCGTCAGCGTACCCCACACCAGTATCGGTACGCGGTTGATGGACATTCCGGGCGCACGCGTGCGCGCCGCCGTGACGATGAAGTTGGCGGCCCCCACTGTCACCGAAATGCCCAGGAACACCATCCCGAGTGAATAGAAGTCCTCGTTCAGGCCCGGGTTGTAATCGCGCGAGGCATACGGCACGTAGTTGAACCAGCCGTCGTTGGGACCGTTGCCAGTCAGAAAGCCCACATAGAGGAAAATACCCGCAGCCAGGTAGATCCAGTAGCTCAGTGCATTCAGGCGCGGGAACGCCATGTCGCGGCTGCCCAGCAGCAACGGCCAGAGGTAGTTCGAGAAGCCAGACAATATCGGCGAGGCATACAGGAAGATCATCGTCATGCCATGGGTCGAGAACAACTGGTTGTATTGCTCAGGCGTCAGCAGCGTGCGATCAGGGCCTGCGAGCTGCAGGCGCATGATCAAGGCCTCGATGCCCCCCAGGATCAAGAAAATGAACGCGGTAACGATGTAGCGGATTCCGATCTGTTTGTGATCGACGGTGCTGAAGAAGCCCTTCAGGCCCGGCGCGCCCTCCCACAAGCCCTGTAGCCGCCCCTCCTGTGCCGCGGTGTCGATACCAACCGTCGGCGTGCGCAGGTCGGCCGAATTCATTGCAACGTCTCCAGATAGGCCTGCAGGTCGGCCAGTTGCTGGGCGGAGAGGAACTGGTTAGGCATCAGTGAGCCGGGCTTGATGCTTTGCGGATTCTGCACCCAGCCGACCAGGGTGCCCGGATTGTTGATCAGCGAGCCCGCGGCAATCATGCGGCGGCTCATCAGGTGCGTGAGATCCGGTGCGCTGATCGCGCCCGCCGAGGTACCGCGCACTTCGTGACAAAGTCCGCATCGGTACTGCACCAGCTCCATGCCGCGCTGCTGTTCTGCCGATACCGGCGCCGCGGCGGGTGCGAGCTGATGCGTCCGCCAGCGCTCGAAGTCGTCCTGGGTTTCCGCGACAACCTCGAATCCCATGTGCGCATGCTGCAAGCCGCAGTATTCGGTGCACTGACCCAGGTATCGGCCGGGCTGGCGTGCCTCGAGCCAGCTGAGGTTGGTCTGTCCCGGAATGGTGTCGGTCTTGCCGGAGAGCTTTGGCACCCAAAAGCTATGGATCACATCAGCGCCGTGCAATCGCACCAGCACTGGCACTCCGACCGGAATGTGAATCTCATTGGCCGTGCGAAAAGTCTCATCCGGCCCCCCGCCATGGTATTCGACCTCCCACCACCATTGGTGTCCGGTGACATCCAACGTCAGCGCGGGGTTCAACGGCGGACCCGATACCTTGGCAAGCGCGACCATCGTCCATACCAACGTGATCAGCAGCGCCGGCGTGGACAGCAGCAGGCCAATTTTAATCCAGCGCACGCCATCGCCCCCGCGCTCGATCGGTGCTGCGCGCGTCGCTCCGGCGCCACCGCTGGTGCGTGCGCGCCGCACTGCCTGCCGCAGCAGCACTGCGATGATCAGGCAGACCAGCATTGAGATGATCAGGGTCAGCCAGGTCAGGGGTAAAGTGATGTCAGCGCGCGTGCCGGCCGAGCTCAGGTAGCTGAGCGGCGTTGCGCTCACGCCGACTCCACCCCATCAAACGCCGTCCACAGGCGCCTGAGCGAGCGGATGCTGGCCCACAGGAACAGTACCATGCCAGGCACCCACATGATGACGCCGCCGAGTTGCTGATCCTGCAACGGCGTGTATCCCCAGGCACTGGTGGTAGTGAGGTGCCAGAAATACAGGGGTCGCGAGGCGAGCGTCAGCACGGCGCCAAGCAGGCTCATCTGCATGGAGCTCACCATCGCCACTGCCAGTACATCCGCGATGCTCGCACGCCTGTGCTGCAGCAGCTCGCGCCACAGCAGGATGGCGCTGCCAAACAGCGTCAGATGCATTGCCCAGTAGATGTATGAGGAATCAAATGTCGCGTCGTATGGCCGTGGCATGTGCCAGAACCATAGCGCACATAGGAAGAAGACAGCGCTTAGCCAGAGTGGCCATGTGCCGCCATTGATGGCGCGCTTCGGCCACGCCATTGCAATCATGGGGGCCGCGATCAGCAGCAGCACCATATGCTGCGCAATGCGGGCGGCGAACAGGGATACAGACAGCGCACACAATGGCGAGATGAAGGCTACCGCGGCCACCAGCCAGCCACCCAACGCAAATGAGCGCGCGCGCGAATTGCGCGCCAGCTGCAAGTGCGCCCAGAGCAACAACCCGAGTGCGATGATGAGTATTGGATCGATATTGAAGCGCGTCAGGAGTGCGCCGGGATTGGGCGGTGCGCCGCAGTAAGGTAGATGCTCGATCATGAGCAGGCTCCGCGCACTTCAGGGTCAGAGACAGGATTGAGAAGCTGCCACTGCCGCGGCCGCCAGAAAAGGAATTTGCTGTGTCACGGCGCTTATTCTCTTATTGCGTAGCACGTGTTCGGATCGTCCAATAAATCAATTATCGCCAACTGTAGGCGGCTTCCCCAAAACGTTGTCGGATAATTGGACACTGAAATACCGTGCTAAGTGGGGAGTAGCTACCTGGCCCCAGTGACGATTCACCCGCCACGTGCTGATATATATTATCTTCGTGTTATTACATTCTGCCAAATATTTGTGGAATAGTTCTTACTTGAGCCTTTCCTTAGGCGACCAGCCAACGACCTGTCCGTCGCTCGAGAAAGCTGGTCAGTAGTTGTTTTGCCGGCGCCTTTTGGATGCGTTGCAGGGGTGGGGCGACGTCTTGCGGCGAGTAGGCGTGGGCTGCCTAATGACGCGCTCTCGCCTCCTCGGGCGAATCGACCGGTAGGTGCACAGCGCCAGAGTCTTCGATTTCCCGATGACGCCCTCGTTGCATCGTGCTTGCGTCAGAAATTGTCGGGTGATTTTCAAGTTTCCGTACGGGGTATTTGCGCTCGCATTTGAACAAAGCGCAAGCCATTGATTTGGCGGAGAGAGAGGGAGTGCTCGCGGCTGCGCCGCTCGTCCCTCGCTGATCGCTCGGGACCGTCGGCGCCAAAGCGCGCCGACGTCCTTCGCCGCCGCTTCCGCGGCGGCTCGTCGAACCCTATTGCTTATGTTCTCGGGTTCGAATCCCATCGCGACGACGCGAACTGGATGGCGCTTCCTGTGTGGAAGTCAGTCAAAAGGGATGGCGGAGAGAGAGGGATTCACGTCGCCGCGCAACCAATTGATTGTTCTGATCTATTCGTCTGGATCGAATTTCCGTACCATCAGAAGTGCCAACACATCAGCCGGTATGCGTCACGCAAGCGACGGATGATGAACCTTGATCCATACCTCGGCATCGATCGCGAACTGCTGAACCGTCTTCCCCAGGCCGTCCGCATCCGTGTCGGTAACTCCTCCGGCGACTTCGTATTCCGAAACGTTACGCTTGATCCGGCAGCCATCAAAGTACACCGATATCGCTACGAAGGCTGCGTCGGCCGCTTCCAGCGCCGCAAACGTATGGTAGTGCGCCCCCGCTGAACGTGGTCGATAGCCGGCTGCACGCACGACCATCAGTGATAGGGTTCGCGCCGCGTCGTACGCGATGACAAAGCGCGCATCGGCCGAGAGCCCCGACGCTGTTACGTCGCTCAGGGAACGAGTCACGATGGAGCGCAGATTGTCCAGTTCCTGCTTCGTCGCCGGAAGCGGAGTCACTGCCCGGTCAGCGAGTAGCTTTTCCCAACTCATCCCCGTTCCCCAAAACAACGAGCCTTGGCTCGGCCAGCACTCGCGTCAGGAAATGATCCTTGGTCGAGCGCTTCCTGTCGAACTCTGCGGATGAATAGACCGTCGGATTGATTTCCCGTCCGAGCACTTCCCGCGCTCGGCGCAGCGGCAAAGCCAGATCGGCGGGCAGCACGGCGCCGATGACCATGAGATCGATATCGCTGTCAGTGCGCTCCTGGCCGCTGGCGATCGATCCATAGACGAACACCAGCCGCAGCTTGCCCGCCAATGGTTTCAAGGCATCGGCCACAACGTCCACGAGGCCGGCGGTCTTCACCAGAAGGCCACGTAGGTCAGGAAATACCGGCGACTCCGCGTTGGCTTGGTAGTAAACCATGCGGCCCTGTTTGTGGGTCTTCAGGATTCCCGCAGCGGTCAGGCCTTTGAGTTCTCGCTGGAGGCTGGAGGAAGGCACCCCCATGCGCCGTGCCAATTCAGAGACGTACCAGGTCTTTTCAGGCCGGACGAACATCGCAGCCAGAATCCCCTGGCGGGTCTTGGGCAGTAACGCATCAAGGGAGCTGGTATTACGCATATCGCGTAATTATTTACGCAATATGCGTCTTAGTCAAGCAATGGCCGCAGCGCGTGTGGAAGCAGGCACCTGATTCCATTGGCGCGCACGGCTCTTGGGGGCCATTGGCCCTCGACGCGGAATGCCCGGACCTGACGGACCGTGAAGGCCCCGGAGCCAGCCGATAATCAGTGACTCGAGGGCAATGCGGTGGTCTGACCAGCTGTGATCGGTCACGACATATTTCTCGGAGATCATCGTCCCGCCGGCTGCCTTGACGTCTTTAATGAGTTCCAAGGAACCAGGCTTGAAGAAGTCATTGCTGTAGAGAACCAGAAGTTTCCGGTGAATGAGCTGCGGTGCTAGCGTCTTGAATGACCAATCTTTTCCATGCGACATTACTTCATCCGCCATGGACTCACCTGTCACGCCGGCGAGGGATTCCCGATTATTGTCCATCAGCGCGATCACGGCACCTCGGTCTAGTTGACCAATAGCACCGACGTCCGCAGCAGAGATCACGGCGGCTCCGAGTACTCTCGGCTCATGCGCGAGGGTCTCCGCCGTGACCCATCCGCCCATGCTATGGCCGCAAATAGCTATCCGATTGACATCAATCGAAAGACGCCTGGCATTTTCAGGAGATCGGATAAACGCCAGCGTTGCGTCTGCATCTTCCAGGTTCTGCGCGAATCGGAAATTGCCAGGGCTGCCCCACGAACCACGATAATTTACTGTGACGACAGTCCAACCGGCGCGGCGTACAGCCTGGGCGAGATCCAGATTTTTTTCGTTCCCAGGAAGACCATGAAACAAGACAAACGCGGGGTGCGGACCTTGCCCTGAAGCTACGTAGACCACTCCGTTGATCTGCACGCCGCCGCTCGGAACATGGATCGCCTCCATACGCGCGGGAAATTTCGCGTCCGGCGGTGGATCTGCGATTACTGCGGTAGGGACGGGTTGCAAGGCCAGTGCCCAGGTGGAATGCAATGCGGCAACCAGAAGAAGTGCGGGCAAGCGCAAGGGGTGTCTCCCTATTTGGCGACAGCGCCGATCGTCAACTACTCTAGCTGATGGCGCCGGTGAGTGGCCGCTTCGGCGATGGAATTTCAGCTCCCCCATCGGCGACTACTGGCCGCGTGTTGACGGTTTGGCCTGTACTACCGCTCCTGACCAAAGCCGCCGATCGCCAGTGGCGGCTAGCGAGCAGCGACATTGAACTTTTCCCGGAACGAGTAGCGGCCGGCGACCTAATTAGGTTCTTTGCTTCGCCGTTGCCTTTCGCGCTTCCTGCAGCTGCTTCCAGTTTGGCGCGTACTTAAGCGCCTCGTCATATTTGGCGAGCGCGTCCTCCGCATGGCCTTGCTTCACCAGCACATCACCCCACGCTTTGAGCGGATCAGCCCAATGTGGTCCGCGCTGATTGGCAGCCTTGAGCTTTGCTTCGGCGCCGGCAAATTCACCATCGCGAGCAAGTGCGACGCCCCAAGAGTAATAGGCGGCTGGCAAGTGGGGCGCGAGCGCAACAGCATCCGCGTACGTTCTTTGGGCGCCTGCCCAATCACCTCGATGATCCAGAATGTCACCGCGAAAGCGGTAACAATCCACGTAAGTGCCCCCTGTCGTCACACTCGCGCTACACCGCCTTGATCAAAGCTGCCGACCACAAGACCGAGAACGTCGTGGCCGCTCTGACGCGCCATCTACGTAAGCTGCCCAAGTCGCTGCGGCGATCCCTGACCTGGGATCACGGCAAGGAGATGTCCAAACACGCAAGCTTCTCGGTGGCCACGGACGTGAACGTGTACTTCTGTGACCTAGCAGTCCCTGGCAGCACGGTACCAACGAGAACACCAATGGGTTGCTGCGTCAGTACTTCCCGAAAGGCGCGGATCTGTCGGGCTTCACGCAATCGCAATTGGACAGGGTCGCACTTCGTCTAAACCAGCGACCCAGGAAGACTTTGGGATTCAAGACTCCAGCTGATAAGTTTCGAGCCTGTGTTGCGCCGAGCGATTGAATCCGCCTGCGAAGCCCAGCGCGCGTTTCCCCTACGCGACCCTCACACTATGTGCACGCGTGACAGCTCGCCCCTGAACGACTGGAACCACACATCGAGGTCGACTGTGCACTTCATCCCGCTAGAATCTCAGCGGCCGGCACTTCCCGCCCCGCTTCCCACACCCGCATTCCTCCGCCTCAGGAACGTCATACGGGTCACCGCGCTCAGCCGGCCGACGCTTTATCGCCGGATTGCCGCGCAGCGCTTTCCACGCCCGGTGCATCTGGGCGGTCGTGCATGCGGCTGGGCCTCGAGCGATCGTGCGGCCTGGATCAGGGACCCTGAAGGTTATAGGGCGCCAGACATACCGAACGTGCGGCCGTGCGCGCCAGCTCCGCGGCCGTTTTGCCGCGGCCGGCCGCTGAAATACCCCGAGTTTCGGGGACGTTGAGCTAAGGCGTCAGGCAGCCTGGGCTTGCTGCTTTGCTTCCGGAAAGTTTCGCAAGGCATCGAGATGATCAGCCCAGGCCTGCATCATGGCGGCGCGTGGCTTGAGGTACAGCGCATGGTTGTAGGCTGCACTGACTGCATTGCGCTCCTGGTGCGCGAGCTGCAGCTCGATGTGCTCATGCGGCCAGCCCTGCTCGTGCAGGATCGTCGAAGCAACGCCGCGAAAGCCATGGCCTGTCATGCGGCCGCGGTACTCCATCCGGTAGAGGGCGAAGAGTAGCGTGTTGTTGCTCATCGGCTTTCGGGGATTTACGTCGCCGGGGAACACGAGCTCGTTGTCGAATGAAATCTCGCGCAGCTTCGTGACTACGGCGAGAGCCTGCTTGCTTAAAGGGACGATGTGTGGCGTCTTCACCTTCATGCGCTGCGCCGGAATGTTCCACCGGGCAGCTTCCGTGTCGAACTCCGACCACGCTGCACCGATCAATTCGGATGTGCGCACGAACGTGAACGCCATCAGCTGCAATGCCAGCCGCGTGTGCTCGGACCCCACATAGGTATCCATGGCGTGCAGCAGTGGTGGCAGGTCGGCGGCGTCGATCCGCGCGTAGTTGCGGCGCTTGCGCGGCTTCAGCACATCCGCCGGCTTGATGCCCGCGACCGGATTGTGGCTCGCCAGACCGTTGGCGATGGCGTATCGCATGATCTGGCCGCACGTGTTGAGTATCCGCCTGGCGATGTCGAGCGCCCCGCGTTGCTCGACGTTCCGAACGGCATCCCGAAAATGCACCGTGGTCAGATCCGACAACCTCGATGCGCCGAACTCTGGAAAGATGTCGGCTTCCAGGCGGCGCAGCACGTAGTACGCGTGCCGCTCATGTCGGTTGGCCTTCCAGTGCGTATGCCAGTCACGCGCCACCACCTCGAAGGTCTTCTCCGATATCTCGCGCTCCGCGCCGGGATCGACGCCATCCGCCAGCAGTTGCCTCGCGCGCTGGTGTCGCGAGCGTGCCATGGCGAGGGTGACATCAGGGTAGACGCCCAGAGCCAGCGTCTTCTGCTTGCCGTTGAAGCGATAGTTGTAGCGCTAGTAGCGACCACCGTTGGGTGCCACGAGAAGATGCAGGCCGCCGCCGTCCGCGACCTTCCAGGGCTTCCCGGCGCGTTTGGCGCGGCGAATCTGAGCATTGGTGAGCATCTGTTGGTACTTCGCGGGCTGCCAGAGAGCAGGTACCAACAAATATACCAACAGGACCGAGAGCTGGTAAGTGCGGCCCCGAGACCGCTTGAGACTCGAAATGCCCTGCTTTTACGGTGTTTCCTATCTTTATCGAGATCGCCTGAGATGGCGTGAGAAGGGAAATTGGCGGAGAGAGAGGGATTGCTCGCGGCTGCGCCGCTCGTCCCTCGCTCACGCTCGGGACCGTCGGCGCCAGAGCGCGCCGACGTCCTTCGCCGCCGCTGCCGCGGCGGCTCGTCGAACCCTATTGTTTATGTTCTCGGGTTCGAATCCCATCGCGACGACGCGAACTGGATGGCGCTTCCTGTGTGGAAGTCAGTCAAAAGGGATGGCGGAGAGAGAGGGATTCGAACCCTCGAAGGGCTTTTGACCCTTACACCCTTAGCAGGGGTGCGCCTTCGACCACTCGGCCATCTCTCCGTGAGCGAGTGCCGGCGGCGCCGGTTCGCGGCGCAATCATACTGAAGCGGTGGGACCAGGGCAAAGAACCGCTGCCCGGCGAGGAGCTTTCAGCTGGCGGGAGTGATTTCTTCCACTTGCGGGGCTTCGGCCCCCTCGTGCTTGATGCGGTGAAAAATCTCCTCGCGCTGCACCGACACCGACTTGGGCGCATTCACCCCCAGGCGCACCTGGTTGCCCTTGACACGCAGCACCGTCACCGTCACATCATCGCCGATCATCACGGTTTCACCGATTCGACGCGTCAGGATAAGCACCTTGCCATACCCCTCGACTGTTCCCGTTACGAACAGTCTCGGCTGATAACGCTAAAAGAGCACGTTAAAATTCATCAATGTGCCGCCAGCCGCGCGCGCACCCACGGTGTGACACTGGCGAGCGCGGCATCGAGATCCTGCGGCTTGCTGCCGCCAGCCTGCGCAAAGTCCGGACGGCCGCCGCCCTTGCCACCGACTTGGGCCGCGACCGCGCCGATTAGTTCCCCGGCCTTGACGCGTCCGGTCTGGTCGGGCGTGACACCCGCGACCAGCACTACCTTCGAGTCCGCTGCGACCGAGCCGAGCACGACGATCGCCGATCCCAGCCGGCTCTTCAATTGATCGACCGCCGCGCGCAGCGCGCCGGCGTCGGCGCCCTCCACGCGCGTCGCCAGCACCATCACGCCGCCGACATCGACCGCGCCTGCTGCCAGATCGCCGCCCTGGCCGAGCGCCAGCTTGTCCTTGAGCCCGCGATTCTCCTTCTCCAGCGCGCGGATGCGCTCCAGCGCCTCGCGTACCTTGCCGGCCGTGTCATCCGTCGAGCCGTGCACCAGCTGCGCGATATCCGCCAGCAGCGTGTCGAGCCGGTTGAGGTAGTCGAGTGCGGCCTGGCCCGTGACCGCCTCGATCCGCCGCACCCCGGCCGCGACACCGGTTTCACTGACGATATGAAATATTCCAATATCCCCGGTCCGCCTGACGTGCGTGCCGCCGCACAGCTCGGTCGAGAACTCGCCCATCGACAGCACCCGCACCCGGCTTTCATACTTCTCGCCGAACAGCGCCATCGCGCCGCTCGCGATTGCATCCTCGTAATCCATCATGCGGATCGCCGCCTCGGCATTGCCGCGGATCTCATCGTTCACCAGCTTCTCGACCTGCGAGCGCTGCGCGCTGGTGAGCGGCTGGGAATGCGAGTAGTCGAAGCGCAGCCGGTCCGGCGCCACCAGCGAGCCCTTCTGGGTCACATGCGGGCCGAGCACCTTGCGCAGCGCCGCGTGCAGCAAATGCGTGGCCGAATGATTCAGGCGGATCGCCGCCCGGCGCTCGCCATCGATGCGCGCCTGCACGCTGTCCCCAACCTGCAGGCGGCCGGCCGCGAGCTGCCCGATATGCGAGTGCGCCGCCCCGCGCTTCTGCGTGTCCTCGACCACGAAGCGCGTCGCCCCGGCGCCCAGCAGCTCACCGCTGTCGCCCACCTGGCCGCCCGACTCGGCATAGAACACCGTGCGATCCAGGATCACCTCGCCGCGCTCACCAGCGCTGAGCGCCTCGACGCTTGCGCCATCGCGCAGCAGCGCGACCACGCGCCCCTGGCTCTCGACCGCCTCGTAGCCGCAGAACTCGCTGCGCTCCGCCAGCGGCGCAACCCCGCGCTGATCGACACCGAACTTGCTCGCCGCCCGCGCCCGCTCGCGCTGCGCCTGCATCTCGCGCTCGTAGCCGGCGATATCGATCTTCAGCTGCCGCTCGCGCGCTATATCGGCGGTCAGATCGGGCGGAAATCCGTAGGTATCGTGCAGCAGGAACACCAGCGTTCCGGGCACCGTGTCGCCGCCGTGCTCGCGCATGCGCGCATCAAACTGCAGCATGCCGGCCGCGAGCGTCTCGGCGAAGCGCTCCTCCTCCTGCCGCAGGATCTGCTGCACCCGCCCGGCCGCGCGCGCCAGCTCCGGAAACGCATCGCCCATGGTCGTCACCAGGGCGGGCACGATCTTATAAAAAAACGGTTGTTCCTGGCCGAACTGATACCCATGGCGCACCGCGCGCCGGATGATGCGCCGCAGCACATAGCCGCGGCTCTCGTTCGACGGCACCACGCCATCCACGATCAGGAAACTGCAGGCGCGGATGTGATCGGCGATGACGCGCAGCGAGGGCGACGCGAGATCGCTGGTGCCGGTGGCCTCGGCGGCAGCCAGGATCAGGTCGCGGAACAGGTCGATGTCGTAGTTCGAATGCACGCCCTGCATGACCGCGGCCAAGCGCTCGAGGCCCGCGCCGGTGTCCACCGAGGGTTTGGGCAGCGGCGTGAGCGTGCCGTCGACCGCGC
>Ga0181537_10000949_pt1 | contig 27260 bp, 31 predicted proteins | sample PEATcosm2014_Bin_39_FD_119765 | JGI IMG/M metagenome (GOLD analysis project Ga0181537, IMG submission 119765) | Peatland microbial communities from MTU Mesocosm Facility, Houghton, MI, USA - PEATcosm2014_Bin23_10_metaG | ecosystem: Environmental > Terrestrial > Soil > Wetlands > Peat | place...
CGGTGCGGTCGGCGGCGGCGCAGGTGCGCTGCGCGGTGCCCTTGCCGTAATGCGTGGTCATGCCGCCGAACGGGCGCTGATAGATCTTGCCGTCTTCGCGCCGCGAGAACGGTAGGCCCCAATGCTCCAGTTCGTACACCGCGTCCGGCGCGCTGCGGCACATATACTCGATGGCATCCTGGTCGCCGAGCCAGTCCGATCCCTTCACGGTGTCGTACATGTGCCAGCGCCAGTCGTCCTCGCCCATATTGCCGAGCGCCGCGGCGATGCCGCCCTGCGCCGCGACCGTATGTGAACGCGTCGGAAACACCTTGGAGATGCAAGCGGTGCGCAGGCCGGCCTCGCTGCAACCGACCACGGCGCGCAAGCCGGAGCCGCCGGCGCCGATGACGACGACGTCATAGAGATGGTCTTCGATCGGGTAGGCGCGGCCGTTGACGGCGGCCGCCGCGCCGCCGTTCTTGCCGCCGTTTGTTGGGCCTTGTGCCATGCTTAAAGTCCGAACGAGAGTTTCATAAGGCCATAGACAGACGCCAATCCTGCGGCGACGGCGAAGAACGTATTCGCCATCAACAGCGTCAGCCTCGCGGATTCGTCGTGCAGGTAATCCTCGATGATCACCTGCATGCCGATCTTCATGTGAAAGACGGTGGAGCCGATGAACAACAGCATGATGATGGCGACGGCGGGCGAGCCCAAAATCTGCGCCACCGCGGCCTGATTGCGGCCAAGCAGCGTGATCATGATGACGATCACCGCGATGGTCAGCGGAATATTGGCGACCGCGGTGAGCCGCTGATACCAGAAATGCTTGGTGCCGGATCGCGCGCTGCCGGCGCCGCGCACGCGGGCGAGCGCGGTGCGCATATGCTTCGGTTCGCTCATTGCGGGCCTCCCATGAACAGGAGTCCGATGATCCACAGGATCAGCGTGATCGCGATCGAACCGATCAGGTTGGCCGCGACGAGCCACTCGCGTTCCTGCGGTCCCATGCCGCGGCCGGTGTCCCAGATCAGGTGGCGGACGCCACCCAGCATGTGATGGATCACCGACCAGGTGTAGCCGAACAGGATCAAGCGGCCGATCAGCGAGCCGGCGAACCATTGAAAGCGCGCATAGGCGCCGGGGCTGGCGGCGGCATTGAGCCACCATGCCAGGAGCAAAATACCGAAATAATTGCCGAAGCCGGTGATGCGATGCACGATCGACATCATCATCGTCAGCATCGGCCGGTAGATTTGCAGATGGGGCGACAGCGGCCGCTCGGCGGGAGCGCGTGTTTCGGCCATTGGGATCATCCGAAGCGGCTCGACGCCGGCGCATCAAGCCTGGGAAGCGTTCCTATCCAATCCGCACGCCTGCCGCAATGCAAACCGCCCCGGCTCTACATTGCGCGGACGTCGAGATTTCGTCTATGGCGAAAGAGTAACATTGAAATACCCATGCACAATGGGCAATATATGAAATCAGCCTTCGTACAATACGAAGGAAGCCTCCATGCGCTTCGATCTCGCCGACCTCAGTTTGTTCCGCCATGTCGTTGAAGCCGGCAGCATCACGCACGGCGCTGAACGCGCGCATCTGGCGCTGGCGGCGGCAAGTACGCGCATCCGCGCCATGGAAGACGTGCTCGGCGTGCCGCTATTGACCCGTGGCCGCCAGGGCGTGACGCCGACGCAGGCCGGCCGCACGCTGTTGCAGCATGCCCGTGCCATCCTGCGCCAGTCCGAACGGCTGCACGAAGATCTCGGCGCCTATGGCGGCGGTATGGCTGGCCAGATCCGGGTGTTGTCGAACACCAACGCGCTGACGGAATTTCTGCCGGAAGCATTGTCATCGTTCCTTGCCGCGCATCCACATGTCAGCGTCGATCTGGAAGAGCGCTTGAGCGACGAAATCGTCGGGCTGATTGCCGAAGGCGTCGCCGACCTCGGCATTGTCGCCGGCACCGTCGATGCCGGCGGGCTCCAAACCTATCCGTTTCGCCGCGACCGTTTCGTGCTCGTGGTCGCGGCCGATCATCCGCTCGCCAAGCGATCGAAGATCGCGTTTGAGGAAGTGCTGGACCAGGATTTTGTCGGGCTCGACCGCGCCAGCGCCATTCAGCGCTTCCTTGCCAGCAAAGCGGTGCGCGTCGGCCGTCCGCTGCGGCTTCGGCTGCAATTGCGCAGCTTCGACGCGGTGTGCCGCCTGGTCGAGTGCAAGGTCGGCATCGGCGTGGTGCCGGAATCGACCGCGCGGCGCGTGTCGAAAACCATGGCGATCAAGGCGGTCGCGCTGTCCGATGCCTGGGCGGTGCGCGACCTGACGATTTGCGTGAAGAGCCGCGAGGAGCTGCCGATCTATGCGCGCCAGCTCGTCGAGCATTTGCGGGCCCAGGCGTAGCAGCAAAGAACGCATTTGCCCTGGATCAAGTCCGAGGCGGGCATCGTCGGTATCGTGCTCCAGAACGCCGACCCCGCTAAAAATACGGTCGCGAAACATTGACCTTCTGATTGAGCGGAAAATTCGACGAGCTTGCCAGCTTGACCTTGGCAAGCTGATTACGATCCGACGGCTGGAAGGTATTCTGAAATTCCCTGGGAAGCGTCGCCGTTACCGGGAGGATTTCAGAGACGACGCCATTCTCCGTATGTTGGCCGTCCGTGATGCGCAGTTGCATCCCGACATAGATCGGGAAGAGATAACGGCGGGGCAAATAGACGAGGACGAAGGGGTCGCCGGAATAGATCGACAGCAGGGGGTCGCCCGGCCGATATACGTTGCCGGCGTACGGTACCGTAACGCCGACGGACCCGCTAACTGGAGCGAGCATCTGGCCATCGGCATAATGCGTCTTCAAATCGCTCAGCGCTGTGTCGGCGTCGGTTAGCGCGCTGCGCAGAGCTTTCATTTCTTCGCTCAACACTCGGTTTTCGGCGCTCAACGTCACGCGGTCACGGAGCGCATCGTAGTTTGCACGCAACGCCTGTTCCCAGCGGACCGATGTGATGACTCCGCTCGTGGTTGTGCCGTCGAACTGCTGAATCACCCGCGTCGCTTCCAGTTCGTGGCGCTCAGCCAAAGGAAGCAACTGCTCTGCTGTCTCGCTGTGGACCTTCAAATCCGTCACTTTCGCCACCAGCTCGGCGCGCTTGATCGAGAGGTCAGCCAGCCGCTCGAGGATCTCCAGGGACTGCAGCTTGAGCAGCGGGCTCCCCTCGTTGATCGATGCGCCCTGTTGGACGAAGACCGTATCGACGCGTGCAATATAGGTCGTCGCCACCACGTTTTCGTCGCGCAGGACGAGCCCATCGGCCCGAAGCAGAACGATATCTCCAAACAGATAGTTGAGAACGGCGACGCCGAAGAGCGTGAGAAGGACCAGATAGAAGATGCGTCCGACGGCGCCTCGCGCCGCCCTGCGCTCGTTCGGGATATTGTCGGGACGAAGCAGTTTCCTGAGCGGGCGCATGGCTACCTGCGCACCGTGTGAACTTTCATCGGCACGTAAGAATCGCGGTAGGAGGTGCGGAAGATCCACTCCTGGAGATAAGCGGCCAAACGAATGAAGCGCATGATCAGCCCGTAGAACAGGCTGTAGCCCACGATGTAGGGCGCGATCGCGAAGGCGTTCACCTGTGGCGTCAACCATGCGGCGAGGAGAAACGTGAACGTGTCCAGCGTGAGCATGCCGACCTGCGCACCGACCAGGATGACGGGTGCAACGTCGCCATACGTGATGAACAGCCACGTCAGATAAAATGGAAAGACTGCCGCTGCCAGAACGCTGAACAGGATGAAATCCATCTCATGCAGCAATTCGATAAGCTTAAATCTCGCACTGAACGGGTTGATCAGGTCGCGATGCTTGCGGTAGCGCAGCCGCACAGCGTCCCGCTCCCAGCGAAAGCGCTGCCGCGACAAATCGGTCACCGTCTCGGGAGCGTTGGTCAGGCAAATTGCATCGGCCGCAAACAGCGTCGTCCAGCCGTAGCCGCGCAACCGCAGCGTAACGTCGAGGTCCTCGCCGCCGCCGGAATCGAGTCCTCCCACGCTCGCGATAGCCGCGCGCCGGAACGCGCCGAACGCTCCCGAGACGCAAGTCATCTGATCGGTCAAGTTGGCCGACTGCTTGCCCTGCGAGATACTGATCAGGTACTCGATGGCCTGGAAGCCGGCTATCAGGCTCGCGTTGGAATTGCGAACGACGATGTTGCCCGCCACGCCCCCGACCTTCGGATCGGCGAATGGCTGAAGTAAATATAGAAGCGCATGCCGCTCGAGGATGCAATCACAGTCGATGTTGACGATGATGGCGCCCGACGCCCGGGCGAAGCCCAGATTGAAGGAAGCGGACTTGCCGGCCCTCAACTGGGGGCAGTGCGCCTCGGCGATGAGACCCCGATTCTGCAGCTCGCGCAATTTCACCGGCATCTGGTCCGTCGATCCGTCGCTGATGACGATGATCTCGTCCGGCGGCCGGCTCTGTTCGTGCAGCGACTGCACGCAGCGTTCGATCGCCGCCGCCTCGTTGTGGCCGGCGATCACAGCGGTAACGCGGCCGATTTCGATATTGCGTGGCGGTGCTCTGGCCGTACGAAAACTGATCGCCGCGACGGAGATAAATCCCAAAGTGTAGCGCGGAAACTCGAAGACGATCACGAACCAGAACAATCCGAACAGGCTCGCGCGGCTTTGCGAGGCCAGATAGACGACACCGTCGGTGGCATGCTCCCACATCAGATAAAATCCTCCGGGCCGAAGGCCTGAAACTTGACGCCGAGGTCGACGCGGACCGTGCTCTGGGCGCGCTGGCGCAGGCTGTCGAATTCGTCCTTGGACTTCTCCGGACCGACGTCCCGCAACAGCGCGAAATCGTACGACTGGCCGTCGACGACCATGCCGGTCTGGGCCGTCGCTGCGCGGAGGTTTTCAAGGAACAGCGCTCGTGCCTGCGCGAATTGCCGTACACCATGCTCGGCGGTGATCTCGCGCTCGTTCTGGTAGACAATATTGAGCAGCGTAAAGGGGATCGATTCCGTACTGAATCGCTTGGCGGCGGAGTTGAGCGCGACGACGAGTTCGAGGGGCAATTCGGTGAAGCGCAAAAGCTGGCGGGCGTCGCCGAGCAGGGAGCGCCCATACTGGGCCAGGCCAATTCCTTCTTCGGTCAGTTCATAGGAAAACACGTCGCGGGTACGACAACTCTCGCCATCGGCGTGAGCGCAGCAGTCGAGGCAGACAAATCCGATCGCCGGTTCCGACCCGGCGTGTCCGCAGGAGCCGCACAGCATCATCGCTCCGGGCCGGTCGTAGTCGATGCTGAAAGACGTCAGTTCGCGCCGGCATTTGGGACAAATGAGGTTATTGGCGCGACGGAATTCGGATTCGGGACCCTGATAGGCGCAAGTGAAATGATGCAGGTAAGACTCTTCGGTGAGGTTGGAGCTGCGGCATTTAGGGCATTCTTCCCGAACGTTGAGGCGCGATGACTCGCATCGAGGGCATACGTGAAAGCGCTCGAAGAACGTGCGGCTGAGAAACTTTTGCTCGCACATTCCCTCGGCCTCGGCGGCGACAAGGCTTCCGCCCAGGATTGTATTGTACGAAACAAGCGTGGCGGACTGCGCATCATATGCCGGCTTGAGGGGAGGGCCGGATACGACCATGCGGCCGAGCAGTTTTTCACCGACATTGCCCGCGAAAACCATATCGCGATGGAGACGCGCGCGCTGGTCGCGGAAGCGGCGGATAAGGCGATCGAATTCGTCCGTGTCCCGCCCACCGAGCTTTGAGCCGTCGAGGTCGGCCTTTGCGCCAAGGGTACCGGTAAGGTCGATCACCGGCAGCAGATGCAGCGCGTTTTGCCGCCAGATGCTCGCCAGATCCTCCGCGGAAGCGGACTGCTTGATCAGGATGGCGTCGAACCGCGGATCGCCCAAAGTCGCCTGAATGCCCCGGGCCGAGAGTCGCGTGGTCCCCAGATCGTTCGGCCATGAAAGGAATTCATAGTCGAGACTGTCGAAAAATGACGGTCTGTCCGATGTGGGCTTCAGGTCCGCGGGCGTTGGCCGATGCGTTGCGGGCGCCGGGAAAGCCTGGCGCGCACCGATCTCCGCCTGTTCCTCGACCAGCTTGCCGACCTGGTAGATGTCGAGCGGTTTCGGCAGCACGTGGTCAAAATTCTCGCAGTCTTCCGCGTGGGCGAGGAGAGCCTCCATATCGGCCGTGATGGCGATGAGCCGCGGCAGCTTGCGGCCATTGGCTTCCTTTCGGATCGACGATGCTACCTGCACCCCATCCATGTGGGGCATGCGGAAATCCAGCATGGCGACGTCATAATCATGTTCCCGTAGCGCCGCCAAAGCCTGCAGCCCATCTGTGACGATATCCACTTGGTGGCCGCGCTGGTTGAGCAGCAGTTTCAAAAGATCGGATGTGATCGAGCTGTCTTCGGCGACGAGCACTTTCAGCCCGCGGACAGCATCAGCTCTCGAATCGGCCCGTGCGGAGCTCTCGGCTTTCATTATTTCTCTGTGACGCGTCTATCGCGCCGGCAAAATCGTCCTGAAATCTGTGCGATCACGCGTTCGGATTTAAAAGTCATTGATTGAAAGAATGACAATATGTGGACCATGTTCATGTTTCAAATGTCCCTGACTTTGTTCTTGTTCCCTGAAGCGTCTCCGAGTCCGACATAGGTAATTTCCTCAATGCTCTTTCAATCGCTGTGCCGCATCGAGACATAAAACTTTCTTGCCGCGAGACCCGGCACGTCGCGGCTGTGACGGCGTTGGTTGCTGCAGCTGCGGCCAGGCGACGGGCTGCCCTGATCCCATAGCGCCGCCGAAGAGATTTCTCGACGCCGGAAGCGGTTACAAGCGGAGACAACGCCATGACAGCCCAAAAACAGATGCGCGAACTTCTGAAAAGGTACTGCACGAAACTTCTCGATCAGCTCGAAATGTTGGACCAGTTGCTGTCGCAGAGCCGTGCCGATGCGCAATCGTCGGCGGCGCTGACCGAAGCGCAGACCATCACTCACGAGATGAAAGGCACCGGCGGCTCGTTGGGATTTCCGGGCGTAGCCGCTGCGGCTTCGGCGCTCGATGACGACCTGAAATTGCTCGCGAGGCAGGAGCGTGTTTCTCAATCGCAATTGCAGACCACAAAAGAGCTGTACATGCGCCTGCGAAAAACGGCGAGTCAAGCTACCGCGCAAAAGTCGACTTTATTCGATGCCGATTTTTCTGCTCCGGCAAGTAGCTCCAGTCCCGGCGCGCTCTCGCGCGTCGTCACGTGAACCATTTTGCCGATGCGTTGATATCCGCTTCTTTCTCGCGGAGCAGATATGGCCCGCGAGATTATGGGTCCACGCCCTACCGCGGCATCAAGACCCAGTAATCCAGATCGAGCAGGACCGCGGGATCGTAATCGTCGCCGGTCTTGAGCGGAAAATCGCCGCACGGCTTGTCGCACGTCGCGACGGTGCGCAGTCGTAAGGCGCCGACGTCACCGCGGCCTGGCAGTTCGGATTTAGCGAGTACTTCCGACCACGCGAACACGGTGCCGCCGGCAAACAGCGGCGCCACGTGACGGCCGCCATTGATGGCGGCGACGTGGAAGGCATTGGCGAGCCCGTTAAAGGACAGCGAGCGCGCCAGCGAAATGACGTGGCCGCCATAGATCAGCCGCCGGCCGAAGCGGCCCTGCTTGGCGCTGAACAGGTCGAAATGGATCTTCGCGGTGTTCTGATAAAGCCGCGTCGCCGTCATATGCTCGGATTCTTCGACGGTGATGCCGTCCATATGGTCGATCTTCTCGCCGACGGCATAATCGCCGAATTTGTATTTGCTGCCGGCGAGCGCGAGATCGTAGGCCGAGACGTCGAGCGGCGGACAGGCTTCGCCCAGAACCTTGGGCTCGAGCGCGGTCGGCAAACGCGGCACATGATCGCCGGGCGCCGGCGCGGCTTCGTCGCCTTTGCGCACCATCACCCAGCGCACATATTCGAGCACCGGCTTTTGCTCCTGGTTGTAGCCGGTGGTGCGCACATAAACGATACCGGTCTTGCGGCTCGAATTCTCCTTCAGGCCTATGACTTCTGACTGCGCCGACAGCGTATCACCGGGATAGACCGGCGCGCGGAAGCTGCAGCCGGCATAGCCAAGATTGGCCACCGCATTGAGCGACACGTCGGGCACGGATTTGCCGAACACGATATGGAAGACCAGAAGGTCGTCGATCGGCGAGCGCGGATAATTGATCGCCTTGGCGAAAGCGTCCGAGGACTGCACCGCAAAGCGTCCGCCGAACAGACCCGTATAGAGCGCGACGTCGCCGACCGTGACGGTCCGCGGCGTGGCGTGCCGGATCACCTGGCCGATGCGGAAATCTTCAAAAAAATTGCCGGGACTGGTCTTCGACATATGGCGCTACCCTCACAAGCTGGCGGGTCCGGCCTCCGCCCGCGCCTTCTTAGCCCAGCACGCGCCGCCGGCAAAGCGTTCACGCAAGCGTGAGCGCCCGCCTGAAACCTCCACCGCCAGCCTCCGTAACTGTGGATGACGCAAGTAATCCCACGCGTCGCCGGCGGTCCGCCGCCGCAAACCCAATGCCAATGGAGACAACCATGTCCAAGCGTTTCATTTTGCTCGCCACCGCCGCTGCGCTCGCTTTCGGCGCCGTCGCGTCCACTCCAGTTTTTGCCCAGCAGATGTCGGACAAGACGGTGATGGTCGGCGGCGCACCGATGTATCCGTCGAAGAACATCGTCCAGAATGCGGTGAATTCGAAGGACCACACCACGCTGGTCGCCGCGGTGAAGGCGGCTGGCCTCGTCGATACGCTCGAAGGACCGGGCCCGTTCACGGTGTTCGCGCCGACCAATGCGGCCTTCGCGAAGCTGCCGGACGGCACGGTAGCCAACCTGCTGAAGCCCGAAAACAAGGGGACGCTGACGACGGTGCTGACCTATCACGTCGTGCCGGGCCGGATGACCGAGGTGTCGTTGATGAAGGCGGTCAGGGACAGCGGCGGCGAAGCGCACCTGAAAACCGTTGCCGGCGAAGACCTCGTCGTGAAGCAGGCGGGCCCGGGCAAGCTTACCATTACCGACGCCAAGGGCGACGTTGCCAACGTCACGATCGCGGACGTTTTGCAGTCCAACGGTGTTATCCATGTCATCGACAGCGTTCTGCTGCCGATGTGAGTGCGTGTACTTCAACCTCTCCCCGCGGCGCGGGGAGAGGCTTTTCTGACAGGAATGTGAGACGTCCGTGTAGAGCGGTTTTGCTACAAGCCTGCGTCATCGAGCCATGACCGTCGAAGCCGCAACCCATTCACCAATGCTGCCGGAAGCCGCGGCGAGTTCCCGCGCCCAGCTTCCGCTTATTCACCCGTTATGGGTGCGCGTGACGCATTGGATTAATGCGCTCGCCATATTCATGATGATCGGCTCGGGCTGGCAAATCTACGACGCTTCGCCGCTGTTTCGCTTCATCCATTTCCCCAGCGCGTTTGCGCTCGGCGAGTGGCTTGCCGGTGCGCTGTTGTGGCATTTCGCGGCGATGTGGCTCTTGGTCATCAACGGCATCGTCTATGTCACGCTAGGCATCGTCACCGGGCGCTTCCGGCGCAAACTGTTTCCGATCCGGTTGCGCGATGTCATCCGCGATGTAACCGCGGCGCTGCGTGGCAAGCTCGGCCACGACGACCTTTCCGTTTACAATGCGGTGCAGCGGCTCCTCTATGTCGGCGTCATTCTCGCCGGCGTCGTGATCGTGCTGTCCGGCCTCTCGATCTGGAAGCCGGTGCAGCTCAAATATCTCACCGCGTTTTTCGGTGGCTATGACTTTGCACGCTATGTGCATTTCTTCGCCATGGCTTCGATCGTGGGCTTCCTGACCGTGCATATCGCGCTCGCGCTGATCGTGCCGAAGAGCCTGCGCGCCATGATCGCCGGCCGCTGAAGGGAGGACGCCATGTCCCCTCCGCGCAAATCGCCGCCCGGCGTCGATCCAAAGCTCCTGATCAAGGACGCGGCAAAACTTCTGCCACAGTCCTCGCGCCGCATGTTCCTGCGCGGCGCGGTAAGCCTCGGCGCGCTGTCAGCGCTCACCGGCTGCGACATCATCGACGGCCCGACCTCGGAGAACATGCTGCGCAAGATTTCGACCTTCAACGACTGGGTGCAGGCGCGGCTGTTCAGTGAGACCACGCTGGCGCCGGAATATCCGGAAAGTGCGATCACGCGGCCGTTTCCGTTCAATGCCTATTATTCGCCTGATGAAGCGCCGGATATCGACGGCAATAGCTGGCAGCTCGAAATCGGTGGGTTGGTCGACAATAGGAAGCCATGGACGCTCGCCCAACTGAACGCGCTGCCGGAAGTGTCGCAGATCACGCGCCATGTTTGCGTCGAGGGCTGGAGCGCGATCGGCTCCTGGCAAGGCGTGCGGCTGTCCGATTTCCTGAAGATGATCGGCGCCGACACCACGGCCAAATATGTCTGGTTCCAGTGCGCCGAAGGCTATTCGACCACCATCGACATGCCGACGGCGCTGCATCCGCAGACGCAAATCACGCTCAAATTCGATCACCAGATCCTGCCGCGCGCCTACGGCTTCCCGATCAAGATCCGCATGCCGACCAAGCTTGGCTTCAAGAACCCGAAATACGTCACCGCCATGTATGTGCAGAACAACGACGCTGGCGGTTACTGGGAGAACCAGGGCTACAACTGGTTCAGCGGGCAGTAATTCCTTGCGTCTTGCCAAGCTGGATATCGCCCATTAGCAATCCTTTCCGTCATTCCGGGGCGCGCGTAGCGCGAGTCCGGAATCCATAATCCCGGCTCGTTTTGCCCGATTTCGATCGCCGGGGTTATGGATTCCGGACAGCCTCACTTCGTTCGGCTTCAGGAATGACAAGGTTGAATTAATTGCGTGAGGCGTCATTACATGGCCAGCTACAATCTCCTTCTGCTCGCCGGCGACGGCATCGGCCCTGAAGTCATGGCCGAGGTGAGACGGCTACTCGGCTATTACGCCAAAACCGGCGTCGCCGATTTCAAAACCGAGGAAGGACTGGTCGGCGGCGCCGCTTATGATGCGCACAAGGTCGCCATCACCGATGCGACGATGGCCAAGGCGCATGCCGCCGATGCGGTGATTTTCGGCGCGGTCGGCGGGCCGCAATGGGACAGGGTGCCGTTCGAGGCGCGCCCAGAAGCGGGCCTGCTGCGGCTGCGCAAGGAACTCAGCCTGTTCGCTAATATCCGCCCGGCGATCGTCTATCCAGCGCTGGCCGATGCTTCGAGCCTCAAGCGCGAAGCGGTCGAGGGCCTCGACATCATCATTCTGCGCGAGTTGACCGGCGGCGTTTATTTCGGCGAGCCGAAAACCATCACCGACCTCGGCAGCGGCCAGAAGCGCGCGATCGATACCCAGGTTTACGACACCTACGAGATCGAGCGCATCGCACGGGTCGGCTTCGAGCTGGCGCGCGAGCGGCGCAACAAGCTCACGTCGATGGAAAAGCGTAACGTGATGAGGACTGGCGTGTTGTGGCACGAAGTGGTCGAGGATCTGCACAAGCGCGAATACAAGGACGTACAGCTCGAACACATGCTGGCCGACGCCGGGGGCATGCAGCTCGTGCGCTGGCCCAAACAGTTCGACGTCATCGTCACCGACAATCTGTTCGGCGATATGCTGTCGGACGTCGCGGCAATGCTGACCGGCTCGCTCGGCATGCTGCCGTCGGCCTCGCTCGGCGAGCTCAACGCCAAGACCAAACGGCGCAAGGCGATGTACGAGCCGGTGCACGGCTCGGCGCCCGATATTGCCGGCAAAGGCATGGCCAATCCGATCGCCATGCTCGCGTCATTCGCCATGGCGCTGCGCTATTCGTTCAATATGGGCAAGGAAGCCGACCGGCTCGACGCCGCCATCGCCGCCGCGCTCGCCAAAGGGCTGCGCACTGCCGACATCAAGTCGGACGGCGCCAAGATCGTCAGCACTTCCGAAATGGGCGAAGCGATCGTCGGCGAACTGGAGCGGCTGCCGGCTTAGCTGCTTACGGCTTGCGAAACACCAAATTCGGCCCGAATTCCTGCGCCAGCGCATAGCCGGCCTCGCGCATCTGGCCGATTGTCTCGTCGCGCCCCTCAAGTACCTCGATCTGCACGATACCGCGATTGTCGCGCAACGTGCGCGTCATGCCAGTGAGCACCTTGCGCTCGTATCGCTCGACGTCGATCTTGACCGCGAGCTTGCAGTCCTTCAGCGCGACAAGATCGTCAAAGCGCACCACGTCGACGTCGTAGCCTGTCGCGGCGGGCGCATTTTCGACGATCTGGGAAAGGCCGATGTCGCGTTCCGGTCCGGGCACCAATCGGAATTTGCCGGGCGCCGCCCCGAGTGCGATTTCGTGAATCTCAATAGCGGCGTCGAGCAGATTGTTGATCAGCAGGTTAGCGCGAAGGTGGACGCGATTACGCCGGTCCGGCTCGAACAAAATCGCGCGCGGCACGAGCCGGTTCTTCATGACGATGCAGGTATACAGCCCGAGATTGGCGCCGATATCGATGAACAGATCAGGCTTGAGCTCGGCGCAACTGCGCACGAAATTTGTTAGTTCTGCGTATTCGCCGATCTTCGCGGAAATCTCCAGGCCGCCGACATTTTCCGATTGGACCAAAAAGTCCGCGCCGAAATAGCTGGTGACAAAATAATGGCCGCGATGGATCGCGCGGTTGAACGGCTTGTAGAAGCGTCGCCGTAACTTATTGCGCTAACGCAACGCCAGACTCATCCACCCTATCCGCCGTTCTAAACCGGCACCCTCGCCGGAAGCTATTTAGAACGGCGTGGCGGGGTTAAGTCCAGGAATATAGAAGGGGCGCGGCATGGGGTAACCGCCGTCGCCGTGGAAGTCCGGTCCGGCGAACCAATACGGCCGGCCGGGATCGCCGCCGGGCGGCATCCAGTAATCCTGGAAGCCACGGTCGCCGATCGACACTTCGGTGCCGGTGTCGAGGTAAGAGCGCTGCCGCGGAATGATGATGATGGTGCGGTGGCCGTTGCCATCGGGAATGATGGTGGTGGTGGGCTGGATCACCGTCCCCGCCGCGGAGCGTTCCACCGGCTGCTGCTGCGGCGGTTTCTTTGTTGCCGCGCCGGCGGGCAAGGCGAAAGCGCAAAATGCCAAAACCGCAAAAAACGCCGCGGCACTGGTGGCGAATCGACGCATAACTCCTCCTTCCGCCGGATCCAATCTAGCCCGCTTTTGCCGGCTGCAACAGCACCGCACAGGCAACCCGACTCGGCTCCCGGGGTTCCGCCGAACGAAGCGCCAAATCCGCGCATAAATCGTCAACGAAGGCCGGCCCGCGGCACGAAAAGCGCGGACCTGCGACGTTTATGCCACAATCGGTGCAGGTATCGGGCAGGCCAGAGGAATAGCCGGGGGATTAATGCAGCGCCGCCCGGTCGTGCGGATTACTGCTGCGCGTGAGCTTGATGCTGCGCGGAATCGGGACCGGCCGATCGTGTTCCGGTGTCGCCGCGAGGATCGGATTACGCTGTCCGCAGAAGGTGCGCTTCAGTTCGGCATTGGCGAACAGTCCGGCAAGATTGGGGTCACCGCCGGCGGACAGACTCGTGAGGTGATCGAGTGCGCAGGCGACCGTGGCGTGGTCCACCGCTTCCTCGCCGGGGCTGCAATACCAGCCGGAAATTTGCATCGGCGGCCGGTCGAAGGGGCGCGTGAAACCGAGGCAGCGGCGCGGTCTGCCGTTCACTGCGATGGCGAAATCCACGAGTGGCACGGTGCCGAATTTGCTCTCAAGCGTGCCGGCCGGCTTGACGTCATCGGTGATGAAGAAAGCGACGATGCGAGCGGCGATTTCGCTCGGCGCATCGATGAAGTGCTCGCTCGAATTGCCGGCGCGGAAGATTTCGACGGTAGCATAAGGGCCGGGCGCGGCAGGCGTACCGAACGTCAGCACATCCTTACGCGCGCCATCGGCGGGACGGCGCATGATGGCATACTCGTCCGTGCCAAGCTCCGGCATTTGCAGATCGAAGGCCGGACGCGGCCGATCGACATTCACCCATTCCGGCGTTGGAGGCGCGGGCTGTTCGACTGCGGCAAGGCCTGCGGGCGCACGAAAAAGACTCGCCGCCGCGATGGCAAGGATCGCCAGCGCGCCCATATAGGCGAAGATGCGCACAATGGTGGCGCGGATGTCGCCCGGTACGGTGCAGGATTCCGGCTCCACGGCCGCTCCCCATCGGCGTTGTATTCGCGTCAGTTCTCGCTTAGAAGCGCTTCCGTTCCGGTTCCTGCGCGGCCGGCGGGACTGCGAATTTGCGGTGGAGAGTTAACGATGGGTTACAACGTCGCCGTAGTCGGCGCGACCGGCAATGTGGGCCGGGAAATGCTGAATATTCTCGCCGAGCGGTCGTTCCCCGCCGACGAGGTGGTGGCGCTTGCCTCGCGGCGCAGCCAGGGCGTGGAAGTGTCGTTCGGCGACCGCACGCTCAAGGTCAAAGCGCTTGAGCATTTCGATTTTTCCGGCGTCGATATCTGCCTGATGTCGGCGGGCTCCGCCGTTTCCAAGCAATGGTCGCCCAAGATCGCCGCCGCCGGCGCGGTGGTGATCGATAACTCCTCGGCCTGGCGCTACGATTCCGACATCCCGCTGATCGTGCCGGAGGTCAATGCCGACGTGGTAACGGGCTTCCGCAGGCGCGGCATCATCGCCAATCCAAATTGCTCGACGGCGCAGCTCGTCGTCGCGCTCAAGCCGCTGCACGACAAGGCCAAGATCAAGCGCGTCGTTGTCGCTACCTATCAGTCGGTTTCCGGCGCCGGCAAGGAGGCGATGGACGAACTATTTTCGCAGACCAAAGCAGTGTTCCAGATCAACGAGGTCGAGGCGAAAAAATTTCCCAAGCGCATCGCGTTTAACGTCATCCCTGAGATCGACACCTTCATGGAGGACGGATACACCCGCGAAGAGTGGAAGATGGTGGTCGAGACCAAGAAGATTCTCGATCCCAAGATCAAGCTCACGGCGACCTGCGTGCGGGTGCCGGTCTTCGTCGGACATTCCGAGGCGGTCAATGTCGAGTTCGAGAATCCGATCACGCCCGACGAGGCGCGCGAGATTCTGCGCAATGCGCCGGGCTGTCTCGTTATCGATTCGCGCGAGCCGGGCGGTTACGTAACGCCCTACGAGGCGACCGGCGAGGACGCCACTTACATCAGCCGCATCCGCGAGGATGCGACGGTGGAGAACGGCCTGTCGATGTGGGTCGTATCCGACAATCTGCGCAAGGGCGCGGCGCTCAACGCCATCCAGATCGCCGAGTGCCTGATCAACCGCAAGCTGATAACCGCCAAGCAGAAGGCGGCGTAGTCCTCCGTGTCATCGTCCGCGGAGGCGGATGATCCAGTAATCGCAGGCGATCATCGCAGGATCGGTGATTACTGAATGCTCCGCTTTCGCGGAGCATGACAGCGGTCCGGCTATTGGCACGAAGCTCGCAAAGCCGTCAGCCGCGGCAGCCGCGCAGGAATTCGGTGCGCGCTTCGCGCTCTGAGGCGGCCGTCGGCGCAGGCACCGTGAGGCACCAGTCGAAGTGAATGTGCCGCTCCATGGTCCAGCGCGCTCCCCGTGCGCCGCCGGCGCAATTCGGATTGGACAGCGCGGCGCGCACCTGATTGAGGGCTGCATCGGCATAGCCGGCGCAGAAGGCGGGATCAGCGGCCTGCGCCGCGGCAGGAATCAACACGGCGAGGGCGGCGGTCGACATCGCTATACGCGTCAGGCTCTTGATCATCGTCTCCTCCGGCATTTAAGTCCCCAGCGGCGACAGACATCACGTCGCCCGATTCCTGTCCAGCCTTGAACGGAGCAGCCATGGTACGTTCTATGCAGGGTGGGTAAGTTGCGTTGGTATGACGAGTGGGGAACATGACAATGACCGTCCGGCCGCGGCGTAGCGTGCTTTACATGCCGGGATCGAATGCGCGCGCCCTGGAAAAGGCGCGTGAATTGCCAGCCGACGGGTTGATCCTCGATCTGGAGGACGCCGTCGCGCCGGAGGCCAAGGCCCAGGCGCGCGAAGCGATCGTCAAGGCGCTCAAAAACGGCGGGTTTGGTGAGCGCGAAGTGATGGTGCGGATCAACGGGCTCGATACCCGCTGGTGGGTCGACGACATCGAAGCGGTGGCCGCGGCCAAACCGGACGCGGTGCTGGTGCCGAAAGTATCCTCGCCCCAGCAATTGCAGGACCTTGCAGCTCGTCTCGTCGATATGGGCACCGACCCGCATGTGCGGGTCTGGGCGATGATGGAAACGCCGCTCGCCGTGCTCAATGTCGGCGACATTGCCGCTTCCGCGCTCGATTCCGAAACCCGGCTCGCCGGCTTCGTCATGGGCACCAACGATCTCGCCAAGGACACGCGGGCGCGGCTCATTCCCGGCCGCGAGCCGATGCTGCCTTGGCTGATGACTTGCGTCGCGGCGGCGCGCGCCTACGGCATCGATATCCTCGACGGCGTCTACAATGACCTCGGCAATGCCGAGGGCTTTGCCGCCGAATGCAGGCAGGCGCGTGATCTCGGCTTCGACGGCAAGACGCTGATTCATCCGCGGCAGATCGATCCATGCAACGAGGCATTTTCGCCGACGCCGCAGGAGGTCGAGGTGGCGCGCAAAATGATTGCCGCCTTCGACCTGCCGGAGAACGAAAACAAGGGCGTGATCCAGATCGACGGCCGCATGGTTGAGCGGCTGCACGCCGAGATGGCGCGGCAAACCGTGGCGATCGCGGACGCGATCGCGAAGCGGAGGTCAAGCGAACCGGTCAAGGAAAAAGCCGCGCTGTCCTGATCGAATCCGTTCCATAGAAGACCGCGCTCGCAACCGGAGGAAAATGCAATGAGCAACGGCAGTTCGTTTTCGCTCGATGAGCTCCAGGACCGCATCGCCATTGTCCGCGACAATATCCGCCAGCTTATCGAACAGGCCGCCGGATATTCGGGCGCCGAAGACGAAGCGCGCAACGCCGACCGGATAGCTGAACAAAGCGCCGAGCTGCAACGGCTCGTCAAGCAGCGCGACGAGATGCTCAAGAAAAGGAAGTGACGCCTCCCGCGCTCGCTTTGCCTCGATATTGGCGGCCTTCACGGGGCGCACGACGAACCGCTAGTTCTTCAGCCGGTAACCGGTCTTGAAGAACCACCAGACGATCGCCATGCAGGCCGCGAGGAAGGCCAGCGTCATCGCCACGCTGATCTCGATATCGACGTCGGCAACGCCGAAAAAGCTCCAGCGGAAACCCGAGATCAAATAGACGAGCGGATTGAAAAGTGTGACCGTGCGCCAGAACGGCGGCAGCACGCTGGTCGAATAGAACGTGCCGCCGAGGAACGTCAGCGGCGTGATGATGAGTAACGGCACGATCTGTAGCTTCTCGAAGCCGTCCGCCCACAAACCTAGAATAAAGCCGAAAAGGCTGAAGCTCAGCGCAGTAAGGATCAGGAACGCCAGCATCCAGAACGGATGCGCGATTTGCAGCGGCACGAACAGGAACGACGTCGCCAGAATAATGAGGCCGAGAATAAGCGATTTTGTCGCCGCCGCACCGACGTAACCGAGCACGATCTCAAACGACGACACCGGCGCCGAAAGCAGTTCGTAGATGGTGCCGACAAAGCGCGGGAAATAGATGCCGAACGAAGCATTCGTCACGCTTTGCGTGAGCAGCATCAGCATGATCAGGCCGGGCACGATGAAGGCGCCGTAGCTCACGCCGTCGATCTGGCTGATGCGCGAGCCGATCGCGGCACCGAACACGATGAAGTAGAGCGAGGTCGAGATCACCGGCGAGACCACGCTTTGGAACAGCGTTCGGCCAGTCCGCGCCATCTCGTACATATAGATTGCGCGGACCGCGTAAAGATTCATCGCCGTTCACTCACCAGTCCGACGAAAATGTCCTCGAGCGAACTCTGCGTAGTCTTTAAATCCGCGTACTTGATCCCGGCGCGTCCGAGGTCATCGAGCAACGCGGTGATGCCGGTGTGCTCGCTTTTGGTATCGTAGGTGTAGGTCAGTTCGCGCCCCTCGGCTGCCAAGGTCAGGTGATAAGCCGCAAGCGCCGCCGGCACCGCATCGAGCCGCTCGCGCAGTTCCAGCGTCAATTGCTTTTTGCCGAGCTTGCGCATCAGTTCGGCCTTGTTCTCGACCAAAATGATCTCGCCGTGATTAATGACGCCGACACGGTCGGCCATGTCCTCGGCTTCTTCGATGTAGTGCGTAGTGAGGATGATGGTGACGCCGGAGGCGCGCAGTTCGCGCACCAATTGCCACATGTCCTTACGCAATTCGACGTCGACGCCGGCGGTCGGCTCGTCGAGGAACAGGATCTGCGGTTCGTGCGAAAGCGCCTTGGCGATCATCAGCCGGCGCTTCATGCCGCCCGACAGCATCCTGATTTTGGCGTTTTTCTTGTCCCACAGCGAAAGGTCCTTAAGGACTTTCTCGATGTAATCGGGATTGGCCGGCTTGCCGAACAGTCCGCGCGAGAATCGCAGGGTCGCAGGTGGCGTCTCGAAAGCGTCGGTGGTCAGTTCCTGCGGCACCAGCCCGATCAGCGACCGCGCGGCGCGGTAATCGGCGATGATGTCATGGCCGTCGACCGTGACGGCGCCCGACGTCGGGTTGACGATGCCGCAGATGATGCTGATGAGCGTCGTCTTGCCGGCGCCGTTGGGCCCGAGCAGCGCAAAAATCTCGCCGTGGCGGATGTCCAGGTTGATATCTTTGAGCGCCTGGAAGCCGGACGCGTAGGTTTTATTGAGATGCGAAATCGAGATGGCCGAGGTCATTGGCGTTTTCTTGTCATTCCGGGGTCGAGCGCAGCGAGGAGCCCGGAATCCATATTCACGGACGGTGGTTATGGATTCCGGGTTCGCGCTTTGGCGCGCCCCGGAATGACGGCCTGGCTCACACCCAGGGCCGCGACGTCTTGGCTTTGGCCTCGAAGCCTTCGATCTTGTCGTGCTTCGCCATCGTCTTGCCGATTTCGTCGAGGCCGTTGAGCAGCGCGTGCTTGCGATGCGGCTCGATGTCGAATTTCACTACGCCGCCGTCAGGCCCGCGGATTTCCTGTTTTTCCAGATCGACGGTCAGCGTCGCATTGGCGCCGCGGTCGGCATCGTCGAACAACTTCTCCAAATCCTCCGGCGCGACCTTGATCGGCAGCACGCCGTTCTTGAAGCAGTTGTTGTAGAAAATGTCGCCGAACGAGGTCGAGATCACGCATCTGATGCCGTGATCGAGCAGCGCCCACGGCGCGTGCTCGCGCGACGAACCGCAGCCGAAATTGTCGCCGGCGACCAGAATCTTCGCCTTGCGATAGGCCGGCTTGTTGAGCACGAAATCGGGATTCTCGCTGCCGTCGTCGTGATAGCGCTTCTCGGAGAACAAGCCCTTGCCGAGCCCGGTGCGCTTGACCGTTTTCAGATACTGCTTCGGGATAACCATGTCGGTGTCGACATTGGTCATCTTGAGCGGCGCGGCGACGCCTTCGAGAACGGTGAATTTTTCCATGGCCGATCCTGTAGCCCTAAGATCTTTCTATCAGCGGGGAGTTAATGGGGTCTCGCACCGTGCAGGTCAAGCCCGCGCCACGTACGGAATATCAGGTCTGCTTCTCTGCCTTCGGCAGCGCGTCAAGTTCGGTCAGCCATGGCTGGTGCGACCTCCACCAGATGTGTTTCTTCGGCGGCAGTTCGCCGCGCTGGCGCAGCATGCCGACCCGTACCGTATAGAACGGCTGCATGCCGTCGCCGGGCGTGGTCGAATAGATCGGCGTTCCGCAATGCGGGCAAAATGCCTGCAAGCGCGGATTGCCGCTGTCCGCTGTGATCTTCAGATAGGTCGACGGCTGGCCGGTCATTTTGAATGTGGCGCCGGGGACCGGAACCGAGATGCGAAACGCGGTTCCGGTCGAGGTTTGGCAATCGGTGCAGTTGCAGATCGACACTTTCTCCGGATCGGCTTCGCCTTCGATGGTGATAAAGCCGCAATGACATGCGCCGTCGATCTTCATGCTGGTCTCCTTTGCGCTAGCCGGCCGCATCTTCGAGCGCTGCCATGTCGGCATCCGACAGGCCGAAGTGATGGCCGATCTCGTGCACCAACACGTGTTTGACGACCGCGCCGAGCGTTTCGTCGTGTTCGGCCCAGTAATCGAGGATCGGCCGGCGGTAGAGCCAGATCATATTCGGCATCTGCACCGGCGCGCTTTCCGAGCGGAATGGCAGCCCCACGCCCTGGAACAGGCCAAGCAGATCGAACTCGCTCTTCGCGCCCATCTCGTCGAGCACCTCATCGCTCGGGAAATCGTCGACTTGAATGACAAGGCCCTCGCACAGATCGCGGAATCCCTTCGGCAGCTGCGCGAACACCGCGCCGGCCAGCACTTCGAGTTCGGCGAGCGAAGGTGCTTTCGCCGGCCGCCAGGCCAGCGGATCGGATGCAAGATCGGCCATAATTGTAATGTACACCGCCATTGCGGGAGCAAAGCAATGTCGCGCAAGGTGCTGATCGTGATGATAACCGCGCTGTCCGCCGCAATAGCGCAAGCTGTGGCGCAGACGCAAAGTCCACCGGCTGTGCCGCCGCATCCCGCGCAGCATCGCATCGAGATTTATCCACGGCCGCTGCTCTACCGCCGCTGCGTCGATTGGTACGAATTGCAAAACCGGCCGAGCGGCACGGTGCTCTACCCGCAAATGCGCTGCTGGTGGGTGCGGGAGTAGCCGTCATTCCGGGGCGCGCCGAAAGCGCGAGCCCGGAATCCATAACCACGAAAGATGAAGTTTACGACGGGCAGTGCCGTTCCTGAAACGGCAGGGGTTATGGATTCCGGGCTCCTCGCTGCGCTCGGCCCCGGAATGACGTCAATTCCACTCTCTGACGTCGACGAAATGCCCAGCAATGCCGGCGGCGGCCGCCATGGCTGGCGACACCAGATGGGTACGGCCCTTGTAGCCCTGCCGCCCCTCGAAATTGCGGTTCGATGTCGAGGCGCAGCGCTCGCCAGGCGCAAGCTTGTCGGGATTCATGGCAAGGCACATCGAGCAACCGGGCTCGCGCCATTCGAATCCGGCTTTGAGGAAAATCTTGTCGAGGCCTTCCTGCTCGGCCTGCTCTTTGACCAGGCCGGAGCCAGGCACGATCATGCCTTTGACATTGGCATGCATCGTCTTGCCATTGACAACCTTGGCGACCGCGCGCAGATCCTCGATGCGGGCATTGGTACACGAGCCGATGAAGACGCGGTCGATGGCGATGTCGGAAATTTTCTCGCCGCCTTGCAGTCCCATATATTTGAGTGCGCGCTCGATGTTCTCGCGCTTTTTCTCGTCGGTGACGTCTTCGAGCCGCGGCACGCGGCCGCTCACCGAGACGACCTGTTCGGGGCTGGTGCCCCAGGTGACGAGCGGCGGCAGCTTGGCGGCGTCGAGCTTGATCTCGCGGTCAAAATGCGCGCCGTCGTCGGACTGCAGCGTCTGCCAGTAACGCATCGCCGCGTCCCAATCCTTGCCCTTTGGCGCCTTGGGACGGCCCTTGAGATACTCGTAAGTCTTTTCGTCGGACGCGATGAAGCCGGCCTTGGCGCCGGCCTCGACCGACATGTTGCACACCGTCATGCGGCCCTCCATCGACAGGCCGCGGATTGCCTCGCCGGCATATTCCAGCGCATAGCCGGTGCCGCCGGCGGTGCCGATCTCGCCGATGATGGCAAGTATGATGTCCTTGGCGGTGACGCCCGGCGGCAGCTTCCCGTCGACCACCGCGCGCATGTTCTTCGATTTCGACTGGATCAGCGTTTGCGTCGCCAGCACATGCTCGACCTCGGAGGTGCCGATGCCGTAGGCGAGCGCGCCGAAGGCGCCGTTGGTGGCGGTATGACTGTCGCCGCACACGAGCGTCACGCCGGGAAGCGTAAAGCCCTGCTCCGGGCCGATGATGTGGACGATGCCCTGACGCCGGTCGAACTCGTCGTAATATTCGAGATTAAAGAACTTCGCGTTCTCGGCGAGGTATTTGATCTGCGCCTCGCTCTCGGGGTCCGGATTGGGCAGATTGCGGTCGGTCGTCGGTACGTTGTGATCGACGACGAGCAGCGTCTTGTCCGGCGCGTGCACCTTGCGGCCGGTCAGCCGCAAGCCTTCGAACGCTTGCGGGCTCGTGACTTCGTGGACGATATGGCGGTCGATATAGATGAGGCTGGCGCCGTTCGGCTCTTCCTCGATCAGATGGTCGTCCCAGATTTTGTCGTAGAGCGTACGGGGTTTGGCCATTTCACGAACTCGTTGCTGATTACTCCGCCTTCTCCTCGGCGGCGCCACCTTCAGCCGTATGATCCTGCCGCTCGAAGATGCGGGCGGACTTACCGCGCCGGCCGCGCAGATAATAGAGCTTGGCGCGCCGCACTTTGCCGCGGCGCACGACCTGGATGGAATCGATCATCGGCGAATAAAGCGGGAAGACGCGCTCGACGCCCTCGCCGTACGAAATCTTGCGCACGGTGAAGTTCTCATTGAGCCCCGAGCCGGCGCGGCCGATGCAGACGCCTTCATAGGCCTGGACTCGGGTGCGCTCGCCTTCGACAAGCTTGACGTTGACGATGACCGTATCGCCCGGCTGAAAATCGGGGATTTCTTTGCCGGCGGAAAGCTTCGCCATCTGCTCGGCTTCGATTTCTTTCAAAAGATTCATGGCAAATTCTCCATCGGCCGCGCCTTCGCTCGCGCCGTTTCCGACCGGTTATCCACGGGTTGGGCGAGCTTCTACGCTACCGCGCCTGTTTTGTCACCTGACCGTCACCCCGTCCGCGAGCCGCCGCGGAAACGTCGCAAAAAGGCGGCCCAAAGGTCGGGACGCCGCTCTTTGGTCAGCCGCTCGGCCTCGGCGCACCGCCAGGCGGCGATTTCACCGTGGTCGCCGGATGTCAGCACTTCGGGAATAGCCAGGCCTTCCCAAAGCTGTGGCCTCGTATAGTGCGGATATTCCAGAAGTCCGCCGGTAAAGCTCTCCTCGGCGCTCGAGGCGGGCGCCCCCATGACGCCGGGCAGAAGCCGCACGCAGGCATCGATTAGCGCCATGGCCGCAAGCTCGCCGCCGGACAGCACATAGTCGCCGAGCGAGATCTCTTCCAGCCGGCGTGCCGCGATGACACGCTCGTCGACGCCCTCGAAGCGGCCGCAGACCAGAACGGCGCCGGGGCCGGCGGCAAGCGCTTCGACGCGCGCCTGCGTCAGCGGCAAGCCGCGCGGCGACAGCAACAGGCGCGGGCGGTTATCGGCCGCGATTGCATCGATCGCGCGGCCGAGCACGTCGGCCTTCATCACCATGCCCGGGCCGCCGCCGGCCGGCGTGTCGTCGACGCTGCGGTGCTTGTCGGTGGCAAATTCCCGGATATCGGCGACGTCGAGCGCCCACACGCCCGCCGCCAGCGCCCTGCCCGACAGGCTCGCGCCCAGCGGGCCCGGAAATATGTCCGGAAAAATGGTCAGCACGCTGGCGCGCCACATCTCAGTCGCTCTCCGCCGGCAAATCGACAACCACACGTCCGGCCGCAATATCGATCTCGGGCACCGTCGCTGCATCGAACGGCACCAGCGCGGTGTCGCCGCCAGCGCTCGGCCGCAGCTCAAGCAAATCGCCGGCGCCGAAATTGTGGACCGCGATCACCGTGCCGACCGGTTTGCCGGCACGATCGACCGCGGCGAGCCCGACCAGATCGGCATAATAAAATTCGTTCGGTTCATTGGTCTGCGGCAGCCGCTCGCGCGGTACATAGAGTTTGACATTGGTGAACCGTTCGGCGGCGTCGCGGTCGGCGACGCCCGACAGCCGCGCCACAAAATGATCCTTGGCTGGGCGCAAGCTTTCGATCGCCAACACTCGGCCGTCCTCAGTCTCCAGCGGACCGTAACTCGTGATCGCCGCGGGATCGGCGGTGAACGAGCGCAGGCGAACCTCGCCGCGTACGCCGTGGGCGGCGCCAATCTGGCCGAGGCAAATGCGCCCGTCCGCCATCGCTTATCAGCTTGCGGGAGCCGCGCCCGCTGCCGGTGCCGCGGCGGGCGCCGCAGCGGCGCCGGGCGCCGCGGCTGGAGCCGCACCTGCAGCGGCCTTGGCGGCTTCCTCTTTCGCCTTGCGTTCCTTGCGCGGAATGGCCCGCTCCGGATTGTTGCGCGGCGCACGCTTCATCACGCCCGCGGCGTCGAGGAAGCGCTTAATGCGGTCCGACGGCTGCGCGCCTTTGGCAAGCCAGGCTTTGGCCTTTTCCAGATCCCATTTTAGCCGATCGGTCTTCTCCTTCGGCAGAAGCGGATTGAAATAGCCGAGCCGTTCGATGAAGCGCCCATCGCGCGGCGAGCGGCTGTCGGCGACGACGATGTGATAGAATGGCCGCTTCTTGGTACCGGCGCGTGCCATACGTATGACGAGGGGCATTCAGTTTCCTTTCAGTTGATTGTCATTCCGGGGCCGAGCGCAGCGAGGAGCCCGGAATCCATAATCCCAGTGTTCGTGGTTATGGATTCCGGGCTCGCCGCTCCGCGGCGCCCCGGAATGACGATGGTGGGTAATTGACTTCACTTCTTCTTCCCCAATCCGTGGAAACCGCCGGGGATTTTCGGACCAAGCCCTGGCAGGCCGCCTGGTAGTCCAGGAAAATTCGGCGGCAGATTGGGCAGCCCCGGCATGGTCGGCGGCAGGCCCGTTGCACCCGGCACGCCGGGCAATCCTGGCGGCAGGCCGCCCGGCATTTTTTCCGCAAGCTTTGCCATCTCTTCCGGGCTCGGCGCGCCGCCGCCGAAGCCGAGCATGTTGGCAAGCCCCGCCATCGGCCCACGCTTGGCGCCACCCATCGCTTTCATCACGTCGGCCATGGTGCGATGCATTTTGAGAAGCCGGTTGATGTCTTCGGGCTTGGTGCCGGAACCCGCGGCGATGCGGCGCTTGCGGCTCGCTTTAAGGACGTCGGGATCTTTCCGCTCCTGCGGCGTCATCGAATCGATGATCGCCATCTGCCGCTTGATGACGGTTTCGTCGAGATTGCGCTCGGCAAGCTGGTTTTTCATTTTGGCGATGCCGGGCAGCATCGACATCAGCCCGGTCATGCCGCCGAGCGTCTGCATCTGCGCCAGTTGCTCGCGCAAATCGGCGAGATCGAACGCCCCTTTCCGCATCTTCGCTGCGACGCGCGCGGCTTTCTCGGCGTCGATGGTGGCGGCGGCCTTCTCGACCAGTGAAACGATGTCGCCCATGCCGAGAATTCGGTCGGCGATACGCTGCGGATAGAAGTCCTCGATGGCGTCGAGCTTTTCGCCGGTGCCGATAAGCTTGATCGGTTTGCCGGTGATGGCGCGCATCGACAAAGCGGCGCCACCGCGGCCGTCGCCATCGATGCGGGTGAGCACGATGCCGGTCAGTTCGAGCCGTTCGTTGAAGCTCTTCGCCAGATTGACGGCGTCCTGGCCGGTGAGCGCGTCGGCGACCAGCAGCACTTCGTGCGGACGGGTGATGCGGCGAACTTCCGCCGCCTCGTTCATCAGCTCCTCGTCGAGCGTGATGCGGCCGGCGGTATCGAGCATCACCACGTCATAGGCGCCGAGCTTGGCCGCCTGTTCGGCGCGCGTGGCGATCTGCACCGGCGTCTGCCCGGCGACGACCGGCAGCGTATCGACGCCAATCTGCTTGCCGAGAACGGCCAACTGCTCCATCGCAGCCGGGCGGCGCGTGTCGAGCGCCGCCATCAGCACCTTGCGTTTTTGCGCGTCGGTGATGCGCTTGGCGATTTTGGCGGTGGTCGTGGTTTTGCCCGAGCCCTGCAATCCGACCATCATGATAACGACAGGCGCCGGTGCGTTGAGATCGATCGGCTGCACATTCGAGCCGAGCGTCTCGATCAGCTGGTCGTGCACGATCTTCACGACCATCTGGCCGGGCGTGACCGACTTGATCACTTCGATCCCGACGGCGCGCTGTCGCACCTGCTCGGTGAAGCTTCGCGCCACGTCGAGCGCGACGTCGGCTTCAAGCAGCGCGCGCCGTACTTCGCGCAGCGCCACGTCGACCTCGGCCTCCGTCAGCGCGCCGCGCCGGGTCAGGCTATCGAGAATGCCGTTCAGCCGTTCCGAGAGGCTATCAAACACGATCTCATCCTTAAGGACAGCCGTCCCTGCGGGCGGCCTATGCAAAACACCTTTACGCCCGAGGGCGCACAGCGCTGTCGGGCGGTTACCTCCGGCCTCCGGGGCCGGTCGGCGATCAATTTCTCGATCTCTTACGAGAGCGGGCGGAAAATAGGTGTAGAGGCCTTTGCCGTCAACCGTGGCGCTTTGACCGGGCTGCCGAAGATGGCGAAGCTGCAATGTAAGATCGAGAAATGTCACGCTATTACAACGGCCCCATCTCCGATCACTTTGACGGCGAACGCTTTTTCGACCGGCACGGCGCGCCGCCGAAAAGCCGGCGCGATCTGCTGCGCTGGATGGTCGATCGCAACTGGCGCGGCACCAGAGCGAAGTGGCCGGCTTGGGCGCCGTCGCCTTATGCCGACCGGCCGCCGGCACGTGTCGAAGGCGCGATTTGGCGCATCTGCTATGTCGGCCATGCCAGCTGGCTGATCCAGACCGCGGGTCTCAACATTCTGCTCGATCCGATTTGGTCGAAGCGGGCGTCCCCTTTCCGTTTCGTCGGGCCGAAGCGCGTCAACGATCCGGGCATCGCATTCGCGGACCTGCCGCCAATCGACGTCGTGCTGGTTACGCATGGCCATTATGATCATCTCGATGTCGCGACGTTGTCGCAGCTCGCGGCCCGACATCCCGCTCGTGTCATCACGCCGCTCGGCGATGACACCATCATGCGCAACCATGATCCTGCAATCACGGCCGAGGCCTGCGATTGGGGCAATCGGGTAGTTATCGGTCCCGAAGTGGCGGTGACGCTCGTTCCCACGCGACATTGGTCGGCGCGCAATTTGTCCGACCGCAACATGTCGCTATGGGCCTCGTTCGTGATCGAAACGCCGGCCGGCTGCATCTATTTCGTCGGCGACTCGTCCTATGGCGACGGACGGCATTTCCGCGAAGTGCGCCAGTGCCATGGGCCGTTGCGGCTCGCCATCCTGCCGATCGGGGCCTACGAGCCGCGTTGGATTATGCGCGACCAG